>WNFU01021428.1_pt1 | contig 10218 bp, 9 predicted proteins | sample 5400121 | NCBI WGS metagenome assembly WNFU01 (sample SAMN13153360, study PRJNA577476) | soil metagenome | isolation source: 100 cm soil or saprolite under grassland replicate 1 | place: USA:California | collected 2016-06-15
TGGTCATGGTCGGTTCCTCCTACTCGGTTGTGGGCGCCGCGCGACTTGCACTCGCGCGGCAACAACTTCCCCGATCGCGTCGGGGGACCGACCATGCTTACCAGCAGCGCCGGATATCAACCTCCATAGGGTCTAACACTGTCGGAGAGCGAGTCGCGCGAGCGTTCGTTGGGCTCGTGGTTGTTGCCCTGGAACTGGTGGGCGAATTCGAAGGCGAAGTGGGCGGCCGGCGGCAAGCGGCTGACGACACCCCAACGGCGAGGCTTTGCCTTCTGGGTTCCGGTTGGGTTGGTCTTCGGCGCCGTTGAGCTGGCCGGGGCGCTGTCGCGTCCGTTTCGTAATTTCGTCCCATGGCCGACGTTTTCTACGACGATCGGTCACATCGAAGACGGTGCAAGTTGGGTCGGTGTGATCGTTGTGGGTGTGATTGCGATGGTCGCGTACCGCGCCGCAACACATGACTCGCGGGAGGAGCGAACACCACACGGTCGCGTGATCCCGCCGGATGTCGAGCAGGCAGATATCAAACAGGTCGATCTCAAGGCGCCCGTGCACGCCTTCAGATACGACTGGCCTTTCGTGTTTATCGTGACGGCGCTGGTCGCGTTTGCGGTGAACCGCTTGTGGAGCGACGAGAAGCTGGTGCTCGGTTACTCGATCTATGGCTCGTTACTCGTGTTCGGCGTTGTGATTCCGAGCTTGCTGGTTCGCTTCGCTCATCGCGATGCTCGGTTCCCCTCGATTTGGATACCGGTGGCGGTCCTTCGAGACAGATTTCCGGTGACGCCGTATCTGCTTGTTGGCGGCCTCGCGATCCTGGTCATTCATCTTGCGCTGTATCCGTGGCCGGACATCACGCGCGAGTCGACCAGCTACGCGGGCCTGAGCGCGCGAGCCGCACAAAGCAAGGCGGTCAAACGGATCAGGGATCTACGCGCAGATATGCCGGCTCTTGGTTATTCCACTCAGACCCGCGGCATCGCCGAGGGGAAGGATGCCTGGCTCGTGTTCTTCACTCCCGCCAACGGCTCAGGAGCAGCGCCCTACTCCGGATGCGTCGTGGCGGCAAGGAATGACGGCGTAACTCCCTCTGCGGAATGTTCGAAGTAGGGACGCCCACAAGCCAAGCTTCGTTTCTCGAGCTCTAGGCGCGACGGAGCAGGAGCTTTAGCGTCTCGACGCCGACGTTTCGCTTGCCGTGGCGCAGTTCGGCAAGCGCTGACGCTGCAAGCGCGACCTCGCTGAGTGGTGGTAACCGCTCGTCGATGAACCGTTGGAGCCAGCGCAGCGCTGCTCGCTCGTAGCGCGCCGGATCAGTGTTCGCCAACAGTTGACACAGCAGGAGCGCATCAGCGAGGGACAGCCCGCCCATCTCCCGCGCAGCCATCTCCGCGTTCTGAACGTTGCGGCGATGAATCGCACGCTGGAACCGTCCGTGAGGTGTGCCCTGGCTGGTCATCGTCTCCGATGCCGCTGGGGCGACGGCCTTTTCGGACAATATCCCGCCTGGGCGGACGAAACTACGATGCGAGCGTGCGCGCGTACGCGCTTGTCGAGATCGGAGACCCAAAGGCGGTTGACGTCTTCCTTCGACGCGAGGACGCCTTCGCCGCGCTCGAGGAAGTCTTGGACGACGAGCCTGATTGGTCAGGTCTTCTTAGCGTCATGCCGATCGAACTCGACGAGTGCAAGGTGTCAGCGAACTAGAGGGAAGCGCGCGGCCCATGGCATGCGCGTTGCGAATCCCGCCGGCCGCGCAGCTCGCCGCTTGTCTCTTGACAACGTGTTGCCGGGTCTGAAACGGTCGCCAGGTGCCATCCACCTATTACGTCGCGTGGTGGAACCTCGAGAACCTGTTCGATGAGGAGGACTCCCCTCGCCGAACCGAGAAGCTGCAACGGACGATCGGCGCCGATCTTGTCGGCTGGACGCCGGCACGTCGAGACAAGAAGATCAGCCAACTAGCCTCGGTCATCGCCCAGATGAACGGTGGCGCAGGCCCGGACCTCCTCGGCGTCTGCGAAGTCGAGAACCGCTTCGTGCTCGACCTCCTCGTCGCTGGAGTCAATACGCCGCTCCCAGGACGCAACTACGACATCGTTCATGCGGACACAGAGGACGCTCGCGGCATCGACGTGGCGTTCATCTACGACTCAGACCTATTCGTGGCGCCGCCCGCCGAGGTGTTCTTTCACGTCGTGATGCGCCGCAACGCCACCCGCGAGCTCGTCCAGGTGAACTTCCAGACCCACAAGAACCGAACGTGGACGGTGTTCGGCAACCACTGGCCCTCTCGAAGCGGAGGACAGTTCGAGTCCGCCGGCTACAGGGACATCGCTGGTGAAACGCTCAGCTACTTCCACGAGCGTGCGCTCGAAGTTCACGGCGCCGACACGCCCGCGTTCGCGATGGGTGACTTCAACGACGAGCCCTTCGATACGTCACTCGTCATCCACGCGCTCAGCACGCGTCAGCGGCAAAGAGTCATCGACGCTGACAACCCGCTGTTCTGGAACCTCAGCTGGACCGTGATCGGGGATCCAACCGACGGCAGCTTCTACTACAACAACGAGCCGAACCTGCTCGACCAAATCCTCGTTAACAAGAACATGGCAAGACAGGACTCACCGATACGTGTCAAGCCCGACACGGTCGAAATCCTGCGGTTCCCGGGCACGTTCACTGGCAAGTACAAACGACCCAAGCCTTTTGGTGGCATGGGCAAACCCGTTGACGAGGACGGATTCTCAGACCACTTCCCGGTGGGCGTGCAGGTGACGGAGGCCGACTAGGACAGTCGTTGGTAGACGAGGATTCCCGTCTCCGCATACAGGCCGCCCGAGCCGAGGCGTTCGAACTGGGCTACCGGCTTTTCGTTGACGAGGCGATCAACATGCCCGCGCCGATCACCCATATGGCTTTCGCCGCACCGGCAATACAGCAGACGTCAATGGCGCGGTTTCTTACCTACGGTTCATCGGTGCTCGAAGCGGCCGAGGCAGGACTTGAGGTTCTACGCGGGATCGTCGAGCGCGACGAGCCGTGGCCCAAGGGATGAAACTCTAAGTGCTCCTGGCCGGAAGTTCGGTCCTGATGCGTTGAAGGGACCGGGCGGTCGGTATCGAAGGACGGGTTGTGGCGAAGACTCGGTTCGTGATCGTGTTGAGCGACGAGGAGCGCGTTGAGCTGGAGAGACGGGTGGCCTGTTACACGCTGCCGCACAAGGTGGTGCAGCGGGCGAAGATGATCCTCTATGCCGCCGATGGGCAGAGCAATGCCGAGATCGCGCGCCGGCTGGAAACGGCGGCGGAGGTGGTCGGGCGCTGAGAGATCACGTCCAACCTCCGAGTGATCGATGACGCCGGCGGCCACGAGCGGATGCGCCACCTGCAGGAGCACCGCCGGTCCCCCACCCAAAAACGGGACGAGTGGCGTGTTGCCGAGTCTCCTGATCACACTCTCCGGCGCGAAGGAGCCCTCCCGGCTTCTCAGTCGTTGCGCATGAGTGATCGCGTGCGCATCTCCTCTGCTCGACCAACTCTACGCCATCCGCACAGAATGCCCAAGGCACGCTCGCGCCTGGCGGCTCGGCCGCCCGGACTGATCCTGCGGATGCGAGCGAGACGACGCCGGATTATCGCTGCCTCGATCGTTGGAGCCAAGGCCGATCGACCCAAAGGGGCCGTGCGCGCCGAGCAGTTCGGCCCCCGGATGCTTCGCCACGTGCAAGACCGAGACACCGTTCGGCAGCCTGAAGTCGGGCTCGGTGCCGAACACGTTCGCGCCGCTCAGCGCCATCCTGGCGTACACGACCATCCTCGACAAGTCCGGCGGCGACGACCCGTCTGGGTACATTCCCGAACTGTGAGTGTGTGAGCTGTGCCGTCTGGGGCGTTTGTCAGGTTGGCATCGGTGCTCTTTGCTTGTGACTCGATTCTCGAATGACCCGCTGTTGCGGTGTCTTTCCAGTGATGTGTCCGAGCGGAGTGTCCGGTGTCGGCCTGGCGTCCGCTTGCTGGCCTGATCAGAAGCCTGTCCGCGTTGTGAGCGCGTGACCCGTCACAGTTGTGCCGCCCGCGGTTCTATCCCCAGACCGACACCGGTTCGTGTCCCCCAACGCTTGGGCTGGAGGTCGGTTTTCGGATGCTGCTTTTCAGCGACCAGGTTCAGGAACAGTGCCACTTTCAGGCCCTCTAAGAACCTAATTGCCGGGTCGGAATTACCTCGGACGACCGATGAGCGCCGAAAATTGTTGTTTTGTGAAAACACGCCGCGTCAACTCTTAGCTGTCGCGTTTTGGCAGAAACGCGACAGGACTCCCGGTGCCGTGCCGGTTCTCTCGTACGCGATTTTTGTTGCCCGGCCCGCGTCGGACAACGCTTCAACGTTTCACGACGACCAGGTTAGGGGCCAGATCGCATCTCGAGGTAGCGACTTGCGGCTTGAGGGCCCGCCAGCGCTGCCGTTGGCAACCTTCCCCCGGCAACCATCGATCGCCGCAAGGCCAGACCCGTTTTGACCTCGGAAAGACGACCGGCCGGACACTCCCGATTGAGGCCTTGGGCTGCCGGCGGGCCGCTCGACCGAGCCGGCGAAACGTCCAGACCGGCCCGATGAGGCGAACAGCCCGAAGTCAGGACGTGTCGTCAGAAACGAGCTTTCCAAAAAGTGCGCAAACGCGCGGCGACCGCTTGGGCTCAAGCCAATCTGTCTACACGAGTGCCGGCACACGTTCGCCAGTCTTCTGATTGCCGCCGGCGTCAACGCGAAGGCGATCACCGCTTACCTCGGGCACGCGTCGATCCAGACGACCTTCGATCTCTACGGCCACCTCATGCCAGGCAACGAGGAAGAAGCGGTGGCGCTCGTCAACGCATACCTCGAGCGAACCGATGGCCGACACTGGCTCGCCCAGCTTGGAACCGGCGAGTAGCTGGCCTTGTCTCTCGGACGTCCTGTCCTAGACTCGGCGGATGGTGATCTGCCCGAGCTGCGGCAAGGAGAACCCGGACGGATTCGCGTTCTGTGGCTACTGCACGGCGCCGCTCGCTGAGCAGCGGCCGGCGCCTGGGCTGGAGGAGCGAAAGATCGTCTCAGTCCTCTTCTGCGATCTCGTCGGCTTCACCGCCGCTTCCGAGGAGCAGGACCCGGAGGACGTGCGCGCGCGTATTCGCCCCTACCATGCCCGGCTGCGCCAGGAGATCGAGCGCTACGGCGGGACGGTCGAGAAGTTCGTCGGTGACGCCGTCATGGCCGCGTTCGGCGCTCCCATGGCGCACGAGGACGACGTCGAGCGCGCCGTGCGGGCGGGGCTGCGCACCCTGGAGTCGATCCAGGAGCTGAACGAGGCCGACCCCGATCTCGACCTGAAGGTGCGCGTCGGGATCAACACCGGGGAGGCAGTTGTCGCGGTCGGCGCCCGCCTCGAGCACGGCGAGGGGCTTGTCACGGGCGACGTCGTCAACACGGCCGCTCGCATCCAGAGCGCGGCGCCGGTGAACGGGGTCGCAGTCGGTGAGCAGACGTACCGGGCGACGAGCCACATCTTCGAATATGAGCAGCTCCAGCCGGTGTCGGTGAAGGGGAAGGCGGAGCCCCTGTCGCTCTGGCGGGCGAAAGCGATCCGCGACCGCTTCGGTCGCGACAGCACCCGCGAGTACAGGACCCCGTTCGTCGGCCGCGAGCTTGAGAAGCCGCTTCTGATTGGGATCTTCGAGCGCGCGGCCCAGCAGCGGTCGGTGCAGCTCGTGACGATCGTCGGCGAGCCGGGAGTGGGCAAGAGCCGGCTCGTCGCCGAGTTGTTCGCCTACATCGACCCGAAGCCCGAGCTCATCCGTTGGCGGCAAGGACGGTGCCTGCCCTACGGCGAAGGGATCACCTTCTGGGCGCTCGGAGAGATCGTCAAGGCCGAGGCAGGCATCCTCGAGTCGGACTCCGCCGAAGTCGCCGCGGCAAAGCTGGACGCAGCACTTTCTCGCGAGGACCCCGAGCGACAGTGGCTGCTGCAGCGCCTGGCGCCGCTCGTCGGCCTCGAAGCGCCTCCGGCCGAACGGCAGGAGCTGTTCACTGCTTGGCGCCGGTACTTCGAAGGTCTCGCCGCCGTCGGCCCGAGGGTACTCGTGTTCGAGGACCTGCATTGGGCGGACGAGGCGCTACTCGCTTTTCTCGAATACCTGGCCGAGTGGTCGCAGGGGGTGCCGCTGCTCGTCCTCTGCGCGGCGCGGCCGGAGCTCTATGAGCGCCGGCCGGGCTGGGGCGCCGGACAGCGCAGCGCCCATACGATCAACCTCTCGCCGCTCTCGGATCAGGAGACGGCCGAGCTGGTCTCCAACCTCGTCACGACCACCGTCCTCAGCCGGGAGCTCGAGCGGACGATCCTCGAGCGGGCGGGCGGCAACCCGCTCTACGCGGAGGAGTTCGTGCGCTTGCTCGCAGACCGCGGCCTCGAGCCGAGCGGAGACCGGCTGGCGGCGGCGACCCTGCCCGAGAGCCTCCAGGCGCTGATCGCCGCCCGTCTGGACACGCTCTCGCCGGAGCGAAAGAGCCTGCTCCAGGACGCGGCCGTGCTCGGCAAGGTGTTCTGGGCGGGCGCCCTGGCCGAAATCGGCGGCCGCGACCGGGGCGAGCTCGAGCTGGCGCTGCACGAGCTTGCCCGCAAGGAGCTCGTCCGCCCCGCCCGGACAAGCTCAATGGCAGGGGAGAGCGAGTATTCGTTCTGGCACCTGCTCGTGCGCGACGTCGCCTATTCGCAGATCCCCCGCGCGGAGCGGGTGCGCCGACACCGTGCTGCGGCCGCCTGGATCGAGCGCAAGGGGGGCGAGCGGGTCGAGGACTTGGCCGAGGTGCTCGCCCACCACTACCTGCAGGCGCTCGAGCTCGCCGAGGCCGCGGGCGACAGTGAGCAGGCCGATGAGGTCATCGCGCCTGCTCGCCGCTTCGTCGCGCTCGCCGGCGAGCGGGCGCTCGGTCTCGATACGGCGCAGGCCGAGGCGCGGCTCGCCCGTGCGCTCGCGCTGACGCCTGTCGTGGATCCTGAGCGGCCCGATCTCCTTGCCCGCTGGGCCGACGCTGCTTTCCAGGCCGGCCGCCCGCGCGAGGCCGCCGAGGCGCTCGAGCAGGCGCTCGCCTCGCTCCGTGCCCGCGGCGACACCGAAGCGGCGGCACGGGCGTTGCAACTCTACTCGCGCGTTGCCTTGCGCCTGGGCGAGGGCCGCCACGTCGCGCTCGCGGCCGAGGCGGTCGACCTGCTCGAGCCACAGACGCCCGGGCCGGCGCTTGTCGCCGCCCACGCGCAGCTCGCGAACGCGCAGATGCTCGCCGGCGCCTACGCCGAGGCGATCGCCGCCGCCGAGCGAGCGGTGACGCTCACCGAGATGCTCGGCCTGCCCGAGCCGGCGCGCGCGCTCGGCTACCGCGGCTACGCTCGCGCCTACTTCGGCGACGCGGACGGTGTCGCCGAGATGGAGCGAGCGCTAACCCTGCTCCTCGAGCGGGGGGCAGGGCGCGACGCCGCCATCCTGCAGAACAACCTCGCCATCGCCCGCTACCCGCTCCAGGGGCCGGCCCGCTCGCTCGCCGACTTCGAGGAGGGCATCGTCTTCTGCGGGCAGCGCGGCCTGCGCGAGTCGGCGGCGCAGCTCGAGTCCAACTGCCCCCTCCTGCTGGCCGAGCTCGGCCGCCCCGAGGAGGCGCTCGAACGCGCCGCCCGGCTCGCCGTCGCGCTCGAGGCGAGCGGCGACACGCACTCGCTGATCGAGGTGCGCGCAGTCGAGCTCGCGAGCCGCCTCGCCCGCGGCGAGCAGGGAGCGCGCGGCGAGGCGGATTGGCTGATCGAGGCGGCACGGGAGAGCGGCGCCGTCGACATCACCGGGTTCGCACTCGCCTCCGCGGCCGGCGCGCTCGCGACGGAGGCGCCCGAGCGCGCGTCCGCCTTGCTCGCCGAGCTCGAGCAGGCAGCGGGCGCGCGCGGGACGCCTTACTACGCGAGACAGCTACCAGCGATGCTGCGAACCGCGCTCGCCGCCGGCGATCCCGTTCTCGCCAAGCGGCTCACGGACGGGCTCGAGCCCCGCTACCCACTCGACGAGCACGCCCTCTGCGCCGCCCGCGCCCAGCTCGCCGAGCACGCCGGCGACCACGCCGACGCCGCGACCGTCTACGCCGAAGCGGCCGCACGCTGGCAAAAGTTCGGAAACGTTCCCGAGCAAGCGCACGCCCTCCTCGGCCAGGGCCGCTGCCTGCTCGCGCTTGGCCGGCCTGGAGCCGAGCAGCCGCTCGGCGAGGCCCGCGACCTGTTTGCAGCGATGGGCTACAAGCCCGCGCTCGCCGAGACGGAGGCGCTGCTCGAGCAGACGGCGGCCGCGCCGGCCTCGTAGGCGCAGCTCATTCTGTTACAGGCGCAGAGAACCGAGCCGATCGCTGATCGCGAGGACACGTTCGCTGTGGGGAAGTCTGTGGGAAGTCTTACAGCGAAACGGGCCGATTTTGCCGGTCCTATGCCCGGATCAACCGGCTGCTGAACAAGATGGTGTACACCGCTGACGACAAAGCCGAGATCGCACAGATCCTCAGGAAGCTCGGCCTCAACAAGAAGGACGACGGTGGCACCTATGCGCAGCTTCGTCAGAACCGGGGACGACTCCTAACCCGTCGTAAGGTCGGCAACGGGACCCGCATCGAGATCGTCGCTGACGGCCGCGCGGACTGGATCGGCTGGGTTGAGCTGAAGACCGAGCGCACCAACGAGAAGGCGACTCAGCACACAGCGCAGGTGATCAACGATGTGAACGCGGATGTCCCTGGCGTGATCGAAGCGGACAAGCAACCCTCGCTGAGCAAGTTCCAGTCGATCCTGCTCCGGGCTATCGAGGGCACGCCGTACCCGCACGTCATGCTGATTGACGGCAACGACGACCGCGGGATCGACGTGGGGCTGCTGACGAAGGACGACTACGAGATCGTCCGCATTCGGTCGCACATCGATGACAGAGACGCAGACGGGATCGTCTTCAGCCGCGACTGCCCGGAATACACGATCACGACCCCTACCGGCCAGCGGTTAGTCGTTCTCGTCAACCACTTCAAAAGCAAAGGCTATGGGTCGAAGACAGCCGAGAAGCGGAAGCGGCAGGCCACTCGCGTCACGAAGATCTACGCCGATCTGATCGCAGAGGGAGAGGCGAATATCGTCGTCCTCGGGGACTTGAACGACACGCCGGACTCAGACGCACTGGCCCCGCTTCTCGCGGAGACGGATCTCAAGGACATCACCACGAACGACAACTTCACAAGCGACGGCCGCGCCGGCACCTACAAGAACGGAACGAAAGGCCAGAAGATCAAGCGACCATGCGGCCATCTACGCGGACATCAACCTTTAGGACCGCTCTGCGATTCCGCGCTCGTTGTCCGTGCTCAGCGAGTGCGTCTCGAAGACGATCTCAACGCTCAAGCTGCGCCCTTCACGTACCTCGCCGTGCGCGAACGGCACGCGCGAGCTTGTCGTACCGCGTCTGTACCTCGTGCGTGGCTCCCCGTTCAGCCTCCTGCCGCGCAAACTCCTCGAGGTCGGCGCGTGGGATCGGTTCTCGTCGAGGGAGGCGATCGGCCAGTTCCTGCTCACCTACCAGCACAACAAACGGCTTTGCTAGTCGCGCGCCACCCGCGGGTGTCGTCAGCAGGCGCTCAACTAACACAAGGTCATCGGTCAGCCATTTGTGCGCCGCAACCTCCTCGGACATCCCGGGTGGCGCATGGTGATCCCATTCGACAAGGACTCCGGCTGGGTGCAGCTTCCCCCGCTCCCGCCACGCCTCGGCGAAGCGCCCTTCAGCAACGACCGCGATCGTGTCCAGATCACTCAGGTCATCGGCGCGCCCAGCGGCGAAGGAGCCTATGAGCAACAACCCTTCCAGCGCAGCCGTCGCTGCCACCCTCTCCGCCAGATCTACAACGGTTGGCCACTGCCGAAGTTGCTCGGCAGCTGTGCGGTTGGCCCAGGTACGCAGTCCGGCTTCCATCGCGCTCTGGACCACCACGCTATGCCTTTCCAGAGCAATCAGCCCCATTGTGTCGCGTCGAAGAAGCGTGTCCTCCGGCAACGCGCACTCCGGCGAGCGAGCGCAGCTACACGTTTACGCCAGCGAGCGTGCAACGACGCGGGCAAGCAGTCGTTCGCTCTGCTCGTGTCAGAGTGGATAGCTGTCGCGTTTTGGCGGA
>WNFU01014894.1_pt1 | contig 10215 bp, 11 predicted proteins | sample 5400121 | NCBI WGS metagenome assembly WNFU01 (sample SAMN13153360, study PRJNA577476) | soil metagenome | isolation source: 100 cm soil or saprolite under grassland replicate 1 | place: USA:California | collected 2016-06-15
TGTTGGGATTGAATTCAATCGCCACTGCCACACTGGCTGGTGTGATTGTTTCCGCGCTTGGAGCGTTGGGGGCAATGTTTGCGCTCTATGATCTGACTCGTGATTCACTAGGGGAAGATGGCGCTCTGCGTACTGCGTTCTACCTGATTATTTTTCCTACAGGTTTCTTCTTGGTGCAAGTGTATACAGAGGGAGTCTTTGTTGGGCTGGCATTCGGATGTCTTGCCATGTTACGACGCAAGAAGTGGCTCATGGCAGGAATTTTAGCATCCTGCACAGTGCTGACGCGTGCTGTAGGTGTCGCTATTTTTATACCTTTGTTTGTCAATTGGTTGCGTACCGGCGACTGGATGGATTTAGATTTGGAATGGCGACAAATAATCCATCAAGGCATTCCATTACAATCTCTAGGACGTGCCTTGCTAGTCTTTGTACCGCTAATAACCTTTTTTGTCTGGAAGTTTTCCTATTACGGGATTGCCTTTGATTTTGTAGAAATGCAATTTTTTGGTAGTGCTTTCATGGATTTGGGCAGAGCGTTCTTTGCTTGGGCTGAGGCCTGGCGGTCCATATTTATGGGGATTCCTGAACGCACGGCGAATTACATTTTGATATTTTTTATTTTTGTTTTGGGGATTATCGCGTGTATTAAAACAATAAAGAATTATCCAGAAGCGGCTTGGTTCAGTTTGGCTATTATCATTATATCTTTTGGGAGTGGTCCACCGTCAGGAATGCACCGTTATATTCTTACTACCCCTGCCATATTCATATTTCTGGCGAGATTAGGCAGAAATCCAATCTTTGATCGTGCTTGGACAATCTTTTCCATATTATGGATGGGTGCCTTGGCAGCTCTTTTTGCTCTTGATATGTGGGTCGCGTAAATTTTGTATATTCGTGTAAAATAGGTGGAAGAAAATCCAATTAAGTTCAATTAGAAATAGATTCGATGCCTGTCAATTTACTTGCTCGCATTCCATTTTTTACCGGCCTTCCACCAGATGAATTGAATCGTCTCACGAAGGAATTGGATGTTGTCAATTTAAATTCTGGCGACATCCTGTTCCGTGAGGGCGATCCGGGGGAACATCTTTATGTTGTGGTGGAGGGGGAGCTTGAGATTCTCCTGGCGCCGGATACAGATGATGAACTCATCCTTAACGTGCTTCATGCCGGGGAGTATTTGGGCGAAATGAGTCTCCTCCAGCCGGGCGGCCTTCGGACAGCCAGCGCGCGAGCGCGGGGCAGTATTGTTTTGCTGAGCATGAATCGTGACCAGTTCAAAGACTTGTTGCAGCGTCACCCTGAGTTGTCGACTGCCATGGTGAGTGTGCTTAGTCAGCGCCTGGATAATACCAATGCCGCCACCTTCCGCGATCTCTCAGAAAAGAACCGTCAGTTGCAACAGGCGTTTGATGAACTCAAAGCCGCACAGGAGCAACTCATCGAGAAAGAGCGCCTCGAACGGGAACTCAAGGTTGCCGCCGATATTCAAATGGCTATCCTGCCTGATAAGTTGCCTGAACACGAGCACTTTGATTTCGGCGGGCGAATTCTTCCTGCCCGTCAGGTAGGCGGCGACTTCTATGATGTGTTTTTCTTGGATGAAGACAAGATCGGTGTGCTGATTGGTGATGTAGCTGACAAAGGTGTTCCGTCTGCCATTTTTATGGCACGCGCCCACGCGCTGATCATTGCGGAAGCAGATCGCGCCACCTCACCCGGCGAGGTGTTACGAATGGCGAACAAACACATCACCCGCCTTGAAAAATCGACACAGTTTGTGACCGCGCTCTATGGCGTTTTGGATACCAAGACAGGTGAATTCTCCTATGCGCGCGCAGGTCATGAACCACCCTTGTTGTTGGATCCGCGCGGAGAAGTTCATCGTATCCCGCATCAGCCGGGCATGGCGCTGGGTCTATGGGAAAATATTGCGCTGGATGAATACAGCTTATTTCTGCCCAAAGGCAGTTTACTTGTGATGTTTACTGACGGCATGACAGACTGCCGAAATCCAAAAGGGGAACCGTTTGGGTTGGAGCGGATCAAGTACACCATGGCAGAACAAAGGACGATCACTGCGCAATTGAGTTGTGACCAATTGTTTGATAATCTGATGATTTATCAAAATGGCTCCAAGCAGGATGATGACGTGACGCTTGTCGCAGTCCATGCGAAATAATAGAGACCGAACTGAAACTCGGTCTCTGTTTTGGTCCTTCGCGCTGAGCGGAGCAACGAGTGCATCCTGAGCCTGTCGAAGGACGAGGAGCGCAGTCGAAGCGACAGGTGAAGCAATCTCCTCAAAATATAAGTGTTTCCTTCTTTCAGACTTATGCCTTATCCAACGCCTGTTTTATATCTTCAAGCAAATCATCCTTATTTTCAATCCCAACCGACAATCTCACAAGTCCCGGATCAACATCCAATTGCGAGCCAGCTACAGAGAGATGAGTCATCGCAGCGGGGACCTCGATCAACGACTCCACGCCACCGCCTCCCTGCTTCATGATGAAGGAAATTATTCCGCCACCATTTTTCATTTGCTGTTGGGCGATCTTGTGCTGTGGGTGTGATTCATGAAATGGATAAAGAAACTTGCTTACCTTCGGATGCTCCTCTAAAAACTCAACAATTGCAACTGCGTTGTCAGCATGTCTGTCCATGCGAATAGGAAGAGTTTTGATGCCGCGCAAAACTAAAAAGCAATCCATCGGTCCTGGCACCGCACCGACCGCGTTTTGTAGGAAGGCGAGTCGTTCGGCAAGTTCTTTGTCTTTCACGATCACCGCGCCGCCAACCACATCGGAATGTCCTCCCAGATATTTCGTCATGGAATGCACCACGATGTCCGCGCCCAATTCTAACGGGCGCTGGAGATAAGGTGTCGCAAATGTATTGTCTACAATCAGCAATGGTTTGTTTTCATGAGAATGAACAATTTCAGAGACCGCGCGAATATCGGTAATGCGTAAAAATGGATTCGTGGGAGTCTCCAGCCAGACGAGCCGCGTGGACGGAGTCAGAGCTTCAGCCACAGATTCAGGATCGGTGGTATCGGCAAACGTAAAGTCCAGTTTGAAGCGCCGCAGCACTTTGTCAAATAAACGGAACGTGCCGCCGTAGACATCATTGCCCGCCAGCACGTGATCATCCGCATTTAGAAGGCGTAGGACAGTATCCGTCGCCGCGAGTCCTGACGCAAAAGCCAGACCATAATTTCCACCTTCCAGAGCGGCGAGACAGTCCTGCAATGCCTTGCGCGTAGGATTCATCGTACGTGAATATTCGTATCCCTGCCGTGGTTTGGCGACGCCATCCTGCATATAAGTTGAAGTAAGATAAACAGGTGTCATCACCGCGCCATTGTTCGGGTCAGGTTCCTGTCCGGCGTGGATTGCAAGCGTTTCGAATTTCATTCACTCTCCTGTAATTTATAATCGACGTGTGTTGTCTAAGAACAATAAATCATTATACGAGGAAACATGCCGAAAACAATATTAGCGGTTCTTGCTCACCCAGACGATGAATCCTTTGGCTTGGGTGGCACACTCGCGCTGTATGCCAGCAAAGGATATGACACCTATTATGTCTGCGCGACACGCGGGGAGGCAGGCACAGTCAATGCAGAATATCTTAATGGTTTCAAAGATACTGCCGAACTGCGCACGAATGAGTTAATGCGCGCTGCGAAAATTCTTGGTTTGAAAGAAGTCTTTTTTCTTGATTATCGAGATTCGGGTATGCCCGGCACGCAGGAGAACAAACACGCAGACGCTCAGATCAACCATTCTATTGATGAGGTCGCTGGAAAGGTCGTCAGATATATTCGGCAACTCAAGCCGGATGTGGTTGTTACATTCGATCCCATCGGTGGATATAAACATCCTGACCACATCCATATTCATAAGGCAACCGTACTGGCCTTTGAAAAGGCAGATGATGCTTCTTTCCACCCAGAGGCTGGCTTACCGTTTAAGCCGCGTGCGCTCTACTTTCAGGTTTTCTCGCGCCGTATCCTGAGATGGGCAGTACGTCTAATGCCTTTTTTTGGGAAAGATCCAACAAAATTTGGTTTGAACCAGGATGTCAATCTAAGAGAACTCGCTGAAGTGGATTTCCCTGTTCATGCGCGGGTGGATATTACTACGGTTGCTGAAATCAAACGCGAAGCAGGTCGTCAACATGCCTCACAGGGAGGCTCTCAAATGCGCCGCGGATGGATGGGTTTAATGGCAAAAGCATTTGGCGAACGCGAAGAGTTCATGCGCGCATATCCGCCTGTTGCAGATGGGCACTATAAAGTGTCGAATGACTTGTTTATCTAAGAAACTGTCTCTTAAAGACCTTTTAGGACACGGACAACACGGGTTACACTGACTTTCACGGTAAAACCGTTAAAAAAGCCGCTCTTTTCCGTGTTTTCCGTGAAAACCGTGTACAAAAAGGATGTGATAGAGACTTAAGAAACACTCTCTAAGGACAAATTTTGACGAAACGAAGTGATCTTGTACAAGGGCCGCATCACGGACAACCTGTTCGCGTGGCGGGTGAACCGATTGGCATTGCTCAAGCTGCGATGTTAATGGTGCACGGGCGGGGTGCCAGCGCGGATGACATTTTGACGTTAACCGATCAACTGGCACAGCCCGGCTTTGCGTATTTTGCCCCACAAGCTGCGGAGAATACATGGTATCCAAATCGTTTCTTGGTTCCGCTTCCAGAAAATGAACCATGGCTTTCCTCCGCTTTAACCTTTGTCGGTGATGTCTATGCTGAAATTGTCAAAGTGGGGATTCCACCCGAACGGGTGATGTTACTGGGTTTTTCACAAGGAGCCTGTCTCACGCTCGAGTATGCGGCACGCAATGCCCAACGCTATGGTGGGATTGTGGGACTCAGTGGCGCATTAATCGGCCCCGATGATACGCCGCGCGATTACAAAGGATCGCTGGCAGGTACACCTGTCTTTTTAGGATGTAGCGATGTGGACTTCCATGTTCCCAAAGAGCGTGTCGATCAAACCGCTGGGGTGTTGAGGAAACTTGGCGGTCAGGTCACTGAACGTTTGTATCCCAATCTGGATCACAGTGTTAATCAGGACGAGATTGATTTTGTGCGTAGTATGATGCAGTCGCTTATTACTGGTTCGTGAACGATATTATGTTATTGCGAGGCGGCTGCTCGCAATAACATAAAAAGTTAAGAGTAGAGGCTTGTGACTTAATGGGTAAGTTTCGCTATGTCTCTTATGCTCAAGAAGTGATTTTTGCGTTGGGTTCTCTGGCGCAGTTAAGTGAAGCATTAGAACGCTTTGGCTGGAAAAAGCTTTTGCTGTGTACGAATCATTCCATGCAAGTAAGGGGATATGTAGACTCGCTCAAATCCTCGCTGGGGCAACGCCTCGTCGCAACGTTTGATCGTGTTCAGCCTCATGTTCAAGATATCCAGGTTGATCAAGTGCTCGAGCTTGCGACTCAGCATGAAATAGATGCAATCATCGGAATGGGTGGCGGAAGTCCGATTGGAATGGCGAAAGCCGTGGCTTACACACGAAAGCCCTCGATACCCATCATCGCTATTCCTACCACTTACGCAGGCTCAGAGATGACAGCGGTCTATGGAATCACACATTCACGAGAGAATCCTCCGCGTAAAGTGACGGTAAATGACCCAAAGATCGCGCCCCGGCTTGTCATTTACGACCCGCAGCTTACTCTGGATCTTCCGCCCGAGATGACAGCTTCCACAGGGATCAACGCGCTGGCTCATTGCATCGAAGCGCTTTACTCAAGGACGCGCAACCCAATTTCAACAGCCGCGGCGACGAATGGAGTGCATCACATTTTTAATTCGTTGTTACGATGCTACACCCATCCAGATGATGTAGACGCTCGCACTAAAATGTTGCAAGGCGCACATCTTGCAGGGTTGTCACTTGCTTCGGTGAGCATGGGACTCCATCATGGCTTATGTCATGTGCTCGGCGGAACTGCGAATATCCCGCATGGGATTGCTAACAGCATCATTCTGCCTCACGCAATCCGTTTCAACGCGGATGTAACTGTGCCTCAATTGCTCCCGGCGGCTGAGGCGATGGGCATCTCACTAAATGGAAACAGCCCAATGGTCGCGATGGAAGCAATGGCACAAAAAGTCTTTGATCTTGTCGGGCAGATGAATCTTCCCCAGCGCTTGCGCGATGCAGGAGTTAATCTAAAAGAATCTGATTTGCCTCAGCTAGCTCAAATCGCATTTCAAAACCGTACTGTTCAAAATAATCCCAAACCGATCACGGAGCCAGCCCCGATCGAGATGTTACTGAGATCTGCCTGGTGAAGGAGGCCATGAACGAAGAGATATACAGACGCGATTGATGAATAGCAGCAAAATTCAGTAATGACCAATTCGGAAGGAGAAAAATGATGTCCCCTGTTAACTCAATGGATTACAGCGGCAAAGATACTGTCCTAGATGTCATCCGCCAGGAAAGTGCTGATTTCTTCAACATCGTGGACGATCCCCAAAACTGGAATGTGCAGACGCGTTGCACGGAATGGGAAGTCCGCGACATAGTCGGTCATATGATCGATGTGACTGAGGGGTACCTCACGCGTTGGGAAAGCGCCCGCAATGGCGAACCAAGAGATACAGTCGGCTTGCTTGTTATGAGTCATGATCTCAATGAACATGCGCAAGCGTTCCGTAGTCTCCCACGTGAAGAAGCCATTTCTCGTCTCAAAGCGAATTACAGCAAAATGATGGATACCTTTGAGAAGTTAACCCCTGAGGAGTGGAGCAGCTTTCTTGTTACGCATCCGTTCATGGGTCCACTGCCAACTTTTTTCTATCCTGCTTTTCATGTAATGGATTACGGCGTCCACACCTGGGATATGCGCTGGGGTTTGGGTGAAAAGGATCGCAAACTGGATGAACGGACCGCTGGTGTACTGGTGCCTTATATGTTGTACGCGTTGCTGCCTTCCACTGTGGATGCAAAATCTGCTGAAGGAGTGGATGTTGTGTATGGCATCGAGATTTCGGGTGAATGGGGCGGCAAATGGCGTGTGACCGTAAAGGATGGCAAGTTTGAAGCCAAGCCGGAGGAAGGTAATTTCGAAGGGTGTCAAGCAGTCTTTAGTTTTGATCCCTCCGATTTTGTGCTGACTGCGTTCCAGCGCTTTCAGGGAGGGGAAGCACACGGTGACCCAGAAGTAATCAAGAAAGTCCGCAATCTGTTCTTTACGATCTGACTTTGTCTTCCAAGGGCATCTAATGGATTGCCCTTGGAAGACTCATTGAAATGAAAAACGAATGATTAAATTTGCTTAGGAGTTGAGGAGTATCTCTATGGATAATGAACTTGAAAATAATAAACGGATTGTGCGTGAGTTTTACGAGTTGGCTTTTAACGAGAGAAAGCCGGAGGAAGCGGCTGCAAAGTACATTGGCAGCTACTATCGTCAACATAATCCTCAAGCGGGCGATGGAGCAGAACCCTTTATTGGCTTTGTACACTCTTTCACCCAAACGTTCCCAGACTTGCACATGGATATTAAACGACTAATTGCAGAAGGGGATCTGGTCGTTGTTCACAATCATGGCATGCGTCATGCGGGCGACCCTGGCATGGCCATTATGGATATTTTTAGACTTGAGAATGGCAAAATCGTTGAACATTGGGATGTCATTCAAGATGTTCCTGAATCCGCCGCCAATACCAATACTATGTTTTGATTGTCAATTTGGTTAAGGAGAAAACTATGACCAAAATCCAAACGCAGGGAGTCCATCACATTACTTTCGTTGGCTCGAACCGCGAGGCGATTATTGACTTCTACCAAGGTGTTCTTGGAATGCCGCTTGTCTTCGAGCAACCCAATCTGGATGTGCCGGATGAGATGCACCTTTATTTTGATCCCGGCGATGGGCGACTGATTACTTTTTTTGTGCGCCCTACGCGCGTCAATGACCCTGTCCCCAATCCGCAGAACATTGGAAACCTGCATCACATTGCCTATACTGTCTCGCGTGCGACCTACACTCAGGTGGCGGCCCGGCTAAAGGAACGCGGCATCGAGAACACAGGTCCGATTGACCGCGGCTTCATGGACTCGATTTATTTCCGCGACCCCAATGGTCAACTGCTCGAAATGGCTTGCTTCAAGTTCACACCGCCTGAGGGATACACAATGGCGGATGTACTGAGCACTGCCCATCGCCTGCGTGTGGAAAATGGCGATTATGCGATCGCTGACAAACATCTTGCGGATGCAATTGCTGAATTAACAGAACGAAAAATTTCTGTTCACGCATGATGGGTTCTGCTGAAAACGATCCGCGCCGTGCAGGCACCATCTGGACTTTGAATCTGGATGAGCTGGTTCCTGCCGTCACCCCTCTGTTCCCAGCTACATTTCGCCGCGTCGAGGCGGACCTCCTACCTGTTCTCGTTTCTGCAATGGATGGCGTCTCTTCAGGGGAACTCCTCAAACGCTTCGAGAACGGACGGCGTTGCTATACGGCCTGGGTTGAAGATCAGATCGTAGCATATGGTTGGGTCAGTTTTGATGATGAACACATTGGCGAATTAGACCTGCGCATCCGGCTACTGCCCGGTGAAGTCTATATTTGGGATTGTGCGACGATCCCGGCATTTCGTCGCAACCATTTATATAGTGCGTTGCTTGGTTACATCATCCAAGAGTTACGCGCCGAAGGGTTATGCCGCGCCTGGATCGGGGCGGATCTTGCTAACAAACCCTCGCAGCAAGGCATGTCACGAGCAGGTTTTCATCATGTGGCAGACCTGGTAGTTGCTCGCGTCCTGGCGATGAGACAGATCTGGGTGCAGGGACAGCCCGGAGTGCCAGAACAGATTGTTGCGGAGGCGCGGCGCGCATTTCTAAATGATCGCGATAAGATTTGGAAAACCGTAGCATCTTCATCCATCCAGGGCTGACTTCTGAAGTAGTTCTCAAGAGGGGGTTGAAATCATAGAAAAAATGTTCTATAATCAGATCAATCATATCCAACTTTCAGAAGAGGAGAATGCCATGTCCAAATATAAAGTTCGCCAAATTACAGTTTTGTCTCCCCATGTCTTTTTCTTTGCGCGCGCGCCTTATAAGTATGGGTAAGATGTGGGTGGTTTGACGAACATGATATGCCCTTTTTCGATCATAGCGAAAACTGCTAAAGCATTAAGCATGCCAATGGAAAGTTTGTTAAAATAAACATATGACAAATGAGCCCAAGAAAACAGAAGATTTAATAGTAACGCATACATTCGATGCGCCAGTCGAAAAAGTTTGGCAGGTATGGACCGTCGAAAAATTCGTGCAACGCTGGTGGTACGTGGACGGTTTTTCAAACATCTTAGCCAAAATGGATGTGCGTGAAGGCGGCGTATCCCATGTGGGGATGCGGGCGTCAAAAGAATTTGGTGGAAAGGACTATTACAATGTCTGGAAGTATACACAGGTCATTCCCCATAAAATCATCCAATATATCAGCAACTTTGCAGACAAAGACGGGAATGTGATCGCTCCTGAGGCGGCAGGCTTACCGGCTGAAACGCCAATGGATAAAAAACAGCAAATTGAGTTTAAGGACTTGGGTAACGGAAAAACAGAGGTAACTATCACCGAGTTTGGCTGGCGCGCTGACGGCGTTATGATTGAACGCTCGCGACGCGGTCTGGAACAAACGTTGACAAATATAGATAAGGTGCTGTCGGAGTAGGCAGATGAGTGAATCTAACAAGCGAAGCGCGCAGATACTCGCATCGAGCAATGGAGTGGGATACGCAACATTATCCCGCCCTCTCCGCCAAAATCATAGGAAATGAAGTAGTCAAAGTTCATCTGTAAAGTAAGCACCATGGCAAAACCTCGGATTTATACAATGAGCTTCGTGAGTGTCTATCCGCTTTATGTCGCTAAGGCAGAGAAAAAGGGGCGGACGAAAAAAGAAGTCGATGAGATCATTCGTTGGTTGACAGGATATAGCCAGGAAGAGTTAGAAGCGCAAATGGAAATACAAACAAATCTCGAAACCTTCTTTGTGGAAGCTCCTCAAATGAATCCTTCGCGGGCTTTGATTATGGGCATTATTTGTGGTGTTCGAGTGGAAGAAATCAAAGAACCAACTATGCAAGAAATCCGTTACCTGGATAAATTAATCGATGAGTTAGCAAACGGAAAAGTG
>WNFU01019497.1_pt1 | contig 10214 bp, 12 predicted proteins | sample 5400121 | NCBI WGS metagenome assembly WNFU01 (sample SAMN13153360, study PRJNA577476) | soil metagenome | isolation source: 100 cm soil or saprolite under grassland replicate 1 | place: USA:California | collected 2016-06-15
TCTCCCAAATTGGGAGAGGGGGTTGGGGGGTGAGGGCCCTTCCCTCTCCCCTCATGACCCCTCGAGGGGGAGGGGTTAGGGGTGAGGGCAGGGCACGGCATGCCGTGCCCCTACTAAAATTCCCAGGCTACGGGACTACGAACGGGAAGGTGCGAGATGCCACCGTACGGATATATGGGTAGGATTCTGGAAGTCGACCTTTCCTCTGGCGAGGTCTCGACGAGGGAGCTCACTCGAGAGCTGGCCGACCGATGGATCGGCGGGACTGGCCTGGGCGCCTATCTGCTGGCCCAGGAGCCCAGGACGGCAACGGCCGATCCGCTCTCGTCAGATAACGTCTTGATCTACGGAACCGGCCCGTACACCGGGACGCAGGTGCCGCTCTCCAACCGTTTCGGGGTGTGCGCGCGCTCGCCGCTGACGGGCGTGTTTGGTGAGGCGGAGTGCGGCGGCCATTGGGCCAATACCTTCAAGCAGGCCGGCTACGACATGTTGGTGATTCGAGGGAAGGCGGCCAAACCGGTCTATCTATGGGTCAAGGACGACGGCGTGGAGATCAGGGACGCCGGGCACTTGTGGGGGGCCGACACGTTCGAGACGCACGATCGCCTCCTGGAGGAGGTCGGGTCTGGTGATCGACGCGGCGGAGCGCCCGGCGTCGCGTGTATCGGTCCAGCCGGTGAGCGACTAGCGCCGGTCGCGGCGATCATGGTCGACGGGCGTGATGGACGGGCGGTTGGCCGCTGCGGCCTGGGCGCGGTGATGGGCTCCAAGAACCTGAAGGCGGTCATTGCGCGTGGGACGAAGAGCTTCCCGATCTACGACGAGCAAGCGTTGAAGACCGCGCTAAACCGGGTCCGACGTGACATCGTCCAGCAGGCCAAGGGTTTTGGCCAGCTCGGCACGGCCGGCGGTATCCCGACCCACGAGAAGATGGGTAACTGGCCGGTCAAGAACTGGGGGCAGAGCCACTGGCCGGATGGGCCCGACAAGATCTCCGGCGCCACGATGGCCGAGTCGATCCTGACGGGCCGTTACTACTGCGGCAACTGCATCATCGGCTGCGGCCGGACCGTCGAGGTGAAGGAGGGGCCGTACGCCGGCATCGAACAGGGCGGGCTGGAGTACGAGACCACTGCCCTGAACGGGGCGAATCTGCTCGTGGGCGACATCGCAGCCGTCCAGAAGGCGAACGAGATCTGTAACCGCTACGGGATGGACACGATTTCAGCCGGGGCGGTGGTCGGCTTTGCCATGGAGGCCTATGAGCGGGGCCTGTTGACGAAGGTCGAGACCGGCGGCATCGAGCTGGACTGGGGTAGTGACAAGGCCCTGGTCCAGGCGATGACCAGGATGGGCGAGCGGGACACGGAGTTCGGGCGGCGCCTTGGCGAGGGTACGGCGCGCCTGGCCGAGGAGATCGGCGGCCGGGACTTCGCCATCCACGTCCGCGGACTCGACTTCCCGGCGCATGACCCGCGAGCCTTCTTCGCGAACGCCGTCGCGTACGCCACCTCGGCGCGCGGGGCCTGCCACCTGTCGTCTTTTGGGCACGTCTTCCAGCGCGTCTTGACACTGCCCGAGCTGGGCTACGACGAGCCGGTCAATCGCCACGACGCGGAGCGCACCCCGGAGCTCGTCTACCACGGCCAGAACCTGATGGGCCTGTTCGACTCGCTCAAGTGCTGCAAGTTCATCATGTTCGGTGGTATCAAGCCGACTCATCTGCTCGAGTGGTACAACGCCATCACCGGTCGCGGCCTGAACGTCGACCAGTTTCTCGAGATCGGGGCGCGGATCTTCAACCAGAAGCGGCTCTACAACTTCATGTGCGGCTCAACCGGGGCCGACGACGTCCTGCCGCGGCGGATCCTGGAGGAGGCGCGCGAGGTGGGCGGCAGCGAGCTGGTCCCGCCGTTCGAGCCAATGCTGAAGGCGTACTACAAGATCCGCGGCTGGGACGAGCAGGGCACCCCGCTCCCCGAGACCCTCGAGCTGCTGGGGCTGCCTGACGCAGTTCCGAGCTCGTAGGGGCGCACGGCGTGCGCCCCGCACGGCCACCAGGCGCACGCCGTGCGCCCCTACGAGCGTCGTCGTCTGAGGAAAGCCGGCTGGTCCAGGTCTTCCTCGGTCACGTCGAGCGACGACGTGAATGAGCGGCGGCGGAGGGGGCCCTGGGCGCCCAGCGTAGGGGTGTCGTCAGCGTCCAGGGAGGCATCGCGCGGGCTGCGCTCGCCGCGTCGCGGTAGACGAGGGCCCTGGCCGCCGCCACGCAGGCCGGTCGCGATCACGGTGACCTTCATTTCGGGCTGCGGGTGCGGGTGGAGGACCGCGCCAAAGATAATGTTTGCGCCCGGGTCGACCGCTTCGGCGACGGTGTTGGCAGCGTCCGTCACCTCCTGGAGGGTCATATCCGAGCCGCCAGTGATGTTGATCAAGAGGCCCTTGGCGCCCTCGATCGACATCTCCAGGAGCGGGCTGGTGATGGCTGCTCGGGCAGCCTCCAGGGCACGCTCGTCCCCATGTGCTTCTCCGATGGCCATCAGAGCGGTGCCGGCGCCGGCCATGACCGACTTGACGTCGGCGAAGTCCAGGTTGATCAGCCCGGTCTGGGTGACCAGGTCCGAGATGCCCTGCACCCCCTGGCGGAGAACGTCGTCGGCCAGGCGGAAGGCCTCGACTACCGTCATCTGGGAGTCGGCGAGCTTGAGCAGTCGATCGTTGGGGATGACGATGAGGGCGTCCAGCTTATCGCGAAGGAGCGTGACCCCCTCCTCGGCCGTCTTCATGCGCCGGTAGCCCTCAAAGCCGAACGGCAGCGTCACAACGCCCACGGTCAGCGCGCCCGCCTCGCGCGCGTACTCGGCAATGATCGGCGAGGCGCCGGTCCCCGTCCCACCGCCCATGCCGGCCGTGATGAAGGCCATGTCGGCGCCCTCGAGCGCCTCCTGTATCTGGTCTCGGCTGATCTCCGCCGCCTTGACTCCTTCCCGAGGGTCGCCCCCGGCTCCCAGCCCGCGCGCAGCCCGCCCGCCAATCGCGACCTTCCGCAGCGCCGTCGAGGCCGCCAGGGCCTGGGCGTCGGTGTTGATGGCGATGAACTCGACGCCCCTGACGCCGGCCTCCACCATGCGGTTGACGGCGTTGTTGCCGCCACCACCGACGCCGAGGATCTTGACCTCGGTGAAGCCGCGGGCATCGGACACCAGTGGCGCTTCGACGATCCTGGGAACGATCGCGGCCGGCCGCTCCGGCTGCTCAAGCCGGGCGGGGTCGAAGCCGCCGCGCGGACGGTCAAACCTGGCCACGCCGGAGCACCTCTTCGGTAAGCTGCGCGTACGCCTCGGCAGCCCGCTCCGCGCCGGGGTACTCGAAGACGGACTTACCGGCCGAGCCAGCCTCGAGGATCTTGCTGTTCGTACCGATCTCGGTTGCGAAAACATTCGCCCCCCAGCGCTCGCGCAGATAGTCGGCGACCTGCTTCTCCTCGCGCAGACGGCGATCGAACTTGCTGAGTAGGATCCCAAGCACCTGCAGCTTGGGGTTCAGGTACAAGACCTCCTCGATGCTCTCCTCGATCATCTGCAGGCCTTGAAGTGAGAAAAAACGGGCCTCGGTCGGGATCAGCACTCGCTCAGCCGCGACCAGCGCATTGATCGTCAGGAGGCCGAGCGAGGGCGGCGTGTCGATCAAGATGAAGTCGTAATTCGACTCGACCTGGGCGACGTGATCCCGCAAGCGCAGCTCTCGCCCGAGCTTGTTCATCAACTGCGCCTCGGCGCCGGCTAGTGAGAGTGAGGCGGGAACAAGGTCCAAGCGCCCAGTCCCGTTCTCGAGGCAAACGACCGGCAACTCGACCTGGCGGTCGAGCAGGGCGTCCCGCCCTTCTGGTTGGCCACCGCGATGACGATCGCCATGCGCCCTCGCTCTCCGGCGCCCCCATGCCTTCCGACCCGGCGCGGGCGAATCGTAGCACAGCCTCCCCTGGGAAGCAACGCGCCCGTGGCCTCCGGGCGCCGCGGCGTGCCCAATCTTGACAAGGATGTGAGGCCCCTCTATCCTTCCCCACCGGCCCCTCTGCCACGACCCGCCCTCAGGCGGGTCACGTTGTTATTGGATGCGTAGCGACGATGAATGTGCAACTCTGCCCGGGTTGCGGCGGCCGAAACACCCCTCCGACAGAGTCCTGCGATTGGTGTGGGCGATCGTTTGCCGAACGCCCCCGCACGTTTAGCATCCGCTGGTGGCAGCTTGGCGCCTCAGTCCTTTTCACCCTCGTGGTCGTCGCCGTAGTCGCACTGGCCATCCTCAACGCCAGCCGACCGGACGCGCGCGCCAAGCCGGCCCAGCCGGCGGGCGCGCCATCACCTGGATCGGCCGCCCGCGGGACCGACACCGCCATCCCGACACGCTCCGCGACCGGCCTTTCGCCGGTCGACCCGTTTACCGGCGTGGGGCCCAGCGCCCGCCTGCCCACGCCGACGCCGGCCCCACCCCCCACGGCCACACCGACCCCGCCACGATACGTTCGGGTCTTCAACACCGGCGGGATCGGCGTGAACCTGCGCAAGGACCCGGGCCCGCAAGGCCAGCCGATCATCGCGGTGCCCGACAACACAATCCTTCGACTGGTTGGCCCCGAGGAGACGGTCCAGGCGCGCCTGTGGCGCCTGTGCGAGTACGAAGCGCGTGGGGTGGAGGGTTGGGTGCCCGCCGAGTACATCCAGCTGACCGACCAGGTCCCGACGCCGGCACGTGGGTAGCGCCTCCGTGAGTCCGCCCGCAGCGGCGCTTGTCCGCTGCTCCGCTCGACCATATAATGGGGTCGCGGGTTCTGGGCTTTTAACGGGAAGGGATCGGCTCCAGATGTCTGAACGGTGGGAACAGGAAATCGACGAGCTGCTGCGGCGCAAGGAGGCTCGCCTGCGGCGAGAGCCGGTCTCGCGCCGATTCGCGCGCCGAAGCGCGCCGTTCGCCACGGGTGTATCTGGCGCCCTCCGCTCCTTCCTGCGCCGCCAGCCGGTCGAGCAGTTCATGATCGCCAGTATCTTTCTGGTGGCGGTCACTTTCTTGCTCCAAATGCTGCGCGTCGCGCCGCTGATCGCCTACTGGGCCGGTATCCTGAGTTTGCTCTTCTTCGTCCTGGCGATCGCGCTGTCCGTGGCCGGGCACCGCGGCCTCGGCTCGCGCGGCTCCAAGCGCTGGCGCGACCGAGAGATCGACTACGGTTCGCCCTATCCCTCGCTCTGGGAGAGTCTCCGCCTCTGGTGGCGCCGAAGGCGCCTTGGGCGCTGACGGCGGTCGCGCGTCTAGGCTCGGCGCTCCAGCACGTACCCAGTCAGGCTTTCCAGCGCATCGCGTGCCTCGCCGGCTGGCGCCTCGCGTAGAGCAGCGCGGGCCTCTTCCAGCAGCCGGCTTGCTTCCGCGTACGCGCGATCGATCGCCGTGCTCTCCCGAACGAACTCGACGAGCCGCTCGACGTCGTACTCCTCGAAAGCGGCGCGAATCTGGCCATCCGAGAGGCTGTCGCGCAGGTAGATGACTGGTAAAGTGATCGTGCCCTGGCGCAGATCGCTACCAACGTCCTTACCGAGATGCGTCTCGTCGCCGACGAAGTCGAGCACGTCATCGACGATCTGAAAGGCTAGGCCAAGCCGATCCCCGTACCGGCGCATCGCTTCGACCTGAGGCTCGCGCAGGCCAGCCAGAATGGCGCTCCCCTCGCACGCCAGCACGAACAGCGAGGCGGTCTTTCCCCAGATGGTCTGGATGTACTCATCCTTGGTTACCGACAGGTGGGGATTGTTGCCGCGCGAGGCCTCCTCGATCTGGCCCTGGCACATGCTGCTCAGCGTCTGCGCGAACAGCCCGATGACCCGAACGTTGCCCGTCGCCGCGCAGCGCGCGGCCGACTGGGCGAACAGATAGTCGCCAACCAGTACCGCGAGCGCGTTGCCGACCCTCGTGAAGAGCGTCCGCGCGCCTCGCCTGAGCTCGGACTCGTCGACCACGTCGTCGTGGACCAGGCTGGCGGTGTGGAGCAGCTCGACGCCCGTCGCCATGTGCAGCATCGGCTCGGGTTGATACTGCCCGAGGTTGCCGACGAGCAGCGCGACGGCCGGCCGAAGCCGCTTGCCGCTGCCCGGCAGGATCGTTGACAGCATCGGACCGAGCAGCGGGTGCTCTGGCTGCGCGGTCTCGGACAGGGCAAGCTCAACTCGGGCCAGGTCGTCCTGAACCAGCTCGAACAGCCCGCCAGTCGTGACCACTCCGCCTCCTGACTAGCTCGCGGTCCCTAGGGCCGGAAAAAGTCGTCGGGCGTTCTCGGTTGTCGCTTCCGCCAGCTTGGCCGGGCTTACCTGGCGCAGCTCGGCCAGCCGGCTGGCCGTAAAGCGCAGGTAGGCCGGCTCGTTGCGTTGCCCACGATGGGGGTGGGGGGCAAGGTAGGGGCAATCGGTCTCCACGACGACCCTGTCCAAGGGTACCTGGCGAGCCACATCGGGCAATGGCCCGGCGTTCTTGAAGGTCAACGGCCCCGCGAACGAGATGGTGAAGCCGGCCGCCAGCCCGGCCGCCAGCATGGCAGGCCCGCCGGCGAAGCAGTGCAGCACGCCATGCCCGGCCGTCGCGCAAGCCCATTGCGTCAGGATTTCCGCCATCTCCTCGTCCGCCTGCCGATTATGGACCACGACTGGTAAGCCCACCCGAGCAGCCAGGTCCAGATGGCGCCTGAACCAGGCGCGCTGGGTCTGTCGAGGGGTGTAGGTTCGGTAGTTGTCAAGCCCCGTCTCGCCGATCGCAACCACGCGCTGGTGACGCGCGAGGCGACTCACGCGTTGAAAGGCCCCAACACGAGCATAGGCTGCGTAATTCGGATGAATGCCGACCGCGGCGAAGATCTGCGGATGGACCTCGGCGAGACGAACAGCTTCGCGACTGCTGTCCTCGTCATATCCAACGCACACCATCGCGCCTACGTCGGCCTCGCCTGCCCGCCTGAGCACCTCCGTGAGATCTTCCGCAAAGGCCGGGTCCATCAGGTGGGTATGGGTATCGACCAGCATGGCGCCGTGAGCGGGATCATAACAAAGGGGAAGGGGTCGAGGGGGAACGGGGCGGAGCGCACAAGGAGGGACTCGTGAATCAGCCCCTTCCCCTTTCCCCCTTCCCCTTTCCCCCCATTCCTCCCCCTTCCCCTTTGCCCCTTCCCCCCGCTCCAATCACCAGCGTGAACTCGCCGCGTGGCGATTGGCTGGCAAAGCGTTCGGCAAGCTCGCCTGCCGTGCCGCGGATGACCTCCTCGAACTTCTTGGTTAGCTCGCGGGCGATCACGAGCTGGCGGTCGGCGCCCAGGGTCGTCGCAACATCGCGCAGGACTGCCGTGACGCGATGCGGCGACTCGAAGACGATCGTCGTGTGGGACGAGTCATCGAAGCCGGCAAGGAGGCGCCGCCGCTCGGCGGGCTTGCGCGGCAGGAAACCCAGAAAGCAGAAGGCGTGCATCGGAAGTCCGGACACGACCAGGGCCGACAAGATCGCCGACGGACCCGGGATCGGGACGACGGGCATACCCATCTGGATAGCTGCGCTGATCAGGGGGAAGCCGGGGTCGCTGAGGCCTGGCATGCCCGCGTCCGAGACCAGCGCCAGGTCGGCAGTGGCCAGATGCTGGGCCAGGCGTTGAAGTTTGCGTGGAGCGGTGAACTCGTGGTAGCTGGTCAACGGGGTTCGGATTTGGTGGGCGGCGAGCAGCTTGCGCGTCACACGGGTGTCTTCGGCCGCGATCAGGTCCCCCTCGCGCAGGACCCGAATCGCGCGCAGGGTGATGTCCTCCAGATTACCGATCGGGGTGCCCACAACATACAGCGTGCCCATGAGTCGGATTATGGACCCAGGCCTTGCTGAAAGGTGAAAAGTGAAAAGTGATGAACGGGTGCTTTCTAGTTCTCACTTTTGGCTATCGCACTGGCACGCATCCTGCCCGGAGGGCCCTGCGCATCAGGCGCATGGGGAGCCACTCGCACGGGGCCTCGACGGATGGGCGAGTTAGGCGGACTGGCGAGTCGTAAGACGGTGCTGGTGGTCGAGGATGACCGGGCCACCAGTGACCTGCTGCGCTCGGTGGTTGAGGACCAGGGTTTCCGCTGCGTCCCAGCCAGCGAGGGCTACGCGGCGCTCGAACTGGCTCGCGAGGAGCAGCCGAGCCTCATCACGCTGGACCTCGACCTGCCAGACACCGATGGCCACGCGGTGCTCCATCGGCTCCTCTCGGACGAGCGGACGCGGCACATCCCGATCGTCGTGGTGAGCGGCTACACCCGGCTTCTTCCTGCGGAGGACGGTAACCGGATCGCCGCGGTCCTGGACAAGCCGCTCGACCTTGCGGATCTGGCAGGCATCTTGAGGACGGTATTGGCGCCCAGTGGGGTAGGATAGCCGCGTGTTCATGTACGATCCGTCGCTTCAGCCGATCGTGCTGAGCAAACTGGCGCAGTGGGGTCGTCTCACGGAGAGTGACCTCCAGACGATGCTCAGCCCGGAGCAGCGCGTGCGGCTCGCTGACGACCTCTTGAAGGATCTGGAATGGGATGGGCTGGTGACCATCCAGGTAATCGGGGATGAGCCGGTTATCAGCATCACCGAACGCGGCCGCCACTGGCTCGACGAGCAGGGCGGCGGGCACTCACCCGCTTCCCCTCCACCAGGAGCCGAGAACGGGGGGCCTGACTCTACCTCCGCGCAGGTGTAGAGGGAACGGAGAAGATCGAGTGGAGACGGCCGAGCGCAACATTCAGGGGGAAGCCGATCGGCTGATCAAGGAACTGGCCGCGGGCCTGGCGATTGAGCAAACCGCGTACGCCGTGGCGGTGCTCGCCAACCGCGCGGCGGGAGAGGCGCATCGGCTGGCCAAGGTGGAGGCCGCCGCGCGGCGCGGGACGCCGGAGTGGGGTAGTTGGGCCGCCTTTCAAAACGCGGCCCGCAGCCTGGTCCTGCAGTCCAGCACGATGCGCGACGTGGCCGCCAAGCTGGCCGGCCGGCCCCGCTGAGCCCAGCTGTCAACCGCGGAGGACGCACAGGGCCGCAGAGGTTAGTTGATTCCATTGGCTGCGTCCTCTACATCCTGCGCGGCTAATGTGGCCGGGCGCGCAGACAGCCCTGGCCACTGTGCCGTACAATAACAACAGTTCGCTGGCGTGGCTCAATCGGTTGGAAGGATGGTGATGAAGCATGGCGACCCAGGTCGGGGAAACCAAGAGTGGGCCGATCGTCACCTTCACCGAGGCTGCTCGTGACAAGGTGCTCGAGATTCTCGACAACCAGGACCTGAGGGGGCGAGCCGCGATCCGCATCGCAATCCAGGGTCGAGGCCCGGGCGGGTTCAACTACTCGATGGCTCTGGAGGAGGACAGCACACCGGAGCCGACCGACACGCTCTTGGACGAGGGCGATTTCAAGGTCCTGGTTGATGCCGACACGCTGCCAAAGCTGCACGGCGCGACGGTCGACTTTGTCGGCCAGCTCATGGGGGGCGGGTTCCGGATCGAAAACCCAAATCCGATCTGGCAAGATCCGCTAGCGCAGGCCGTTCAGCGCCTCATCGATACCGAGATCAACCCGGGCGTTGCTTCCCACGGTGGCCATGTCGAGCTTATTGACGTCAAGGACAACAAGGTTTACGTTGCCCTCGGCGGGGGCTGCCAGGGCTGCGGGATGGTTGACGTAACGCTGCGCCAGGGCATCGAGACGCTCATCAGGGAGCAACTGCCCCAGATCGAGGGCGTCGTCGATACGACCGATCACGCCGGCGGCACGAATCCATACTACCAGCCCACCAAGGGCGCGCCGGAAGACGCCGGGCCCCATTACCAGCCCTCCAAAGGCGGCGGCTGCGGCGCGCCGGGCTGCGGAGCCGCCGCGGCCGATCCCTACTACCAGCCGTCGAAGGGATGATGTAGGGCTCGCGCTGCCCTCGCGCAGGTCGTACGCCCCTGGGGCGCAGCAAGCAGCGCCCCTACGACGGCGAAGGGACGACTGGCAGCAGTCGCGGGGCCGGGCTGGCCTGGACGCATTCGGATTCGTCCTCTTCGCCGGGCGTGACGATGACAAAACCGAGGCGCCGGTGGGCCTCGCGCAGCGCGGCCTCCACCTCTTCAGGGGTGGGGCCACGGGCGAAGACGAAGCCCAGATAGCGGTCGCCCTCCGGCAGCGGAACG
>WNFU01024501.1_pt1 | contig 10214 bp, 8 predicted proteins | sample 5400121 | NCBI WGS metagenome assembly WNFU01 (sample SAMN13153360, study PRJNA577476) | soil metagenome | isolation source: 100 cm soil or saprolite under grassland replicate 1 | place: USA:California | collected 2016-06-15
GCAGCCACCCCACGCCATCGCTCTCCTGGGCGGCCACGCGGAGATTGTCGAGCAGGGTCAGCTCGTCGTAGGCGCGAACGGTCTGGAAAGTGCGCGTGAGGCCGGCCCGCGCGATCCGATGGCCGGGCCGGCCCGTCAGCTCGTGGCCGTCGAGTTGCCAGCGCCCCTCGTCGGCCGGCTGAAACCCGCTGAGGCAATCGACGATGGTGCTCTTCCCCGAGCCGTTGGGACCGATCAGCCCTACCACGGCGCCCGCCTCCACCTCGAAGGCCACGTCGTCGACCGCGGTCAGTCCCAGGTACCGTTTGGTCAGGCCCCTCACCTCCAGGAGCGCCCGCGCCGCGGTCATGGGGCGGCCAGGCTCGGCCGCCGCCATCGCTCGAGATGGCGTCGCCGGAGCCATCCTCCCACGCCGCCGGGAAAGACGAGCATGGCCACGATGAGCACGGCGCCGTACAGGACCATGCGCAGATCGGTGGTGAAGCGCAGCAGGTCGGGAAGGGCGGCGAGCACGGCGCACGCCCCCAGCACGCCCCAGAAGCTGCCCGGCCCGCCGATGATGACCATGATCAGCATGGTCTCCGTGTAGTAGAAGTCGAAGATCGACGGATCGACGATGGTGAGATAGAAGACGAAGAACCCGCCGACGATGCCCGCGAGGAGCGCGGAGAGCGCGAGGGCGAGGAGCTTGTAGCGCAAGGGATCGATGCCCTGCGACTGCGCGAGCGGCTCGTTCAGCTTGATGGCCTGCATGGCGCGCCCGAGGCGCGAGGTGACCACCACATAGATCACCGCCTGCGAGATCACCGCGAAGCCCATGAGCAGGGAGTAGAAGTCGGCCGGGCGCGAGAGTCGCCACGGGAGGCCGGGCAGATTCAGCATGGGGACGGGCAGGCCGGGAATGCCCATGGCACCGCGGGTGAGGGACACCCAGTCGCGGGCCACGATCATGCACAGGAAGGCGAAGCTCAAGCTGACGATGGCGAAGGCATGGCGCGAGAGCCGGAGCGACGAGTAGCCGATCACGAGTCCGACCAGCGCGGCCAGCACGCCCCCGGAGGCCGCGCCCACCCACAGGGGCCAGCCCCGCTCCGTCACGAGGAGCGCCGCGGTGTAGCCGCCGATGCCGAAGAAGCCGACCTGGGCGAAGGAGAGCAGCCCCGTGTAGCCATAGACCAGATTCAGTCCGCCCGACAACACGCTGAACGTGGCGAAGCTGACGCCGAGGGCCAGCACGTACTCGTTGCCCGTCATCCTCGGCACCGCGAACAGCGCGGCGATCGCCAGCAGCACGAGGAGGGCCCGGAGCCACCCCGGCCTCATACGCGGACGCCCCTCCCGAAGAGACCCTGCGGGCGCACGAGCAGCATGGCGATCATGGAGCCGAACACGAGCGCGTCGACCATGACCAGGGGCAGAAAGCCCCCGATCACGCTCTCGAGCATGCCCAGCGCCACCGCCGCCACCGCGGCCCCCGCGATATTGCCCAGTCCCCCGATGATGATGATGGCGAAGGCCTTGAACACGAAGCTGAAGCCCATCAAGGGATGCACGGCGTAGACGGGCGCGAGGGCCGCCCCGGCCAGGCCCGACAGCCCGATGCCGATGGCCACGGCCAGCCGCGACACCGCGCGCGGGTCGATGCCCACCATCAACGCGGCATCCCGATTCTGGGCGACCCCGCGCATGGCCTTGCCGACGCGCGTGCGATAGAGGACCAGGAAGAGCGCGGCAAAGGCGAGCAGTCCCAGGGCGAGGGCGAACACGCGCATGAGCGTGACGCGTAGATCGCCCGCCACGATATTGGTGTAGCTCTGGGGGGTCTGGACCATCCGGGGCGTGGTGGTGAAGAGGAACACCGCGCCGTTCTGGAGCACCATGGAAAGACCCAGCGTCAGGAGAATGCTGCGCTCGAAGCCGCCGCCCTGGAGCGAAGCGAGCAGCGCCTCGTAGAGGACGTAGCCGAGGCCCACCGCGACCGCCGTCACCACCACCACCGTCGGCCAGTATCCGAGGCCCAGGTTCATGGTGAGGAAATAGGCGAGCATGGCGCCCAGCATGTAGAACTCGCCGTGGGCGAAGTTGATGATCTCGAGGACGCCGAAGATCAGCGAGAGCCCCATGGCGACCAGGGCGTAGATGACACCGATCACGATGCCGTTCAGCAGGAGCTGGAGATAGAAGCCCGCGTCCACTACCCTTACGTCTTGCTCATGCCCAGAACCACGACCTTGCCGCCCTTGATGGTGAGGATGATCGCATTGTTGTGCGCGAGATTGTGGTCGTCGAAGTCGATGACCGTGCCGAGAATCGACGGCATCTTGGTGGTGGCGAGGGCGTCGCGGATGGCCGCGGGATCGGCTTTGCCCGCGCGCCGGATGGCGTCGAGCAACACCTTCATCGCCTCGTAGGACTCGAAGCTCACCAGGATGGGCGGAACGTTGTGAAGCTTCCGGAAGGCCTCGACGAAGGCCTTGTTGCCCGGGGTGTCCACCGAGGGGTCATAGGGCTGGACCGAGGTGGTGCCGTCGAGGAAGCCGCTCTCCATGATCTCCTTCGGCACCTGATCCACGAGCACGCGGCCGGTGAGGGGCACCCCGCCGCCCAGGCCGTACCACTGCCGTATCGCGTTCTGGAAGTCGGCGTCGACGGCGTAGAGGGCGAGCAAGCCGGGCTTCCTCGCCTTGATCTTGGTGAGCACGGGGGTGAAGTCCGCGTTGCCCTTCTGGAAGAAGTCCACCGTGGCCAGCTTGAGATTTCGCTTCCGGAGCGCGCTCTCGAGCCCGGTGGATCCCGCGCGCCCGAAGTCACTGTCCTCGCCGAGAAAGGCGATGTTGTTGGCCTTGCCGTCCTTGTCGAGCCAGCTCACGAGCGCGTCCAGCATGCTCGCGTCCGTGGGATTGACCTTGAAGGTCCACTTGTTCCCGCCCACTCCGGATCGCTCGGCGATGGAGGTGGCGGAGGCATTGGCCACCACGAAGGGCAGCCCCGCGCGCTCCACCAGGGGCATGATGGCGAGGGCGGCCGAGCTGCACAGCCCGTCGAAGATGGCGACGTACTTCTTCTCGGCGAGCATCTGGGTCACGCTCTTCACCGCCTCCGCGGGATTGCAGCGATTGTCCTGGAAGTCGATCTCGATCTTGCGCCCGAGCACCCCCCCTTTGGCGTTGGCCTCCGCCACCGCCAGCTCGGCGCCCCAGCGCGAATGCTGGCCGAACATGGACACGCCCCCCGTGAGGGGGATGGACGCGCCGATCAGGATCGGCCCTTCCTGGGACTGAGCGAATCCCGAATACGCGAGGGCGGCCACCGCGACGACCAGACGCATCCTGCGCATGTCGATTCCCCCTTGATCACGGTGTCCTGCGTGTCGACGAGAGCGACGAGGCCGAGTGGAGTCTACAGCAGAGCCCTGGACCGGCAAAGGACCATCCGCTTGACGCCGGGCCCGCCCCCGGGGCAGGATTCCCCTCGGGCCGGCGGGCGCCGGGCCGAGTTCCCCCAGGCTGGACGCGTCGAGGAGAGAGACCATGGCATTGGCCGGACATCAGATGCGTCAGGACACGTCCTATGCCCTGCTCACCGATGCCATCCTCGCACGCGACCAGGCGCGCACCGCGGATCTCTTCTATCGGATGGTCAAGCGGGACGGTCGCTCCGTATCGGACGCCCTCGGGGTGGTGACGGCGGCCGAAGCGCCCTTCGTCCAGGTGCCCAGTCACATCAATGTCCGCGACGGCCACATCACCCTCGTCAACAACGACCACACGATCCTCGGACTGCGCACGTCCGTGAACCTGGCGCCCTTCGTGCCCGAGGAGTACCGGCTCCTTCCCCTCCTCCAGAGCGTGTGGTACATCCCGGCCGGCCTCGACATCTGGAATCAGCTCCTGGGAAGGTATCCCGGCCGCTACGCGACCATGAAGGGTATGCAGGTGCCGCCCCCGACCTACGGGCCCGCGGTGTGGAATCAGGAGCAGGAGCCCATCACGCCGGAGGGGACGGACGAGGAGAAGCTGCACGAGCATCTGGTGGCCACGGTGAGCGGCGATGCACGCCGGTCCTACGGGCTCTTCCTCGGCCTGGCCGCCGACGAAAGCGTGCGCCCGCGCCTTCGCGACCAGCTGCTCTTCCTCGGCCTCATCGACCTGCAGGACACCGTCATCGGCCGCAAGGCGCGCAACACCGGCCACAAGGCGCTGCGCGCCCGCGCGGTGGCGGATCTCGCCGACGTCATCGGCTGGGAGCGCGCCACCGGGGTCTACTACATGGGCGTGCCGGACATGGCCATCGGCCCGCTCTACTACTCGCTGTACGACGCGGCCTGCGTCACCATGACCAACGAGTTCCCCGAAGCGGGGAAACAGCTCAAAGACACGAACGTCACGCCCCTCACCCCGGCCGAGGTCGAAGAGATGGTGCGCCTCCTCTTCGAAGCGAGCGCGGAGACGGTGTGGAATCGGATCACCGCGCACCTCAAGAACGGGACGTCGATCCGGAGCCTCGGCGACGCCATCCAGATCGGGGCGGCGGAGCTCATCCTCCGCACCACGGTGGCGAGACAGTTCACCGACGGCCAGCATCCATTCGACTACTGCAACACGGCCAACTACTGGCTGCGGCGAACCGTGAGCCCCTACCAGCCGCGCCTCCTCTATCTCATGGCCAATTTCGTCAACGACTCCGCGCGCTCCAACAAGCTCTTCCAGTCCGTGATCGAGGAGGAGCGGGGCGGCTTCGACGGCGCGGGCCGGTCTCCCCTGTCATTGCTCACGGAGCTCGACGAGGCCATCATGGCCCTCGACGTCCCCCGCACCACGGCCATGGCCGGCGCCTATCTCGATTCGGGGGCCGACCGCCGCGCCTACATGAGCACGGTGGCCCTCGCCGCGTGCAAGTTCCAGGACGATCCCCACAATCAGAAGATCTCGCATTCCGCCTTCGAGGAGTACGCGCACAACTCGACGCACCTGCGGGACCGGCTCCTCCTCGCGGCGGCGCGGCTCCTCGCGGGGTGGACGAAGATGCCGGGGGAGCGTGAGTGCTATGCGCGTTTCATGCGGGAGTGGATGAACTAGTGCCGGACCAACTTGACTTCGCCAGATCTACCCAGCCCTCGTCTCGCGGGCGAGCCGCTCAACTCGAACGGCCACGTTCTCGGTCGGCCGCAGCCCTCACCGTACGACTCACTCAGCCCTCGCCTCGTGGCAGGGCCCCTCGGCTCGAATGGCCACGTACGCTTCGGGCTGCGGCCTCCCTCGGGCCTCGTCTGGCTCGCAATTTGGCCCGGCACTCTGCGGGGTCACGCGAGGTGTCGGGAATACTCGTTGGAGGCGCACTAGCCCGGATTATTCACGAGCACCGCTCGTGCAGTCGGGCGGGTGGCGTCGGGGGCGGCGGCTGCGCGGCCGGCGTAGTGGGCCCCTTCGAGTGCGCGCAGCCCGCAGGGCTGCGATTCACGACGAGTAGGGTGACGATGACAGGCCCCGCCCGCCTCGCGCCGAACGCTCGTGAATAATCCGGGCTAGTACTGGTAGCTGATAGAAATCGAGACGACGTTGCGGTTGTACTTGTAGATGGCGATGTCGGAGCTCGTCACGCCCACCTGATACTCCGTCCGCAGCGTCAAAGGCGCCCGCGTGCCGCCGCCCTCACGCCGGAGCAGAAAGGGCAGCGGCTGCTCCACCGCGAAGATGTGGACCTGCTCGACGTCCGAGCGCTTGACGGTGCCGGGATTGATGACGGGGAACAGCGTATTGGCGTGGAGATAGTTCGCGAAGTGCACGTCCATGCTGTAGCTCGTGCGGGTCGACCACCACGGCAGCGTGTACTGGAATCCCGCGAGCACGCGGTCCCCACGATAGTCCCAGTTCCGCCCTTGCGCCACGTCGGTATCCCACTGGTAGCCGACGCGGACCCAGTGACGATCGCCCGACCAGTAGAGGGTGTGGCTGAAGCCGACCATGTAGTTGTTGGCGTCGCGGTTGTCGGAGGCCGGCAGCGGAATGGCCGTGAAGTTGGTGAAGTTCTTCCCCTGAAAACGGAAGATGGGCGTGGTGACCTGGGTCGGGCGCCAGAAGCTGTCGCCGGCGGAGTTCCACTGGAGCGTGCCGAACACCGTGCCCGTATTGCGCCGGAGGAACTGCTCGCCGCCGAGCGTCTGATTGTCGAAGACGTACTGCCCTCCCACGAGGAACCGCGCGCCCGCGAGCCGGCCGCTCTCGATGGCGCCGCGATAGGTGGCGCCGAGGGTTCCCACCTGGTCCTGCACGTCGAAATCGTGGAAGTTGTTGACGTAGGTCTGGAAGAACTGGTAGCCGATGGTCGACTCCCAGTTGCCGTAGCGCAACCAGTCGTACGATAGGGTCACCGAGGCGAACTCCCCGGGCGAGGTCGTGTCGTCGAAGCGGATGGCGTTGGCCAGCGGGTCGTTGCTGGGCTGGGGGAGGACCTTGACGTTGCTGTCGTAGGTGAAGCCCAGCCGCACTTCGGCGTGGAAGCGATTGCCCGCGCCCCCGCCCGCCGCGAAGCTGTCGCGCAGTCGCTCGGCCGCGCCGGTGAGCGCGGTGGGCGTATCGCCCCGCGTTGCCGCGTCGAGCTCGGTAGCCGCCCGCTCCGGCAGCCCCATGACGGCGAGGGCCAGCCCCGAGTAGAAGTGCGTCAGCTGCTTGATGGCCGGGTCGGGGGAGGTCTCGGCCTTGAAGGCGTCGAGAGCGCCCGCGTAGTTCTTGTTGCGGTAGCGCATGAAGCCCACGTAGTAGCCGAGCCCGTCCGTCTGCGGGCGCTCCTTGAAGCACTGGGTCAGGATCGGCTCGGCCAGGTCATAGCGCTCCTGGGCGAAGTAGGTGACGCCCAGGAGAAATCGTACGGAGAAATCGTCCGGGGCCAGCTGCCGAGCCTGCTCGAGCACCTGGGTGGCCAGATCGAGGCGCTGCTGCGCGACATAGACGAGACCCGTGTAGTAGAGCGCTTCGACATTCTTGGGGTCCTGGGCCAGCGCCTCGCGCAGGTGGGTCAGGGCCTCGTCGTAGTGCTTGTCCTCGTAGGCGAGGATGGCTTGCGCTACGAAGACGTCCGCTTCCGACTGCTGGGCGGAAACCGGAAGCGCCGCCAGCAGGGTGAAGAGGACGAGCAGGACAGCAATGCTCTTTCGCGCGGCTGGCCGTCGCATGGAGATCCTGTGAGTCTAGCAGGAGATCGGGAAACCCAGACAGCTAGAACGTGCCTCCCTTCGCTCCCCTCCCCCTTGGTTAGGAGGGCCCACCGCGGCCGCGCCGGGAGGTCAGGATCGCCTGCTCGACGCCCGAGGCAAACCGCTCGAGGCGGCCGTCGAACCCGCCGAGATCAAAGCCCCCGGGCCCTGTCAACCAGGTGGGCTCGGTCACGGCCAGGCCGTCGAAGCCGTGGATCCAGCGCTCGCTGACGCCGAGGGCGATCGCCCACGCCAGCCATCTGTGCATGGTGTCGGGGGGAAGGCGGCGTAGCTCGTCCTTGCTCGCCCGCTCGAGAAACTCGCGGAAGGCTCTGACGCGAGCCGTCGCTTCCACTCCACGCAGGGTCTTCCGTGGCATCTGCGGCGAGAAAGCCGCCACGACGAGCCCGGCCAGACCAAGCCCCACGCCGAGGACAAGAGGCGACCTCACGAAGTGCCCGGCGCCACCCGCGAGGATGAAACCGGAAATCCCGACGAGGCCGAGACCCGAGAAAAGCCAGAGCGACCACACCCGCTCCGGCGACGAGGACAAGAGGCCGTCCCCGACCATGCCGCGGTATATCTCGTCGCGGATCGGCGGGAAGACACGGTCGTAGTCGCGCCTGATCTCGGAGAGCCGACACTCGCCGAGACTCCCTTCGCCGCCGAAGAGACGGCTCAGCAGCGAGCGCTCGAGCGGTCTGAGCTGGGCATCGTCCGCGAGCGGCCTGAGGCGGCGGAGGACACAGTCCGTCTCGCCGAAGGCGGATTCGATTTCCTCGATGCGGATCGAGCCACGCACCGCCAGATCGACGAGGGTCGCCACGACGTCACGGGGCGCGGCCTTCTCCGATACGAGGATGCCCCCGGTGGCGGGCATCATGCCGCCGGGTGGCTGATACTCGGGCTCGATGGTCGGTGACCCGTCCCGGTCGTGGCCGTAGAGACGCCCGACGAGCAGGAGGCCAACCAGGGCGAGGAGGGGCAGGCCGAGCGGCCAGTCGTCACCGAGGAGCCACCACGCCCGCCGGACCACCCCCGGTCCGCGGATCGCGCCGGGAGGCCAGCCGACGGCGATGATCAGTCCTTCCCGCGGCGGCAAGGGACGTATGGTCCTGAAGGTCAGGAAGCTGTCGGCGCGCTCCTCCGTGTAGTCCGAGCCCGAGGGGCCGGGCGATCCCGTGTAGGCGGTCGCGTCGATCCGATCCAGCGAGATGTCCGGGGGCGAGGAGACAATCGCTTCCACCTGACGTATCGGCACGTCCCATTCGCTTCCCGTGACGTTCCAGTAGAGCTCCTCGCGGCCGTTCACGTCGATGAGGGCACGCCGCACGCGATACGTGATGATGACCGTCTTCGTCGCATTCTGTGCGCCGGGAACCGCGGCCCTGATCCGGATGGCGCGATCGAGGTGTGACACCTCTGTCTCGAGGGGGGCCACGCTCTCGTCGAAGACGTGAATCTCGTCCACTCGGAGCGCAACATCCACGCCGCGCCGCTCGTAACGCACGGGAATGGTGCGGAAGAAGACCTCGTGGCTTCCCCGGAAGTCGACGGTAATCGCCTCCCGCACGCGCAGGGTGGCATCAGCGTTGACCTCGAGGGTGACGGCGAAGCGCTCTATCGTCAACGAAGGGGGCTGGGCATCCGCCCGCGGCACGAGCGTGGCGAGGAGGACCAGAGCGAGAAGAGCGTGCGTGATACGCCTAACTCCGGGCGGAGACCTTCGGCACCTGCCGTTCGTCTCGACCGTCCAACTCGAAGGACACGTGAGGGCAAAGCTGGAAGACGCCGACCGCGCCCTCGTGCCCCGCGTATCCCTTGACCGATTCGACGAGGTCGGGCACGAGGCCGATACGCCGTCTGAGCTGCCCGTCAAGCTCCGACCACGAGGACGGGGAGCGCCGGGTGAGCGAGGCGAGGCGATCGTCGCTGCCCATGACGAACACGACGATCGCCCCCACCGCGGCCAGGAAGATCAGGAACGGAATGCCCACGGGCATCCTCCTCGAGCCATGATAGGGGCGCTCCGTCGCGAAAGACAAGGAAAAGCCCTTCCCTATCGAAGCATCCCACGTCCCATGGACAGGACCGCTCCGTTGATGGCGATCGCGCTCACCGATGCGAGCGCGTACGTGATGGTGATGCCGAGCCGGCCCAGCCCGATGCCCACCACGAGGAAGAACGCCGCGAAGGCGAAGGAGCCCATGATGCCGCCGCGCAGCACGCGAATGCTGGCATCGCCTCCCTCCGACCGTTGGGCGAAGATGGCGAGGAGGAACAAGAAGACTGGAATCGGAGAGAAGAGCCCACTGAGCGTCGGACCCAGATAGGTGGCGGCAGTGGTCAGGGTCACGACCACTCCGGTGGCCACGACCATGCGTGCCGGCACGTCCCACGCCGGCGCGGCGACGCCGGTACCGCCGCGCGCGCCCAGTGGCAAGGCGAGAGCGGCCAGCACGAGCGTCGCGCAGACCAGGATGAAGGCGCCGAGAAGCGAGGGTGTGAGGCGGCTCAGCGCGGCGAGACAGGCCACGAAGGCGCCGAGGCCCGCCACCGTGCTCCCCATCCATCCCGCGTGTCGCGCCACGCGGCCGTAGACGAGACAGGACATTCCCATGGCGGCCAGTCCGAGAAGCGTACCCACGGCGGCGCCTGTGGCGAAGGAAGGCCCCTGCTCGAGCGCGAGGAATACCGAGACGGGGGCCGAGGTGAGGGGAAAGCCGGCGAGCCATCCTCCCACGCCGTGTCCCCAGCGGCGGGCCACGAGGGTGGCCACGGCGATCAGGAGCGGCGTGACGACGAGCTTGAGCACGATCACACCGGCCGGCATCCCGCCGCCGCCACTCACCCGGCGGACGCTAGCACGCGGCGAAGCCGGCCGTCAATTTGCCAGACGCGCTGTGTTGCTAGCACATGATTTGACCGCTGTGAGTAGCACGTGAATTGACCGCGCCTGCGGACGGCGGGGGAGAGCCATGGTGGACCGAGGAGGTCCGTCATGCCCTATGCCCCGGCTGTC
>WNFU01010504.1_pt1 | contig 10210 bp, 9 predicted proteins | sample 5400121 | NCBI WGS metagenome assembly WNFU01 (sample SAMN13153360, study PRJNA577476) | soil metagenome | isolation source: 100 cm soil or saprolite under grassland replicate 1 | place: USA:California | collected 2016-06-15
TTCCGTTCCATTCTTGCAGACAATTCTTTGATCTATTAGCCTAGCGTAGCGTGCTTTTGGCCGCCCATGCCGCTCAGGATTGGGACATCGTTGCCGGCGATTTCGACGGCGACGCCACGGTCGATCTGCTGCGGCAGAACACGCCCAAGGACGAAACAAGTGAATGGTTGATGTCGCCTGACGTGCAGCGTCGGCAGCTTCACATTCATCGTTGCCGGCTAAGAGGAACCAGTTCGGCTGTGGCAGCCACGATGGTCAGTTTAACGATCAATGGGAGGTATCAAACATGCCTACCGGAACGACCAGCGCCAGCGCATTTGGCCCCATTCCTATCAATGATCTCGCAACGACCTCGGCCACATTGTCCGTGTCCCTCCCCTCTGGCGCTTGGGGCAAAATCGTGGACCTGCAGGTCATCCTCCGTCTGACGCACACTTTTGCCGATGATCTGGATTTCCTGCTCGTGGCGCCGGACGGAAGAACCAGTTTTGAGTTCTGGTCGGATGCCGGGGGCAGTTCCGCCCTTGTCTTCAGCAACCCCATCACAATTTCAGATTCCGGTGCATCGGTGTTGCCGGACAACGGGTCGGGGCTCCTCGCCTCAGGCACGTACCGGCCCGCGGACTATGAAACCCCCGTCGAAACCAGCGCCAACTGGGGCCTGTCACCGAGCGTCATCATCAACCATCCCGGACCCAGCGGCACGGCCACCCTCGATTCGGTTTTTGGGGGTGTTCCCGTGAACGGCACCTGGAGCTTTTACATCAAGGACGATACGGCCCTAGACATCGGCACCCTCGATATGTGGGGCTTGCAGATCACCTACAACACCATCGTGAAGCCCAACGATTTCGACGGCAATTTTCAGAGCGACATCCTGTGGCAGAACAGCGACGGCACGCCGGCGGTTTGGAACATGAATGGCATGAACGTCATCTCCAGCGCCGCCGGTCCGTTCAATCCGGGGCCTGACTGGCACGTCATCGCCTAGATGCGAGCAGCATTCGACGTCGGTACCAAGCTCGACACGCTATCCGCTTGCGACGGCCGGCGCGCGATCACCGAGATGCAGCGAAGTTGGTACATGAGTCCGCTAATGGGCACTTAACGGACATGTCGAGTTGAGCTCCGCATGTCCGCTTTGAGGAGCGAAGCGGACATGCCGCGACCGCCGGAGCGGTAACGATCAGACGCGACTGGCCCATCTGCGACATAAGCTGGATTGCAATCCCGCAGTGCAGCGTTCGCCCGCGTAACCGTGATGTGCTATCGTATGGATGGGAGCATAGGAGCGGGAACCAACTCCCTCATCCCCTGGGAAGAAGCCCAGGAGGAAGCTCCATGTTCGACATCAGGCGGCGCGACTTCATCACTCTCCTCGGCGGCGCGGCGGCCGCCTGCACTGGCCGACGAAGTGATCGAATGATCTCGCGTTTTATAGGAGAGAGTTATGGACGATGATCATCCGCACTTAGAAAAACAAATGGGACATAAACCTTACGGACATGTGCCAAGGTTGGGGAAAATTGCAATTTGGTTAGTATTGATTGTTATAGCGTGTGGTTTGGTTTTGTATTTGGCTGTGCGGACAAATTTGATCCAGTAGCGGGCTCAGGCGATGAATAGCATGCCGAGGAAGCTCTCGGTATCACTATCCCGCCGCTTGCCCGTCCGCGCCGACGAGGCGATCGAATAACGCCGCTATTTGTTGCGGCTGCTTACGACCGGTTATGGCACAAAGCGTCAGTTCGCGACGCTGCGTAAATGCGGACGCTATTGGATGCAAAGCAGATATCCGGCGAACCCCATTGGGCGCGTTGGCCCGGCGCGAATTGAGCTTGTGTGACATGGCGTGCTCCTTGGCTTTGGCGCCCCCTGCCAGCTTCGCTCGCTGGCGGGGCCGGAGCACGGTCGGACCATTCCATTAGCGGACATAGGCTGGATAGAAATCCCGCAGCGCAGCAGTCTCCTACCGTGCTGATCCGGGTGACAGCGGCACCATGCGACGTCAAAGTCTGCTTACACTAACTATGCCCGACAGAACGTAGCGCGGGGCAATCGGCACGCCCGTGCGTACCGCAACGCCCATGTCGATCAGAACAAGGTGCCAAACAATTTACTCGTCAACGAACCATCGTTGTCGACCCAGGGGATCGGTGGCAGTTGCGGAAGGTGAGATGCATACGGCAGCACTTTCGCAAGCGTCACTCTGACCGGAAACCGTGCGAGGAAAACCTCATTCATTCCGCCGTCCAGTCCGCTGTAGATTGGGGCGGCTGGCACGTTGTCTTCAAGCAATCGCGCGTATTCGAGCTCGTCGGTGCGTTGTTTCTCCAGCGCCCGCCGCGCGATTTTCGGATTCACGACAAAGGCGGGGCATTTACCGGTGGGATTGAACACAAGAGGATCCGGCGAATTCGGCGGAGGTTGCGCATCGAATACATAGCGGCGATTACACACATCCACCTTGGGTTCGAGATGCGTCGCCTCGAAGTGATCGTTGCCGATCTTGAGCATCTTCCAGAAGGCCAACTGCGGATGAGTTCGATGCCGCGCCAGATTCGCCGGCGTCAAGCGGAACGGATAGGCCTGGACCTGGAATGACGGCCGGCCGAGGAGTGAGTCGCGCGCCAGCGAATAGACCTCGCCGATCTGTTCGTCGGTCATGGCATAGCAACCGCTCGACGTGCAGTCGCCGTGGATCATGAGCAAGCTGCCGTCGCGGTTGTTCGCTTTATCGAAGCTGTTGGGGAAGCCGGTGTTGATCGCAAGATAGAAGTTGGAATTGGGATTCATCAACTCGGGCGTAACTGTATAGAACCCCTCTGGAGCCTGACGGTCGCCCTCATGCAACTTCGGCCCAAGATCGCCCGACCACCGACAGATCGGGAAGATCTTGAGGAGCTGGAAATGGCCGGTGGTGTCCTGCTTCCAGACTTCGAGTTCCGCCTCTTCCTTGAAAATGCGCACAAGGATCGGTGAATGTTTTGGCATCTTCTTTTGTCGCAATAGCGAGAGCAGCTCGGGCGGCAACTCCTTTGTTGCCCTGGTCGGCAACTGATTGCTGTCTTCGCCAAGGCACGTGACCGGCGTCAATGCCGCGGCAAACGCCGCCGCCAACACAAGCGCACGGACTACCGTGGCGCGGATCATTGCTATACCCCCCGACGTGGAAACCTTTCCTATCTGAATGCTTGTAGTCGGTGGCAATCGTAGGGCAAACCCAGACCAGGGTTCCCCAAATGATGCCCGCATACGCTAACAAACGGAGTGCAGCGGCACGCTGCTCCGCAGCGCATCGGTGATTCAGGTTGAGATTGGGCTACACGGGAGGAGGAGGAGATCAACGGTCGCGATGAGGCCGTGAGCTTTGCAAAAAACGGGAGCAAGAAACGGGTCGCGAACCGTGGTTCGACATGCCAAGTCTGAACCGGTTTGAGGGCGCAAAGACCGACGGAACAAATTGGAGGTCGCCAATGAAACCGCAAGACCCAGGAAACCGACGCAGCGTTGATCAAGACCGCCAAACTCGAAACCAATTTGGCGTCATGGATGTCCCCAATCCGAACGACCAGGAGGTGCTGGAGTTCGCCGCTGGCGCCAAGCTCGCGGGAACCTCGGACGATGAAAATGCAGTCGCATGGGCGACTCCAAGCGAGCGCAACCAATACGACACGATCGAAGGAAATTGGTCCAGCCGGTGGAATGGCGGCGCGGACCCAACGATTCCAGGAGATGCCGCGAACAAATGGAAACAGGGTCAAGCCGAAGTGAGAACGGCGAACGACCGTATCTATATCCTGTTCGACTGGGATAATGGAGCGCGCAGAGGGCTCATTGACGCACAGCGCGAAGGCACAACAAGGCTGGTTGGAAAGTATATCAATTTGACTGATCCAAAGGTCACACGCCCCTGGATCGGTTTGATCGTGAGCAATCAAAGAATCGATGGACGGTGGACCGGAGGGCGTCTGGATTTCCGCCGGTAAGGCAAAGCGAGGAAACTCAATCGTGACGACAAGAAGCCCGTCGTTTCCGCGACGAAATTTTGCGGGCCGACGGAGGCTTGTGTATCGTTCGGTTGTCGTGCGTCGCTACCGGCCGCCCCGCGACTGACCTCGTCCCCCCTACGCCACGGAGGGTCCGGTGGTGGCACCTCGCGTCGGTTCGCAGCTCAACATAAATTCGGTAGCGATCGGAGCGAAGCGGACATGCCGCGAGCGCCGGGAGTGATCTGAAGAAAATGACCCAGTGTATGGTCCGGCCGTGCATTGGCCCCCTGCCAGCTTCGCTCGCAGGCGGGGCCGGAGCACGGCCGGACCATTCCATTAGCGGACAAACACCGGATCGAAATCCTGCAGTGCACCGGTTGCCTGTGCTATCTTTCCTTAGAAGCACGGGGCGGGCCCAAGTGAAATGCCAGTCACTGCAGACTGAACGAACTCGGCGACTTTCTCGCCGTTTTCAAGCTCTTTAGGTCGGGACACATGCGCGAGCTTTCGGTGGCAATCGTCTTTTCGGCATTGGTGGTGGGTGGAACGCTGCTCCTGCCTTATTCCATCGACAAATCGCGACCTCCTCAAAGCGTCGCGATGCAACAGGTTCTGCCGCAAACCGCAAGGCCACCGGCCGAACCGGTCCAGCGTGCCCCTGCACCCCCGCAGCGCCATGCCCAGAACACCGCCGGGCCGGTGGCAGGCGCGGGCGATCCAGAACAAGGTCGTCAAGTCTATCGCAAGTGCCAGGCCTGCCACTCGCTTGAGGCGGGGAAGAATGCGCTCGGTCCCACGCTTGCGGGCATCATCGGTAAAAAGGCTGCAAGCGATCCCAACTACGCATATTCACCCGCGCTGCGGGCTTCCGGGTTGAGCTGGGACGTCGCAACCCTCGACCAGTATCTTCTCGACCCGCAGAAAGCCGTGCCCGGTAACAAGATGCCCTTCCCCGGACTCAAGACCGAGAACGAGCGCCGGGATGTGATCGCATACCTTGCAGCCGGCGCGGCAGCTGCGCCCGCCGTTACGTCTGCGCCCGCTCCCGCGGCGCCTCCGCAGCGCGGCTCGGTCAGCTACATTCCAGATATTCGCTACACCCTTCGGTCGGGGATCGCCGAGGGACGGATGGTCTTCATTGGTATCGGCGGGATGATCGACGGCCAGGTCAATCCGGTTCTATCGGCGGCCGAGGGCCAGGTGGTCCAGATCACATTGATCAACGGTGAAGGCGCGGAACACGACATCGTTTTTCCCGATCAAAACGCCAAATCGCCGCGGATCACCGGGCGGGGTTCCAGCACAACGCTCGCCTTTCGAGCCGAGCGCGCCGGAGACTTTACCTATCTTTGCAGCGTGCCGGGCCATGAGCTTGCCGGAATGAAAGGGCAATTCCTGGTGACGCCACGACCTCCTGCGCAAACCGTCGTCGAAGCGATTATCTCGCGCGAAGCGACCGACCTGCCGCCGCCCATCGGCACGCGCGCGCCTAAGACCGTCCGCGTCGACCTGATCACCGTCGAGCTGGAAGGCAGGCTCGCGGAAGGAGCGACATTTGGCTATTGGACGTTCAACGGCAAGGTCCCCGGCCCGTTCCTACGGGTTCGCGTCGGTGATACGGTCGAGGTGCACCTTAAAAACGCCGCCGACAGCAGCATGATCCACTCCGTGGATTTTCATGCGGCTACGGGGCCGGGCGGCGGCGCAGCAGCCACACAAGCTGATCCAGGCCATGAAAAGATGGTCAAGTTCAAGGCGCTGGTGCCCGGCATCTACGTATATCATTGCGCCACGCCGATGGTGGCCCATCATATCGCCAACGGGATGTACGGCTTGATCCTGGTCGAGCCCGAGGGCGGCTTGCCGCCGGTCGATCATGAGCTTTACGTGATGCAGGGAGAAATCTACACGGAGGCCGCGTTCGGGCAGCGCGGCAGTCAGGAATTCAGCGTCGAGAAACTTTTAAACGAACGGCCCGAATATTTCGTCTTCAACGGTTCGGTGGGGGCTCTTTCCAAGCTGCACCCAATGAAGGCGAAGGTCGGCGAGACAGTCCGAATCTTTTTCGGCGTGGGCGGACCCAATTACACCTCGTCCTTCCATGTCATCGGCGAAATCTTCGACCGGGTTTATAGCTTTGGAGATTTGCAAAGCCCGCCGGCCCGCGGGGTGCAAACCGTCACCGTACCAGCCGGCGGCGCAACCATTGTCGAATTCAAACTCGATGTGCCGGGCAATTACATCCTGGTGGATCACGCGCTCTCGCGCGCCGAACGCGGGTTAGTTGGAATTCTGCAGGTGGAGGGCGAGGCGAAGCCAGAGATTTTTGAGGGCAAGGTAGAACCAGGGAGCGGTCACTAAATCATCGCTGCGTGGAAACGCCGCCGTCATGAGCTTGTTTCGGAGGTGAGTCGTGCATCCTGATGAACCATCTGCGGCCGATTCGCCGTTCGAGGTCGCCGATGAGGTCGACGAGGTGGCACTCGCGACGGTGATGCGGCACGTGCCGCTCGGCGCCGGCGTGCTCGCCGGCGCTGCGGTCGCCTTGCTGGTGCTGGGCTATTTGCTGATCTATCTTCTGGTCTTCCTCCCGCGCGGCACGGTCGGGTGAGCCATGAGCGAACGCCAGCCCGAAATGCACGAGCGGCGCATCCTCGGGACCGAGTTGCTGTGGTCGTTCGGCGTTGGCGTGCTGATCGCGGCGACGCTGAGCATCATCGTCTTCACCGCGCTCACCATGGGCATCAACCCGCCCAGCAATGTGGAACGCATCGATCCAAAAGCACTGCATCTCTCCGGCGAGTTCGCCGAGCATAACCTCGGCACGAGCGTGGCCGCAGACGGCAGCGTTACGGCGCGCATCATCGCCACGCAGTTCATGTTCGTTCCGCGCTGCATCGCGGTGCCGCACGGGCGGCCGGTGACGCTTCGTTTCGCCGCGCCCGACGTCATTCACGGCATCCTGATCACCGGGACTAACGTGAACACCATGGTAGTGCCGGGCTTTGTGGCGCAGGTGCACACGCAGTTCACGCGCAGCGGTGATCTGCTGATGCCGTGCCATGAATATTGCGGGCTCGGTCACAGCGAGATGTGGGCGACCGTGCAGGTTCTACCGCAGAGCGCGTTCCAGCCCGATCGCGATGGGAGGGTTTCCTGTGCGCAACGTTGAGCGGCTTTGCTTGGCGCATTTCTGGGTTGCTTTCGCGGCATTTCTGGTCGCTGCGCTCCTCGGCGCCTGGCAGATGTGGGTGCGCAGCCCGCTGGGCGCGAATGTCGGCACGCCCAGCCAATATTTCCTATCGGTGACGGCGCATGGCGTCGCGATGGCCTATGTGCTCACCACGTTTTTCATCATGGGGTTCGGCTACTTCGTTGCGGTCACGGCCCTTGCCCGTCCGCTTCCCGGCAAAGCCTGGGCGTGGGGCGCCTTCTGGGTAGCAATCGCAGGCGTGGTCCTGGCGGTCGCAACGATCTTGACCGGCCAGGCCTCGGTACTCTTCACGTTTTATCCGCCGCTGACCGCCAGCCCCTGGTTCTATATCGGCCTAGTTCTGGTGGTGATCGCATCGTGGGTTTGGTGCGTGCTGATGCTCGTCGCGATGCGGGCGTGGAAGCGCGAAAACCCGGGGCGTCCCGTTCCGCTCGCAATGTTCGCCACCGTGGCCAATGCCGTGATGTGGCTGTGGACCACGGTCGGCCTGGCGGTAGAGCTGTTGTTCCAGGTGATCCCGGCGGCATTCGGTTTCATCCAGACAATCGACGTCGGGCTTGCGCGCACGCTGTTCTCCTGGACGCTGCACGCCATCGTGTATTTCTGGCTGATCCCCGCCTATATCGCCTTTTACACGATGGTGCCGCGGGCGGCCGGCGGTCGGCTTTACAGCGACACCATGGGCCGCCTCACCTTCATTCTGTTCCTCGTCTACAGCCTGCCGGTCGGGATGCACCACCTGCTGATGGATCCCGAGCACGGCAACGGCACCAAGTTCATTCAGGTGCTGCTCACGGCCTTCGTTTCAGTGCCGACCTTATTGACGATTTTCACCATCACCGCATCCCTGGAAATCGCCGGCCGGCTGCGCGGCGGGCGCGGATTGTTTGGATGGATCGCGGCGCTGCCCTGGGAACGTCCGATGGTGCTCGCGACCGGACTCTCCTTCGTCATGCTCGGCTTCGGCGGTTTCGGCGGGTTGATCAACATGGGCTACGGCATGAACGCGATGGTGCACAACACCTCGTGGGTCACCGCGCATTTCCACCTGATCTTCGGCGGCTCGGTCGTGATCATGTATTTCGCGATTGCTTACGAGATTTGGCCGCGCTTGACCGGGCGCGAATATCCGTCGCTGGCCTCGTTGCGCCTTCAGTTGTGGCTGTGGTTCATCGGCATGATGGTCATGACCCTGCCATGGCACTTGCTGGGATTACAGGGTCAGTGGCGACGGGTCGCCAATTTCAATTACGCCGATCCGATCATCGCGGGCTGGGGTCCGTGGGTGATCGTGTCATTGGGCGGCGGGCTCGTTCTGCTCGCCTCCGCGCTGCTGTTCGTCGGCAATCTTTTCGCTTTGCATCGAAGCGCGGCGATGGCCGTTGCCCGGCCGCTCTATGCGCTCGCCGTTCACCCGCCGCAGCGTGTCCCGGCGGCGCTCAATGGCTTCGGCCTTTGGAACGTGTTGGTGCTGGTGCTCATGCTGATGGCCTATGGCTGGCCGATCGCCCAGTTCGTGATCGAACCTTCGCCTGCAGCCATCGTGCACCGTGTGGAATAGGGGCCATGTCTGATCCGCGCCTTTCCGATCCCCATGTTCTTGATCAGCCCTGGCGCATTTGGGCCAGCATCGTAGTGCTCGGCATCCTGCTGTTCGGAGTGGCCCTCGGCGTTCTCATTATTCCGGTTGTGCAGGGCCGCGGTGCCGGCATCGACATGTACACTGCCATATGCCGCGCCCTCGGAATTCTGCCGGGCTCGCCGGCCCAGCCACAGCCCGCGACCGTGTCTCCTCCGACTCCGGTCTCGCAGGTCGTCTGGACGCCGGAAGTTTTGCAGATTCTTGCGCGCGGCAATACGGAACGCGGACGCGCCAAGGTGCTGGAAGTGTGCGTCGCCTGCCACGGCGAGCAGGGCGTATCCGTTTCGCCGGATTATCCCAACCTCAACGGGCAATCAGGCGCGGCGATCTACAAGCAAATGCACGACTATCGTACGGGCAGCCGCGCCAATCCGCTCATGACCGGCATCGCGACCGCTCTTGAAGAGCCGATCATTGCCGACGTCGCGGCCTATTATGCCGGGCAGCCGAAACGTAATCCGAATCCCGCCACGCTTGGCGAGTTGCCGGCGCCGATCGTGCGCCTGGTCGAGCTCGGCGATCCGAAGCGCAATATTCCGCCGTGCGCGGCCTGCCACCGCCCCGGGTCGGGCGGCCCCATCGAAACGCCGATCCTGTCCGAGCAAGGCCATGCCTACCTGGTCCAACAGTTGCGGATGTACGCCTCCGGTGAGCGCCGCAACGATGTCTATGCGCGGATGCGGACGATTGCGGCAAGACTGACGCCCGGCGAGATCGATGGGCTATCCCGCTATTACAGTGCTGGCTTTCGTTGATTTCGCATGGTCTTTGGCTGCTTCTCACCCGCCGAAAGCCCTGCAGGAGTGAATTTCTCAGGAGGAAGAGATGGCTACCCCCGTCGTCCCCAATCAATTTGCGGTCGGCAAAAACACAATTGTTCACAAACCAACGACAGCAATATTTAGCTTCGACGCAGGCGACACCACGTTCAAGAGCGTCAATTGGGGACGTGCAAGTGAGCAACCATCATCTGGTTCAGATTATCGAAAGGACGACATTATGCGGGTTGCACAGCAGTTGTTGAGCAAGCTACCCAGGTAGAAACGGGGCTTGGCCTTGCCCTCTCGCGCAAGCTCGCGCGCATGATGGGAAGTGCCATCAACTCCCGCCGTTTCAAGTGATCGAATTGCATTCGGTCCGCGCCAGCCAGGGCCAGATTACAGGATATCGAATTGGGGAGGATCAGTCAGGAGATAACGAAGCGATTTTACAACCTGTTGGCAGTTCATTGTGCTCGCGGTGGTATTGCTCGATACTCTTTTCGACGGAAATTTTGTTTGCCACTCGACCGATGTTCAAATCTCGCTTCCAAATTGCCGGTGAGGCGCTGGCGATCGCGGCGCTTTCGGCGAGTGCCGCCGC
>WNFU01010506.1_pt1 | contig 10208 bp, 6 predicted proteins | sample 5400121 | NCBI WGS metagenome assembly WNFU01 (sample SAMN13153360, study PRJNA577476) | soil metagenome | isolation source: 100 cm soil or saprolite under grassland replicate 1 | place: USA:California | collected 2016-06-15
GCCGACGCGCCGGTCCCGACCACCGCGACTCGCTCGCCGGCGAGGTCGTGGTCGTGCCGCCACCGGGCGGAGTGGAAGGTCGTGCCCTCGAACCGGTCCAGCCCGGGGAGGGCCGGAACGCTCGGTTCCGACAGCCCGCCGGTGCCGGCGACGACGACCTCGGCGGTCAGGTCGCCGAGGGTGGTCCGCAGCCGCCACCGGCAGTGTTCCGGCTCCCACCGGGCCTCGAGCACCTCGGCGCCGAAGCGGATCCGCGGCAGCACGCCGAAGTCCCGGGCCACGCGGCGGAGGTACTCCTGGATCTCCCACTGGGAGGAGAAGGACCTGCTCCAGTCGGGGTTGGGGGCGAAGGAGAAGGAGTACAGGTGGCTGGGGACGTCGCAGGCGCACCCCGGGTAGGAGTTGTCCCGCCACGTTCCGCCGACGTCGTCCCCGCGTTCCAGCACCACGAAGTCGCGCCGCCTCCGCAGGAGGGCGATCGCCGCCGCCAGCCCGCCGAACCCGCTGCCGATCACGGCGACCTCCACGTGCGCGGGCAGGCCGGGGACGGGTCTCTGGCCGGACTCAGCACGCATGGGGGAGATTGTTCCTCGACGCCGCCCGACGTACACGCCCGGGTTCCTCCCCCGTCATGCCCGGGCGAGGCCGGGGCGGCGTTCGGATCCGCCGCCCCTACACTTCGCTCCAATGGCCATCTGCCCCAGTTGCGGCGAGGAGAACTCGGAACGCGCGCGGTTCTGCATGATCTGCGGCACCCCACTCGCGGCAGAGGCCGTCCCACCACAGGAGGAGCGAAGGATCGTCTCGATCCTTTTCGCCGACCTGGTGGGGTTCACCGAGCGGTCAGACCGCGCGGACCCCGAGGACGTGCGCGGCACGCTGGTTCCGTTCCACCGCATCGCGAAGGCCGAGATCGAGCGGCACGGCGGCACGCTCGACAAGTTCATAGGCGACGCGGCCATGGGCGTGTTCGGCGTCCCCGCCGTCCACGAGGACGACGCCGAGCGCGCGGTCCGCGCCGCCCTGGCCATCCAGCAGCGGGTGCGGCAGTTCGCCGGCGAGCATCCCGGGCGGGAGTTCCGCGTGCGGGTGGCGGTGGAGACCGGCGAGGCGGTGGTCACGCTGGCGACGGGCCCCGGATCGGGGAGAACGTCGTCGGTGACGTGGTGAACACGGCGTCCCGGCTGCAGGGCGTGGCCCCGGCCGGCGGCGTCGTGGTCGGAGCGGGGGCGCACCGGCTGACGAACCCGGTCGTCGAGTACTCGCCGATGGAGCCGGTCGCGGTGAAGGGGAAGTCCGAACCGCTCCGCGTGTGGCGGGCGGAGGGCGTGCGGCGGGACGCCGTCCGCGCCCACGAGGTGGGTCCCTTCGTCGGGCGGCAGGCCGAGCTGGCCGGGCTGACCGCACTGTGGGACGAGGTTCTGGCGACCGGCTCCGTGCGTGCGGCGTTGGTGCTCGGGGAGCCCGGGATCGGCAAGAGCCGCCTGGTGTCCGAGCTGCGAGCCCGGCTCACGGCGGAGGGTCGGGCGCCGGCGTGGCGCCACGGCGTGTGCCCGCCCTACGGCGAGGCGGCAACGTTCCGCGGCTTCGCCGACGTGATCCGTGAGCACCTCGGCGTCCGCGAGGCCGACGAGCCGGGCTCCGTCCGGGCCCGCCTGTCGGCGGCGGTCCGCGAGCTCGAACCCGACCCCGCCGAGCACCAGTGGCTGACCTCGCGGCTCGCGCCGCTGGTGCTCCCCGGCGCCGCGGGCGCGGCGGATCGTGAGGAGCTGTTCGGCGCGTGCGAGCGGTTCCTCCGACTGGCCGCGACACGGGGGCCGGTGGCCGTCGTCATCGAGGACCTCCAGGTCGGCGAACCTCCGATGCGGGGGCTGGTCCTGCACCTCGTCCGGGCCCTGGCCGGGGCACCGGTGTTCCTGATGTGCACCGCCCGGGAGGAGCTGCTCGATCGCGACGAGGACTGGCGCGAGGCGGTCGCGAGGGCCGGCGGGCTCACGACGGTCCGGATGGGCAGGCTCTCGGACGACCAGGTCCGGGCGCTCGTCGTGGGGCTGGCGCCGGGCGGCCCCGTCGGCACCGAGGCCGAACGGGCACTGGTGGAGCGCGCCGGCGGGAACCCGCTGTTCGCGCGGGAGCTCGTCCGGATGCTGGCCGAGACCGGCGGGGACTCGAGGGAGGACGCCGTTCCCGACACGGTGCAGGCGGTCGTCGCCGCGCGGCTCGACGTGCTGGCACCCGCGCAGCGGTCGCTCGTCCAGACGGCCGCGGTCGTCGGCCCCGCGTTCTGGCCCGGCGCCCTGGCGTCGGTGGCGGGCTCGGAGCCCGGATCGGTCGCCGAGGCCCTGGCGTCGATGGTCGAACGGGGCCTGGTCCGCGAGCAGCCCTCGTCGCTCCCGGGGCACGCCGAGTTCTCGTTCACCCACGCGGTGATCCGCGACGTGGCCTACGGGCAGATCCCGCGCCGGGGCCGGGCGACGCGCCACGTGGCGGCGGCCCGGTGGATCGAGGGCGAAGCGGGGGACCAGGCGCCGGACCGGGCCGAGGCGCTCGCCCACCACTACTCGGTGGCGGTCGAGCTGAGCCGGGCGGCGGGCTCCGAGCCCGAGCCCCGGGTGCTCGATTCGGCGCGCCGGTTCCTGGTGCTGGCCGGCGACCACTCGACGTCGCTGGACGCCGTCCGGGCCACGGACTACTACCTCCAGGCCCTGGAGCTGGTCCCGGAGGGGGACCCCGCCCGGGCGCCGCTGCTGCTGAAGGCGGGGCGGTTCGGCCGCCGGTCCGGGCGGATGCCCGGAGACGAGGTCGTCCGCATGTTCGAGGAGGCCGCGGAGGAGTTCCTGGAGCGCGACGACCGGGCCGGGGCCGGCGAGGCCTGCGTCCGGCTCAGCCTGCAGCTGGGCGGCCAGGGCCAGGCCGACCGGGCTCGGACGGCGCTGCGCGGCGCCATCGAGCTGCTGGAGGGCGAGCCGGGCGCCCGCCCCGAGCTGGCGCTCGCGTATGCCACGCTCGGGGAGGACGCGGCCCTCCGGGGCCGGCCGGATGACGCCCTGAAGTGGAGCGAGCGGGCACTGGCCGAGCCGGCCGCCGACGAGACCACGATCATGGCCCTGCAGATCAAAGGCGAGGCCCGGTGCTCGCTGGGCGACCTCGGCGGCCTCGCCGACCTCCAGCGGTCGATCGACATGGCCGAGGGGGCCGGGCTGGCGATCGACGGCGTCGTCGCGCACTCCTGGCTGGCCGAGTGGAGGTGGCTGCTCGAGGGTCCGGAGGCCGGCCTGGCACAGGAACGCCTGGGCGAGGAGCTCGGCGCGCGGCGGGGGCTGTCCGGAGCGACGCTCTGGTCCAGCGCCGCCCGCCTCGGCATGCTGTACGACCTGGGCCGGTGGGACGAAGTGCTCGACCTGGGCGACCGGCTGCTGCTTCGGGACCTCGAGGCCGGCGGGAGCCAGATCACCGGGCTCGTCCTGGCCGCGGTGGCCCCCGTGCTCGTCCAGCGGGGCCGGGCCGGCGAGGCGCTGGCCCGCCGGGACGAGATGCTCGGCGCCGCGCGGGAGGCCGAGGACCTGCAGTTCCTCCTCCCGGCGCTGTCGGCGGCGGCGATGACCTCCGCGGAGACCGACCGGGCGGCCGAGGCGATCTCCCTCGCCGGCGAGTTCCTCGAACGGACCCACGGCCGGGCCACGGTTTATCGCGAGCTGTACGGCCCCCCGGTCGTGCGCGCCTGCCTGGCGGCGGGCGACGCGCCGCTCGCCGGCCGGCTGGCCGACGACATGTCGGGAACCTCCCCGCGCCAGGAGGCCGCCGCCCGGACCGCGCGGGCGCTGGTGCTGGCCGCCGCGGGCCGGCAGGAGGAAGCGCTTCGGGCCTTCGACGAGGTCGAGCGCCGATGGGCGACGCACGGCGACGCGGTCGAGGAGGCGCTGGCCGCCCTCGGGGCGGCGGAGTGTCTCGCGGCGCGCGGGAGGCGCCCGGAGGCCGCCGGGCGAGCCGCCTCCGCGGCGGCCCGGTTCCGCGCGTTCGGCGCCGATCCCCTGGCCGCCCGGGCAGAGACCCTGGCCGGCTCCCGGGTCGCCGATTGACCGGGCAGCCGGCGTGGAGATGGGGCCCGGCGATCAGGGGAGGAATTCCCGGCGGCCGGCGCTTGCCTGGCCGCCCTGCGCGAACTGGATCCAGGTGGACTGCACCCCGAGGAAGATGATCAACGCCAGGAAGACCCCCTCCACCTGCAGCGTCTTGACGTTGAGCCCGAGGTTGCCCGCCAGGGAGGGGACGATGGCGAACAGCGCCACCAGGACGTACAGCCCGCACCCAGCGTAGTGCGCCCAACGCCATAGCCGCGAGCCCTGGGCCCGACGGGTGGTGACCAGCAGGAAGACCGCCTCGACCGATCCCAGTACCGCCGCCGTCGTGAACGTGATCCGCCATAGCAGGCCCGTGGTCGACAGCAGCGAGATGAGGCTCATGATCCCCGGGAGCACGAAGTACAGCGAGGTGTCGTAGGCCTGCAGGCGGCGGCGCCGGTCGCGCATGAAGTCCTCGTACTTGAACTGCACGACGACCCACCACAGGCCGAGCAGCGTGAAGCTGACCTGGGCCATGGACCCGTAGAAGTCCTGCAGGATCGCCAGCACGTGGGCGACGTCGTCGAGGGCGGGGCTACCGGCCGGCCGCGCGCATCTCGTAGCCGACCATCGCGTTCCATGCTTCCTGCCAGCCCTGCTCCGAGCGCGTGAACCGGGCCACCGGAGAGCCGGGGCTGGCCTTGTCCCAGATGCCGAAGTACGTGTCCGTGTACCCGAGGATGTACCGCGGTCCCTCGTGCGAGAACGTCAGCGCCGGGCTGGGCGACGGGGTCCTGGCCGGCTCGATCGTGGGGGCCTGGGCCTGCGGCGCCGCCTGACCGTAGCCCTGCTGTTGCCCGTAGCCCTGCTGCGCCGGCTGCTGCCCGTAGCCCCCCTGCTGGGGCTGTTGCCCGTAGCCCCCCTGCTGAGGCTGTTGCCCGGATCCGCCCTGCTGCGGCTGCTGGCCGTAGCCCTGCTGGGCCTGTTGCCCATAGCCCCCCTGCTGGGGCTGCTGCCCCTGCTGCGGCGTCTGGCCCACTCCACCCTGCTGGGCCCCGCCCTGCTGGGAGGGTTGCTGCCAGGCCTGCTGACCCTGAGGTGGCGTGCCGCCCGCTCCTGCGCCGCTGCCCGCTCCTGTGCCGCCGCCCGCGCCGGCCGGGCCACCCGTGCCCGTGCCGGCCCCGCCCGGCGCCCCCCCGAGGTTGGACGGGATGGGCATCACGCGCGTGGCCTCGATTCGCGGCCGCTCCTGGGCTGGCGGTGGGCCCGTGGAGGGACCCGCCGTGGGCGTGGCCACGGGCGTCACGGCAGGGGTGGGGGTGGTCGTCGGCGTGCTGGCCGGTGGCTGCGCGACCGACGGGGTCACCGGGGTCGGGCTGGGCGCCGACGCGGCCGGCTTCGCCTCCTGGGCCTTCTCCGCCGGCGCACCGAGCGGTTCCGGTTTGGCCTCGACGTCCTTCTCCGCCTCCAGGCCGGTCTTGTGCTCGGCCAGCTCTTCGGGCGGGTGGGCGACGACCTCGTCGGGCGCCTTCGTCAGGTCGCTGCCACACCACCGGCACTTGATGGCCTCGTCGCGGATCTCTTCTGCGCAATACGGACAACGCTTCATGCGCGGAATTGAAGCACACCCCGGCGCACCGGGGGAAGGGCGTCTCGCCACCAAGGTGCCGACCGGGGTGTTTCCACGCTCCCGGGTCTCGGCCTCACATGCCGGAGGACGGCCGGCCCGCCCGGGCGGTGGCCACGGACCCGGCTATCCTTTCCTGATCTGCGGACGGGACTCCGGTTCGACGCATCCGGAGACGGGACGCGTTCGAAGTCGAGGGAGTGGGAATGTCGCGGCGCCAGTACGACCCGAGCGAGATCGAACCGAAGTGGGTGGCGCGCTGGGAGGCCGAGGGCCTGTACGCGGCCTCGGACGACCCGGCCGATCCCCGCGAGAGGTTCTACGCGATGGACATGTTTCCGTACCCCTCGGGCGACCTGCACATGGGCCACGCGGAGGCGTTCTCCGGCGGGGATACCATCGCCCGGTTCCGGTGGATGCAGGGCTACGACGTCTTGCACCCGATCGGGTGGGACGGGTTCGGGCTGCCGGCGGAGAACGCCGCGATCAAGCGGGGCATCCACCCGAAGGAGTGGACGTACGCGAACATCGCCCAGCAGCGGGCATCGTTCAAGCGAATCGGGATGTCGTTCGACTGGAGCCGGCAGTTCAACACGTGCGACCCCGAGTACTACCGATGGACGCAGTGGCTGTTCCTGCAGCTGTTCGACAAGGGACTTGCCTACCGGAAGCTGGCGCCGGCCAACTGGTGTCCGAAGGACCAGACGGTGCTCGCCAACGAGCAGGTGATCAACGGGCACTGCGAGCGGTGCGGCACGGCGGTGGTGCGCAAGGACCTGACCCAGTGGTTCTTCAAGATCACCGACTACGCGCAGCGTCTACTCGACGACCTGGACCCGCTGGAGGCCACGTGGCCCGAACGGGTGGTGACGATGCAGCGCAACTGGATCGGCCGGTCGGAGGGCGCCGAGATCGAGTTCGAGATCGCCGAGACCGGCGACCGGCTGACGGTGTTCACCACGCGGCCGGACACGCTGTGGGGCGTCACCTTCTTCGTCTTCGCGCCCGAGCACGAACTGGTCACCAGGCTGGCCGAGGCGGGCGGGACCACCGGGCCGGTGAATGAGCTGCAGGATCGGCTGCAGGCCACGCCGCTCACGAACCGGGAGCAGGCCGAGTCGCGGGAGGGCATGCCGCTCGGCGTCAAGGCCGTGAACCCGGTGACGGGAGAACGGGTGCCGTGCTTCGTCGCGCCGTACGTGCTGATGGAGTACGGGACCGGCGCGGTCATGGGCGTCCCGGCGCACGACCAGCGCGACTTCGAGTTCGCGCGGAAGCACGAGTTGCCGATCCGGGTGGTCATCCAGCCGGAGGAGGGTGCCACGCGCGACCCCGACCGGATGACCGAGGCTTACGACCACGAAGGTGTGATGGTCAACTCCGGCCCGTTCAACGGGGTCCGGTCGCCGGACAGCATCGGGCGGGTCATCGAGTGGCTGGGGGAACAGGGGAAGGGAAGGCCCGCCGTGTCCTACCGCCTGCGCGACTGGTTGATCTCGCGGCAGCGGTACTGGGGGGCGCCCATCCCGATCATCCATTGCCCGTCGTGCGGCGAGGTCGAGGTCCCGGTCTCGGACCTGCCGGTGCTGCTGCCGGACGACGTGGACTTCCGCCCGGGCGGCGAGTCGCCGCTGGCGCGCCACGAGGGGTTCGTGAACGTCACCTGCCCGTCGTGCGGCGGTCCGGCCCGGCGGGACACGGACACGATGGACACGTTCGTGGACTCGTCCTGGTACTTCCTGCGGTACTGCTCGCCCCACCGCGACGACGTGGCGTTCGACGTCGACGACGTGGAGCGGTGGATGCCGGTCGACCAGTACACCGGCGGCGTCGAGCACGCGATCCTGCACCTGCTGTACTCGCGGTTCGTCACGAAGACGCTGCACGATCTGGGGTACCTGTCGTTCGTCGAGCCGTTCTCCCGCATGCTGAACCAGGGCCAGGTGATCTACGGCGGCGGCTCGATGAGCAAGAGCAAGGGGAACCTGGTCGAGCCGATGCCGATCGTGGAGCGGTTCGGCGCGGACACCATGCGGCTGACGATGCTGTTCGCCGGGCCGTTCGAGGACGACATCGACTGGATGCTGATCGCGCCGGACCCGTCACGGCCGCCCGGGGTGTACTCGTGGCTGAGGCGGGCGTGGCGGGCGGTGATCGAGGCATCGTCCGCTGGCGGCGCCGGTTCGGCCGACCAGCCCACCGAGCTCACCCGGCTGGTGCATCGCACGATCCGAGACGTCTCCGACGACCTCGAGCGGTTCCGGTTCAACACCGCGATCTCGAAGCTGATGGTGTTGACGAACGAGATCCGCCACACGCTGGACCAGGGCGGCGGCGCGCGGGCCGCGGCCGAGGCGCTGGTGCAGATGACCGCGCCCCTGGCGCCGTTCATCGCCGAGGAGCTGTGGCGCGAGGCGCTGAGCCACGCGGAGAGCGTGCACACCACGGCGTGGCCGGCGTTCGACCCGGAGCTGGCGCGGGAGGAACGGGCCACCCTGGTGGTCCAGGTCGACGGCAAGGTCCGGGAACGCATCGACGTCGACGCGGACGCCGGCGAGGTCGCGTGTCGCGAGGCCGCGCTGGCTTCCGAGCGCGTGCGGCGGGCGCTGGACGGCCGCGAGGTGAGCCGGATCGTCGTCCGTCCGCCGAAGCTGGTCAGCATCGTGACGGCCGGGAAGTAGCGACACCCGCTCCCCAGCTTGCGGCTTGTGACGCGTTTCACTGACAGCGCGGCCGAGCCGCGGTAGCGTCGGCCGCGCCGGGTCCGATGTCTCGGGCCCGCTCTTCCTCCCTCTCGATTGGCCGATGGTTCGCCGTGTCGGAGAGGGGGAGGGATGCAGGAACGGCTGTCGTTCCGGGATCGGCTCGACGCGCTGTCGCGGCGCGAGCTGGTGGCGCTGGCGGCGGTGGCCGCCGTCGTCGTCGCGGGCGCGGGGCTCTGGTACGCGCGCTCGCTGCCCAGGCCGGTTGAGGTCCGTGGCGCCCGGGGCAGCGGTCCCGTGGCGGCCCCGGCCGCCTCGGCCCCCGAGTCGCCGAGCCCCACGGTCCTCTTCGTGCACGTCGCGGGGTTGGTTCGCCATCCGGGCGTGTATCGGTTCCACGATGGGCAGCGGGTCATCGACGCCGTGCAGGCGGCCGGCGGTCCGCGGAGTAAGGCCGATCTCGACGCGCTGAACCTCGCCGCGCTGCTGACCGACGCCGAGCAGATCCTGGTGCCGGCCGAGGGTGCGGCCGCCCCGGCGCCCATCCCGGTCCCGGGGTCGTCCCCCGGGGCTCCCGGCGCTCCCGGTGCGCTCGTGAACGTCAACACGGCCACCGAGCCGGAGCTGGAAGCCCTGCCCGGCATCGGGCCGGTCCTCGCGAACGCCATCATCGCCTACCGCACCGAGCACGGGCCGTTCCCCACGGTCGACGCGCTGGACGACGTCAGCGGGATCGGCCCGGCCACCCTGGCCGACCTCCGCCCGCTGGTGACCGTGTGACCGGGGGTCGTCCGAGCGGGAGCGCCGGGGTCCGGGGGCGGGCGGCATGACCGGCTGGCTGGCGCCCGTGCTGGCCGGGGCGTTCTGGTCGGGGATCCTGGCGTGGCCCGCGCTGCGCCCCGTGCTGGCGATCTGGGTGCTCCTGACCGCCGGGGTGCTCGGTTTAGGCGTGGCCGCCTGGCTCGCCCCGGCGCGCGCGTCGGAGATCCCGCTCGCCCGGGCCGGGCTGCTGGATCCCGCGTCGTCCCCCGCCCTCGAGGCCGTTGCGTCGCCGAGGACCGCCTCGGCACGAGGACCGCCTGGCGCGGTCGTCCTGTCGTTGGTCGCCGCGACCACGCTGTTCGGCGCCGGATGGGCCGGCCTCCACGACCTGCGTGTGCGGTCGGGGCTGCTGGCCCGGATCGCACCGCGCGAGGTCTCGGTGGAGGGAACGCTGGCCACCGACCCCGAGCCGGGCGCGGGGCGGTGGTCGTCGATCATGCAGGTCGGCGTCGTGGGGCTGTACGACGCGACGAGCCGGTCGACGACCGAGCGCTCGACCTCGGAGACCGTGTGGCTCGAGGGGTTCGGGACGGCGCCGCGCGTCCGGCGAGGCGATCGCGTCCGCGTCGAGGGTTCCGCCGAGCCGCCGTACCGCGGCCCGTTCGCGGTCTCGCTGCAGCGGCGGGGGATCATGGTGGTCCTCTCGGCCCGGGAGCTCATCAGGGTGGGGGCCTCGACGAACCCGTTGGTGCGGGCGACGCAGGGGGTGCGGGCGATGCTGCTGGCTCACCTCATGCGGCTGTTTCCGCCGCGCCAGGCCGGGCTGCTGATGGGGCTCGCCCTCGGCGACACGTCGAGGCTCGACCCGGCCGACGAGGAACATTTCCGGGCGACCGGACTCGGACACCTCCTCGCGGTCTCGGGCGAGAACGTCGCAATGGTGCTCGCGCCGGTGCTCGGGCTCGCGATGCTGGTGCGGCTGTCGAGCCGGGGGCGGTTCCTGCTCGGTACGGCGACGGTCGTCTTCTTCGTCGTGCTCACCGGAGCCGAGCCCTC
>WNFU01013337.1_pt1 | contig 10208 bp, 7 predicted proteins | sample 5400121 | NCBI WGS metagenome assembly WNFU01 (sample SAMN13153360, study PRJNA577476) | soil metagenome | isolation source: 100 cm soil or saprolite under grassland replicate 1 | place: USA:California | collected 2016-06-15
ACGCCGGTCGACCCGTCGAGCCCGAACACGATCGCCTGTTACTTGTATGTTGTTCGCTGGAAACCGGGCCGGAACAGCGCGCTCCTGGCGAACTTGCACCGGCCGGATGTTTGTTTGCCGGCAAGCGGGTGGACCAAGGTGGCGGACGAGGGGGTGGGCAATTATCGCGTCAGCGATTCATTTGAGTTGCCATTTCGCCATTTTGAATTTCAGCGCAGATTCGAAAATTCCGCTCCGCAGAGAGCGCACGCATTTTATTGTTTATCGGAAGATCGCGCTTCAGGACCTTCCACGACGCGGCAGCACGCAGACGCGAGCCTTATGATGGCAGGAAACCCTTCGTCATGGACACGCGCCGAACGTCTGGGCGCGGTGCTGGACGGACGCCGCCATTTGGGACAGCAGGTCATCCAGGCGATATTCATTGGCGGCGACGGATTCTCCGCCACGAACGCGGAATCGCATCTGCGCGAGCTCGTTCGTGACGTCGTCGCTTTACGTGAGCCGAAAAAATAGGTAGGGGCGATTCACCGAACCGCACGGGGGGCGATTGAGGTCAATCGCCTCTACCTGTGTAGGAAGCACGGTAAAAAACTCAAAAAAAAGTCTTGCCACGCCAATGAGAATTGTTACAAGGGGCGTAATTCTTCGAGCCCTGGACGGAAATATGCGAAAATTTAAGAAATTTTGGCCGGTGCGCTCTCGCACCTTTCGCTCGCTCTTAGTTGTCGCGGGCGCGTTGCTGCTCACGGCCGCTCTCGCCCCGAAAGCGAATGCCGACGTACTAGTTTATTTTAATTTTGAAGATTCGACCTTAGGCGGCCCCGCGGATTTTACGTCCGATGTTGTTGGTTTCCCGGATTTTAATCCTGGCGGCGGATTAGTGCTTACGACGATCACGACCACTGCCACAGTTACCGCAAGCGTTGACGGGTTTTTGCTTAATAGAACCGCTGGTGATATCGACAACGCCGACCCGGGTCTGGCGGTCGGTTTTAGAACAACCCCGGTGGATAATGGCAGTTATATTCAGTTTGGTCTCGATGCGACTTTCTTTGCTAACATGTCGTTGAGCTTCGCGTACACCACCACCGGCAACGGCTTCGATACTGTAGAGCTTCAATACAGCATTGATGGAGGAACAACTTTCACCTCTGTCGGCTCGCAGCCAATGCTAACAGGCGGCCAGCCAAACCTGATAACTTTCGGCGTCCCTGCCGGGGCTGACAACCAGCCAAATCTCGTCCTCCGACTGCTCTTCAACGGGGGAACGTCACAAGGCCAAAATCTCCAGACCATTATCGACAACATCCAGCTGAATGGCTCGATCGTTCCTGAGCCGGCGACGCTCGGGGGCGGGTTGCTCGGCCTTCTTGGGCTGTGCTGGTTTCAACGGCGGCGATTGATTCGCTCCGTGCGTTGGCGGCGCGCTTAGCGGGACGGTCAGAACAACCCCTGTAGCCACGGCGCTGCGCGCCGTCGAGAACGTGATCGTTCTCAGTCATGTACGCCCCACAGGGGCGTGGCTACAACATTTGTCAGAGCGCGACTATGACAGTCAACCGCGTGACGTTGCAGATGCCGCCGCGCCATTGTAAACGTCTCCCGTGGCTAAGCGCCCGTCACGGCCCGTTGCAAACAAAAACGATCTCGACCTTACTCCGCCGGAAGAAATTCGCGCCCGACGGATCAGGCTGTTTGTTTTTCTCGGGGTCATCGCCGCGTGTGCGCTCGGCGTTGCAATCTACTTCGCTGCACCGCCGATCGGAATCCTGGCGTGCCATAGCGCGGTTGGCGTCCCGCAGGGGTCAAGGCACAGCAGTAATGGAGTGGTGGAAGAAAGTGGACGAGGCACATCGCCTAACCATCGAAGACCGCCGCGACTATGCTGCGTCTGCGCTTGCGGCCGGCGAGCTGGTAGTTGCGGCGCCACAAGTCGATCTGCTTTTGTCACAAAAGGGTGGACCTGCGCCACTTGACCTTCTGCTAGCCGCGCAGCTTGCCGCCCGGCGCCAAAACGGCCGTCTTGCTCTGGATTACACAGAGCGGGCAACAACCGATCCACGCGCGAAGCCGAATGAATTGCTTGCGGGCGCTGTTCTTGTTCTCTCCATGACGAAGCCAAACTCGCCTCCTTATTCAAAGGCATGGGAGAGTATCGCAAAGCTGGCGCGGGATTCGGCCAATCCCGCGTCTCTCGACGCGCTGGTTTTCCTCGCGCAGCAGCAGTCGCGAGCGCCTACGCGCTTACCTGGCGAAGAGATTCCTTTTTCGCTTGGCGCCGGAGCCGCTACGCAGGCTGCAACCACAATGGGACCAGTGGAAGTAGCCAATGCTCTGGAAAAGCATCCCGATGCGCGTCCTTACCATCAGTTACTGGCGCTTGGACTTCGCGCCCAGAAAGATCCGGCGCTGGCAAGTCAATATGTCGCCGACGCAGTCGAACGCTTTGGCAGTGGCGACGACGAGACTCTCGCTGCGCTGGTCGCGTGGCTCAATAGCGTGGGTCGCGCCGACAAAACTTTACAGGTGCTCCCGCTGGATCGCGCGTTACAGCGCCAGGATCTTTATTTGCGACACGTTGATGCTCTGGCCGCGCTTAAGCGCTGGACCGAAGTGAAAACAGTATTGAGCAGTGAACGCTTTCCGCTCGAGCCGGTTTTTCAACATATGTATCTGGCCGTCGCGCGAACGCGGCTGGACGAGGCAACTGCTGCAACGAATGAATGGCAGCGCGCTCTGGAGGCCGCCAGCACTGCGGAAAAATTACTCGCGCTGGCCGTGTACGCTGAGCAGAATCAAGCTAACGATGTCGCCGATAGAGCCTACTCCGAGGCGATCAGGCTCGCACCCAAAAATCGTGGAGCGTACGCCGGCCGGCTGCGCGTGGCGTTAGCGTCCGGCCGTACAGCTGAAGCGCAAACTATCACAGAGGAGATCATCAAGATTTGGCCCGACGACGCAGAGGCGCGAAATCAAGATGATTACCTGCGGTTGCTCCTGGGTCCATCGGGCGACCAAGCTGAAGCAGCAGAACGACAAGCTCAAATCCTCGTCGCACAGGAACCATGGAACTGGTCAGCTCGGGCAACGCTTGGACTGGCGCGGCTTCGCCTGGGCCGAAACGCGGATGCCCTGGCGGTATTCCGCAAGGTGCGAGTGACTGGCACCGAACCGCCGGGCGTGCTCGCAGTGCGCGCAGCGATTCTGGCGGTAAACGGCTACGAAGAAGGTGCCCGGCGCGACGCGCATAATCTAGGAGCCGAACACCTCTTGCCTGAGGAACGCGCCCTCATCGCTCCGCTGTTGCAATGAAGGCGACGACCGCTTCAACCCTTTAACGTTTCAGATTTGCGATTGACGTTGCTCCGCATTTTCTGTCAGTCTCAGAGGATATGCGACTATTGGCTGAAATCGTGATTATAGCGGCCCTGATTTTTCTCGGCTGGAACAAGCCTTTCAATGATTGGGCGGCCCAGGCGAAGACCACAATCACATCTACATTGGACGGCCTTGGGGGGTCGTTACAAAAAGACCAGGACCAATCCGTGCGCCGCTACGAGGCCCGCCCTGGACGTTCTGCTACACCGCCCCGATAGACTGTAGCCGCAGGTTCAAAGGTCAGCAGGCGACCTGCTGTGAAAACGCCGCTATTCAGTTACTTCTTCAAGCTGCGTGCCGAGCACATCCACGATCCGGTCGGTGTTAAGATCACGACCCAGCGCGATGTGAAGCCAATAGCGCTTTTCGCCTTCAACGATGAATTTTGCGAAGTCGGTCTCTCCCGGCGCGCACTTTCCGGTCTGCGCGATCACGTCAATCATCAGATTCCAAGTCCGCGCCTGTCCCATTTCAGCCAGCGAGCGCGCAATTGCTTCTTTCTGTTCCTTCGTCCAGGCGGCAGCCGCACCAACTCTGACCAGTCGAGCGACGTCTCCGCGGTTTAATACAGGGCGCAACTTGGATTCGTCAACGATCCGCTGCGCCGCTGCTGTAGCTTCACTGGCGGAGATGACGCCTGATGACGGAGGAGCCGCGATCGTGTCGTTCTTAAGGGCGGCTTTCAAAGCTGCGGAGAGGACGGGAACGTTCCTCATGTTGAGATTGAAGATGCCAGCGCGCGGATAGGTGTGCAGTACGGGATTATAAGTAAAAAAATCGAGGACCGCTTTGTCATTGCTCGTTTCCGTAACAAAATTCAGCGGTTGAAAACCATTTGCGGTATCAAGGCCGTAGCCGAACTCTCCCACGTTGCTGAATGGATGATTGAGCACCGTGGGGACAGCCGGAGGCCGCGGTTTCGTGCTTCCTGTATTTGGGTCGATTATCCAGGCGTAAGGGTCCTTGTCTACGTCGTAACCAGGACTACTTGGATTATTCTCATTCTCCCATCCGAGGACGAATCCTCCGCCATATTCAATGATCGCGGTGTGGCTGCCCGTTGCTGGGTCCCGTTCGTTTGTATCGCCGGAGTCGTCGTACTGATCGATCAATGAGGCCGCGACAGACAGGGTCCGTGCAACGCGCCCCAAGTTGGTATCGTTGGAAAAAGCATCCCAGCCGGGATTGGCTACGTTCAAGGCGTAGTGCAGGATTTTGATAAACTCAAGCCGACCCCTCAATGGCGGAATGTAAGCCAGGGGATTGTTGTTAGGCTCGGAGGGCTGTTGCTCGCCCACGTACTGCCAGCGGCCCCAATAGGCAAGTTGGCTCTTATCTGTGCCGGTGCCGTTAACCCAAGCCAAGCCAAACATACCGAGAACGTCGCGGACGCTACCTCTGTACCGGCCCCGGCCTCTCCAGCCGTTACCCCTCCCCTCGCCGTTGCCGCGTCCTCGCGTTATCACAGAATCGGGGGGCGCCGGCTTCACCACACCGATAGCATTCATGGGAAATCTATCAGGCGATCTGTCGTTGAGGCTCCTCCAATCGGGCGCTGGCCGATTACGTTCCCGGGAAAAAGTTCCCATGTATTGTAGCAAATCCTGGCTGAAGCCGATGCTACCTTGCAGTCGCAACAATTCTTTGCGACTTGTGAAGGCCTGGTCCGTTCGATCGTTCGACGGAAACTCGCTCGGGACGGAAGTAAATGGATATATCGACGCGTCGCTGTAAGGGGCGTCGCCGAAATCCAGCAGATAACTGCCCCATGTATCTTGTTGAGTGTTCGGATCCAGCTGAAAACTAAATCTTCTGAAACTGGTTGCTGTCTGTTTTGTCGTGCCATAATTGCGCCAGCCGACAATTTTATTCATTTGAGAAGAGGTCGGTGGCGCAGGGAGGGCGCCAAGGTCTGCGAAAGCAATGATTCCTTTTCGCCCAACGTTTACCTGCCAGGGTGTCGGTGTCGGCTCCGGGGTATCAGCGCTACTGCCCGCCCAAACGGGAAATCCTGCCAGATTCATATCGAGCAAGCCGCCCTCGTCGTAAACCGCGAAAGCATAGCGTCCAACTACATCGCTGGGCAGAGGTGCAGGGTTCGGTCCCCGAAGGGTTACCAACACCCAGTCGGGCGGTGTGAAGCTGGCGGCAGCCGGTATTAGGTAATGGCTATTCCAACGAGCGCGTGTTATTTCGCCCCGTTTCGGATTTGCTGGGTCAACTGGTCCAGAGCTCACAGCGGAAGCGAAACTTGGAACACCAGGCGGGGATATGGCATCGTTGCGCACACTCCTGCGGATTAGATTTGGAATGGATGCGTCGTCCCCTGACCGTTGTGGTTGAATGTTGGCTTGCGTGACATTCACCCCGGCGACGGCAATTTCCCGCTTAAGACTGCTGACGATGATATCCAGCGCGGTACGGGCAAGCAGGTCCGCGCTGGCATCGTGAAAACTCGCCTGGGCAAGTTGCCGGTCAGTAGCGGTATGCGAGAAATAAGCCAGCGCCAGGCCCGTTAAAAGCGCCATAAAAGCAAGAACGATTATCAGGGCAGCGCCCTTATGCGCTGGTACCCCGGAAGGAGTCCAGCGAGTATTCATAAGCTTGCGGGGGAAAGATAAAAAGAGCGTTCGTAAAGGCGAACGCTTGAAAGCGCCGGGCGCGGCAAGCTTGTATTTCCGTCCAGAAAACTTCGCCAGCCTGCAAGCAAACCTCCCGGGGCCTGCCCGCCATAGTCCGCGAGGTCTTCTGCGAGTGCTGTAATATCCGAATTGCTGAGGAGCACTCTGCTCTTGGGATCGATCACAGCGATGTCCACTATGATTGCAGACACATCTTGCATTCCGCGCACGCTCGAGGTCGCGTACCACGGAGTGGAGGACAAATCTCCGTTTTTGAGCAGGTAATAATATTCGAACCGAAAAACGTCCGGACCGATGACGTCAAACGGACTATTGCTTGCATTCGCCCAAGGGTTCAGCGGCGCCCAGAAAATAACCGATGCCGGCCGGCCATCCGCCCGCGTGTCACTCGTAGCGCCGTTCCAAATCAAGCCTTCACCTAATCGCTCCAGCCTGTTGGACAATGTGGTTCCGCTCACATTGATTCGATATCCGATAATCGAGACGGGACTTTGCTGCGCGCCAGTTAAGGCCGACCAACCTGGGACCGTGCTGTAGAATGCTATTTGATCATTCCCCCTTTGCCGTGTGCAGAGCGTGCAGTCATCCGCGGTGGTAGAAGATTTCAGGTAGTAATCGACGTCGGATCTCCTGACCATCTGCGCGAAGTCGATAGCCATGCGGTCGAACAATTCACGGGCCTGTGAGTCGGCGTTCATTTGCCTGTGACCAAGCGTCATAATCGTCGCGGCGCTGTTTAAAAGCTGCGAAACCAGGAGAACCAGTAGCACGAGTACACCAACGGCGACCAAGAGTTCGGCCAGAGTGAATGCCGCATGCGAATGGCGCTGTAGCGGCAGGCGTGTCGCCTGCGCGTGCTGAATGGTTGCAGCTGGCACGGCTGCCTCTACAGATGTAAGACTTGCGCGCCCCAGCATGACAACCTCAGCTCCTGTCGAACCCCGCGAATATCTCCACGGAGCCGCTTGGCGTTGTTGTTGCGGGATCAACTGCTGCCGGCCAGGTCACCTTTAGATCGGCATAATGCAATCCTGTAGGAGCAGAATTCCACTTTATATTCAGTTGATAGCGGGAGTCAGGGCTGAGCGATATCGAGGCCTGCCCTGAAGCATCAAAATATAATGTCTTATCGGTTCCAAAAGTTATGGCGAACTGAGGAGAAGTCGTGGCCGCTGCTGGCGTCGTCCGCAGATCTGCCACGATGGCGGCAATGATGTTTGTGGCGGCGGTCTGTGAAGTCGCGTTCCGGTTTGTCTGCATGCCTACAGGCATCAAACCGAAAACGGCGAAAAGGCAAAAGGCCACAATCCCCAAAGCGAGGACGAGTTCCACCAAAGAAAATGCAGCAGCCCTCGAATCGCCAGACTTCATGGCCGAAAGACCCGGACTGCGCCACTTGTAGTGCCAAGCTGTATGACCGCGTTGTTTCCCACGTCCTGATTGAAGTCAGCAGGCAGCGGTTGGAAGACTGTTCCATGACTTGGTTGAAAATCGATTTCCATAACATGGGGAATTGCGTCCCCGTTCGTCGAGGTGGCGATCCGCGCGATGCCTGTTGGATCGAAGTTTATCACTCGGTCAAATCGATACTGGTAGCCGGAGCCCAATGGTGATCCCAACGGCCACGTAAATGGTGTCACCGAGCTGGAGAGGGCATTCCCCAAAATGTACGGCGGACCAGTTGGTTGGTATCTCGCCATTTTGGAGTTCGGATGCGCAGTGGGACTCCACGATCCAAAATCAACCGGGACAAAATGCAGATTCTCGTATGTTTGTAATTTCCCGACCGCGATCAGATGAGCACCATTGGCATAATTCGCTGTCCAGTCGTTGCCCTGGTCGGTGGTAGCGTATTGGTATTGTGAAGTGCCATCTTTCGATGCAACCACGGCCACCGCCACTCTGCCGTAGGGTGTATCGCCAGTCGTAGTCTGCGGACTGACCGAGGGATCAATCGAAGAATCCACCTCAGCAAAACCAACAAAAACATAGGTGTGGTTTGCTTTTGCGTACGCTCGTGCGTTTTCGAGTAATCCCTTTACTCCATAAATGGCGGTGGTGACCTCGGTCCCGCTCTTTATTGTCGTGAACGCGGGGGCGATTAACACCAGCAGAATGGCAATGATGCCGATGACGATGAGCAGTTCGAGCAGCGTAAATCCCCGAAAGCTTTCGCGGCCACGCTCGGCGAAGATCAACGGCCGGAGAGCAGATGTCGGATAGAGTGCACGTAGCGCCTCTGCGTAATGCGGTTTTCCGCGTTCTGACTTCTGATGTCTGATGTCTGACATCTTTCTAGGGGAGCCGCGTTATATCAAGAACCAGGTCCGCGTGGCAAGTGATGAATTTGGAGAGATTTCGGGGATCGGACGCCCGAGCTCAGGCGTCCCGACTACAGCACGTCTCGAGGAAGGGCCATCTCCCCCGGGCCCGCCGCAAGTCGCCGCGCGGCGACCTGCGCGGATTAGATCAGCTACCCGCTAGCCGCCTGTTCATTCAAAACTTCGATCTGCTTATCGGGCAGTTGGCCGATGAAACAATCTATCACCAACCCTGCCTCGCCGAAGCATCGTGCGAAGGTCGGATGCACCCAGTAAAGCCATTTATCATGGCCTGTAGATAGCGAATCCTGTAATGTTTCCGTCGCTAATCGTGATCGAGAACGACGAGCAGATTACCTGGACATGGTGGCAAAGGAACCAGCCGTCGCTGACCCAGTCGAAGTCGTTCCGTGTGACTGCTGCTTGGATCGCCGTGTCCGTGATAGTGCCGCTGAACGAATCGGTATATGTTCCGTCTCGATTAGATTGGCTGTGGCCCGTCAAATTCCAATGACCGCCGAACGGATTGTCGAATGCGACGGTGTACCGGAAGTTTTGCACTGGATGACATTGGCTGGCTCCGCTTGAGCTTGTAGTCTGGTAGAGTGGAGCTGCGATTGATGTGCCCGCCAGAACGCAGAGCACCGTTATTGCTGTTAGTAGTGTTTTCATTTTTGCTGTTAGTAGTGTTTTCATTTTGTTGGGGATTTGCAGCGGCCGTTTCCGGACCGGTGTAATTGGGGGGCCAGAGGATTCATCATGGATAGTTCTTACATCGCCAAAAACCCCCTCTGGTGGGCTGTATGGCGTTGTTCGTTGGAATAGAAGTAGGGTTACCAATTACTACGGAAACTGGAGCGCGAAGTTCCCGAAAACTTGTCCAACCAGCGATCGGTGATAGGTCGGTGCGTGGGACTGCATGGCCTTTTCGCGCAAAAGCACGCGGCGATCTGTGTTTGCCGCGTGGCCAAAAAGTAAAGCACCATTGGTCTAAATCTGAGGCGAAACGGCCTAATAATGAACTTAGAAATTCGCTCCACGGGGAATACCCGCTTTGGAGATTAGAGAAATCATTCGCTGCATAAACGCCTCTGATTTAACAATAAACGTAGCGGGACCATCTCCCCTTTATCCCTGTCGCTGGAGACTTGGCACGGATGCTGATAACAGCAGAGGCCAAGGTGAATACACCGAAGAAATTCTTAAGAAAAAAATCCCTAAGGAAAGTGTTGACAGCCTTCGGGCTCCCGCCTAAAGGCGTATCCCTCTTGCACATATAATGTCGCAAGTTAGAGACCCCCAAAACACAACCCCCCTATGAAAAAACAAATAAACCACAGTACCAAAGCGTACCTTATCCGAGGTGCGTTTTACCTGCTTCTACTCATCGCCGTGTGCGCGATCCCATTCGCGCTGGCACGGCAAAATGCTATTGAGCGAGTCGCCGGAAAGGCGTCGTTCAAGCCAAACGCGATTCCCGCTCAGGCGCGTGAAAGCGCTCCCACGGGCGTCGTATGCAGTGACTATGTCACGTCAACTTCGACGGACACGATCGTGCCCGGAGACACCGACACAGGTAACCATTGCGATGATTGCACTACCCCCATCACGTTTCCGTTTCCAGTCAGCCTTTACGGCTCCACGTTTACCAGCGCGCTAGTTGGCGCGAATGGCAGTTTGCAGTTCACGGGCGGTTCGGAGTCTTTCTTGACATCCTGTCCCTTGCCGGATGTCAACATCGACGAGGCCATTCTCCCGTATCAACACGACCTGATGACCGATGCAGAGCCCGACTGCTCGGTTTTCACCGGCGGCTGCGGCGTTTTCACCTCGGTCACGGGCACGGCGCCCAACCGGGTCTTTA
>WNFU01010509.1_pt1 | contig 10206 bp, 9 predicted proteins | sample 5400121 | NCBI WGS metagenome assembly WNFU01 (sample SAMN13153360, study PRJNA577476) | soil metagenome | isolation source: 100 cm soil or saprolite under grassland replicate 1 | place: USA:California | collected 2016-06-15
CGGCTCCAGCACCTGGCGCGGCTGCGGCGGGTCGACGCTCATCCGGCGCAAGATCTCGAACTCCTCGTGCCCGCGCGGGTGCGGCACGTCGATCTTCACCAGGAAGCGGTCGCGCTGCGCCTCGGGCAGCGGGTACACACCCTCGGACTCGATCGGGTTCTGGGTCGCGATCACGATGAACGGCGACGGCATCGGGAAGGTCTGGCCGCCGATGGACACCTGACGCTCGGCCATCAGCTCGAGCATCGCGGACTGCACCTTGGCCGGCGCCCGGTTCACCTCGTCGGCGAGCACGAAGTTCACGAACGTCGGGCCGAGCTCGATGTCGAAGGTCTCCTTGGTCTGCCGGTAGATCCGGGTGCCGACGATGTCGGACGGGACCAGGTCGGGCGTGAACTGCACCCGGGCGAACGTGCCGCCGACGACCTGGGCGAAGGTCCGGACCGCGAGCGTCTTCGCGACACCCGGCACACCCTCGATCAGGCAGTGGCCCTTGGCGAGCAGCGACACCATCAGCGTCTCGACCATGTGCTCCTGGCCGACGATGACCCGCTTGATCTCGTTGACGGCCTCGCTGATCGCCTGCGACTGCTGCGCCACCGTGAGGGTGGATTCGGTCATGCCATCTGCCTTTCAGGCCTCGCGTCGCACCCCGGGAAGTATCGGAGCGGGTGTCCAGTGTGCCCCGCCGACAAGGTCGGCCCCGCGGTTCACCGGAACATTTCATCAGATCCTCAGGTCCGCACGTTCCCCGCGGTGACCAGTGGTGTGATGGGATTGGCTCCGATGACCGTGACCAGCCCCGGGCGAGCACCGGGTATCCAGCCCCGCATCCCGGCGCAGCCGCTGCTGCCCGAGGACCCGCCGCGCATCGGCGGGTTCTGGTTGCGCGGCCGGATCTCGGCGAACGGCGCCGGGCTGGTGTACGCCGCACGGGACGACGACGGTCACGTGGTCGCGGTGGCGATGATGGCCGAGGGCGCGGCGGACGACGCGGCCGCACGGGACCGGTTCATGCACGCCGTCGATCGGCTCCCTGAGGACGTGCTGGTCGCGAAGAACAGCGCGGACGACGAGGACCGCGCGCCGTGGGTCGCGATCGCTGACGGGCTGGACGAGACATCACCCGGCGCTGCGGCGGAGCCGGTCGGGGTGTCGGAGGCGGCGCAGCGGCACGCGGCCGAGGTGTTGTCCGCCGTGCTGATGGACCGGATCCCGCACCTGGGCCGCTGGCGCGGGCCGGACTTCCTGCACCACTGGGACTCGCGGCGCCGGCCGGGCCTGTTCCGGCTCTGGCCGCTGCCGTGGCCGGGCGCGTTGCGGGCCGCGTCCTGGCTGGCGCTGCTGCTGGCGCTGATCACGATGATGCTGCTGATGGGGCTCGCGATCCTGATCGCGTGGCTGCTGTTCCGCAACCAGCCCCAGGTCGACCCCGGCCCGATGATCCCGCAGCGCACCACCACCGTCACGGTGACCCCGAGCCAGTCGACCTCGACCACCGGCCCCGGCCCGACCCCGAGCACGGGCAGCCCGACGCGCGTCCCGTCGACGGTGCCGACGAGCCCGGGCGGTATCCCGACCAGGCTGCCGTCCTCGGCCAGCACGCCGTCGAACCCGGGCGACCGCTTCTAGCCGAGCGGCACCTTCAGCCAGGACGGGTTCCCCGACGGCGAGCTGAACCTCACCGTGCTGCCCAGACTGCTGGCGCCCAGGTAGCGCGGGTCCACGGTGTCGACGACCAGCACCAGGTGGTGCCCGGCCGGCACCTCCCAACTGGTGGTCTCCAGCCGGATGTCGAGGGTGCGGGCCTGGCCGGGCACCGCACCGCGGATGGTGTACGGCTTGTGCGCGATCAGTGAGCCGGTTCCCCACCAGTCGGCGTCGTACAGGTAGGCGAACAGCGACGTGTCGGCCGCGCTCGGCGTGACCGTGACGTGCAGCTTGGCCGCGCCGCTGACGAGCGCCTGGCTGCTGTACGACGGGCCCGACCAGACCCCGGCGAAGCTGCGGTCCACCAGCGGGGTGAGCACCCCGACCGGGATCGAGAACGTGCCCTGCAGCAGCCCGGACAGCAGGGCGACACCGCTGTCGGCGATCGTGGGCACGCCGGCGCCCATCCCGTACGACCAGCCGGTCGCGGCGTCCTGGCCGAGCCCCCCGGTGCGGTCCAGCCCGTCCGGCTTCGACAGGTACGACGTCCGGTAGGTGCCCGTGGCCGCCCAGCTCGGGTAGTCCCGCCACGTGCCGTTCTGCGACTTCAGCCGGACGGCGGGCTCGGTGTCGACGCCGTTGTCCGCGCCACCCAGGTAGTGGTCCAGCCAGCGGGTCAGCTGGTCCCACACCTCGTTCGGCAGCCCGACCGCGCCGGTGCCGTCGTTGGTCGCGTGGTCGCCGTGCGCCAGCAGCAGCCGCTTCGGCCCGGTCAGCCTGGTGAAGAAATCCGTGTACTGCGCGGGCGGGAAGATCGAGTCCTCGAAGGCGTTCGCGAGGAACACCGCCGGGTGGTTGGCGTTGATCTGGTCGACCTGCGTGGCCGCCGACCGTAGCGGCGACAACTGCTTCGCGACCGCGACCGCGCCGTCGTCGTCGCCGACGAGGAACTTGGTCTGCATGTCCGACATCTCCGGCCCCGGCCGGCCGACAAGGTTGCCGAGGGCAAGCAGTGCGGCGACGGCCTGCAGGCTGACGGTGTCGTTCGCGTCGATCGAGGCGATCAGGTCGGCCCAGCCGCTCAGGGCGCCGGCGACCTTGATCCGCGGGTCCCGGGCGGCGGCGAGCAGCGACGCGCCGGCGCCGTACGAGATGCCGACCGACGCGATCTCGTCCGGGTCCGCGGGCGTGTGCGCCAGCGCCCAGTCGATCACCGAGCTGACGTCGGCGATGGTGGGCGGCCCGTCGATGTCGATCTGCCCGCCGGACTCGTAGAAGCCGCGGCTGGTGTAGCTGATCACCTGGTAGCCGGCGGTCGCGAGCTTCGCGCCTTGGCCGACGTACTCGAGCGCGTTGACGCCCCAGCTGGACGGCATCACGACCAGCGGGAACGGCCCGTCGCCCCGGCCCTCCGGGGTCAGTACGACGGCACTGATCTCGACACCGTCGTGGCTCGGGATCCGGACGTACGACGTACTGAAACTCTCAGCCGCCCCGGCGGAGCCGGACGCCACGATGCCGCCGGTGACGGCGAGCACCGCGCTGATCAGGACCAGGAACACTCTTCGCACGGCGGCCTCCGGGGCTCGGAATTACCGAAGGGTAACCACGAGATTGCCGCTGTGTCACCAGGTCGGCGCGAAGAGTTTCCACGCGGTTTCGGGCGGACCGTTTGACGGCGCCGGACCGCGCTGGTCGGATGCGGGCATGGGTCTGCTCCCCCGGTGGCTGGCGAGGTTCAACAAGGTCGCGACGAACCGGGTGATGGGGCTGTGGGCGCCGTACGTGCCGCCGTGGGCGGTGATCGTGCATCGCGGGCGGCGCAGCGGGCGGACGTACCGCACGGTGCTGTGGGCGTTCCGCAGCGGCGACACGCTGGTCATCGCGCTGACCTACGGCGAGACGGACTGGTCCCGCAACGTGCTGGCGGCCGGCGGCGGGGAGATCGTCCGGCTCGGCCGGACCTGGACGCTCAGCAACCCCCGGCTGGTGACGAGGGGCAGCGATCTGCCGGTGGGCACCCGCTGGACCGCGCGGGTCTTCGGCACGTCCCTGGTCGCGGACCTCAGCCGGTCCGGCCCGCCAGCAGGCGGATGACGCCGGGCAGGACCGAGACGCTGATCTCGGGGTCGATGGCGCGCTGCACGCCGAGTCCGACACCGAGGCTGAGCACCGCGGTCGCGCAGTCCTGGGCGGACATCGGCAGCTCGATCCCGAACCGCTCCGCGTGCGTGTCGAGAAGGGCGGCGACGGCGTCCCGGACCGCCCGGTTGCGCCCGGCGAGCTCGCGTCGTACCAGGTCGGAGTGCCGGGCCCGGGTGGCGAACTCGGCCTCGAAGTCCGTCCAGGCCTGGTCGCCGATGGTGTTGTCGGCCCACCGCTGGAAGCCGGCGAGCATGTCGTCCAGCGTCTCCGCGCCGGCCAGGAAGGTCAGCATCCGCTCGGTCTGCCCGGCGCGGATCTGGTCCACCACCGCGAGGCAGAGCTCGTCCTTGTTGGCGAAGTTCGAGTAGACCGCGCCCTTGGAGTAGCCGGCCTCGTCCGCGACCTTGTCCAGCGACGTCGCCGCGTACCCGTCGCGCAGGAACAGCTCGGTCGCGGTCGCGACGAGCTTCTCGCGGGTCTGCGCCTGACTCTCGGCACGGGTCATCCGGGGCACGGTCGCCACTCTATTCGAGCGAAGGATTCGAGAGTTCACCTTCCCAGGGTATTCAAATGCCACTAGTATCCGAATCCTTCGAGCCACCTGGAGGACCCATGAGGCAGTACGACGTCCTGGTGATCGGCGCCGGCGTGTCCGGCATCGGCGCGGCGATCCGGCTCCGGCAGGCCGGCGTCACCGACTTCGCCGTGCTGGAGAAGGCCGCGGAGCTCGGCGGCACCTGGCGCGACAACACCTACCCCGGCTGCGCGTGCGACGTGCCGTCGGCGCTGTACTCGTACTCGTTCGCGCCGAACCCGGAGTGGACCCGCGCGTTCGCCGGGCAGGCCGAGATCCGCTCGTACCTGCACGGTGTGGCCGCGCGGTTCGGCGTCGTACCGCACCTGCGGCTCGGCGTGGAGGTGCTGCGGGCGCAGTGGGACGCGGGCGCGCAACGGTGGCGGCTCGACACCAGCGACGGCGCCTACGAGGCGCGGATCGTCGTCGCGGGCACCGGGCCGTGGCACGAGCCGCTGCTGCCCGACATCCCGGGCAGCTCGGAGTTCGGTGGCGCGATGTTCCACTCGTCGCGCTGGAACCACGACGTCGACCTGCGCGGCAGGCGGGTCGCGGTGGTCGGCACCGGGGCGTCGGCGGTGCAGTTCGTGCCGGCGATCCAGCCGCTGGTCTCGGAGCTGCACCTGTTCCAGCGGACCGCGCAGTGGGTGCTGCCGAAGCCGGACCACTACGTGCCGCGCGCGGAGCGCTGGCTGATGCGGCGGGTGCCGGCGGCGCAGCGCGCGCTGCGCTCGGCCGAGTACGCGGGGATGGAGGCGCTCGGCCTCGGCTTTCGCCACCCCCGGCTGATGCGGCAGGTCGAGCGGGTCGGCCGGCTGCACCTGCGCCGCACGGTTCGAGACCCGCAGCTGCGGGCGGCGCTGACGCCGGACTACACGCTCGGCTGCAAGCGGCTGCTGATGTCGAACGACTACTACCCGGCGCTGACCCGGCCGAACGTGACCGTGCACCCGGCCCTGCGGGAGATCCGTGGCAGCACGGTGGTCGGCGCCGGCGGCACCGAGGCGGAGGTGGACGCGATCATCCTCGGCACCGGCTTCCGGATCCTCGACCTGCCGGTCGCCCACAACGTGTACGACGATGCCGGGCGGAGCCTCGACGAGCACTGGCAGGGCAGCCCGCAGGGGTACCTCGGCACGACCGTGGCCGGGTTCCCGAACCTGTTCCTGCTGCTCGGCCCGAGCCTGGGCACCGGCCACACGTCGGCGTTCATGATCCTGGAGGCGCAGCTGGAGCACTCGATCGGCGCGATCCAGGCGATCCTGCGCAAGGGCTGGAGCAGCATCGCGGTGCGCCGCGAGGTGCAGGACGCGTTCAGCGCCGACGTGCAGCGCGCGCTGGCCGGGACGGTGTACGAGACCGGTGGCTGCGCCAGCTACTACCACGACGTCAACGGCCGCAACAGCTTCAGCTGGCCATGGTCGTCGGCCCGGCTGCGCCGCCAGGTCGGCGAGTTCGATCCTTCCGTGTACGACGTCACGCCGGCGGTCGCGGAGGTGAGCGCACGATGAGCGCGGGTACGAAGATGGGCCGGCGGTATCCCCCGATCGACCCGGCGCGGGCCGTGATCGCGGTGACCGGCGGTGGCCGCGGCATCGGACTGGCCACGGGCCGCGCGTTCGCCGCACTCGGCTCGACGGTCTGTGTCGGCGACCTGGACGGCGACACCGCCGCCGCGGCCGCTACCGAGTTCGACGGTCTCGGGGTCCAGCTCGACGTGACGGACCGGTCGTCGTACCGGGCCTTCGTGGACGAGGTGACCGGGCGGTTCGGGCGGATCGAAGTACTCGTGAACAACGCGGGCGTGATGCCGCTCGGCGCGTTCCTGGACGAGGATGACGCGATCAGCCGCGCGACCATGGACGTGAACGTGTGGGGCCTGATCCACGGCATGCGGCTGGTGCTGCCGGACATGGTTGCCCGGGGCAACGGACATGTGGTGAACATCGCGTCGATGGCCGGGAAGATCCCGTTCCCGGGGATGGCGGTCTACAACGCGAGCAAGTTCGCGGCGGTCGGGCTGACCGCCGCGGTGCGGCGCGAGCTGCGCGGGTCCGGGGTGAGCGTCAGCGCGGTGCTGCCGAGCGCGGTCCGCACCGAGCTGTCGTCGGGGGTGCGGCTCGGCGGGGCGATGCCGACGGTCGATCCCGAGGACATCGCGGCGGCGGTGGTCGGGACCTGCCGGACGCGCCGGGCGGAGACGCCGGTGCCGGGCGTCCTGGCCGGCTGGGACCTGCTGGCGGCGGTCGTACCCGAGCCGCTGATGGACCTCGGCCGGCGCCTCGCCCGCGACGATCGCTGCCTGACCGCCGACCCCGCCGCGCGCACGTCGTACGAGGAAAGGGTGTCGCGCCAGGCGCGTTAGAGGCTCAACGTGCCGGCGTCGCCGTAGGTGGTGACGTGCACGTGGTCGTAGTGGTTCGCGGTGACGCCGCCGCGGTCCTCCATCATCCGCCAGCCCTCGCTGCTGCGCTGCACGGTCCAGATGTGCTGCGCCCAGATGACCTCGCTGACGCCGAGCTCCTTGGCGTGGTCGCGGACCCACTCCGCGATCTCCTTGCCCTGGGCGCTGTCGGTGATCATGATGTCCAGCGCGCGGCCGAGCGAGTGCTCGCCGCCGCCCCCGCGCAGGCCGCCGTACGACTCGACGGTCCACCGGGCGCAAACCGCGCGGTGCACGCGGATGGTGTCGTCCCGCAGGCCGGTCTCGACCGCGGAACCACTGTCGCAGGGAGCCATCGAGATGCCCGGCTTGGTCTTGGCGAGGTACTCCGAGGCCACCCAGCCGACCTTGCCGTCACGGATGACCTGGGCCCAGTCGCCGCTGGTCTTGCCGGTGATCGCGATCCTGCCGCCCTCGTCGACCTTCTCGAGGACCGGGAAGTGCTTGCCTGGTCCGACCCGGACGTTCAGCGCGGCGGTCGCGTAGCGGCTGCCGATGGCCTCCGGCGCCGCCGTGGTCGTCGGCTTGGCGGACGGCTTCGGCGCGTGCGGGGCGACCGTCGGGCGGGTCTTGCTGCGGCTGGTGCGCTGCTGACGGGTCGTGAGCGTCGGCGTCGCGGTCGGGGTGGTGAGGGTCTGGGCGCTGACCTGGTCCGGCTTGTCGTCGGTGACCTGCGCGAGGGCCGCACCGCCGACGGTGAGGCCGGCGATCACCGCCCCCGCGGCGCCCACCTGGACGTAGCGCGCGCCGGACTTGGGTTCGACAGCCCGATGCCGCGCCCGCACGTGGCGAGCTCGAGACACTGGAATCACCGGTCCTCGTCGAGATCGGACTGTTACCGAGTCAGGAGTCAAGCACATCTCGGGGTCGAGGTGAAATCCCACCCTTCGTGTCGTGTCACTGGTCACTCTGCGGCGCGGGCGAACCGGGCCGCCAATCTACGCAGATGGTCCTTCAGCTCGGCCGGCCGTCGTACCTCGAAGTCGGCTCCGAGCAGGCCGAGGTAGGTCGCCGCGGTCTCCAGGTTCTCGGTGCCGGTGCGGAAGATGCAGGAGCGTTCGTCGACCGCCTCGAACTCCCCGATGTACGACGGCACCCGTGCGCTGATCGTGTCCTTGCCGACGTGCAGCAGCACCTCGACGTCATACCGCCAGCCCGCTCCCCAGGTGCCGCGGGTGACCCAGTCCGCGAGGTCGTCCGACGGCAGCTCGCGCGGCGTGAACCGCGGCCCGGTGGGGATCCGCGCCTTGACCCGGTCGGCGCGGAACGTGCGCCAGTCGTCGCGGTCGAGATCCCAGGCGACCAGGTACCAGCGCCGGCCCTTGGCGACCAGCCGGTGCGGCTCGGTGTTGCGCAACGTCGTCGCACCGCTGTGGTCGGCGTAGTCGAACCGCAGCCGCTCGTGGTCGCGGCAGGCCGCAGCCAGTGTGGTGAGGACGTCGGCGTCGACCGTCGGCCCGGTGCCGGGGACCGGGACCGTGTACGTCTGCAGCGTGTTGACCCGGCGGCGCAGCCGGCTCGGCAGCACCTGCTCCAGCTTGGCCAGGGCGCGCACCGACGTCTCCTCGATCCCGGTGATCGCACCCTGCGCGGCGGTCCGCAGCCCGACGGCCACCGCGACGGCCTCGTCGTCGTCCAGCAGCAGCGGCGGCAACTGCGCGCCGGGACCGAGCCGGTAACCGCCCGCCGTCCCGGTGCTCGCGTGCACCGGGTAGCCCAGCTCGCGCAGCTTGTCCATGTCACGCCGGATCGTGCGCGGGCTGACGCCGAGCCGGTCGGCGAGGTCCGCGCCGGACCAGTCACGATGCAACTGGAGCAGGGACAGCAGCTTGAGCAGCCGAGCCGAGGTGTCGAGCATGTCCTCATCATGGCGGCACTTGCGGACAGTTGCTGTCCGCAAGGCTCGTTAGGGTGCGTTGCATGATCCTCAGCACGCGGGCGTTGAACCGGGCGACCTTGGCACGGCAGTGGCTGCTCGAGCGGCAGGACCGCACGGCGGTGGAGGCCATCGAACAGCTCGCCGGCCTGCAGGCCCAGTCGCCGCTCGCCCCGTACGTCGGACTGTGGTCGCGAGTGGCCGGCTTCCGCACCGACGACCTGGCGTCGCTGCTCACCGGACGCGAGGTCGTGCGCGGGTCGATGATGCGGGCGACGATCCACCTGATGTCGGCGCGCGACTTCCTGGCGCTGCGACCGGTGGTGCACCCATGCCTCGAACGCGAGATCTACGCCAACCCGGCGTACGGCGGTCCGCGCGTCGCCGGACTCGACATGGCGGCGGTACTCGAGGCCGGCCGGGCCCTGATCGAGGAGTCGCCGCGGACCGCCGTACAGCTGCGTGCCGCGCTCGGGCCACTGTGGCCGGACCGGGAGCCCGCCGTGCTCGCGCATGCGGTGCGCTGCTTGCTGCCGACCGTGCAGGTGCCGCCGCGCGGCGTCTGGGGCAAGGGCGGCAACCCGTGCATGACGACCGGCACGTCGTGGCTGGGCCGGCCCCTGGAGCCGGCGACGCCAGACACGCTGGTGCTGCGATACCTCGCGGCCTTCGGTCCGGCGAGTGTGACCGATCTGCAGACCTGGTCCGGCCTGACCCGGCTGTCCGAGGTGGTCGACCGGGTGCGGCCGTCGTTGCGGGTCTACACGGACGCGAACGGGCGGGAGTTGTTCGACCTGGCCGACCTGGAACTGCCGTCGCCGGACGTGCCGGCGCCGACGCGGTTCCTGCCCGAGCTCGACAACCTGCTGCTCTCGCACGCCGACCGGACCCGGGTGATCAGCGCCGAAGCCCAGGGTGCTTGGAAGGCCCGGCTGAACGAGCGGTTGCTGTGGGGCGCGGTCCTGTACGACGGCTTCGCCGCCGCGGCCTGGCGGATCGAACGCCAGGGCAAGAGGTCCGCCCGCCTCGAGGTGCGGCCGCTGTCCCGCCTCACCAAGAAGGCATCCGCCTCGATCATTGCCGAAGGCAACCGCCTCCTGGCCTTCGCCGTACCTGACGCCCCCTCCACCTCAGTCGAGGTCCTCCCCTACTGAGCGAACCCCAACAGCTCGGTGGGCCGCTACAGCTGCCCGTGCTTCTGCATGAACTTCTCGAGGGACAGGATCTGCTCGGCGACCGACGGGTGGAAGCTCATCAGAGCTGCTCGGCGTCCAGCCGCACGCCGCTCGATGTCTCGATCCTGTGCCTGCCACGCGTACAAGACATCAAGGAGCGCGTGGCCGTAGCCGAGACCAGCCGCGATCTGGTTCGCATTCTTCTCGGCCAGACGCCGGAACCACGCGAGCGCCATCGGTGCGACAAGTGCTACAAGGGCGAAGAGCACGAGCTGCGTCGGGAAGTGGCCGAAGATCAGGGAGCTGAGCAACATACCGCCGACCATCACCAGGAGCAGCCCGG
>WNFU01010516.1_pt1 | contig 10200 bp, 9 predicted proteins | sample 5400121 | NCBI WGS metagenome assembly WNFU01 (sample SAMN13153360, study PRJNA577476) | soil metagenome | isolation source: 100 cm soil or saprolite under grassland replicate 1 | place: USA:California | collected 2016-06-15
GAGGACTCCGGCGAGCTCAAGTCGGGCCACCTGCGGGTCGGGGCTGTCGGGCCCTTTCACGTGACTGAAATGCTGGCTGGTTTCAATCGTCGTTTTCCCGGAATGCAGGTATCGGTGCGGGTAGGCAACTCGCAGGCTGCGCTCCAGGCGCTGGTCGACTATCAGACGGATGTCGCAGTGCTCGCTCAGTTCACCGACGACCCGCGTTTTCATTCCGTGCCTTACAGCCGCCACCCGATCGTAGTCTTCGTGCACCGGCGGCACCGGTTTGCGCGGCGCAAGTCGATTCGCATCGGCGAGCTCGAGGGCGAGGGCATGATCCTCCGCGAAGAAGGATCTACCACGCGCAAGGCGCTCGACGACGCGCTCACGAAGGCCGGCGTGATCCCCCGCGTGGTGATGGAAATCGGCAGCCGCGAGGCGATCCGCGAAGCGGTCATCAAGGGCGTGGGGATCGGTGCCGTATCGGAGATCGAATACATCCCCGATCCCGCGATCAGGATGGTGAAGGTGAGCGACGCGCAGATGTACACCCATGCCCACGTCGTCTGCTTGGAGGAGCGGCGCGGGGCGCGGCTCGTGAAGGCATTCCTGGAAATCGTCGCCGAGCTGCAGCGAGGTCGTACGTACCCGCGCCAAACAAGGGAACCGGTGCGCTCATGACGTGTTCCGCTTTGAATTCGCGCTAGGCGCGCGACTCGCAAGCATCACCAGCAACATCAGTCGATCAAGACCCCGCCTTCGTAGAAGGAATACGGGCCGGCGAAATCGCCGATGGCCCCGGTATGCGTAATCAAACGGACTCCTTCACGCCAAAGATGCAGCTGGAATCCGGGCGGTTCCATCACGAATTGCGATTGCGCGTCGTCAGCCAGATCCAGCGCCACCTGGTGCGAGGGACTGGGGCATGTCGAGGCGATGGTGCCGCCAAACCGCGTGATGATCGCTCGATGCAAGTGTCCGGAAACGACGCGCTCGACCTGCGGGTGGCCCGCGATGACCGCCTCCAACGCATGGGGATTCGCGAGCCCCATGCGGTCCATGTGCCCGATGCCGGTCCAGAAGGGCGGATGGTGGAGGGCGACAACCGTCGGCTTGGTCGGAGCCGCAGCCAACGTTTCGTCGAGCCATTCGAGCTGCGCCGGATGCAGCGCCCCGCCGCTTTCCTGGGGGACGGTCGAGTCCAGCGCCACGAGCCTGACCGGAAAATCGTCGATCACGTAGTCGACACGACCGGGCCGCTGGCGAAGATAGGCGTGCCCAGGAAATGCCGCGCGCATCCCCTCCGGGTCGTCGTGGTTGCCAGGCATGAGGAACACCGGCATCGGAAGCGGGGCGAGGAGCGCGCGCAGGTTCTCGTATTCATCGGCGCGGCCGAAGTCCGTGAGGTCGCCGGTGAATAGCACCGCGTCGGGCCGCTGCGGGATCTTCAGGAGGTGCGCGACGCAACGCGCCAGGCTGCCCTCGGTGTCGACTACGCGGTAGGAGAGCTTTCCGCCCGCCTTGATGTGCATGTCCGTCACCTGCGCGAGGAGGAAGCGCTTCATGGCCCTTGCGCCGGCACCGGCAGGATGGAGCCCTGCGCGACCGCGAGATGAACGGTTTCTCCGCGCGGCCACACGCGCCGCTCCGTGGTCTCAACGATGAGGGGCGAGGTCCCGCCCGCGTCGACGACGAGCCGGGTGTGGTCGCCCAAGAAAAAGGACGAGATCACCTTCGCCTCGAGATGGTGTTCGCCGGGTCGCACGAGGCGCACGTCCTCGGGCCTGAACATCACCTCGCGCGCCGCGATGCCGCCCAGCGGCAATCGCCCAGCCGCGACGACGAGGTGGCCGTCGACGACTTCGCCGGCAAGGCAATTCATGGTGCCGATGAAATCCGCCACGAACGCGGTGGCGGGGTGGTGGTAGATCTCCTGCGGCGTGCCGGCCTGCGCGATGCGGCCCTTCTCCATGACGACGATGCGATCGCCCAGTGCCATCGCCTCGGCCTGGTCGTGGGTCACGTAGACCGCCGTGATGCCGAGCTGGCGCAGGAGCCGGTCGATCTCCACGCGCAGTTGCTCGCGCAGCTTCGCGTCCAGTGCCGTGAGCGGCTCGTCGAGCAGCAGCGCGCGCGGTCGGATCGCGAGCGCGCGGGCGAGCGCCACCCGCTGGCGTTGGCCGCCCGAAAGCTGGTCGACTCGGCGCGCACCGAAGCTCTCGAGATCGACGAGCTCCAGCATCTCGGCGACGCGGCGGTCGCGCTCGTCCTTCGCCACGTCGCGAACGCGCAGCCCGTAGCCGATGTTTTCCGCCACCGACATGTTGGGGAAGAGCGCGTAGCTCTGGAACACCATGCCCACGCCGCGCTTCTCGATCGGCTGCGGCGTCACGTCTTCGCGGTCGAAGAGCACGCGTCCACCGAAGTCCGGCGATTCGAGCCCCGCGATGATGCGAAGCGTCGTGGTCTTGCCGCAGCCCGAGGGCCCCAGCAGGACGATGACCTCGCCCGCGGCGATGTCGAGCGTGAGCGGCTCGAGCGCGTGCGTGCCGTCGGGAAAGGTCTTGGCGCAGTTCTCGAGGTGGATGGCGACCGCCATATTCACGCCCCGCGCCGTTCGGCCCGCGCCGCGGCCCACTGGAGGGACACGAGGAGCGGGACGATCATCACCAGGAAGATGAGCGTGTAGGCCGAGCCCAGCTCGAGCCGCATCGAGGCATAGCTGTCCGCGAGGCCCACGGGCAGCGTCTTGGTGAGCGGCGTGTGCAGCATCCACGTGAGGTTGAACTCGCCCATCGAGAGCGTCACCACCATGAGCGACCCGGCGACGATGCCCGGACGCACGTTGGGCAGCACCACGGACAGGAAGCGCTGGCGGAACGAGGCGCCGAGGCTCGCCGCCGCTTCCTCCAGCGTCTTCAGGTTCACCGCCATCATGACGGCCAGGACCGAGCGCACCATGAAGGGCAACGTGAAGAGCACGTGGCCCACGAGGATGAACAGCCAGCTCGCGCGGAAGTCACGCCACCCGCCGTAGAGCAGGATCAACGCGAGCGCGGTCGCGAGTCCCGGGACCGCGATCGGGAGCGTCAGGAGCTCCTCGATCCAGCGCGTGAAGCGGCTCTGCGCACGCGCCAGCGCGTATGCGGCCGGTACACCGAGGATCAGTGTCGCGGCGAGGCAGGCGAGCGCGATGCCGATCGAGCGCCAGATGGTCGCGCTGTAGAGGTTCCACACTTCGATCACCCAGCGCAGCGTGAAGCCGCTCTTCAATCCAACGAAGAAATTCTCCGTGATGCCGGCCAGGATCGAGAGCACGACGGGCACGACGAGGAACGCGCACACGGCCAGCGACACGGCGAGCTGCAGCCAGTAGCGAAGCGGCTTGCGCATGCCTATCCCGCCGCGGCCACGCCCGCGCCGGCGAGCGAGCGCGCGGCGGCCAGTGCCGCCCAGGTGATGATGCCCAGCACGATCGAGAGCGACGCCGCCATCGAGAAGTTGGCGTAGTTGGTGAACTCGTTGTAGATGGTGAGCGGAAGCACGTTGATCTGCGTGGCGAGCGTGAAGGCCGTGCCGAAGGCACCCATTGACGTCGCGAAGCAGATCGCACCCGACGAGATGATGGCCGGGGTGAGCGCCGGAAGGATCACGTCGCGCAACACCTGCCAAGTAGAGGCGCCGAGTGAGCGTGCCGCCTCTTCCAGCGCCGGATCGAGCTTCTCGACCGACGCCATGATCGTGAGGATCACGCGCGGAATCGAGAAATAGAGATACCCGATGAAGAGTCCCGCCATGCCGTAGGCGAGGACCACCTTCTCGTCGAAGAGGCGCGTCGTGACGTCGCCCACGAGCCCCTGCCGGCCCACGAGCAGGATGACCAGGAATCCCACCACCACGCCGGGAAAGGCGAGCGGCAGCGTCATGAGGGAGATGAGAACGTCGCGCCCGGAGAAGCGGTTGCGCTGCAGGAAAATGCCGGTGATGAGCGAGAGCGCGAGCGTGACGACGCTCACGCCGGCCGAGAGCACGACCGTGGAGGCGAGGCTGCGGAAGTAGTTGGCGTTGGTGACGACCGCGAAATAGGCGGCGATCCCGTCCGGGCCGCTCGCGCCCACCTGCACTAACCGCGCCATGGGCAGGAGCCAGAATGCGGCGAACACAGCGAGGGCGGGGACGGCGAGCGCGAGCGCCCGCCGACGGTCGCGTGCTACCGGGTCCATCGAGGAGTTATTGGACTTCCTTGAGGTAGCGGTCGCTGAAGCTCTTCTGCGCTTCGGCCATCTTGCCGTAGTCCACCGGCTTCGCGCGCGCGTATTCTGCATCGGGGAGGAACTTCGATTGCGCCTCCTTGGAGATCGCCGAAGGGCGCACCGGCCGCAGGTACGCGTTCGCCCACACCGCCTGGCCTTCGTCCGACATCAGGAAGTCGAGCACCTTTTTGCCGTTGGCGGCGTTCGGTCCGTTCTTCACCAGCACCATCACGTAGGGCACGATGATCGTGCCCTCCGCGGGAATCACGAACGCGATGTTGGCCTTGTCCTTGTATTTCCCGCGATAAGCGTTGAAATCGTAGTCGAGGAGGATCGGAATCTCGCCCGAGAGGACGCGTGCGTACGACGTCTGCTTCGGCACGATCGGATCGTTCTTCTTCACTTCCTTGAACCACGCGATTGCCTTGTCGAAATTTTCCAGGGAGCCGCCCATCGCCTGGTTCACCGCGACGGCGCCGACATAGCCCACGAAGGCGCTCGCCGGGTCGAGGTATCCCACCAGGCCCTTGTACTCCGGCTTGGTGAGGTCTTTCCACGACTTCGGAACCGGCTTTCCCTTCAACGCATCGACATTCACCATGAAACCGAGCGTTCCCGAGTGGATCGTGAACCAGTGGGCTTCGGGATCCTTGAGCCCCGCGGGAATGTCGTTCCAGTGCGCGGGCTGGTAAGGCGCGGTCACGCCTTCCTTTTTCGCCTGGATGCCGAAGGTGACGCCGAGGTAGGCGATGTCGGCGACCGGGCTCGCCTTCTCGGCGACGAGCTGCGCCAGCGTCTGGCCACTGTTCTTGTTGTCCCCCGGCACAGTGATGCCGGTCTTCTCCTTGACCTTGCGAAGCTGCGTTCCCCAATCGGCCCACTCGGGCGGGCAGTTGTAGCAGATGGCGGTCTGGGCCAACGTGGAGCCGGTCGCGAGGACGATGGCGAGGGCGCCGAACAGGCGGGCGGCGACTTTCATAGTTCTCTCTCCTCTGAGCAAAATTCTCATTTTTAGCCGGGAATCGCATGGGGACGGCCTATTATCGGTCGATCATTGCTCGCCGCCAAGTGCAATCGCCGACGTGGGGAAACAGTGATTCGCGAATTCTTTGTCAACTTTTTCTTGGCACTTCCGTTTTTGAATGTGTCCGGATTCGCACCCTCCACGAATGCAACAATGATTTGGAATTGGAGATGAAACGAGTGCGTGTCTGCTTTGACGAACGAGGCCACTTCCGCGCATTCGAACAATGCGATACGTCCTTCGTGCGTACCGTTAGCCCGGTGTAAGGCCAATCCGGAAATGCAAGCAGCCCGCATCGCTGTCTGTCCCGTGGAAGATGCTTAGGTACCGTAGCGTACGTGGGAGCCCAGTGCCTTCACTGCAGCGATCGCGCTGTAACACGCGAGCAGCGACGTCTTGGGATTGTCGGAGCAAGGGACCGACTCGAATTTGATGCTGATCGAGCCGGTCTTCCCGCGGATGTTGATGTAGTGCGTGTTGTACTCGAGCGCGGGGTCGGCGATGACCTTCAACCGCGTGCGATCGAAACCGATGCCTGCCATCGAGAGCGTAGCGGCGATGTTCACGTTTGCCGGAAAGTGCGGCACGCCCTCGCGCGCCGTGCCGTTGAAGAGCGTCGCCGGACCGGTTAGGCGATCGAGGTCGATGCCGAGGCCTTCAACGAAGGGGATGTTCTTCCACGCCACTGGTGGTTTGGCGATCACGATCTCGACCTCGTCGACACCGGCGGCGCAGGCAGCCTTGAGCGCGTCGAGCCCACCGATGCCGCCCGATGGAACGGACAGCAATGCGCCGCCCCGTGCAGCCAGTATCTCCAAGCGTGACCGCAGCACGTCGTCGCAGAGCGCGCCGCCCGACAGCACGATCACCGAGATGCCGGCTTCGAGTAGCGCAGCCGCGTATTGCCGCACTGCGTCATGAGAGGCTGCCTCAATGACCAGGTCCGGCCCGAGCCCGATGAATGACTCGAGCGTCGTCGCGAACGGGACGCCAAACTCCCGCGCGAGCGGCTTTCCACGAGAGGCCTCGCTCCTTCCGAGGATGCCCACGACGCTCACATCACCGAACGCGCCGCTCCGGGCGTGGTCGAGGATGAGCCGGGCGATCACGCCGCCGCCAACGATGCCGATCTGCATGGGCCCCATTGTGCCACGCCCGAAGTCGCCAAATTGCCTCTGCGCCGCGCGCGGGATTAAGATGGCCTGCGAAAAGCATTGCTACGGAGGGGTATCCCCATGACTCGACGACTTTCAATACTTGCCGCGCTGCTCGCGCTTGCCGCGTTCAACGCGCTCGCTGCCTATCCCGAACGTCCGATCAAGCTCATCGTGCCGTGGGCCGCCGGTGGGGACACCGACAGCATCTACCGGTCGTTCGCGCCGCATCTCCAGAAGTATTTGGGCGAAACGGTCGTGATCGCCAACGTCGGCGGTGCGTCCGGCACGAAGGGCGCCAAGGATGCGAAGGATTCGCCCGCCGACGGCTACACCATTTTCGCCGTGCACGACTCGATCCATTCGACGTACTACAGCGGAGTCGCCGACGTGAACTACGTCGACTTCGAGCCGATTTGCCTAGTGTCGGCGACGCCGTCGATCATCACCGCCAGCCCGAAGACTCCCTGGAAGGATATGAAGTCATTGATCGCCGACGCCAAGGCGAAGCCCGGGCAGATCACCGTCGGCGCGACGCTGGGGTCGACGAGTCACTTCTTTCCGGCGATGGTCGAGAAAGCGGCGGGCATCAAGTTCAAATATGTCTCGTACGAGGGCACGGCGCCGCGCATGAACGCGCTGCTCGGTGGTCACATCGAGCTTGCCGAGTCGAACCTGACCCAGAAAGGCAAGGCCGACGCGGGCGAGCTCAAGTTCCTCGCCATCGCGTCCGACAAGCGCAGCCCGGAAGTCCCCAACGTGCCGACGCTGAAGGAGCTCGGCATCGACGTCACCTACGCCATCAATCGCGGCCTCCTGGTACCCAAAGGGACGCCCGCGGAAGTACGGGCGAAGCTCGGCGCCGCGTGCGCGGCAGCGGCCAAGGAGCAGGGTTTTGCCGATGCGATGAAGAATCAGGGCACGCTGGTCAACTACCTCGATAGCAAGGCCTACGCCGAGTTCCTGAAGCAGAACGACGCGATCAACAAGGGCCTCGCCAATGACCTCGGGTTGCTGAAGCGCTGACCCGAGAGCGCCTCTTCATAAGAGTCCGACACGGCGATGCTCGGCCGTGATCGCATAGCCGCGCTCGTGATCCTTGGCGCCAGTGTGGCGCTGTTCGCGCTCACGCTCGGGCTCAAGGACAATCCGCTCGTGCCCATCGGGCCGGGGTTCTATCCGAGGCTCGTCCTCGGGTTGACGGCCGCGCTGGCGCTGGGGCTTTTCATCTCGGATGTCATTGCGCGGCAGCGCGCGCGCGTCGCGCCGGCGTCCGCGCGGCAGAACTACCGGCTGGTCGTGTTGCTCTTTCTCGCGTTTGGCCTGTACGTGGCAGCGCTGCCATTCCTCGGGTTTCGAGTCGCGACATTCCTGTTCGTCGGAGGCGCACAGGCGGTGCTCGACCTGCCGCGCGACCGACGGCGCTGGATCGTACTGTTGGGCGTTGCGCTCGTTACCGCGGCAGTAACGTACGTCGTCTTCGAGCGCTATCTTTCCGTGCTCCTGCCGCGGGGCCGGTGGACCGGATTCTGAACCATGTTGGAGCTGCTTGCCGCCGGCCTCGTAAACGTCGCGCAGATGAAGTACCTGGTGCCGCTCATCGTCGGCACGCTGGCCGGTGTGATCGGCGGAGCATTGCCGGGTGTAACCATCACGATGACGATCATCGTGGTGCTGCCGTTTACCTTCGGACTCGACTCGCTGCAAGGCCTCGCCGCGATGACCGGCGTGTACGTCGGCGGCTCGGCGGGTGGCCTCATTACCGCGGTCCTGCTGGGCATCCCGGGCACACCGTCGGCGATCGCGACCACGTTCGACGGCCACCCGATGGGCAGGAAGGGCGAACCGGGCCGGGCCATATGGCTCGGCGTGTGGGCTTCGTTCTTCGGCGGACTGCTCGGCGGCGTGTTCCTCATCGCCGCGACCGGGCCGCTTGCGCGGTTTGCGCTTCAGTTCGGGCCGTGGGAATACTTCTCGCTGTTCATCCTTGCGCTATCGATGGTGGCGGGATTGGTCGGAACGTCGCTTCTCAAGGGCTTGCTCGCCGGAGCGCTCGGGCTCGTCGTCACCGTGCTCGGCAACGATCCGATCCTCGGAACGCCGCGCCTCACCCTGGGCATGCCCGCGCTGGAGGGCGGCGTGCCCTTTCTGCCGGTGCTGATCGGCGTATTCGCGTTCGCGCAGATCATGGCGGACGTCGAGAAGATGGGCGGCGCGGCGAAGGCAGGGCACGCGGTACGGACGATGACGAGCCTTGCAGTTTCGCATATCAAGGTCATCGTCGAGATCGTATCGCGACCGTTTCTTTTGCTGTGGTCATCGTTCATCGGCGTGCTGATCGGCGTGTTGCCCGCGGTCGGCGGCAGCGCCGCGAGCATGATGGCCTACGATCAGGCCAAAAAGTTCTCCCACCGCCCCGAGCAGTTCGGCAGCGGCGTCCCCGAGGGCATCATCGCTTCGGAGTCGTCGAACAACGCCAATGTCGGCGGGTCGCTCGTCACCATCATGGCGTTTGGAATACCCGGTGACGCGGTGACGGCCGTAATGCTCGGCGCGCTGACCATTCACGGTATCCAATCCGGGCCGCTCTTCATCTTGCAGAACCCACAGCTCGCGTACGGGATCTTCGCGGCCTACCTTCTCGCGCATCCGATCATGGTCATCATCATCGGCCTAGGAGCGCGGTGGATGCTGCGCGTGGTCAGCGTGCCGCAGGCGGCGCTGTTTCCCGTGGTGCTCGTGCTTTGCGTCATCGGCGCATTCGCTTTGGACAACACCATGGCGAATGTCTACATCCTGGCTGCGTTCGGCGTCCTGGGTTACGCGATGGCAAAGTGCCAGTTCCCGCTTGCGCCGTTCATCCTCGGTGTGATCCTCGGCGATCAGATCGAGATCAACCTCGTGCGCGCGGTGATGACCGACGCCAACCCGTGGTTGTTTTTCACCCGGCCGATTTCGGGCGTCTTGCTCGCGCTCTCCGTGATCTCGATCGTCGCTGCACTTTGGCAACACCGGCGCTTCGTCCGTCGCACAGCGGCCACCGCAGACGGCGATACCGACTACTGAGCAAGCCACCCTGGCACTAACGCCGCCAGCGCCCCTCTTTATTCGGACGGAGCCGCCTCCGCGGCGATGATGCAGCCAAAATCTTCTCCTTCCCAGCGCTCCGCGTCGCGCCAGTAGAAGGTGAACCGGATGGTCGTTCCTGCGGACAACGAAGCGGTCGGCAGGTCTGCCCGATGCACTCCGAGGTCCGTGTCCACGGTTGCCGTGTCAGTGAACGTACGCCACGCATCTGCACTCCAGTGGATGAGCGCCGCAGCCAATACTTCGATTCGCAGCGTCTTGCCGGGCGTCAAGCGCCTGCACTTGTTGTTGAAGCGCCACATGGCGAGCGAAGAGCCGACGCGTTCAACCTGATATCGCTGCACCGGTTGGGGCGGCAGATCGAAGACCTTGCCGTCGCGCAATGAGCGCCGGAGCTTGATGTACTCCGCATGCGCCCACACGAGCGGCATCGCCGAGCCCGCAGGTCTGCCATTGAAAAGGTCCCGCTCCGGCAGATCGATGCTGTCCCAGACCTGCTCGGGAATCAGCCGGCCCGAGCTCGATTGCGCGGCTATCGTCTGTCCCAGCCGCCCGGCGACGTCGCGCCGGCCGGCGGCGAGCTCGTAGTGCGCGCGTTCGCCGACCAGCAAAGGCCAGCCACGGCCGATGCCGGTGCCGTCGAAAGGCGCACCGTCTTCATGCTCGCCGTACCGGTCGCCGTTATAGCGATGCCACACCG
>WNFU01013238.1_pt1 | contig 10199 bp, 13 predicted proteins | sample 5400121 | NCBI WGS metagenome assembly WNFU01 (sample SAMN13153360, study PRJNA577476) | soil metagenome | isolation source: 100 cm soil or saprolite under grassland replicate 1 | place: USA:California | collected 2016-06-15
CGCGTGCCTGCCCGGAGAGTTGTCACAGCATCCGACATGACCGCATTCCTGACAGACCCGCAGATGCACCCAGTCCTCGCGTCCCTGAGCCAGGCAGTCCTCGCAACCCCAGGACGAGGGGATGACGTCGTGGATCCGGCCGAGATGCGTGCAGCCGCCGTTCATGTCAAGCGCTCCCCAGCCGGGCGACCGGTGGTACCTCTGCCAGCTCGAAGGCGGAGAACAGGTAACTGGTCGCCAGGCTGCGGTAGGGCCGCCACTTCTCGGCGATCGCCAGAACCTCCTGCTGGCTGGGGAGGTGGTCCAGCTGAAAGACAGCCTGGACGGCCTTGCGCAGCGCCAGATCGCCCGGCAGGACGACGTCCTCGCGCTGCAGCGCGATGAGCAGGGCGCCCTGCACGGTCCACGGGCCGATCCCGGGAATCGCGGTCAGCTCGGCCATGAGCTCGTCGTCCGGCAGGGTGCTCAGCACGTCCGGGTTCAGCCGGCCGTCCGATATCCGCTCGGCCAAGTCGCGCAGCGTGCTGATCTTCCGCCAGGACAGGCCGGCCTGGCGGAGCTGGCCGGGATCTACTCCCAGCAGTTCGGCAGGCGCGGGGAGATGCCCGCCGAACAGGGCCTGGATGCGGGCCAGGGTGCGGCGGGTGGCCGGGACGGACAGCTGCTGGCCGGTCACCTGGAACAGCAGCGCGCCGTACAGGTCCATCGGCGGCAGCTGGGCCAGCCACGCCCGCGGGTCGAAGGCCGGCCGGTCGTCAATCAGCCGGGCCAGCACCGGGTCGGCGTTGCGCAGGCAGGAGCGCGCCTGCTGCAGCCACGCAGCACGGCTGGAATCCTCGCTCACCGAGCCCACTCCGTTCCCCCGGCCGGTGTGCCCGCCGCCGTCGTGACGAGTAAGCCCGGCGATTGAGAGATGGATGCTGGCTTGGCCATAACAGTGTTCTTTCTTTCGACTCCGACACCGGGTGCGGCCGAAGTTGGTGGTCATCAAGGTGAGCGCTGTCACCTGGTTCCAGCGATTTGTGTGTTGGTCTGAGCCCGGATTACACCGGATGAGTAGGATTCGCTGCTGTCTGTGCGGTTATCACCCGGTCGTCTGCCGGGGACGGTGCGCGCTGTTGGACCAGCGGCCCGGGGCGGAGCAGGGCGCCGCCGATGACCGCGCCGCCAGCGAAGATGCCGGCGGTCCACCAGAACGCGGTGTCGTAGCCGTGTGCCAGGGCCAGCCCGGTGAGGGCCTGGCGGCCGATGATCCGGGCCTCGGCGAGATGCGCGGTGAGGTAGGAGGCGACAGCGCCGGCGAAGATGGTGTTCAGCAGCGAGGTGCCGACCGAGCCGCCGAGCATCTGGCCGACGGTGACAGTCGCGGCTGCGACTCCCGCGTCCTGCGGGGCCACGCCGAAGGTGCCGGTGTTGATCCCCGACGCGATCACCATGCCCAGGCCGATTCCGGCTAGGATCAGCGGGCCGAGCACGCCCGTGGTGTAGCCGGTGTGCGGGCCCAGCTGGGCCAGCCAGGCCGTCCCGCCCGCTGCGGCCAGCATCCCGGACGCGACCAGCGGCTTGGGGCCGAATCTGGGCATGAGCACGATCGTGGATAGGTTGGCCATGACAATGAGGCCGGCGCTCATCGGCAGGAACGCGAAGCCGGTGACGAGCGGCGAGTAGCCCAGCGTCTGCTGCAGGTAGTAGGTCAGGAACAACAGGATTCCGAACATCCCGGCCGTGCCGATGAACATCGACAGGTAGGCGCCGCCCCGGTTGCGGTCGAGCACCACCCGGGGCGGCAGCAGCGGGTGCGCCGCCCGGCCCTGCCACAGCGCGAACGCCACCAGCAGCACCACGGCCGCGGTCAGGAACCCGTAGGTGGACGGCGTCCGCCAGTGACAGGTACTCGGTCAGCGCGCCGCCGAGCAGCAGGCCCGCCGCGCCGCCGGCCCCGGCGATCGCCCCGTAGATGCCGAACGCCTTGCCGCGGTCCGTCGGCTCGGTGAACGTGGTGGTCAGCAGCGACAGCGCCGACGGCACCAGCAGCGCCGCGAACGCGCCCTGGCCGGCCCGCGCGGTCACGAGCATGGCGAAGTTGACCGAGGCGCCGCCGACGGCCGAGACAACGGCGAAGCCGGCCAGGCCGGTCAGGAACGTCACCTTCCGGCCCAGCAGGTCGGCCAGCCGGCCGCCGGGCAGCAGCAGGCTGCCGAACGCCAGGGTGTAGGCGGTGACCACCCACTGCCGGTCGGCGGTGGTGAAACCCAGCGCGCGCTGCGCGGACGGCAGCGCGATGTTCATCACCGTGATGTCCAGGACCACCATCAGCTGCGCCAGGCCGATCACGCCCAGGATAAGCCAGCGCCGGTCCCGGGTGCTGTCGGTGGAGGTGGCATCAGGCATCAAATTCACCATCTCTTTCTCCGTATTTGCTGCGTCCCGCGCGGAGGCTTCGTGTTGCCGCCCGCTGGCCTCTCGCCGAGTGTTACGCGGAGGCGTTGCGGGCCGTTCTGCGGACCGCGGCCAGCGGCGAGGGCTGGTAGTCGATGGGCAGGAACGCTGCGTTGTGCGGGGTGAGGAGATGGTCGGCGAGCGGGTCGCGCACGCGGGCACTGGTCTGGGAGCCTCAGCTTCTGGTAGCGGGGTTCGGTGCGCTTGACGGTAGTGGCCATCACGGTGAGCGGCTGTCGCCTGATTCTGGTGGTTTGCGTTGTGGTGTGAGCTGGCGGACCTCGACCAGGTCGAGGCCGAGCGCCTCGATCTCGGCCAGGACGCCGTACAGTGCCGACCGGTCCAGCAGCCCGGTGAGCACGGTGTCGGCGCCGTGCCGCCGCGGCTCCAGCGCCGGGAACGCGGACAGCAGGGTGGCGCCCAGGTGGCCGTGGATCTGGATCGCATACCGGGCGGGCGTGGGGTCCATGACGCCATGGTCAGGGGTTGGCAGGTGAACCCGCATCACCGGGATCAGATGACCCCGGGCTAACGCGTGCGGCCGGCCGCCAGCAGCCGCAGTTCCCGCGCTCGCTGCACCGCCGAGGAGCGGTCACGGACCTGGAGCTTGGCGTAGATGCTGCGCAGGTGCGTGCTGACGGTGTTCACCGAGACGGACAGTTCGCGGGCGATCTCGGGCCGGGACAGGTTGGTCGGGAGGTATCGCAGCACCTTGAGCTCGCCCGGGCTGAGCTCCTCCGTCGGCGGCGCTGAGGACGGCTTTTTGGCCGCCGGGGATGAGCCGTGCAGGACGTCGAGGATGTCGGCGAGCAGCGCGGCGTGCGTTGTCTCATGCCGCGGCAGAGCCTCCAGCAGCTCGGCTGAGCCGGTCATCGCGAACGGCAGGACCAGCCGGTCAGACTCCGCCAGGGCCAGTGCGCGTTCCGCGGCCTGGTTCGCCGCGCGCTGGTCTCCGAGCTCGCGGTGGGCGAGCCCGGCCAGCAGGTGCGCCTCGACGACCGTGGCGTGAGCGATGACCGGTGCCGTGCCATCCAGAACATCGTGCAGCACGCTCAGGGCTCCGGCTGGATCGCCTTCGGCGAGGCAGATCACCGCGTGGGCGTTACGGATCTCACCGGAGCTGACCCGCTCATCATCGAGCGCCGCGAGGGCGGCGCGGGCTTCGCCGGGCCGCCCGAGGCGGGCTTGGGTGGCGAGCAGCCAGCCGGTCACCCGGCTCGCCAGCGCGTGCGAGTCCGCTAGCTGCGATGCCAGGTGTTCGGCCGCGCTGAACTCCTCCAGCGCCTCGTGGTGGCGGCCGCGGCCGGCGTGCAGGATCCCGGCCGTCTGGTGCAGTAGCAGCCTGATGTCCGGCCCGGTGTCTGTTTGCAGGGCCCGTTCGGTGCGCCGCAGCCATCGCTCGCCCTCGTCGAACTCACCGGTCCATACCATCGTGCCGGCGAGCATCATCAGCGCGGGTGCGATCACCGGTTCCGTGCCCCAGCCGTATCGTTCGGCGAGCGTTATCGCCTCACGGCAGTGCCGCTGGGTCGTGGCGAACGAGTGGAGGACCAGCGATGCGAACCCGAGCCGCGCCAGGCAGGCGACCTCGAGGTAGGGGCGGCCGATCTCCCGGGCCAGCACGGCGCCCTCCCGGAGGTGGCGTCCGGCGTCTAGCGCGTCTGGCCGCTCCAGGGACCACGCCTCGGCGGTCCCCAGGTTCATGAGCGCCACCGCGCGCAGGTCGCTGCCCAGCGCGATGTCCTCGTCGGACGGCCCGGTTACCGGGGAGGCGAGGAATCTGGCCTGCTCGACGACGCCAGCCAGGTCACCGCGCCGCGTGGCCAGCGACAGCTGCAGCGACGCGACCGCCACCCGCAGGCGGCGCTGGCGGCCTGGCGGTGCCGTCTCGGCGTACGTCTCGGCGACCGCCAGGTGCGCGGCCGCCTCGTCCAGGCGTCCCTGGACCAGGTCAACGGTTGCGCGTACCAGGGCCAGCTCGGGGTGATCCGCGCCCGGCGGGAAGGCCCGCACCAGCGCCTGCATGGTCTGCGTCTGCCCGTCGAGGGTCAGGCTGAACGAATGGTCGGCGAGCAGCCGGGCCGCCTCCGGCCAGTCGCCGGCCGCCTGGGTGTGCCGGATGGCCTCGGCCACCTGGCCCCGCAAGGTGAACCATCCGGCGGCGCGCCGGTGCAGCGCGGGCACTTCTGCGGGCAGCGTCCGGCGCAGCTCCAGCCGCAGGAGATCCGCGAACAAGTGGTGGTAGCGGAACCACGTCCGCTCGGGGTCCAGCGATTCGACGAACGCGTTCGCATCTTCGAGGCTCAGCAGGATCCGTTCCGAGCCCGGCCGGCCGGTCAGCAGGTCTGCCAGTTCCCCGTTGACCCGGTCGAGCAGGGAGGTGCGCAACAGCAGATCCTGGACGTCGGGCGGCTGGCGGTCCAGCATCTCGGCGAGCAGGTACTCGGCGACCATGCGGTCGCTGCCGGAGAACTCCGCGACGAACCGCTCCGGGTCGGGATGGCCGACCAGGGAGAGCACCGCGAGCCGCAGGCCCGCGGCCCACCCTTCCGTCCGCTGGTACAGCAGCGCGACCCCGGCCTGCGACAGCATGATGCCCGAGGCGTCGAGGAGTTCGCGGGTTTCGTGCCCGGAAAAGCGCAGGTCCGCCGCGCGGATCTCGGCCAGCTCGCCGGCCAGGCGCAACTGCTGCAGGCCAAGCCGCAGGTCGTGACGCGTGGTCAGGATCGCATGCGCATTTGGGGGAAGGTTGGTCAGCAGCCGGGTGAGCTGAGCGAGGGCATCCGACGAATTCAGCTCGTGCAGATCATCAATCACCAACCCGATGCCGTCGCGAGCATCGGCGAGCTCCGATAGTACCCCGTCGACCATCGCCCGCTCGTTGAACTCGGGTGTCGCTGCTGGCGGTTCCACGCCGCTGGCTGTCCCGGAAGCATCACGGACCGCGCTGAGCAGGGCCAGCCAGAACTGCTGGGCATCTTGCTGATCGCGCTGCACCTGCACGACAGCAAGCCTGCGCCGCTGACCCGGCCGCCCGGCCCACGCACGCAGCAGCGACGTCTTCCCGCTGCCGGCCGGAGCCGAGATGATCGTCACCTTCCGCTCCGCCGCACGATCCAGGGCAGCGACAAGATCACCCCGGTCGATCAGCCGGAGAATTGCTGGAGCCACCGTCAAAGGCCCGCCTCGATATCTACGCCTGCCACCCCTAGCGCCGCTCACGCAGTCCTGGCACCTTTCTATCTCGGTACCAGCCCAGCGCACGTGCTGTCAACGGCGCTCGAACCTCGGTTGTGCTGCACCCTCATCAACACGCCGCCGGCGTGATCCCATCCCGTCCGGCGTTGTCGCGGTGCGGCGAATCACCGGGATCCGGTGACGACCTCTCATCTGCCTGGTAGCAATCCTGGGTCCGGCGGTCGCGTGGTCGCCGATCGCATGGTCGAGGAGAACGACGTGACACTCGACAACGAGCTTCGCTGCGCTAGCGAGATGAGAAGGAGGAATTCATGATGCGCAACAACGTGGAGCGGCTCGGCGTGCGGATGGCTGGTCGCAGGACCAGGGGGTTTAGGTGATGACGACAGTCGCGGTCAGCCAGCCGAGCGCGCTGACGGCGACGGACGCCATGATCGAGGTCGAGGACGTCAGCAAGGCGTTCGGTCCGGTCCAGGCGCTCGTCGGCGTGAGTCTGCACGCCCAGGCGGGGCGGGTGCTGGGCTTGCTCGGCCCGAACGGCGCCGGCAAGACGACGCTGGTGCGGATCGCCGTCGCACCGCAAGTGCTCGACACGGCCAAGAACCGGCCGTACCTGCCTCCCGATCTGCTGGCGCACGCGGTCTCACCCAAGGCGGTCGCTGACATCATCGCCTACCTCGTCAGTGACGCCGCCGCGCCGGTCAGCGGCGCCGTCGTGCCGGCCTACGGCGCCTGAGCCTCTTCGTCTTCTCGTCGTACATCTTGGAAGGACGATCATGTCATCGACCTCAGCTACGAACCGCCGCTCGTTCCTTGCACGTGGCGCGGCGCTCGCGGCCGTCCCCGCAGTCTCGGCCCTGGTCGGAGGAGCCCTCGCCGAACCGGCATTCGCCGACACTGTGCCCGCCGCCGACACGTTGCCCGACTACGCGCCGATACCGCCGTCCGCGCTGGGCCCGGCTGTCAACGCGCAGGGCTACTTCGTTGGGCGGGTGAAGAGGAATCTTTACTGGGTCACCGACAGCACGTACCAGGCGGCGTTCCTGACCACCAATGACGGGGTGGTGCTGTTCGACGCGCCGGCCAGCATCGGGCACAACCTGCAGCGCGCCATCGACCAGATCGCGTCCGCCAACGGTGTGTCCAACAAGGTGACCCACATCGTGTACTCGCACCACCACGCCGACCACCTCGGCGCCTCGTCGCTGTTCGGGGGCGACGTGGTCCGGGTCGGCCACGTGGAGACCAAGCGGCTGCTGGCCCGGGACAACGACCCGACCCGGCCGGTGCCCGATCTCACGTTCGCGACACACCTCACGCTGCGCGTCGGCGAGGAGCGGATCGAACTGGCGTGGCACGGCACCAACCACACGCCGGACAACATCTACGTCCACTTCCCGGACCACGACACGCTCATGCTGGTCGACGTCAACCTGCCCGGCTGGGTGCCGTTCGCCAACTTCAACATCAGCGAGGACGTTCCCGGCACCATCGCCGTCCCGGGCAAGGCCCTGGCTTACCCGTGGAAGCACTTCATCGGCGGTCACATGGGCCGGCTCGGCACCCGCGATGACATGATCGTCTACCAGCAGTACGTGACCGATCTGATCGAGGGTGTCAAGAAGGCGCTGGTGACGGTCGATCCGACCCCGTTCTTCACCAAATACGGGAACAACGTCTGGGCCGCGGTCAAGACGTACCAGGACGCGCAGGTCGACTACGCGGCCGCGCCGGTCATCCAGAAGTACACCGGCGTCCTCGCCGCCGCCGACGTCTACGCGGCCAGTACCGCGTTCATCCTCCTCGAATCGATCCGCCTGGACCTCGGCTTCGGCATACAGGTCCACCCGTGATGGGCGCCGAACCCGGCCCGGGTGCGGCCCTGCCGGCGCAGGAGCTCGGCGGGTCCTTCGCGCTCGGCCGGTGGCGCGTGCACCGAGCCGGGTACGGCGCGATGCAACCCGCCGTCGACGGGGTCTTCGGGCCGCCGCGGGGTGGCTATGAACGGCGCGGTGATCCGGTGTTCAGGGTGGCGTGATGCGGTAGCCGACGCCGGCTGTGGTGGTGATGATGGAGGGTTTGCCGAGCTTGCGGCGCAGCGAAACCACGGCCATCACGACCAGGGCGACCACTGCCCCGGTGAGCAACTGCCGCACCTGGTGGGCTTGGAGGTAGTCAAACCGGGCCTGCAAGGCCGCGATGTGCTGCTCCGCGGCCGGGGACCGCTGCCCGTCGAACGGCATGCTGGTTGGTGCGGACGAACACCGCGACGGTGATGCCCAGCAGGCCGGCGCCGGAGAGCAGGAACAGGTGGCGGCCAAAGCGGCCGTGATCACCGGTCTGGTGCTGGCCGCCGAACCGTCACGGTACTCGCGTCACTCCTCGCCGGGCAGCGCATCCTGCCCGGCAACGGCGTCGGCCCCGACCACGACCTCCCCGCACTGTCCCCGGCCGACGGCCCCGTGCTGCGCGCCGCCATCGGGTCGGTGCTGTACCTCGCCCTGATCGCCTTACTCAGCCTCGGCGTCGCCACCGCCCTACGGGACTCCGCCACCGCGATCGGGACCGTCCTCGGCCTGCTCTACCTCTTCCCGATCCTCGCCGCCGTAGTCACCGACCCCGACTGGCACCGGCACCTCCAGCAGATCGGGCCCATGACTGCCGGGCTCGCCATCCAAGCCACCACCGGCCCGCACGACCTGCCCATCGGCCCGTGGGCAGGTCTCGGCGTTCTCGCCGCCTGGGCCAGCGCCGCACTGCTCGCCGGCCTACTCAGCCTCCGGCTCCGCGACGCATGACCCCTCGGCGGCGCGCTCATTTGCCAAGATCATCCGGTGGGCCGGAGGTACCGCCATGCGAACAACCAGGAACGATTGCAGGCGACCGGATACTGATGCGTTCGCGCAGGTCACGAGGTGTGGGTGGCACTCGATGACCACGATTCGCGCCGTGTATCGGCCATCATGGCAGAGTTCCGCGAGGCGCGATCCACGCATGTGGCTGGCCGGTTGTCGCCGCGATGTGCTCGAAGTCGGCGTCATAATGCAGAACCACCGCGCCGTGGTACTCGGCCACCGCCGCCGTCAACAGGTCGATCACGCCGGCAGCGCGGTGGTGGCCTCTGGCCGCCATCCGGAGCTGGACATCGCGCGCCCTGTCGGCGATCACCTCGGTGATCGGCAGCACCACAAAGAGCCCTCTGCGGCGTTCGGCAATCGCGCGTACGTCAGCGAGATCGCGGCCGGAGTACCCTGCCTCCAGGTCGACCGTTACGCAGGTAGCGGCAGCGCGATCAACGATCAGGCCGGCGATGACGTTGCGGATCGCCGGATCCCCGATCCTGGCGTGCGCCGACGTGTCGATGAGATAGAGCTGCCCCGGCCCGACGGGAACCGTCACCGACGGGCCTGCCGCATGACCTCCGGATCGGCGATGTCCGGACCGACGCCCAGCGCATACGGATCATCGAGCAACTGTTCGATGCGACGCCGTCGGCTGGCCACAAACTCCAGTGCGGCGTTGACGGTGTCCTTCTTCGTGGTGGTGCCCAGCTCTTTGGCTGCGAGTTCCAGTGCTTCGTCGTTTAAGTCGATCATGGTCTTCATATTGCCCAGTTTACTGCCAAGGATATATACGGAGCAACATCCCGGGTCCGCGTGGCCTCCGCGGGCGCCGCGCGGTCAGCGCCGGTGAGCCGAGACATCAGGCAATGCCTGCCGGATCGCGCAATGCTCCAACCCGACGACCATGATCTCGGTGTTGGTGCAGCCGGAACGCTGGGGCGTGCGCGCGGCGAGGTACTGCCTGCGCACGAGTGGTGCCTCGCGCGATGCCGCGTCGACGTCCTGCACGCCATGCTCCGCACCAAGACCCCATACCAACCGAAACCGGCGGACGAACCCCGCCTCGCAGCTTGACAAAGACCGTAGAGACACTCCGAAACCCCCCGTTTCGAGCGCATGGCGATGCAGATCGGCGTCTGCAGCAGCAGTAGGTTCTTCACCAGCTCGAGCGTGTGGGGCTCGCATACACGGTTCAGTAGCCTGAGGTGCGAGTCTGTGCGAGGTCTACCTTCTGGCGGCTGCCAGGCTGCGGGGCATGAGCGCGTCGTTGGTGTACCTGCTGCTGCGTCAAGTGCTGCAGATGTTGATCCAGCTCGCCCGCGACGACGGCGCCAAGCACGTCGAACTCCTTATCCTTCGGCATGAAGTCTCGGTGCTGCGCCGACAGATACCCCGTTGATGAGGTTCCGCACGCAGGCGATCTCCGCCTGTGCGACCGCTCTCAGCAGCTGCCGCCGGGAGATCCTGAGCCTCCCACGATCACCGGATTCCAGTGATGCCGTCTCACCTGACGGCCTCGGACCATATGCCGGTGGGCGATGACCCCGTCCCGTACCAGATCCGTTAACAGCCACCTCGCCCCTATGCCTCGGCGTTTCAGGATCTTCGTTGCGTTGATGCGTGTGGATGGTTGGCTGTCGCGGGGTGGGATTCTCGGGTCTGGGTGTGCCTGCAGGGCCGAGTGTCGCCTCGGTGGGCGCCGTTCTCCGGGCGGGGGTG
>WNFU01010518.1_pt1 | contig 10198 bp, 11 predicted proteins | sample 5400121 | NCBI WGS metagenome assembly WNFU01 (sample SAMN13153360, study PRJNA577476) | soil metagenome | isolation source: 100 cm soil or saprolite under grassland replicate 1 | place: USA:California | collected 2016-06-15
TTAGAGCGAGTACCGGTTTTGGCTTGCGCCTTCCGCTGCACGTTCGTGACGCAGTCGAGGGAGGTGTAGATATGGCAACCGGAACCGTGAAGTGGTTCAGCAACGACAAGGGCTACGGCTTCATCACGCAGGACGACGGGGGCAAGGACGTCTTCGTCCACCACAGCGCGATCAGTGGCGAGGGATACAAGAGCCTCGCCGAAGGGGCGAAAGTGGAGTACGAAGTTGAGGATGGTCCGAAGGGACCGCAGGCACGCACCGTCAGCGTCGTCGTCTCGGCCTGACCTTTGGCAGGGCGCACAGCCGTTGGGCTGTGCGCCCTCCTCTGGAACATGGAGGGGTATGTGGCTGAAGTTCGCTCTGCTCGTCTCGAGTCCGCAGCTGTCGCGTTTTGGTGGAACCGCGACACAGAACTCCATCTGGCGTGCGCTCGAGCCAGCGACTGCGTTGGTGAAGATTCCCGGCGGAGCACAAGACGGGGCTGCAAAACGGCGTCTACCTCTGTATGGCGAGCCGCGCCCCAGAAAGCCGAAGCGCGCTTCTTCTCGACGAGGCGCACGACGATGTTTTCCGTTGGCGGCTTGAACAGTTTCTCGAGCTCGGCTTCAGCACCGAGGAGGCGGCGACCCTGGCTGAGTCGGAGGCAGACCTCGCCCAGGCGCGCACGGTTCTTGGCGGCGGGTGTACTCTCGCCGTCGCGTTTCGCATCCTGCTCTAATTGCTGCCACCCAAGACTCGCGCTCACGGTCCACTCGGCCAGTGCGCCGCGGCGCACGCCAGGACACCCCGGCCAGGAGCCTGGTTGCGCGTCGCTCTTCCGTCAAAACGCGACGGCGTCGCGCGTCGACATGAAGTGATGGGAAGTCGCTTCCGAGACCACGTGGGCTGTGCCGGCCGGCGGATCCCGGATAGAGGCGCGAACCCTGACGCTTGCTTCTCGCGAAACCGGAAGGCCTCAGGTGTACTGGCCTGCTCGCTTTCCGCGAACACGACTGTTCCTCCAGCCAGACGACGGCGGTGCGTGGCCGCAGAACCTGAGGTAGAACGGGTCGCCGACCGAAGGAGCATTCGGCGTCGGCTCTCGGCCCGTTTCCGCGGCAGAGCAGTTCCGGGGGCGTGGCCTTCGCGAGCAGCTCGTGGCTTGCGCGGCCTCGGTTCTGCCTATGACCAGGCGCGCTAGGCCGCCGGCTCGAGCACGAAGTTCCTCGTTCTGAAGATCGAGGCCAGCTCGTCGTGGTACTTGATCCCGAGCTCGTTGAGCTGCAGCTCGAATGCGAGCCAGCTCGCCATGAACCCGGCGCGGCGCTCTCGCGGCACCAGCGGGAGGAGGCCGGCGGCGAGCGTGCCGAACCGGGCCTCGTGCACCCGCGCCCGGTACCGCGACTCCGAGCCGAGTCGCGCCAGCAGGCGAGCGGCGAGCGCCTTCGCACGCTCGCGGAGGTCGGCGTCGGCGACGAAGTGACCGGAGTCATAGTTCAGGTAGACGCGGCCCTCCGAGTGCAGGTTCGCCCGCACGGCCTCCAGGTAGCGCGCACGATCGACGACGTGCTCGAGCACGCTGAACGAGACGACGGCGTGGCCAGGCCCGACGCGCACGCCGTACGCGGCCGCATTGACGATCTCTGCCTCGGGCAGCCGCCGCCGCGCCTCCTCTGCGGCGGCTCGTGACGGCTCGACGCCGACGTAGCTCACGTTCGGCCGGCGGCGGAGAAGCTCGACGAAGTTCGAGGCGGTTCCGCAGCCGAGATCGACGATCCGGAACTCTTCAGCCGTCTCGGCCGCTGCGCGGTCGATCAGCTGCAGGCAGTAGAGCTTGGCGGTGTTGCCGACTGCGAGCGGACCCGGCACGGGCCGTGAATCCTAGGGGCCGCCTGAAGCAGACCCCGGCCAATCCTCCAACTCGTCGTCTCCCTGCCCTCCGTCTGCCGGTCGGAGACGACCGCGACGCGTTGCGCGATCCCGAGGAAGAACGGCTCCGAGAAGTGGGTGGCGAAGGCGAGCAGGCCCCTCCTCGACCACCTGGCGGAATCGAGCGAGCCGAACGCGATCGCTCTGCTCTCCAGAAGCACAGGGTTGACGTCAGTGGAGCTCACGTGATATCCGCGCGCGCGCGTCAAGCGTAAGAAGCTCGACCGCGCGTAACAAGCTCGACCTGCGCGCGGCTGTCGCGCATTGTTCGAACTGCGACCACCCAACGCAGTGGTCGAAATCGCTCATGTGTGCGTGGCCGCGCGCCTAGTGAATCGTCGGCTACGGGTCGACCGGCAGCGCCGCGATGCCCTAGGTTGGCGTGGCCGCCTCACCTTCGCCGAGGATCGAGCCGAACGCACGGACGCGCTGCGGCCGCGTGACCGCCAGCCAGGCGACGACGGCCACGCCGATCCCCAGCCAGATCAGCGCCACCCACGGCCCGTACTTCATCGGCGACGGCGGTAGCGGATGCACGGACTTGTAGATCGTGTAGCCGCAGATCGCGATCGCGCCGAGCGGCAAGGCGATGTCGAGCAGGACGTTGTACGCGACGTTCTGGCCGCGAGTTCGCCAGAACGAAACCATCCCCGACAGCGCGACGAGGATGTATGCGCCGAGGACGCCGAGCGTGGCAGTCAGCGCCATGAACTGGATGTAGGTGAACGGCGCGGGTGCCGGATGCGTCCAGTGCCGGCCGAGGATCAGCCCGAGCAAGAAGGTGATCAGGAGCGCGAACCCGATGCCCACCCAAGGGCTGCGCCAGCGCGGATGCGTCCACGCGAACACGCGAGGCAGTCCGCCTTCGCGGCCCATCGCGAAGAATGTTCGAGCCGTCAGGTGCAGGCCTGCGAGCGAGGCGATAAAGGCGCTCGTGATCACGGCCAGATCGACGAGCACCGACAGCCACGTTCCCGAGTAGCGGTTCGCCAGCGTGTCGAGCGGAGCAACGTCCTGGGCCCACTTCGCCGAGTTTGCGACGCCGAAGCCAACGGACATCGTCCAGGTGATGAAGACGTACCAGACGATGGCGACGAGGGCCGCCGTCAGGATCGCGCGCGGGATCGCGCGTCGAGGCTCTGCGGCTTCCTCGCCGAGGGCCGCCGCGGCCTCGAAGCCGATGAAGCCGGTGAACGCGAACACGACGGCGAGGAAGAGCCCGTGCGTCGACGGGAGCTTCGCCGGATTGAGCGGCTGGATCGTCACTCCGGAATCGCCGCCCTTCGCGAGCAAGATGATGGCGAGCAGCAGGATCGCCGCGACGCTGGCCGCGCCGAGAACGAGCTGCATCCGCGTCGAGAGGCGGATGTCGAAGAACGCGAATAGCAGCAATCCTCCGAGGAGGATGAGGAAGCACTGGAACCAGCTCGGGCTCCAGCTCGTGTGCTGGGTGAAGAGCGTCGCCATCGTCGCGCCGCCGATCGCGAGCACGAACGAGATCCCGACCGCGAAGGCAGTGCCGTAGAGCCAGCCACCGATGAAGCCCCCGTTCGGATGCAGCCCGCGCGCGATGTACGTGTAGACGCCGCCCGCGCTCGCCATCCGTGAGGTGAAGCGCACGATCACGGAGGCAAGACAGAGACAGCCGACGCCCGCGACGAGGTACGCCCACGGCGTCGCCGCTCCGGCCGAGATCGCCGCCGCAGATGTCGCCGTAGCGACGCCGAGCGCGAGCGATAGGAGCGCGATCGACTGTGCGAGCGCATCGGCTAGGTTGAGGATCCCGTGCCGCAGCTCCCCGACGGACCACGTCGAGCTCGATCGTGGGTTGACGGGATCGGTCATGGCTGAGCCCCCTTGTCTAGTCTGGAAGGAGTCCGAAGATGCGCGCCGGGCTGCCGTTCGCGTCGCGAACCTTCAGCGGCGCGATGACGACCTGGGCGCGCTCCGGCAGCTGGTCGAGGTTGGTCGCGTTTTCGATGATTATCCGGCCGGCGCCCAGCCAGACCCGATGGAGATCGAACGTCGTCGTGTCGACCGGATCCGCTGACGGCCCGTCAAAGCCCACTCCCGAAATGCCCCGCTCGATCAGCGCACGGGCCGCCGCGGCGTCAGGATAGCTCCAGCCCGTCCAGTAGGCATCGCTGCCCCAGTTGCGCGCGTTGCCAGAGTGCAGAAAGACGATGTCGCCCACCCGGATCTTTGGCAGATGCGGCTCGATCTCCACCCGGCCAAGCGCGCCGGGTTCGCGGTCCGACACATCGATCGTCACCGCGTCTGTGACCAACCGTTCGAGGGGGAGGTCGTCGAGTGTGTCGCCGCCCGCGATCTGGTGGCACGGCGCGTCCACGTGGGTGCCGATGTGGTTGAGCAGCCGATACTCCGACATTGCGTAGCCGTCCTCCTCGACTCTGGCAATTGGGGCGAACGAGGGGCGGGGTAATCCCGGGTACACGGGCATGTCGTCCGCATAGTGGTGTGACAGGTCTACGACTCGCACCGCAACGGTCAGTCTGACCTGAGGCGGCCGCGGTGCCAAGGGTTGACCGCAGATTAGGGCGCCACCGCCGCGGCGGAGGGCCGACCCTCGGGGAGGGAAAGCGGGAACGGCCCGATGTCTGCCGCGCCCGAAAGCTCGAGTCCCTACGTCGTGACTCCGCTTGCGGATACCGCACCGGGTAGCCCGATCGCTTGCTTGTCGTCGACCGGGAAGTACTCGTTGGTACTGACCTGCCCGACCGTGTCTTCGACGAGATTCCGAACCGCTTCGACGGAATCCGATTCCCAGACGCAGACCGTCCGCGACCCGTCCTGGCTTGGGATCGCGCTGTGGAGGGTCGTCCCCTCGGGCATCTGATCCATTGCCGTCTGGGCAGCACCCCAGAACGCTTGTGGGTCAGAGATTGTGTGGATGGCGATGACGGCATCGCACCTCCTTTGCATTGATGACCGGCTCCGATGCGCGGTCGTCGCGAGGCGACGGTACTCCTGTTGAGAAGCATCGTCCAGGGACGACGCGATCGCGACGTGCCCTTAGGGTTGCCCCGCGCGCCCTCGAGCACGAGGTCGATCGTGGAATCCATGCGGCCGACGCGGGCGCGCAGGTCGCGTTGCGGCCGCTCTGTCGTAGCGATCGTCTTGCTGCTGCGCCTGTCGTCGAACCCGTACCTTTTAAGAGCGATCAGCGCGAGAGAGGGAGCGTGTCGCGGTTCCGCCAAAACGCGACAGCGGCCCGTGCCGTCTGGCTGTGCGCCAGATCAGTAAGCAATCGGCGGGGGTAGCCTGGTCGCCGTTGCCAGAGACACTGATCGAGTTCGCCGGGCGTGAGTACGACTACCTACGCCGCCAGGAAGGCCGGGACTTCTTCCTCGCACTCGCCCCGTACGTGAATGCTCTGCTCGGCAAGCGCAGAGTCAAGCGCGTGATCCGGCGTATCGAGCGCGAGATGCGTGAGTCGTTGGAGCGTTACATCAAAGAGCAGACGGAGTTCGTAGCTGAGGCAGCGCGAATCCGCCGAGAACTCGCCAAGCGTGCGCCCGAGATCGACAACTCCGACATGCAGCGGCCCGACGCGGCGTCGCATGAGCGAGCGCGTTACGACCTCGACAGCTTCGCTCGCTTCGATGAACTCACGGACGCGGATACGGAGATTGCCTACCCCACGTTGCCGAGCGACCAGGATGACCCCGGCCCGATGGGGGATCTCTTCGTGATCTTGCGTGGCCGATTGCGGGCTGCTGAGTACGGGGAAGATGCGTCAGGGAATGATCCTCAGGTCCGCGACGATCTCGGAGATCTCGCTCGACGGATTGGCAACCTGGCTCAGGAGCACGGGCATGCGCTACGTCGCTACCGGCTGGAAGCGAGAACGCTCCCAGGCTTGGCCTTCGCTCGCCTTGTCCACTTCGGCTCCGACCTCAACCCTGATCCGGTAGTCATCAAGACGGAGGCCGATGTCGAGCAATGGCTAGACCGAACCCTCCGTGAATGGGGTCACCCGAAGACGGTCGTTCGCAAACTTGTGAACGGAGAGCGGCTCGAGCCTGGCGAGCGGGACTACCTCCCCGAGATCGAGGCGAACCTCAAGTCCGAAGCCGACCGTCTCCATCAAGAACTTGTTCGCAGGCTCCCTTCAGGGCTCGACTACGTCCGTCAGAACGCCGTGCCAGTTGCGAGTGGAATCGGCATCGCGGTCGCCGCGGGTGTGATCCTTCACTACGGCTTCGGCATCGGCTGAGCTACGCCAGACCGGGGAGGGCATCGAGACAGCCCGGTATGTCGTAGGAGCGCCAGTTGACCGGCGAAAGCCCTTCCCCTGCAGCCTCTTCGAAAGGAGGGTCGGACCGGAGCGCACGCGCAAGGCCGGCCACCGGCCGGTACTCAGCAGCTCGATCAGCCAACCGGAGCTATCGCCATTTGGCGGAAGTGCGACAGCGCTTTGACTTAATCTCGTGTGTGCAACTGAAGGGGCGCGCCTGAAGGGAGCCCTGCGCCAGATCGACGGGCCGTCCGGCACATCGTTCCCAATGGGCTTGATCCAGCGGCTAGCGTGTCGAGAAGACGGCTGTGGACGCTGAGCTTGCGCAGATCTTGGAAACGGTCGCGGTAAGTGGGCCTGCGACCCGGGCCGAGTTGCGCGACGCGATCGAGCAGCGAGGCGGAAGGTTCTCGGGGCGTGCCGTCGCGGAAGCGATCCGAAAAGGTCTTATCCGACCGTTCTCGCAACCAGGCGAAGCCACCGGCATGCCCGATTTTGAGGCGAGCATCACCGCAGAGGAGGCGTACGTTTTGACACGCGAGGGGGCAGTGGCCCTCGGCGTCGACAAGGCCACCCATCCCTAGGACGCTAGGGGTCCGTCGCCCGAGCCACCCCGCGCTGGTTGTCGTAGAAGAGCCGAAAGACGACGCGCAGGAACTTGTTCGCCGGGTCGCAGCCTCGCAAACTCCCAATTGGCAGGAAGTTTCGATCGTGCACGTCGAGGTCGAGCTCCGACTCGCGGACCGACCAGGGCTCAACCGCGAAGGCGCGATGCGTGATCATGCGCGGTCGAGAAGCTCGGCCAGGTCGGAGACAACGAGATCGGCCCCGTGCCTGCGCAGCGCCGCGGCCTGGCCGACGCGGTCGACACCGACAACGAAACCAAACCGGCCTCGCCGGCCCGCGGTGACTCCGGCCAGGGCGTCCTCGAACACGGCTGCTTGTGACGGCTGCACCTGGAGCGCACGCGCCGCGGCCAGAAACGTGTCCGGCGCCGGCTTTCCCTTCAGATGTTGCCGCTCGGCCACGATCGCGTCGATCCGCTCCTCGAAGAGGTTGTCGATTCCTGCCGCCGCCAGTACCTCGGCAGTATTCGCGCTCGAGGAGACCACCGCTCGGCGCAATCCCGCGTCTCGAACCGCCCGCACGTACTGGATCGACCCCTCGTACGCCTCGACGCCTTGACGGCGGATCATTGCGAGGACGAGCTCGTTCTTGCGATTGCCGAGCCCGCAGATCGTCTCCGCCTCGGGCGGATCACTCGGCACTCCTTCCGGCAGATGGATCCCGCGTGATGCGAGGAACGAGCGGACTCCGTCGTAGCGCGGTTTGCCATCGACGTATGCGTCGTAGTCATCGACAGCATCGAACGGCACGAACGGCTCACCCGTTCGCGCCGCCCGCATTTGCAGGAACGCATCGAACATCTCCTTCCAGGCTGCGGCATGCACCTTTGCGGTCTGCGTGAGCACGCCGTCGAGGTCGAAGAGACACGCCCGAATTGCTGTCGGGAGCCCTAGCATCTGCGGGCCTCATTTTGCGCACTCTCGACGCCTGTGGTGCCACTGGTCAAAGACTCGCGCCGCTCCGCTGCGGATCATTGGCGGCGCTACCGTGCTCCGATCGTCGTCGCCGCATCCACCTGACCCCGCCGGTGCGGCAGGATCCTCCGCGCTCCCGCCATCCGGCAGCGCTCGATGATCCAGGCGTGCAGCCTGACCGAGGAGCGAAAGGGTTCGCTCCGTCACGCCGACATACTCCTGCTTGAGGAGAAGGGCGTTCCAGTCTACGCACGTCAACGTCCCCTCAGACTTCTCCTTGTTGCTCATATAGGCAACGGCAATGGCGCCTAAACGGCTTGCACGAGAGCTTCCTGCGCATCTCTCAGAGACGGTTTGTCGCGCTAGCGCAGCCCGCGTCGCATCTTCATTCGCGGGGCATCTCGCCGGCTCGATCGAGCGGCCAGCACCGCACCAAAAAGGCCTTGTGCGCACCGACGAGCTGGTATCCCAGCGGCCGGCCAACGTTCGCGATCCCACCTGCGAACGCTTGTCGCGGCGAAACGTTGAAACGTAGGCCGCCCTTCGCAGCCCTGTCGCTGCGAAACGTTGAAACGTAGGCCGCCCTTCGCAGCCGTGTCGCCCCCAAACCTTGAAAACGTCTGCTTCCTCCACGTCCGTCCTCAGCCCCGCTCAAACGAACACCGAGGCGCAGTTGCGAACGGCGGCTCGCAGGCGCCGGATCGATGTCGCCTTTCCGCGAGAACACGACATCCGGCGTCAACCCGGCCCGCGTGGCTGGCCGTCGACACAGGATGCGGTAGCCGACCTCCGCGAGCTGAGCGAGTTCGCCGCCCAGTACCAGGTGGTGGACTTGCGAGCCCCTTTGGTCGGTTTCTGCTGTCGGACGCCCGGACCCACGAATTCCCTGACTCCCAAGGGGGCTCGACGGGCGGTCAGTCGGATCAGTCGGACTGTCGGACGTCCGACAGAGAGAGGGCACGCAGCTGTCCAAAGCCGACGCGACGCGGCTACGTCCGCCCGTCTCGCGCTAGAAGACCTCGGGCGCCAGGACTTCTTGCGGCTCCGAGTACTCGGCGTAGGCCTCCTTCGGCGACGCGGTTGCTTCCCTGACGCCGGCGCCGTGACGAACCGCCGCCTGGTCGACGGGATACCTCGCCGGCCCCTTTCTTGCGCCCACGGCCAGGACGACCGCGGGTGTGTCTCCGGTGCCGACGATGACGTGCTTCGTTCCCGACGGGCAGTGGAAGAAGTCCCACGTCTTCAGCGAGCGCTCCTCACCTTCGACGATGAGCAGACACTCTCCGCGTAACACGAGGAAGTCCTCCTGGCCCGGCTCCTCGTGGTACATCGCCATCGGGGAACCGGGCGGCAGGACGTTGAGGTTGATCCCGAGGTCGGAGAACGCCGCCTCGACCTTTCCCTCGAAGCCGCAGTACCACCCCATCTCGTTGCGCAGCCAGCGCGCGTCGCGTGCGTTGACGACGAACCAGCCTGCGTCTTGACGAACTCCCTTTTCGACCTTCGCCTCCGGAACCACCGGCTCACCTCCCGTCGCTTCGAGGGAAGTATCCTCGCCAGCGTGCAGGTCGAGGAGCGGATCGGCGCGCTCGGCTCCTCGGAAGACGACCATCGCACGCGTCGCGTCCGGTCGTCGTTGGTCTGTCAGTTCTCGCGTTCGTGGCGGAGCAGTTCCGCTGTTAGGCGCTTCGGATGTGTTCTTTGAGAGACGCCGTCTCCACCCGCGCTCACGTCGCGAACGGCTGGTAGCTTGGGCTCCGCGGCGCCAGCGCCCAGCCGCTCCGGAACGGAGACGAAGGCCTTGACCGTCGTGCGGGTCGGCCGCTACCGCGCGTGCCACAGCGGCGAAAGGGCTACTCGCAGGGCGCGAAGCGCCCGGAAAGCGGGAAGGAGGCCGTCGCGAGCACGGCCGCGCAAAGGCTGCTCGAGTGCGCGAAGCGCCCGCGAGCCTCGAAGGAAGCGATCGCGAGCGGCTCGCGGCAAAGATCGAACTGCCGGCCACAGCAGCCGTGGAATCCGATATCGCAGCCGATTGCTGTAGCGCAACCGCACCGTGTAATGCCTCAGCTGAAGAGCACTCATCTTCCCCCGCGGCGATCCTCTCACGCAACAGCCGATGGCACAACTCGACCCGGGCTCCTCGCCTGCGCTGCGCCGCGCACGCGCCCTGTCGCTTTTCGGCTCCTCCACGACAAACGAGGCTTGCACCGGAGGGCACGCGACCATCGATATCGTTATCCGCGCCAGCGGCAACGTCTATCACGTGCACATCAAATTGCGCGATCGCGCACGGGTGTTGCGGCCGGAAGTGACACTCCTCGGTGACGCGAAGCAGCGGGGGTACACCCTGGAGCCCGAAGCAGCGGGGGTACATCCTGGCGTCCGAAGACACGTGTACCGGGTGGGAGCATCGAACGTCGAAGGCGCCGAATGGGTTGTTGCCGACACGAAGCTCGCAGCAGCCCCGCAAGAGGATGTCCACTACGAGCTT
>WNFU01010520.1_pt1 | contig 10197 bp, 11 predicted proteins | sample 5400121 | NCBI WGS metagenome assembly WNFU01 (sample SAMN13153360, study PRJNA577476) | soil metagenome | isolation source: 100 cm soil or saprolite under grassland replicate 1 | place: USA:California | collected 2016-06-15
TTGCCACGATGTTCGACGGCGCTGGCGATCTCCCGCAACAGTGCGGACTCGAATGGTGATGCTGCGACAGTCTTCATTTGAGTGTGCGAGTAGAAACACCTAACGCAAAGCTGACTGATGACGAAGAGCGCGCCAAGAACGTTCGCATTGGAACACTCGGCTGACTGGCGTCTGGTTCGCAGTTCTATGGCTCATAAGGTCTCGACCAGAGGTAGTATCGCTGATCAGGCGACAGCTCAACGGGCCTATCCTGGAGATCCAATCTCGTCCATCCTCCCATCCGACGGTCAGGTGAGGTGTGAAGCAGCACCTGATCGGCAAACAGAGCCTTTAGAAACGAGATGACATCCTCAGTGACAACGGTCTCTCGCTGCTCTTGAGTGATCGTCTCGTCGTAAGGGTTAAAATGACTGTGGGAAACGTTCTCCACATAGACTGTGGCCTCGTCTCCGTCGTCGTAAACAAGGACATCTCCAACCTCCTTCTGGGCAGCGGGGAATCGGGCAATTGGGTTGTCCACTGAATCGATCTCCATCTCCCAACCCGAGAAGGTCTTCTTGATTTCTTGAATGAGGCGGTCGCGGATCATCGTGTTACAGCGAACATTTTCACTGAACCGTCCGCTGAAATCCAGGCTGCGCGGCACTACCGGCACCAATGCGTCGAGGCCGGAAAAACCAGTGCCAGCGTCCCGTTTCTTCCGTTCTTACGTCAGCGATGGCAACTTCATTTTACGTCAACGGCCTCTTCGACCTGCCGAAGAGGAAGAGCGCCGGGCCAGATCGGAACAGCATCGTGCGTGATATCGTGCTCAATAACAACGGCACCAATCCTTCACGGCGTTGTCGATTCAGATGATGTATGAGCGCTTACACACAGGGCTGAGCGCGTCGCTGCTATGCCAACGTTAACAACCATCGGAAAGACGACGTTGCGCCTCGTCACAGGCGACATCGCCGACCAGGACACCGATGGCGTCGTTACCGCCGCCCATTGGCGTCTCAATAAGGGCATGGGCACGGATGGCACTATTCACACCAAAGGTGGCCCGAGGATTTACGAAGAGTGTCGGCGCATCGGCGGGTGTCCCATTGGTGATGCAGTCATCACGACCGGAGGCAACTTGAAGGCACGCCACGTCATTCATGCGGTTGGTCCCGTTTGGCGAGGCGGTGACGAACAAGAGCCAGAGCTATTGGCCAGTGCTTACCGGAGAAGCCTGCAGGTCGCAGCCGAACACGGGTTGCGCAGCATATCTTTTCCGTCTATCTCGACTGGGGCTTTCTGCTACCCGATTCGGTTGGCTGCGCCGATTGCTCTGAAAACGATCATCGAGTTTCTGGAGGAGGAGCGGCACCAACTCGACGAGGTTCGCATGGTTCTCTACACTCGCGAGGACGAGACGGCCTACAGCGTATTCACAAATGCACTCGAACAGATATTGGCAAAGCGAGTCGCAGATGGACCCGCGTAACCGCCGAGTGCTTGGTTAAGGGCCAAGTCGGCGATCATCGACCCATTCACTCTGCACATACACATACTTGGCAGGAAACCGTCGAGCGAGGAACTCCAAGACCCGCAATCTGATACGGTAAGCCAATGCGAACGGTGCATTGGCCGGGACACCAGAACTGCGCGCAGCATCCCACCAACCTCTGAATCGTGGCCTGATTCCGGTGAGCGAACAGGAGATGCCCAGCCGCCACCCGGTTGCAGTCTGAGGCAAGGGCACGTCGATCGTCTGATGGGAAGCGGGCTGGAGAACAGGTGGAGCGGCAACAGTGATGACATGCTGCGGGCTGTCCTGGAACTCCACAACGTAGAGAGGCAGTCTCTGAACGGGATGTTTGCCATGATTGCTCAGGGTGAACCGCGCCACTTGGCCGAGGGAGCCTGAATTTGTAATGGTCTTGAATTGAAGAGCCACGTTGGGTGCCTCCGAACCGGAGGATAGTAGAATGAGAACAGAGACAATCAATGCGACGGCGAACAATGCTACAACCCAACGAGCACGGATGCGCAAGCCTTTGGTCATGGCCTTTAACGAATCAGCTCAGCGACCGGCACCCGACGCCGAGCGTGGCAAGCCAGATCGATGAACAAATAATCACGACGCTCCGCCGAAGCCAGGGGCGGGTGCCCGTTCGTTTGAGCGCGCTCGTTAGTCCGCCTCATTTCGTCACACTCTCTATCCGAATCTCTCCGAAATTCGTGGCGGTCCCCTCACCCATAGGTCGATGAGCAAACTGAAACACAGCCTGCTGATAGCTCTCGTGCTTAACGGACAACGTGAAAGGAAACGGGAAAATGTCGCCGGGCACAACATAAACTCCCCACTGTCTTCTCGGTGGAAATCGGAATGAGCCGTCAGTCGTGGTGGTCGCAGTCCCTGCTGGGTCGTCACCACGCACCGGTGCAACTGACACGGCAGCGCCAACGACGGGAACTCCGGTGCGGGCATCAAGCACGACCCCGGAAGCGCCCGGTCGTGTGGTGAAGTGATAAGGGATACAACCATTGCAAAGGAGAGCCATCAAAACCGCTGCGAATGAAATAGTGGGCCGAATCTTCACGGTGCGCGCGATGCAGGCCAACGGCAGGACTGAGCGACGCGGGCGGCCCAGCGCGCCCGAATTTGCAAATGACGTGGCCCGCCCGCGTTCGCTCCCGTGATTTTGTTTAGAAAAGACATTCGAGTCTCCTCATAAGATACGAAATCCAGCGCGCCACTAGCGGCTCCAGGCTAGGAATCCGACGAAATAAACAACAAAAAAGCAGAATCTCGGATGCAAAGTAGAGCACGTTCCAATTCGTCCAAGGACTGTCGAAAAGTCTCAGGGTCAGCAGGACAATATGCCCACCGACGACCAGCCAAAGCAAAAGCTTTGCAGCAGTCCGATTCTCTTGGCCCGAGGTCATATCGCGTGACAATTTACCGGGTAGGCCTGAAGCGGTTGCCCGCTCAGGCCCCCCACCGACTGGTTAGACCCCTGGCTTGTCATCTCTCTTCTCATCTCTCCGCTTCTGCCATCTGGTAAGGACAAACTCAATCACGACTTTGAAGACAATTGCCAAAATAATAATGCCGAACATCATCGCTTCGCCGCCATAAACGTTGTTCGGCGTCGTGAACATTAGATTGACAACCCCGCCAGCAAGAACGACGGAAAAGAGAAGCACACCCGACTTCGACCACCATGTAGGACGATATGCCATACTCATGGACAATTTGGTCTAACGGTGCAGCTCAGGCACGGCGCGCCTGAGGTGTGCGACATGAAACTGCGACGCGACCGCGCCGTTGCCTGGAGCTGTCTTCGTTAGGCCGCATTTCTTCAAGGCTTCTCGACATTGCTCCACTCCGCTTGCTGCAAGACGATGCGGTAGCCATCCGGGTCTTCGTATGTTCGGCCTCGCGTTTCCCAGTACGGATTGAAGGCTGAGACCTGTTTGAAGCCGGCGGCCAACATGCTCGCGCACACGGTCTGCCACTCGGCTGCTGCCGGCACGTAGAAAACCAGCAAGTCTTCGGGTGTGGGAGCCGGCACGACGGGATGGGTTCGACAGTGCGTGAACTCGAAGTGGTAGCTTGAACCCTCGAGCCCGAGCATGACGCCGTCGAATCCGTCATGGTCCTCAAACCTGCCGACTACACGAAGGCCGAGACCACGACAGTACATAGTCGTGGTTCTCGCGAGAGCTCTGACTGGCCTGGCGATCCGGAGGTGATGTGACATGGTCTCTCGAAGGGAAGTTGATTAGCGGCCTAACGTTGCTGCTCAGTGACGCGCCGCCAAGCGTGCGCGAATTGGAACCAGGGTGCAATCGGCGCGTTCACTGGAGCAGCCTGGTTCGGCGGCGAAACTGTCATCTGTGCCGAGTGAACCATAGTCGTCCAGCCCAACAGCCGGCAGCCAAAGAAACGACCGCGACTGTTGCGTGCCGATAATCGGAACGGAAGGGCAGCTGGAGTGCCCAGCTGCCGCACAAACCACAAAACATGACAACAAAAACTCCGATGAAGATCGAATCCACGAGTGAAGCCCAGAACAACGACCGATTGGCGCGTGGCAGTTTCATGTCGTGCATGTCGCCGAACGTAAAGCTGACCGATGACGAGGAGCGCGCCACTGACGCCCCGATTGAAAGCAAGCCGTGCCCGCGCTCCTCGTCATTCGGTCGAGCGCCTGGTTCGGCGGTACATCCATGGTCCATCTTTCTGAAACATCAGGTTGGTCTGGCCTAGCGCAATAACCCTGCAATCACGTTGGTCAGTGAAAGGCCCTTCGGATGCCCCGCCTGCACGATCTTCCCTTGAACATCAATCACGTAGCCGGTCGGTACTCCGTGAAGCCGGAATTGCTTCGCAGGAGCAGACATCCAGCCGCCTGGACCAGCCCACGCGTTGAAGGTGTTCGTCCACCCCCGTTTTGCCAGGTGTGCGCGGGCTTCGCGCGAGCCGTCGTCGATGCTCAACGCGATGATCTTAACCCGATCCTGCCACTCGGGGTGCTGCTCCTGGAGAGTTTGCAGCTCGGCCATTGGTCCCTGGCACGGTCCACACCAGGTAGCCCACCACTCCAACACCACCACCTTGCCTCGAAAATCGGACAGCTTGGTCTTGGTTTGATTGTCCAGGCGGACGAACTCGACATCCGGGGCGGCTGTACCCGGCGGAAGCGCGCCGTGCTCCCCCACATAGTTCTCAAATTCCAAGTCGGCGAGTTCCTTTTCTCCGAGTAGGCCATCCGGGAGTTTCTCCCACCGAATCTTATCTTCGATGGTCCATCTGGCTGGACCCCGCTGACCCCTACCTGCCGTGAGCGTGTAATCACCGCTGATGGGTTGCCCTGCCTTCGACTTCTGGTTCGATTTCACGCTGATTGTGAATCGGAGCGCATCAGCAGTGATGCCATCGACCGAGCCATACCCGCCGCGCATATAAGGATGATCCGCGGTCACCTCCTTGAGTGTGACTTCCGCTCCTGAGAAATCAATCCCGAGGACCTCGGCCTGGGCCAAAACACCCCGTGCTGAATCCACCAACAGTCCACGCATCATATTCCAGCCATCCTCGACATCCTTTCTGGTTGGCAACTCCTTGACCCCATTGGCATTAAGCTTCTTCAGCAATGCTTCCCAGCCTTCCTCGAAAGAATGCATGGCTTCATTGGCGAAAATCTTCTCATCACGCTGCCGGAGGAACCGGACCAGTGTGTTGCCCAACGCGGCCAAGGCGGGATCGTCGGCGGCGTGGAGCGGTAAACCGACACGCCCAACGATATTGGAGACCAGCATCACCTCCCGTTTCGTTCGCTCATCCGCGACGCCATCCGGAAAACGGCTCCAGCGGATGCCTTCGTAAGTGCGCCAACCGTCGGGGAACTCAAACGCGCCGCCCAAGGCTAATTCATATTCGCCCCGCAGGGGCTTGTCAGATTGGGAATCGCGCGCCGGCTCTCCCAGCAGGAGGATTCTTATCCCAAAGGAGGTGGGCAGCATATCCCCATTGACCTTGCTTTGCGGATTCTGGCCTGTGGCGGTTGCCTTGGCCAGCACCTCCTTGATGCGAAAATGCACACGGGAAGGCTCCAGGCCCATGTGCGCTGCCTGATCGAGTACCAGTCGAGCGCTGTCCGAAACCTGTCTCCGGTTGTACTGGTTGTTGAGTGCCAGGTCATTGGCAAAACGGTCCAGATCCCTGACCTCCAGCAGGCGAAGCACACTCTCACCGACAACGGCGGCGTGCTGCTGGCTGGAATTAGTGTCAGCCGCCCGCAAACACCAGATGGCGAGAAATAGGGTAATCAGCCAAGTCCAATGGTTTTTCATAGCAATCAAAGGGATGATATTGGCGATGCTGGCGAACGCCAAAACTGAGCGATGCGGGCGGCCCAGCATGCCCGCACTGACACCTGACGTGGCCCGCCCGCATTCGCTCCAGTGATTTTGTTCGGCATCATTCTTGTAGAGCGCCACGTTATTCCCTGAAGTCGGAGAGGTTTTCCTTCACGATGAGAGCGGAGCCGATACCTTAGGCTCCGGGATGAGTGTGATGGACCTCGGGGGTGTCGCATGGCATCGAATCGAAGCTACCCGCGGAGCTTTTATTCGGGGCATTCTCGGGCATGCAACGGATATTTGCCTCGCCTTGGACTCCGGAAGAGTACGTCGCTACGGAAGCGGATCGACAGATCGTCCCCGAATCGATGTGCCCCAGTTGTCTGCGGGCGGTGCGCCTGCACCGCCATGCCCGTTATCAACGCTGGCTGGTCACGTTGATGGCCAAGATGCTCTTGCTTTGGATCGCACGCTTTCTGTGTCCCCTCTGCCGAACCACCATCAGCTATTTGCCGGATTTCGCTTTTACCTACCGCCCGCTTCAACCGGAAAGCTTCCAAGCCTTTCTCGATGGCCAGGTGGAACGAGCCGATGTGCGCAGCTTCGCGGAGGCATTGGGGCGTTATCGGCGTCGAGCCGAAGCCTTCGCCAGCGAGTTGATCCGCACGGTGGGTGTGGGACTGGGTCGGCCTCCGCCCCGTTCGCTGCGAGGGTTCTGGCCCTGGCTCAAAAAGGCGAGTGAAGGTTTACGGCCCCTCACTCGCCGGCTGGTAACCGAGTTTAAGATTAACCTCTTTGCGCGTTACCAGTGCCACCAACCCGCCGGACCCTGAAGCTTCAGGATCGGCTCGGGTAAGCAGCAGTTAAAGTGATCCGGCTTGGCGTCCCACACAACGTTATTCTTCCCGAAGGCGGATCGGGCGCCAGACTCGCCCGCATGAACAAGAACACTGCTCCCGCCGAGGACGATCCCCGACAGCGCCGCGCTCTGGCTCGCTTTGCCGCCGTCCAACTGGTCCTCCAAGCTCGCCAGCGCTCTCTCCCTTTGTATCGGGCCCTCCAACAGGCGGCCCAACAACCTTGGGAGGCTCGCTTCTACTCGGCCGACACCATCGAGGACTGGCTGTACCGCTTCCAACGCGGAGGCTTCGCCGCTCTTTACGACCAGGTGCGCTCCGACCGAGGCCAAAGGCGCGCCTTGGATCCCGCCGCGACCGAGGCGCTGCTGAACCTTCGTCGCCAACATCCCGAACTGACGCTGCCGGCTCTGAGCGTAGAACTGCTTCGCCAAGGGGTTTTGCAGCCCGGCACCTTTAGCTTTAGCACCCTGCAACGGCGCTTGGCCGATGCGGGTTTGGATCGACGCAGTGTCAAGGCCGGCGCGGCGGTGTTGAGCGGTCCCACCAAAGCCTTCGAGTTGCCCTTGCCCAACATGCTCTGGATGGCCGATGGCATGCACGGGCCCACACTCAAACGCTCCGAGGCTTCGTGTGTGCGTACTTTCCTCTTCGCCCTGTTGGACGATCACTCCCGACTGTGTGTCCACGGCCAATTTTACTTGGCCGAACGAATTGAGTTTTTCCTGGATTCCCTGCGCCAAGCCGTGAGCACTCGCGGACTGCCCGAGAAGCTCTACACCGACAACGGCGCAGCTTTTCGCAGTCAACATCTGCAAATCGTTTGTGCCAATCTGGGCATCAAACTCCTCCATGCCCGGCCCTACCACAGTTGGAGCCGTGGAAAAATCGAGCGGTTTTTTTTGACCGTTCAAAGCCAGTTCCTGGCCCAGTTGCACTTCCAACCCGTCGAGGCTCTGGACCAACTCAACATTCAGTTCTGGCGCTGGGTCGAAGTGGACTACCATCAACGCCCTCACAGCGCTCTCCAACAACAAAGCCCGGCCGAACGCTTCGCTGCCGCGGCGACTCATTTGCGCAGCCTGCCCAGCGATGTCGACTTGGACCGGCTTTTCCTCATGCGCCTGGAGCGGCGCGTGCGCAAGGACGCGACCATCTCCCTGAACGGTCAGTTGTGGGAAGTGCCCGGCCATCTCCGTGGTTTGGTGATTGGCGTGCACTTCGAGCCGGTCCACTGCTCGCGGGTCGAAATTTGGTGGCGCAATCAGTTCATCGCAACCGCCACCCGCTGCAATAAACATCTGAACTCCCAACTCCGTTCCAGCAATGACTACCACCGCTTCGAGCTCTGAGTCGCCCAAGCTGGAGCTGGCCTTAAAGAGCCTTTGGGGCGCCAGCCGGTGGCCCGGTTTTGCCGACAGCACCGTGAACTTGGCGCCGGCCTTCTGCCAACAGGCCCTGCGTCGGCTCCACCAACTGGTCGCCGTACGAGCCAGCGGCCTGGTGCACGGACCCCATGGCGTCGGCAAAAGTTTTCTGCTTCACCGCTTCAGCGAAGAACTTTCTCCCAAACAATACCGGCCCCTGCGCTTGACTCACAGCACCCTGATGGGCAGTGACCTGTTGCGTCAGTTAGTCATTCTGGCCGGCAATAAACCGCAGTACCGCCGAGGCGACAATGTATTGGCCTTGGCCGCCCTGTGGCAGCAATGGGCTCCGGTGTGGCCGGTCCTCGTCGTCGAAGAAGCGCAGGACCTCAACACGGCCGCGCTGGAGGAACTGCGCTTGTTGACCTGCGCTCGGGCCGACACGCAAAGCCCCTTTTCTCTGATCCTGGTTGGCGACGAAGACCTCTTGCCCCGACTGGACCTGGGCATCAACCGCGCTTTGATGTCGCGCCTGGCATTCTGTTTGCGCTTGGATCGCTGGCCCAAAGACGAGCTTCAAGCTTACCTCCAAGCTCGCTTGGCCGAAGTAGGCATTCACGCCAGCCCCTTGGAGCCGGCGGCCGAGGAGTTGTTGCTCCAAAGTGCCCAGGGCAGTCCCCGTACGGTCAACAGCCTGCTGCAACGCACTCTGGAAATCGCCGCCACCGCCGGCCGCCGCCAAGTCAGTCCCGCTGACGTCCAGAGCGCCTTGGACACCGTGCCGTGGGTGGTGCGCTTGGCGGCTTGAAACGATGAACTCGCTCAGCAAAAACTTCCCCAGCCAACGCGCTTGCGAACTGCCCGCCGTCGCCGCTCAAATCCCCTGGCTCATCCAGGACCTGTGGACTGACCAAGCCGTCGGCATCCTCGGCGGCGAACCCAAATGCTGCAAATCCTTCCTGGCTTTGGGCATCGCGCTGGCGGTGGCTTCGGGCACAGAGTGTCTGCGCCGCTATCCGGTGCGACGCAGCGGTCCGGTGCTATTCTTTCCTGCCGAAGACTCTCTGGCCATCGTGCGCCAACGCCTCGACGGCCTGGCTGTCGCGGCCGCACTGGCCTTGGCAGACTTGCCGCTGCACGTCATCACCGCTCCTTCGATGCGTCTGGACTTGGCTTCCGATCGTCAACGCCTGACCTATACCATCGAAGCCCTCCAACCGGTGTTGCTGGTGTTGGATCCGCTGATCCGTCTGCACCAACTCGACGAAAACGACGCCTCGCAAATCGCCCCCTTGCTCGGCTTCCTGCGCCAACTTCAGCGTCAGTTTCACGTGGCCGTCCTGTTGGTCCATCATGCTAAAAAGGACGGCGCGTCGTTGCGTCCGGGTCAAGCCCTGCGCGGCTCCAGCGAACTGCACGGTTGGGGTGATTCCAATCTCTATCTGCGTCGGCACCGCGACCAACTTTCCTTGACCGTCGAACACCGCGCCGCCCCATCGCTGGATCCGATCCCCGTCCAATTAACTCAAAACGGCGCCGCCCTCGCCTTGGTGGCCGTAGACCCTTCGCCCCGCTCGGCCGCCCACACCACCCTTTCTCCCGAGCAACGACTCCTGCAAGCCTTGACCCAACTTCAGCAACCGGCCTCCGTCCAGCACTTACGCAAACTCTGCGCTTTGCGCACCTCTACCGTCTGCGAGTTGTTGCACAGCCTTGCCGCGAAAGGGCAAGTCCGACGCGAACCTTCTGGCTACAGCCTCAGCAACTCCAACCGGGCTCCGCTCAACTCCGGACTAGGGCCACCTGCCCAGCCCCTTTCCCAACTGGCCCTCCCTATAGACCGCCAAGGTAACGGAAACGGGAAAGGCCCTTCACCACCATCATGAAGCGGCCCGCCTTTTCTCCAGCGGAGGATAGGGCTCTGCGGGGACGCAACCCGAGCGCCGTCTGGAGGCTGCAAACAGCAGAAGGCCGGGTGACCACCGGGGTCGCCCGGCGCCACCTTCTGCTGGAGCAGCATAAAAGCGATAAATCCCAGGGGGCCTGGGGGACAGCGTCCCCCAGTTCCTCCACCTGAACCATTCCGCCAAACATCAAGATAAACACCTCCGGAAAAATCGAGACGCGCAACA
>WNFU01010522.1_pt1 | contig 10197 bp, 9 predicted proteins | sample 5400121 | NCBI WGS metagenome assembly WNFU01 (sample SAMN13153360, study PRJNA577476) | soil metagenome | isolation source: 100 cm soil or saprolite under grassland replicate 1 | place: USA:California | collected 2016-06-15
TTCTCTGTCGGAGCGGGCTGGCCTGTTTCAGCTTCCGCGCGTTCTTTCAGCGCGGCTTTGCGTGAAAGTTTTACGCGGCCTTTGTCGTCGATCCCGATGCACTTTACCCAGATGATGTCCCCGACCTTGGCGACGTCTTCGGTCCGCTTCACCCGAAAATCTGCCAGCTCGGAAATGTGCACCAGCCCATCTCTGCCTGGGAAAACCTCCACAAACGCGCCGAATTCCTTGGTGGAAACCACGCGGCCCTGGTAGGTCTGGCCAATCTCGATTTCGCGCGTCATGCCAGTGATGATTTCCTTCGCGCGCGCCATACTTTCGCCGCTGGTCGCGTAGATGTGCACGGAACCATCATCCTCAATGTTAATCTCAGCACCGGTCTCCGCGACGATCCCCTTGATAGTCTTCCCGCCGGGGCCGATGAGCGCACCGATCTTCTCCGGATTAATTTTTATCGTCTCGATCCGGGGCGCGTATTTCGAGAGTTCCGGCCGCGGCTTGTCCAGCGCGCTGCGCATGATATCGAGAATTTTCGTGCGCGCTTCTTTGGCGCGTTGGATCGCTTCAGCCATAAGCTTGTGACTGATGCCGGGGAGCTTTAGATCGAGCTGAAAACCGGTGACGCCTGCGTCGGTTCCGCAGAGCTTGAAATCCATGTCGCCAAAGTGATCTTCGGAGCCGATGATGTCGGTGAGCAATTCGTAGCGTTTCATCTGTTGGTCCTCGCCATGCTCAGTCACCAGCCCGACGGAGATTCCGGCCACTGGCGTTTTCACTGGCACGCCCGCGTCCATGAGGGCCAGCATACCCGCGCATACGCTTGCCATGGATGTTGATCCGTTTGATTCCATGATCTCGCTCGAAATGCGGATGGCGTAACGAAAATCGTTCTCGCTCGGCACAATTGGTTCCAGCGAGCGCTCCGCCAGCGCGCCGTGGCCAATCTCGCGCCGTCCAGGGCCGCCCGTCCGGCCTGTTTCGCCTACGCTAAATGGCGGAAAGTTGTAATGCAGAATGAACCGCTTCGATTGTTCGCCCCCGCCGTAAGCATCAATCATCTGCGCTTCCTCGATTGGGGCGAGTGTAGCCAGCGCAACTGCTTGGGTTTCGCCGCGCTGGAAAATGGCCGAACCATGCGCGCGCGGCAGGACGCTCACTTCGCAACTGATCGGCCGTAAATCCTGGTAACCGCGGCCATCGACGCGTTTCTGTTTTTCCAGAATGCTGACGCGAAACGCCTTTTTTTGGACGTAATCGAATGCCTGTGAGATCGAGAAGGAGTCAGCCTCGGGATGTTTTTCCAGGATCGCCGTCTTCACTTCCTCGCGCAATGCATCGATCGCTTTAGCGCGCGCCGTCTTGCCTTCCGTGTAAAGCGCCCCTTCGATCCGGTCGCCCGCAACGCGATAAGCGATATCGAGCAGTTCCTGATTCACTTGGAGCAACTGCGCCTCGCGTTTAGATTTGCCCACCATCCCTGCCAGTTCTTTTTGAACGCGAATCATCTCGCGCGCATGGCCGTGTGCGAACTCGAGCGCTTTGACGAACTCGGCTTCCGGCACTTCCCTGGCCGAGCCTTCGATCATGATCACATCGTTCTCGATGCCTACGTAAACAAGATCGAGATCGCTCTCGGCGCGCTCCGTGTGCGTCGGGTTGGCGACGAACTCGCCCTTCACCCGGCCGACACGCACAGCGCCAATTGGCCCGGCAAACGGAATATCCGAAACGGATAGCGCAGCCGATGCGCCATTCATCGCGAGAATGTCGGGATCATTCTCACCGTCGGCGCTAAGCAGGATTGAGATGATTTGCGTGTCGTAAAAATATCCCTGCGGAAAGAGTGACCGCAAAGGCCGATCGATCATGCGCGAGGTGAGCGTTTCTTTTTCCGTAGGACGGCCTTCACGCTTAAAATAGCCGCCGGGAAATTTCCCCACGGCTGCCGCTTTTTCGCGATAATCGACTGTGAGCGGGAAATAATCCTGGCCTTCTTTGATGGTTGTGGCCGAGACGGCGCTAGCCAGCACCATGGTGTCGCCGCACGAGACGATGACCGCACCGTCGGCGAGTCTGGCGATTTTGCCGGTTTCGATAGAGATTTGATTGGCCCCAATTTGGGCCGTGACCTTTTGTTGCATTGTACTTTTCCTGGATGCGCAGGTTCCAGGCCGGTCACCCTGACTGTAGGTTTTAAACCCGTTGCTCCGTAGCGCGGAGCGCGAAACTAAAACCTAAAATCCAAGGTGATTACTGCGGCCTGGACTGCTGATTGTCTGTTCTTAATTTAATTCTGGCTTCGAGCAGTTCAAACGGTTGGAAACAAGACCAATAATCGGTCTGGTTATTTGCGCAGGTTTAGTTTGTCGATCAGTTTTTTATAACGATCGGCTTTTGTTTTGCTCAAATAATCGAGCAGACTCCGGCGTTGCGCGACCATCTTAAGCAGGCCGCGGCGCGAAGAATGATCTTTCCGATAGGTCTTAAGGTGCTCGGTCAAATGCTCGATCCGGCGGGTCAGAAGTGCGACCTGCACATCCGCGCTGCCAGTATCTTTGTCATGCAACTGAAACTCCTTGAAACTCAACGTTTCGCTGCTCTCTGCCATAACGAAGCGGCTACTTTAGACGAAGAACCCGTTTTAGCAACCCCGTATCATGGCATCCCTGCGGAATCCGTCATGCTTCCGCCGCATGCTTTTCACGTTTGCCGTCGTACCACAGGCGCAGTTTCGCGCGCGAACGCGCCCCGCGAGGACCGGCGACGATCACTCCCAAGAAGTCGCGAAGAACTTGTTTGGCTGGGTACATGCGTAGTTTCCGGCCCGATGTGAGAATGGGTTCCCGCAGCACCTTGAAGCGTCCAAGCTTCCTCAATGCGAGGCTGAAAAAAACCTCTTCGCCGACAAAGTATTGCTCATCGAAGCCGCCGATCGTCTCGAAATTGCGTCGTGTGGTGAAAAGAAAAGCACCCGCACCAAGATTGAGCCCAAAATAAAGCGTGCAAAATGCGCGCAACAGAATGCGTCCCCACAGCGGCATCAATCCATCCAGCGCCGCGCGTGCGCTGCCGCCTGCGTAGCCGGCATCCACAGCAGCGATCGCATCGATCACGTGTGCCCGGTTGATCCGCGTATCGGCATCAACGAAGAACAGATACTCGCCCTGCGCAGCACGGGCGCCCGCATTCCGAGCAGCCGCGATTTGGCGTCGATTGATTCGGATGACTTTCGCGCCGGTCTGCGCGGCGATCTCTGGCGTCGCGTCCGTCGATGCATCATCAACTACGATGATTTCCCACGGCTGCCCAGCGGAAGAAGCCGCAGCGTGAATCGCGCCGAGCGTCGCGGAAAGCTCCAACTCTTCGTTGTACGCTGGAATGATGAATGAAATCATTGTTTATTTCGTGTCGAATTTGATGCCAGACTTCTGCACTTCGGCGTAAGGCAAAAGCCAGACTAGCGATTCGTCGTGAAGATCGACAACCTGGATGCGATTGCCCCATGGATCGTGAAAATCGCAGCGGAAGGGCGGCTCCAGTTTGAGTTTATGTTTTTGTTTTAGTTTATTGCGGACTTCCTCGAGCTGCGCTTCATCGCGAACCATGATCCCGAAATGCCGCACGTTTGCGCGTTGCACCTTTTCCACTTCGAAAATTGCGAGGAACTGATGCTCGCCCAGTTTGAAAAAAGCATCGCCCTCGCCGCCACTCATCTGTTCCAGATTGAAAACGTCTTTGTAAAACGCCACCGCCTTCTCGACGTCATCTACTTCGATGGCGACATGATTACATCCATAAACTTGCACGCTCATATCCCAGCTTAGCCGAAAAATGAGACCGCGCGCGCGGCAGTTTTTCCGCCGGATACTGTGCCTCAACGCCTCCGTCAATCACGAACGGTATTTATCCCTTGCCGGACGATCCGCTCGATCAATTGCGGGTACGGCAGCCCAGCTTTCGCTGCGGCGAGCGCGAAGTCCTCGTCGTTTGCGAGAATCGGATTTGGGTTTGCCTCGATGAAATAGAGTTTGTTCTCGGGCGTCAATCGAAGATCGATGCGCGCGTAGCCGTCGATTGTCAGGAGACGATAAATGTCTTTGCACGTTTCTTGGATATTGGTGACAAGCGCCGGATCGAGATCTTCGGCGAACTGGTTCTCCAAGCCCCAGCGTTTGCGATATTCTTCGTCCCACTTCGCGTTGTAGGTGGCGATCTTCGGTTCGTTAGCCGGCACTTCACGAAAGACCAGCTCGCGAATTGGAAAAACGGTCAAGCGCACATTGCCTATGGTGCTCACGTAAAGCTCGCGGCCTTCGATGTATTCCTCGGCGATGGCGTCGCTATTGTATTTCTCGTGAATAAAAGCCACCCGCTCTCGAAATTGCTCTTCATTTTGGACGAATGACGCCTGCGAAATTCCGTAGGACGCTTCTTCCTTCACGGGCTTCACCAAGACTGGCAACTTGAGTTGCTTTGGCCGCCCGATGCGCTGGCCGCGCGGAATGACGACGAAATGGGGAACATGGATGCCGTGATAATGCAGGATTTTTTTCGAAATGCCTTTGTGCTTGCAAAGAGTCAGGCCAGTCGAACCGCACCCGGTAAAGGGTAAATCCTGCATTTCGAAAAACGAAACAATGTTCTGATCGAACCCTGGCTTGTTTTTGAACTGTTCGACGAGGTTGAAAAGAACGTGCGGCGCGCAGGTCTCCAATTTTTGCCGTACGAGATCGACATCGTCGTAGATGGCGAGATGCTCCGCAGTGTGACCGAGCTTACCGAGCGCGGTCATGACGTCCGCCTCCGTCTTCCAGTCCTTCGTTTTCAGCTCTTTCGTGAAGTCCTGATCGAGCGTGGTAGGACGTGTGCCGTCAAAGAGCACGAGGACTTTGAGTTTCTTTTTCACGTCATTTTTGTCCTATTTGTCATTCCGAGCGAAGTCGAGAATGGAGCGGCTGGGGAAGCCGAGACATAGACGGGAAGGCCGAAGGCTGAGCGAACGGGAAGTGAGCGAATCAAATCTCTCATTATCATTACCCTTGCAAAATCATGAGATGTCTCCAGACCTTCGCACGAGGCTACGGCTTGGCAGGCGACTCCGCTCGACATGACAGGAGTACTGGTTATTTGGTGCGTTTGAATTTGCCGGTGAAAAGATAATTCATCACCAAGGTGGTAATGAAAGCTGTGACACGAAAATCCTCTTGCGGATCGTCATTGAGCACATGCAGCCCCAACTCGTCGCAGCGGTGGGTGAGCCGCGCGAGGAGTTGGTTTACCGGAAATTTTTTTTCGTTCGTCCACTGGCAAACGGCATTCAGCAATCGCCGCCTGCGCCGACGCAGATATGCGCTTGCTTTGATGCCAGCCGGCGCGGCGAAAAGCTGTCGTAGATCGGCATCGTAAAAATCCGGATACGTATCTTCGTTGAGCTTGCGTTTGCGCGCGTAATAAGTCTTGAGCTTAACGTTGAGACAATCGTAATCAGCGACGCGATACTCTGGCGCACGCACCGGCGGCCTACCCGCAAGTGAGCGCATGAGCTCATCAACGGATTCCAGTTTTCGTAGTGCTGGCCAGCCGGCGTAATCTTTGCGCCAATCGAATCCGGGCGTGAGCCAGATCGCAAAGGTCTCGGCGAAATCTTCGTCAGGATGACTCTGCGCGTACCAGTCTTCCAGATGCATCACGTAACTGCGACTGAACGGGCGCGGCCGGTAAGTGTCCGGCGTTTCCTCCCGCGATGTTTGCCCGAAACATTCTTTCCATTTTTTCCGGCGCGTCAGTTGATACGCATACATGTAAGCGTGACCCGCTTCGTGCCGCATCAGTTTCATGAACCACTCCGGCGTTTCGCCTTCCACTTCGAGCATCATCGTGCGCTCCAGCGCACGGAGCCGGTCGTGCACGAGAAAGAACGGAATGAAGATTGCGGGAATACCGATGGGAACAAACCATTCGTCGCCGACATGGCATGGCGGATGAAACACGAGTCCCTTTGCCGAAAGCTCATCATAGAGCTGGCGGATCAGCGGTTCGAGTGCCGTGCCCTGAAGCTGCAAACCAAGCGTCGAGATGCGGCGTTCGAGTAGCTCTTGGTCGCTGAGGGATGCCCAATCGGCAGCTTCCATCAAACTCCGGGCTTCAATCGTTCCAGAAGTGACATGAGTGAACGTGGACCATTCGCGAAAATCTCACGTGAATCGCTATCGTCCCTGAGGTCGCCTTGGAAATAAGCAACGCCAGCTAAATGACAAGACGTAAATTGGGTCGTGGTCAGAGGTGCATCGCATTCCATTGTTAGTGCCGATACCCAGACGCCTCCGCCAGATACACCCCTATAGTCTCGCGGGAAAGGATTTTCTCCCGCGCGCAGTACGAGGCGAAGAATATCCAGATTTCCGCATTCTGTAATTCCGCCAAATCCAGCTTCTGCGATCAGGTGTTTCGCCAGGAGAGCGCCTTCGTTTGTTGTCGAAGTCATCGGGCGATGCATCGAACCCGGAGCGCCCACCATCCACCAAAACAATGTGTTCGGATCTGGTTCTCGATAATCATCGAACGATTTTTCCTCGATTCGATAAAATGATTTTTTACTCTTGAGTGTTAAGATTATTGATGCTCCGGAAAGTCTCAGGAACGATAAATCCGGTCCGCGTTCTAGTCGCCTCCGGTCCGGGATTCCAAGCGGAATATGTTCGATACAGTACCGTGGGATTTCAAATCGGTGCGGCCGATCATCGATGTTTAGTGATAGCGTACCATCGCGATCGCGATCGAGCGTCTGTTCTACGACGTGATACGCAGTGAGAACGCCAAGCGCTCCCCACGCGTCGATCAGCGTGCCTGATCCGCGAAGCAAGTCATCGAAAATGATACTAACAAAGAAATCATGGCTCGCATCGTGCGCAGCTTTCTTAATAGCGGCAAAATGCTCTTGAGGGAGGTCGCGTAAAATAACTTCGCCGTATCGCTTGTCGTCCATCCTTCAATTTCGCTCGGCTGTAGCGCGAAGTCGATCACGATCCTGCCTAACAACCGGTTAGTCGCTTGTCATTTCGCCGATCGATAGGATCAGGGCAGATCTTTACCGCGCCGATGGGACGATAATCCATTTTAAACCGATGGCGGCTTGTCGCTGGCACGAAGGTGTTGCAGACACAGCGTGATAACGTGCCGGCGAAATTCGCGAAACGTTGGCTTCGGCTCTGGCAGGCTATCGAACCAGTTTGCCAGTTCGCTGTTGAAGGTCTGTTCGGCGATGTCGCGGCCTGGATCGAATGGATCGAGCGCGTAAGCGAACCGGTCGTAAAGAACTGCCAGACCAGGAATTTGCTCCCGAAGGAAATTCTCTAGCCGTGCATTTCCTGGAGTCTCTGGCATTTGTTTCGAAGATCCAGGACGCGATCGTAAAAGAACTCAGAACCACATGCCGGATGCTCCCTCGAGAGGTCTGCGAGACGCCCGGAAAATTCGTCGCACGCTTTCGTCATCGCTTGCCACCACGCGGCAATTTTTTCCAAGTCCTCCTCTTTTCGGACGCACAACGCCACCGTCCGGTAAACTCCGAGTAGCTGTTGCTCCAAATTACTCGCTTCAGCGTAAAACGGAGCACAAAGATCGGCGGGTATTTCACTTAATCTTCGATTTGCATCTTCGAGGGTTGCTCGCGATAACTCCAGCACATCCGACGTGTCAAAACATGCGCTCATTTGCACAGCACTGTAATACGAGACTCCCCTATGCCGCAAGACTTATGCCCGTGAAGCTGAGCGCTAGTTTGGCGCCGCGCACAAAATGTTACCGCGGGCGTCTCTTAACTTGGATGCGGGGGTGACGGTTTAGCGCATCGGAACATCGTGTTTTAAAAATAAATGTTACGTGGCTTCCCGCAGTCGGAGAGGGACTTACAGCTGAAATCGCTGCGCGGCGCTGGACAGGCGCGGAAACGGCTGTACATGAAGAGCGATGAAATTGATCAACGCGCCGATCCGCGCTGCCCGCTGGGGCGGGCGGGCGGCATAGAGGCTCGTTAGATTTCGCCAAGTTGGAGCCCGCAATTCGCGGCACCCCAGTGGTCGAATCTCACACCACGCGCGGGTTTTTGCGCCCGGTCCTCTCGAACCGCATTCGGAATCACACTTAACAACTAGAAATTTATGAAACCAATATCTCAAATTAGTCAGAACCAACGCGGCTCGCGTCGCGCCAACCGCGCACGACACAGTAACCGAAGGCTTCTGCTGACGGATTACAACTATCGTCCGACACCGGAAACCCAGATGGGTTTCTCCACCGATCAGGCGGTCGCGAAGTTGCCCGCCTTCCACAAATTAAGCAGTGAATTCTTGGGCGTAGAAAGAAGCCGAGATTATGTCGCTGAGCTTTTGCTTTTCGTTCTGATCACTGGGATCGCGGCCTGGCCGGTCGTGTCCATGCTCATCGCAGTGACTCGCCTGATCAGGAATTACTAGGAGCGAGAAAAGACCGTTTCGGCCAGGCGCCGATTGACAAACGCCGACTGACGCTCGTTCCGAAATTATCCGGGATTACAACTTTGCGTAAACGCCGAGGAGCGGGCGGTGCGATGGTGTCGGCGAACGGAAATCGCTGACGAAACCATTCTTAGTGCGAAACTCGACGTGGCCGACGCTGCGAGAGGTGCCATACACGAGCACCGAGCCGACCGGCGCGGAGAATGGATCCGTCACTGATAGTCTTTTGAATCCGTAATTGCTGACGAGCTCTTGAGCAGCGTCTCTTGCGAGTTCGGTCTTCGGGCGTGAATCGATCACGCCGGAGGCGAGCAACGCTTCCTTGACGTAATGCCAGCATCGTGAGCGCGAGTGCGCGTGGGCGCGTTCCTCCGCGATGCTCGCTGCTTGCATCAACCTGCCATCGATGTGGCGATCAACCCTACCGAAGGGATAAACGATCTGCTTGGGATAATACTGCGTGATGACAGGGGCCGATTCCTTTTTGCCCTCCGGGCTTTTGAAGCTGAAAAGGCCAAAGCGCTTTGTTGTTTTGCTTACCGTTTGTTGATCCATTGGTCGCACCGGCTCGGCCACGAACGTCTGCGCCGACTCTTTGGCGATTGCCGGCGCCGGCTCTTTCTTAACTGGTTGAGCCAGTTTCTTCGCGACAACCGGCACCCGCTGTTTCGTGATCGCGCGCACCGGCTTATCCGTTTCCTGCACCGATTTACTGGTGATGATTTGCACCATGTCGTTTGCGGCAGCCTTTTGATCGTGGCTCGCAAGATTCAACGTTGCCGGAGCCAATCCCTGCGCGCGAAGAGCTCCGCTGGAAATGACGAGAAGTGATAGGGTTGTGAAGGCCAAAAAGGCCGGTCGTTTCTCCACGGACGCGAGGTATGCCGGGAATCGCGGCGTTAGGCAAGCTTTTTTTTTGAAAAAATGCGGGGGTAAAAAAAGCGTCCCTCGGCCCCCGAATTCTGGCCGGCGCGTGTGCCCGTCTCTTGCTAGTCGTCGGGCAAATAACCCGGCTCAAATCGAGGCGGTGGAGCAAATGTCTCGTCACGGTCGATCATAGCGCGACGATGCCGGCGAGGGAGGAATTCGTCTTGGTCAGAGTCAGGCGCAACGATCGTTGTGCGGCCGGAGGCCGTGCGGTAAATCAATCTTCCATCGGAGGTAATCCCGACCATTCGAGCGTGCGCTGAGCCAACGCGATGCTGCGACGCCGAGGCGACGGTCTTCTTTTTGGCATGCGAACTCGATTGACTGGCAGTACTCGGCTGCGCTTCGGTGGTTGCCTCGGCTGCCGATTTCGTCTCGCCCTCAGAGGAGTTTTCTGCGATCGCAGCTGACGAAGTTGCTTTGGAACCATTTGGAGCAGTCGCTTGCGGTTGAGCATTTGGACCGATCACCTGCGATTGGGCATTTGATGTTTGAGTCTGGTGAAGATCAGGCGATGCAACCTGAGGTGGATTCGAAGCCGTCGTCGCGTTCACCGGCGGTTGGTTTGCCGACGGCACAGCTGCGTTCCCCCCTTGCGATGCTACCGCCGCGGGAGCGGTTGTAGTCGAAGCATTTTGGACCGCTGACGGTGGCGAAGATTCGGGGACGCCAATCAGAACGCCGATCTTCTTTGCCTCGCGCGCCCGGTGCACGAGTCTGCCAATCGGCTCCGGCAACAAGACGGCGGCGATCACTGCTACGGCGAGCAACATCG
>WNFU01010532.1_pt1 | contig 10194 bp, 8 predicted proteins | sample 5400121 | NCBI WGS metagenome assembly WNFU01 (sample SAMN13153360, study PRJNA577476) | soil metagenome | isolation source: 100 cm soil or saprolite under grassland replicate 1 | place: USA:California | collected 2016-06-15
TTCATGGCTTTGTTGCTGGCAGGCGCGATGTTTATTGCCATCGTCGGCATTCGTCAATCCATGCGCAAGGCGTTGAGGGAAATCCAGGGTGGCTTGAATTACGATGTAGGTGTGGACTTTGTAAGACCTTATTCAGTCCGTAAGCTGAAGAATGAAACGATCAAACTGGATGGAGTCCGCGCCGTGGAAACCTGGGCCGTAGATAATGGGCGTCTTGTGTTCAACGATGACCATTTGAGTGGGAGTATTGTTTTATATGGCGTTCCCGCGGGAACGCAAATGGCGCGCCCGGGCGTAATTCATGGTAGCTGGTTATCGAGGAATGCAACGCGGGGGATTTTTGTCAACGCAGATTTTCTTGATATTTCTCCATCCTTGAAAGTTGGCTCTGCAATTACTTTGAAAATCGCGGGCCATAAAGAACAGTGGACGATTCTTGGTTCAGGCGGACGCGGCGCTGTCCCGGCTGCCTACTTGTTTTACGATGACATCGTCAGTGAAACCGGCTTGGATCGGCTTGCAAATCGGCTTGTCATCCAAACGACACACTCTGACTCTGTCTTTCAATCTGCAGTGCAGTCAAATGTTTTGGCGCGTCTTAATACGCTAAATTTTGATATTTTAGGTTCTCAAACCACCACACAGCTCAAAGAGACAAATGCCGCGCAATTGGATGTGGTGATCATCCTCCTGCTGTCAATGGTGGTTCTGATCGCTGTGGTCGGCGGGTTGGGGCTCGCCATTACGATGAGTTTGAACGTTATTGAACGCACACGCGAAATCGGTATTTTGCGTTCTCTGGGGGCACAGAATGGAGTTGTCCGGCGCGTGGTCATCGTGGAAGGATTGGTGATCGGTCTGATCAGTTGGATGCTGTCTATTCCATGTTCCATTCCACTTGCAATATGGCTCGGCAATTCATTGGGGATTTCGCTGCTTGCAAGACCCCTGGATTATATTTTTTCGGTTCCGGCTGTGTTGATGTGGCTTGGCTTAATGGTAGTGATTTCCATCATTGCCAGCATTATCCCTGCTCAAAACGCCGCGCGGCTTACGATCCGCGACGCGTTGGTGTATGAATAAGTTTTTGCTTTTCAACCCATTCGACCGAAGTAGCTTTCTCTGAGGAAATAAACAGTCTCGAAAACCTCAACTGGATTTCCGAGACTGTTTGTTGATTCTTTGTGATTTTTGCCACGTGTGTTGCTCACTCAATCAATTGTGCAATGCTGAGATCGTCACCATATTCCCGGCGCATCTCACGGACGAAGCGCGGCGTGACGTGATGGTTAGTCAACTCGACCAATTCATCCACTTCCAGATCCTTGAATCCCAGCTCACGCAGTTCACGCACAAATCTTGGGCTGACGTTGTGATCGCGAAGTTCAACCAGCTCATCCACACCCAAATCCTTGAGACCCAGTTCACGCATGGATTTGATGAAGTTCGCCGAAACATCGTGATTGCGCAATTCGACAAAATCGTCTGTATCGAAGTCTTTGTATCCCATCTCGCGCAATTCGGCGATAAATTGGGGAGAAACATCGTGGTTAGCAAGCTCTACCAGATCGTCAACATCAAGGTCCTTGAATCCGAGTCGGTGCATTTCGCCGATGAATTCGGGGGATACGCCATGATTTTCAAGTTCCACCAGGTTATCAATATCCAAATCCTTGAGACCAAGGCTGTTCAGTTCAGCGATAAATTTAGTAGAAACAGCATGGCTGCCAAGCTGCACTAAATCCTCTGCATCAAAATCCTTGAAACCCAGTTTTCTCAACTCCCCAATGTATTTTGGGGAAACACCATGACTGCTTAGTTGCACAATGTCGTCAATATCCAAATCCGTCAGACCCTGTTCGCGCAACTCCACGACATATTTCAAAGAGACATCATGCTGGCTCAGTTCGATCAGCTCATCCACATCCAGGTCTTTGAAGCCTGCTTGACGTAATTCCGCAATGTACTTTGCGGAAACATCGTTGTCACTGAGCTCGATGAGTTCATCTACATCAAGGTCTTTGATTCTCATTTCGCGCAGGCTGGAGATGTACTTCGCAGAAACACCATGGTCCCTGAGTTCCGTAATTTCATCGACATCAAGATCCGTGATCCCCATATCGCGCAGGTCACGGACGTAACGCGGGGTGATATCGTGCGCGCGCAGGTTGATCCATTCGCCCAGCCCATCCGGTTCTAGCCCAAGTGCCCGAATCTCACGGATATATTCCGCGGTTACCTTGTGAGATTGTAGTTCCTGAATGTCGCTGAGAGTCGCCTGGTCGATGCCTGCTTCTTTCAGAGCAGCAACCACATCTTTGGAGGAAGACCGTCCGCCGATCGAGGTGGATGCAGAAAAAGACGGCAGATAAGATAAGTCTGATAAAGGTGCACCAAGCTCCGGGGCATCTGATGCGGATTCGTCCCCGCTCTCTTCCATCGCCTTGAAAAGTTGTTCCGCTTCCTCAGCAGTGATCTTCCCTTCGGCGATCATATCCAAAACCATTAAACGTTCCTTTTGTCCGTTCATCAGCGGTCTCCTTTTAGTTGAGAAAGGTTTTTGGTAGCTTCCTGCACGTTGATCTCGCCCCGGCTCAGCAGCGCCGATCAAATCATTTCCCTGATCCAAAAATATATATTGGCTTTTCTGGATCAAACGCTGAAAAGAGAAAAAAATGGCATGTTATCCAAATCTGTTCAACTTCCAGATGTATCAGTGGAAGTTTATCCATCAGATTAAGATTCATTTCTAAACTTTTGATAAGTCTAGGCTCTGCAACTTGTTCTGTCAGTGTAAACTTGGGAAATGACAACAAATATCAAAACGAAACATGTCGAGACTGAAAAAACCAAGCTGCCTTTGCATGGCTGGCTTGGGGTTGGTCTCATCATTATTTTCTGGACTCTCAATTGGACCCTGCAAGGTGCGCGCACACACTGGGGCTTTTTTCCGGTATGGCTGGGCTACTGCCTCGCCATGGATGGTTTGGTGTTCTGGCGCACTGGAACATCGTTGCTCACGCGCAGTCCACGCAAATATGCGGGGTTATTCCTTGTTTCTGCGTCTATTTGGTGGATTTTCGAACTGCTCAATCTCCGGACGCAGAATTGGACGTATATTGGCGCTGAAATTTTCACGTCCTTTGAATATGCCTTCTGGACAACTCTAAGCTTCACCACGGTGATCCCGGCTGTGTTTGGAAGTGCAGAATTCTTCGCCAGTTTTGACTTTGTGAAACGCCTCAAGCGCGGACCTGTAATCGGTACCGATAAACGAACAACTCTCAGCTTCTTTATTCTAGGTTGGCTTATGCTCGCTTTGATGTTGATCTGGCCTAAGGTGTTTTTCCTTTTTATCTGGCTTTCGCTCTATTTCATTCTGGAGCCGATCAACGTTTGGCTGGGGAATCGCTCCCTCGCGCACTGGACTCAAAAAGGGGACTGGCGCCCCGTCATTTCACTGTGGCTTGGCGTTTTGCTGACCGCGTTCTTTTGGGAGATGTGGAACTATTATTCATATCCAAAGTGGATCTATCATGTGGCGTGGGGAGATTGGCTGCATGTCTTTGAAATGCCCCTGCTCGGTTATGGAGGCTATCTTCCCTTTGCACTCGAGTTATATGCCCTCTATCACTGGATCAGCGGTTTGCTGGGTGACAAAACAGCGGACTATGTTCGAATAACATCAGAGCAGTAAAAAACTCGACAATCCTTCGTATAATAAATAGACCTCCTGCTAACAGGAGGTCTATTTATTATTTTAAATTATTTACTCACCTTACACACCCTTGCTCGGAGGCGGTCTGCCTGCACTCGATTTGCTGAGCAAATCGTGCCGGCACACGTGTGACCGCCGTGTTCGATATAGTATATCGCAGGGTCACATATCATCCCCAAAAGGGGGACCCTGCGGGAGCATAGTCTATGTTTTATTATTTAATCATCGGAGGCTGGAGTCGTCTTTTGGAGGCTTATCGTTATTGTTGTTATTCTTTGGCTCTTTTGTTCTCTGAGGCTTTGGGGTTTGACCGTAATGATTCCCATTGTTCCCGTTATTCCCGTTGTTCACATTCGGAGCCGGGGTTGAACTGGCGCTGACTGTATTATTTTCCTCAACAACACCGGGGATTGGAGTGCTGGATAATTCAATTGTGGTTGGGCTGACGGATAGTGTGGCGGAAGGGAGCGTGGAAATCAAAGGGGGCGAAGGAGTAACTCCCTGAATCTCCTGTCCTGCATTGACGGGTGAAGGTGAGGAAGATACTTCCTGAACTCTCGATTCTTTTGTAATCTTTTGGAAAATCTCTGCCAATTTATCGCGATAAAAGTACGCTACCGTGCCGGTCTCTGCCACAATAGCCACCACTAAAGCTGATTCCAAGACTGTGCTGGTGGTTGAAGATAACGCTGGAGCCTTTCCAACCTTTCCTGCATTTTTGATGACTGCCCCCATTCCTATCCCTAATCCAATTTGCCCCATTTGTTTCAGGTAATGCTGACGACGCGCAACTAGCAAATCCGGTGGGTATTTCCCGTCGGCATCTTTTAGCTTCGTTAATAACCTGACAATTTCCTTGTCCTGGGCGTCAAATCCCATAATCCTCTACCAATCTTCTTCAAGCTGGAGCCCCATCGCCTTTCTCAACTTGGCGATCCCACGATTCTGGATCACTTTGATGTTGTTGACTTCCTTGCCGATGATTTCAGCAGTTTCCTTAAGGCTGAAATCCTCCAGAAAGCGCAGGATGATCACATGGCGTTGATCCTCAGTGAGCTCCGTATTCATGGCCGAAATCAACGCCTCCATCATGACTCGTTCTTCGATTTGCGATTGCGTAGGCGCAAACTGACCACTTGCATACCTTTCTGCAGCCACTTCCAGAGGGGCAGTATGCTGATTGTCACGGGAGCGATCGACAACCAGATGGTAGGCGGTCTGGTAAAGGTAAGATCGAAGATTCGTGCGCGGTCCTTTACCTGCTCCAAACTGCTCTAGAAGTTGGGCAAACACATCGCCCACAATGTTATCGGCCACGATTGAATCATGGCACAATCGCAATGTATACTTATAAATAGCAGGCGCAAATTGATCGAAGATCGCGGTAAGCGCTTCTTCGTCCAGCTTTTGAGCAGCTTTCAACAGAGAAACTCCCTCTTTCATCGAGTCGCTCTCTCGCTTTTTTGCTCTATATTATGCAAGACGTGGATAGATACAAAAGGGTTACAAAATAGCATTGAAAAAAATGAGTCCACTTTCTTAGTTTCATCTAATTATAAACCTTTTTGCAGGATAGAGTTTTGCTTTGAAATAAAGGTTACAGTTTCATGCTTTACAGATACGAAAGTTATCATTAATGGAGCTATTATCGGACGAATGTAACAAAACGTCCATATTGGGAGTCTATTTGTACAGGTATTGATATAATTTTAATAGGAGATTATTATGTTTTCACCATTTGAGGGACCCGACCGCCGCAAGGAAGAAGCTCGCGTTCGTAGCGAAGGACGTCTGCCCCCTGGACAGTCTTTGACGTTAAAATTCCCGGTACTCCATTATGGTCCGGTGCCGCACTTTAACCCCGCCACATGGACGTTCCGCGTCTGGGGAGAGGTGGAGGAGGAAAAAAGCTGGACGTGGGATCAGTTCAACCAACTGCCGCGCACAAAACTTCAAATGGATATCCACTGTGTGACGCGCTGGAGCAAGTTCGATACGGAATGGGAAGGCGTTTCTGGCAAAACGATGGTGGAGAACGGTCTCTTCAAGATCAAGCCGAGTGCCACGCATGTGATGCAACACGCGGAATATGGGTTTACGGTTAACCTTCCGCTCGAAGTTGTCTTGCAAGATAATTTTTTAATGGCTACTCATTTCAACGGCGAGCCAATTTCGCCAGATCATGGCTATCCCTTGCGGGGCGTGGTGGGATTAATTCCCAGCCAGAAAAAACTAGAGACGCCCTATTTTTGGAAGGGCGCGAAATGGCTGCGGGCGCTTGAGTTTATGCCGCGCGATCGGCGTGGGTTCTGGGAACAAGCTGGTTACCACAACCGCGCAGACGTCTGGCGCGAGGAACGATTTGGTTAGTTATCAAATCGGGCGACAAGATCTTGTCGCCCGATTTCTTTATGTGGGTCGGCTGCCTAGGGTGATGGTGATTTCCATGGACTGCCCATCCCGCAAAACGGTAAGTACCGCGGTATCACCAGGAGATTTGTTTGTGACCAGATAACTCAACAATTGATCGAAGGTAGCTACCGGGTGCCCATCAATGGCAGTAATAACATCTCCGCCAGCCTTCAAATTCGGATTGTTTGTATCCTTATCGCCTGGTTTAATACCAGCCTGGTCTGCAGGGCCTCCCGGAGTTACACTGAGCACATAGGCACCGGTAAACGTCTTCAAGCCAAGTGCTTCAATGTCAGCCAGACTTAGCTCGCTCGTGGAGGAAATACCTAAGTAAGGATATTCATATTTCCCATCGCTGATCAAAGAGGGGACAACTCGTTTAACGAGATTGATCGAAATGGAAAAACCAACGCCTGAGTTGACCGCATTGCCAGTTGTGTTGTTAAACGTGTCTGTTCGGATGGACTGGTTAATGCCTACGACTTCACCGTTCAAATTAAAGAGCGGTCCTCCTGAATTGCCAGGGTTGATCGCTGCATCGGTCTGAATAATATCGGCTGTGCTGAAAAAACCCTTGCCCTCGGCTGCAGGGTGAGAAAATTGAGTCCGGCCCAATCCTGAGACAATCCCTAACGTCATTGTGCCGCTTAAACCAAAGGGGTTACCAATGGCGACTACCTGTTCCCCTACATTCAGCGTGCTTGAATCGCCGAGTGCCAATGGGTGGATCTGGTCAGCAGGCGCTTGGACCTGGATGACGGCCACATCCGCATCGGCATCCGTGCCAATCACAGTGCCGTGGGCTTTGAAGCCCGACGCAAAATCTACTTCTACTTCACTCGTGCCTTCAACGACATGCTGGTTGGTCACCACATGTCCTTCCTGATCAAACACAAACCCCGATCCTAAGCTCGAGCCGGTCTGAATGGCGACTACACCCGGTAACACTTGTTGATAAAGGGCTTCGAGCGTCGTTTCCATTTCGGCAGGATCTGCAGCCGTTGGCAGAACGGGAGCTGTGGTTTGGGTGTGCAGAGCAGGTGTCGGCTGGGGAGAATTTGAGAATCCTGTCACTTGACAGGCAAGCATCGAAACCATTAAAACTGATACTGCAAATAATACACGCTTCATTTGTTCCTTCCTAAAATTTAATCCGCGAGGCTTCTTCCAATAATTCACGTTGTTTGGGAGAAAGATATTTGGGGACTTGAACCTTGAGGCGAACATAAAGATCGCCTTTTTCATTTGCATTCTTGACGCTTGGCATGCCACGACCCGCCAGACGAAAGACCTGCTCAGGTTGTGTGCCAGCCGGGATATTGAGTTTGACTTTTCCGCTCAGAGTTTCCACCTCAGCTTCTCCGCCAAGGAGGGCTGTGAAGATATTGACAGTTGCCGTCGTATGTAAATCATTGCCGCGACGTTCAAAGCGCTTGTCTTCCTGTACATCGACGATCAGATAAAGATCGAGTCCATTCGGACCCGCGCCAGCCACTCGCACTTTCGAGCCCGTGCGTACGCCTGCCGGAATGCGGACTTGTTTTTGCTTGCCATCCGTTTGAAGCAAACGAGTTGTTCCGTGATAGGCTTCGTCCAGCGTGATCTCAAGCTCCTGTTGATATCCCTGCGGCTGCTGACGTGAGCGTGTACGAGTGCCAGTTCCAACATCTTCCGCGCCTCTGCCGAAAATTGTCCGGAAGAAATCCGAGAAGCCTCCCGCCCCACCAAAGAGATCATCAAGATCACCATATTCAACTCGTACCCCACCGGGAAAGCCACCATATTGATCCCAGTTGAAATCACCCGGCGCGCCACGTTGTTGCCAATTCGAGTAATCACTTCCAAGCCGGTCATAATGGGCGCGTTTTGTGGAATCACTGAGCACTTGATAGGCCTCATTGATTTCTTTGAAGCGCTCTTCCGCTTGCTTATCGTTTGGATTGCGATCTGGATGGTACTGCATCGCCAGTTTTCGATAGGATTTACGGATATCGTCTTCGCTGGCGTTACGCTCTACACCCAGAATTTTGTAGTAATCTTTGTAGTCCATAAGATAGTATTGTCACACCTCGCCAGACGCAAGTCAAGCACATGATTGAGTGATTAACATAACTCTAATCCATTAAACGAGGCTGAAAGTGCCTTGCCATGCGCAGACGAGCGCGGCAAACCTTGCGAGGGTTATTCACAAGAGAGGAGCCGATTCAAAACCAACCTTCGCAAGGCTCCTTAAGCCAGGTTTTTCGTAAGATAGAATTCCCCGCGCTCGAAGCCTCGATCGAGATAATATCCCCGCGTTCCAACAGCCGAAATGACAGCCATCCGTTTGAAGCCGCGCCTCTTCGCAATCGATTCTGCCTTTTCAAGCAGGCGCGTTCCCAACCCGGCATGTTGCGCGGCGCCCTGTTTTTCCGCGCCGACTGGAAGCGATTGTCCATACACATGCACTTCCCGGATTAGCGCCGCGCTGTCCAAATCAGACATGCCCGATTGCGGGGAGCCGTTTCCTGGCAGCGACAAGCGAATAAAGCCCGCCAATTTATCATCGGGCGTGACATACGAAATAAAATGTTCTTCCGCCGCGCCAGTTTCGTAATTCAGGTCATCAAGCTTAAGCATTTCTGGGTTAACTGTTTTTCCACGAACCTCGCGGCATCTCACGCATTCACAATGCGTGCCGCGTCGTACCATTTCATCATGCACATCCTGGCGCAGGCTGGTCCGGCGATTCCCCTCGACGACGTTTGTGGACGGGATGTCACGGATAACCCGATTAACGCGGCAATAACGCGGAATGGTAGGTTTGATATCCGCGATCAGATCGATCAATTCCTCGGTTGTATAGGGTTTAAATTCGCCGCGCTGCCAATATTCATATAATTCTGCATTTGCCAGCAGTTGATTGGGATAGATTTTGATCTCATCCGGGCAAAAGTCATTCCATAGCCGCGCGAAGTCTTCGCGGTCCGACTCGGGTGTGGCGCCCAATAAATTTGGCATCCAATGCAGGACGATCTTGAACCCTGCAGCACGTAGTAAGGCTGTGGCGCGCCGCGTACATTCCACATCATGACCGCGCTTGTTAACTTCAAGGATGTGGTCGTCCAGACTCTGGGCGCCCATCTGAACCTTTGTCACGCCAAGATGACGGAGCCAGCGCAATTCCTTTGGAGTAATTTCATCAGGACGCGTCTCGATGACAAGCCCTACATTGCGATGATGGGTGGTTTCATTAAACGAATGAACTTTCTCAAGTTCACCCTCACCTGCTTTTTCGATGCTCTCTCCAATGGACAAAGAGGTAGTCGTGATGTCGTTCATCGCGTCGAAGCAGCGCTTGATAAACCATTCCTGATAATCGCGTCGATAGGAAGACCATGTTCCGCCCAGGATCAACAGTTCGATCTTATCCGTGGGATGTCCTAGAGACTGCAGTTGCTCAATCCGTGAACGAACCTGCGCGTACGGGTCAAATTTGTGTTCAAGCCCGCGCATCGCGCCAGGCTCATCGGGCAGGTATGACTTGGGCATTCGCACGTCGGTGGGGCAGAAGATGCATTTGCCGGGACACGGATACGGCTTCGTCAGGACCGTGACCGTCGTCACGCCCGAAAGTGTGCGCATGGGTTTCATACGAATGCGATCGAGCAGGCGCGCGTCCTCGTCCAGTTCTCCCGCCGCAACCATCTCGTTATAAATTGACACCAGCATGGACTTGTTGAGGTATCCGCCACCTTGTAGCGGATAGCTGCGCAAGGTCTTGGTCACATCCCGCCCGCCTCGAATTTCATCCAGCACGGTGCGTGCTAGTTCTTTTTTATCTGCAGTGAGCAGATGTGTGGAGCGCCAAAGTTCGCCTCGTTCTGTTTGCATTCTGTCTACTTGTTTACCTATATACCTGTCTGCTTATCAATTGCCGAAATATCCAACCGAAAATCCTTCTGTACTTCTGTGACGTCTTTGTGCTGGAACATCTCTGTGTGTAAACCACATTCCACTTTTCCTCGCCCAGCCCAGCGGCCGGCGCGTTCATCTACATTCAAGCCAATTGCTACGGTACAGGG
>WNFU01010534.1_pt1 | contig 10194 bp, 7 predicted proteins | sample 5400121 | NCBI WGS metagenome assembly WNFU01 (sample SAMN13153360, study PRJNA577476) | soil metagenome | isolation source: 100 cm soil or saprolite under grassland replicate 1 | place: USA:California | collected 2016-06-15
CAGCCGCCTCGAGCGCGGGCACGTCCTGGCGTTCCTGTGCAATGTCACCGTCCGACCTCCTTGGAGTCGCTGATGGCCTTCGCAACCACCAGCCTCCAAGGCAGGTCGGACGAACAACGCTCCTGGGACTTACACCTAGCGCAAGCAGGGGTAGCGGCGCTGCGGCTGTGAGAACGAGCACGGCTGTCGCGAGTGAGGCGCGGATCGGCGCGATAGTTGCGCCGAGGCCGGCGACGCCGAGGGCGAGGAAGGTGGTCCCGCCGAGGAAGGTGCCGGCGGCGGCATTGCCAAGGCCCCTTAGATTGGTAGCGATGCCGGCGGCGAGGTTCTCGAGCTCGAATCCTGAGACGACGACAGTGAGGACGAAGGCGGGCAAGCCGATCCGGGCGGCGCTGCCAAGCAGGCCATCGAAGAACACTTCGGCGCCTGCGATGACGAATGCCGGGCCCGCGAGGAAAAGGACGATGCCGAGGGTCGACCCGATTTGCAAGGCTACGTCGGTGTCCTGCATGGGGCCTCACCGGCGCGCCACGGTCGAGGCGGCGATGCGGCGCACGAGGCTCGTTCGACCGATGGTGTATCGGCCGTTCGTCGCGTCGGCTTTACATAGATGCGGCGGTCAGATCGACCGCCGCACCGTTGTCAAGACAGACGTTCTTGCGTCGTCAATCTAGACTACAACTGTCGGCTGACCTGACTACGGCGATGGGCAAGAAACCCAACCATGCGGTTTCTTCGTGGAGCGGAGGGGAGGGATTTGAACCCTCGTCGGACCCAGACGCCCGAAACGGTTTTCGAGACTTTCGCGAACGGTCGATTTGCAGGGATGTTTGTGCTCATGCGCCAGTTTGTGCGCCAGTGCGCGGACCGCGGAGACTCGCGCGCTGCACGACGCAGTGCTTCCGGATTAGCGAGAACGCTTCCAGCGGCCGGCCCAAACGCTGCTCTGACCGTCGCACCGTTTCGGGCCCGTCAGCGTCATCGTTAAGTCGTCTCCTTGCACACTCCAGCTATAGCGGACGGGCTGAAACGGCTCGTTGCACCAGTTGTTCCCTTCGCGATCATTGCCGGGGCTGGTGTGGATGCCGCCACGCGCCTCGAGCAGGCCGGAGGAGAGGTAGCCGACGTCGACGAGGTCGCCGGCTCCGCCGGGGCCGCTGAACCTCCAGCCGATCTTGTCGACTATCACCCGCCAGGTCCGGCCCTTGACGCTGCGCTTCCAGCTGCCGGCGAGCTTCGCCGGCGGTGGTTCTGCCGTGAGCACGCGCGCGACCGTCGACGTCATGCCGCGGCTGCGGTCCGTCGCGATTACGCGCACCGTAAAGGTGTGGCGGCCGGGCTTCAGCCAAGAGGTGACGAGGTAGTTGTCGTCGTAGCCGTACGTGTAGGGAGCGTGATGCTCGACCCAGCAGAGCTTGCCGTCGATCAGGAAGTCGACTTCTTTCACCTTCGGCTCGGGGATCCTCGGAAAGCCGAGCCAGTGGATGCGGTGCGGAAGCACCGTCTTTCCGGCCAACGTCGAGCCTACGTTGAACTCCTGCTTCCGACCACCCGCTGCCGCAGCAGAGGCCGCGACTGCGCATGCGAGGAGTACTACGACGGCGATCCGTACTCTCGTGAACACCATGACCATGAACCTCCTCTTGTGCCTCGAGTCCTGATCCGTGAGCTGCGCGGCGTACACACGCCGCGCAGCTCCGGCTCGCTTTCTCTAGCGGGTGTTGGGATGGATCCCCCAGTCCGAGAAGAACTCGTCGATGCCGGGAGTGTTCGTCACCTGCGTGAGGTCGCTTCCATCCGCGTCAACGGTGTAGAGGTCCCGCTGCCCGGTCGCGGCCGAGAAGCGGGAGAAGAGGATCTTCTGCCCGTCAGGCGACCAGCTTGGGTAGCGACAGCTGATCGAGTTCGGATCGTCGTTCCGGCCACCGCAGCCGGCGATCAGGACTTCGTGCATGCCGCTGCCGTCGGAGTGCACGACCCAGACTGTGCTGCGGTACTCCCGCGCGTTCGGAACGTGGGCGGAGAACAGGATCTCGTTCCGCTGCGGCGACCAGTTCCCGCAGTCGAAGTTGAGGTCCATTCCCACGGGGTCGACGATCTGCCTGAACCCGCTGCCGTCGGTCCTGATGGTGAAGAGTCCGGCAATGCCGCGGGCATCGAAGAACGTGCGCAGGAAGACGAGCTGCTTGCCGTTGGGCGAGTAGTCGCCTGGACAGTCGTCATCCGCGGCCGATGTCACTCGTTGCAGGTCGCCGCCGTCCGAGGAGCGGACGGTGTAGACGCCGTCGCCTGCCCCTCCGAAGCCCTCGCAGGCGAGCCTGGTGCCGTCCGGCGACCAGACGCCGCACGGGAGGAACATGTCCGGATAGAGCGCGGGGAGGGGAAGGTTGACGTAGCTGCCGTTGTCCGGGTTGACGAGGTGGTCGCCGTCTTCGAAGCCGATCGGGATCCGCGTCCCGTCCGGCGACCATTGCCCTGCCTCGGCATCGCTCGCGAGCAGCCGCATGTCGGTTCCGTCGGAGTTCAGGGTATATACCTGCTCCTGGCCGTTCGCCGCGTCGGCGTTGACCAGGATCCGTCCGTTCGTGCCTCGCGGCTGCGCCGCCGCCGGAAGCGCGAAAACCGTCGCGGCGGCGACGGCGAAGAGCGTGAGCATGGTTAGCCTGCGCATCGCTCGCTCCTTTCTGTCGCTGCTGTCCTGACCCACGCGTTGATCCTCGGTGCGGCCGCTACCGGGGCGCTATCGACCGGCTACGGTCCTCGGCGTGCTCGAGTTCCGCATCCTCGGACCGCTCGAGGTCGTGGGCGGAGGCGGGCCGATCCGGCTCGGCGGCCCGAAACAGCGGGCGACACTGGCGATCCTGCTCCTTAACGCGAACCGGATCGTCTCGGTCGACGGGCTGGCCGACCATCTCTACGCAGGGGCCGCTCCTGTGACCGCGGTCACGCAGGTCCAACGGCAGATCTCCGAGCTTCGCAAGGCGCTCGGCACGTCGTCGGGGATCGAGACCCGTGTGCCGGGGTACGTCATCCGCCTCTCGCCCGGGCAGCTCGACTTGCACCGGTTCGAGGCGCTGTGCGAGGAAGCCGGTCGGGCCACCGAACTCGGAGACGCCCGCACGGCCGCGGAGCGACTGCGTGAGGCACTCGCCCTCTGGCGGGGAGCGCCCCTTGCCGACCTCGCGTACGAGTCGTTTGCGCATGCGGCGGTCGAGCGGCTCGAGGACATCCGGCTCGCGGCACTCGAGCAGCGGATCGACGCCGACCTCGCGCTGGGTCGTCACGCAGAACTCGTCGGCGAGCTTGAGCAGCTCGTTGCCGAGAACCCGTTGCGGGAGAGCCTGCGCGGCCGGCTAATGCTCGCCCTCTATCGCTCCGGTCGACAGGCAGAGGCGCTGGACGCCTACCGGCGGACGCGCGAGACGCTCGTCGAGACGCTCGGAATCGAGCCGAACCCCGCGCTGCACGAGCTCGAGCGGGCGATTCTCGCGCAGGATCCTGCGCTCGACGTTCGTCGCCCGACCGCGGCTCGTGGCGGCTCTGTGGAGCTCGAGACTGTTGTACTCGTTCTTCCCTCCCAAGACGATCGGCTGGACAACCTGCTCGCCGTCGCCGAGCCGCTCGCGAAGACCCCGCCGCGCGAGCTGATCGTCGCCCGGCTGGTCGAAGACGAAAACGACGTCGCGTCTGCGGCATCCGCCGTTAATGCGCGGCGTCCGTCGTTGCAGGTCGCCGCGCGAACGGCCGCGTTCACCACGACCGATCGCGCGAGCGACGTGGTTCGGCTCGCGACGACGCACGATGCTGAACTCGTGCTCCTCGATGCTCCACCGGGACTCGAGAACGCGCTGCCCGACGATCTGGCCGGTATCCTCGCGCGCTCCCCGGTAGATGTCGCCGTTCTCAAGGGCATCGCCGACGTCGGTGGTAGGGGCGGCCTGTTCGTGCCGTTCGGCGGCAGCGAGCATGACTGGGCCGCGCTCGAGCTCGCAGCTCGGTTGGCCTCTGCGGCCGGCACGTCGTTGCGGCTCGTCGGCACGAGAGCGGATCCTGCTCATGGGCTCCGCGACGCAAGCCGCCTTCTCGCGGACGCGTCGCTGGCCGTGCAGCGGATCGTCGGCGTCGATGCGGAGCCAGTCCTCGCGGAGGGCTCCGAGGAGGCACTCGTGGCCGTCCTCGAGCCTGCAAGCCTCGTCGTCATCGGCATCTCTCCGCACTGGCGGCGAGACGGTATTGGCGCTATGCGGCGGGCGCTCGTGCGCCGCGCAAACCTGCCGACCCTCATCGTCCACCGCGGCCCGCGTCCCGGCGCGCTCGCCCCACGCGAGGCCCGCACACGCTTCACGTGGTCGATCGAGCGCTAGCCACCCCGGTGCACGCAGAGGGCGCCGAGGTCGACCACGTGGTATTCCGCCTGAAAGAGCTTGCAGCCGACCTTTGGCGAGAAGTACTCGGCGGCGAGAGGAATGCCGTACACGGCGAAGGGCGCTTCGTGCGCCAGCTCGGCATTGAGCGCGGCATAGGCTGCGGTTCGGGTTCTGCCTCGAAGCACGCGTGCCCGCTCGAGTCGCCCGCGAAAAGCGGGACCGTGCCACGGCCCCGGCCCCGGCCGCGGATAGTCGTACGCACCGCCGATCGCCATGTCGAAGAACGCCGCGGGATCTCGATCGGCCGGACCGAGCCCGATCGCTTCGAAGACCAGATCCGCGCGCTTCGCTTTGGGGTCCGGTCCCTGCAGGCAGCCCTGGGATTCGAGGATCTTCAGTCCGATCCTGATCCGCGCGAGGTTCGACCTCACGATCTGGGCGACCCGCGCCGGCTCGCCGCACAGATAGAGGACGGCGTGACGACGCCGACCGCCGGCGAGTTGCCGCGCAGACGCGAGGTCGGGACCGGCGAGCGGATAGAAGTGCCGCGCGAGGTAGCCCGGGACGCCGGGTGGAAGAATCTCGTCCGCGGGCGAGGCGTCTGACGCCGCCGCGAGCGCGCGGCGATCGAGCGCGTAGCTGACCGCGCGGCGCAGACGGACGTCGCGGAACAGCGGACGCCGCGTGTTGAAGGCGATGTAGTCGACGAACGGCAGCGGCTGCGGGAAGTAGCGCTGCATCCCTGCTTGGGCCGCCGGGCTACTCGGGCCGTACCGGGCGTCGAGGACTCCGCCCGGCGCGAGCAACGAGTAGCCGTCGAAGTCGGGCGGCAGAAAGTCGATGTCGCCCTTGTCCACGAGGGCGACCGCCTGCGGGGTCGGAATGAAGCTCGTGTACACGATTCGCTCCGCGCGCCGGGGACGAGCGCCGCCGTAGTTGGGGTTCCGCAGCAGAACGGTGCGGCTGCTCTCGCTGGAGGCAACGTAGTACGGACCGGCAGAGGGAATGGTCGGCCCGCTCGGCGTTATAGGTTCGGAAAGAGGGACCGCGCAGAAGCTCGGCATCGAGATGCGCGTCAGGAAGTCCCCGGCGGGTCTGACGAGCGTGATCGACAACGAATTGTTGTGAACGGCGATGCCGGAGATGTGGGCCGCTTCGCCGAGGCGGTAGCCCGCCAGGCCGGCGATGTCCGGTACGAGCGGCCACGCGTGCTGCACTTCGGGCGAGAGCGTGCGCTCGATCGTGTGCCGGAACGTCTCGGCGGTGAGTGCCTCGTTCGACGGTGGCGAGAAGCGGAAGCCTCGCCGGATGCGGAAGGTGTACGTGCGACCGTCGCGTGACACGGTCGGCATCGCGGCCGCGACCTCCGGCTGAAGCCGAGCGCCGTCCGCACCGGCGGAGTCGGGATAGTTGAGGAGGTTCGCGCACGTCGCGTACCAGATCTGCGTGTCGCCGATGCCGGCGTGCGCGGAGTCGTCGTTGAAGCTGGACGTCGGCGTCGAAACCCTGAGCTCCTGCCCGGAGATCGGCGGTAGGGCAGTCGGTTGGGGCGCGGAGCCGATCCAGAGGAGCCCGCTGTGGTACCGGACCCTCGTCGGCTCCGTTGCAGCCGCGAGCCGCTGCGCATGTCCGGAGGTCTGGGTCACGGCCGTGACGCTTCTCCCCGCGGAGTTCGCGGCCCAGACGTAGCCGCCGCCCGCCGAGATGCTCTCGGGATCGGAACCGGCGGACGCCGTCCCCTGCACGCTCAGGTCCTCCTCGGTCAGCTTGAAGACGACACCGTCGGGGACGAGCGACACCCAGACGAAGCCCCCACCGACGCTCAGGTCGCTGAGCCAGCCGTGCAGCTTCGCAGTCGCCGTGACCCTGTTCTCCAGCGGATCGATCTTGAGGACGAGTCCGTTGTCCGGGCGCGCGGCCCAGAGGGAGCCGTCGGCGAAGACGAACCACCTCAACGTCGACGGCTGCCCCACGGTGGAGATTCGACGAAGGACGTGGCCGTTCCGTGGGCCGACGCGCAGGATTCCCGGACCGCCTGCCAGCCAGAGGGAGCCGTCGCCATACGCGATTCCACCTCCCCCGCCGCCGGCGACGCTGAAGCGGTGAGCGACCTTTCCCGTCTTCGCGTCGATTCCGACGACCTCCGGCCCGTTGTCCTGCCTGACCCAAACCGAGCCGCCGCCTGTCGCGAGGTCGCCGGGGGACCAGGGAAGCCTGACGACGCGCGTGGGCCTGCGGGTTCGGCTGTCGACTTCTTCCAGTCGCTGCTCGCCGAAGAGGGAGATCCATGCCATTCGGCCTGAGAAGGCGATTCCGGGGCCGACGTCGGCGAAGTCGACACGTCTCCCCAAGCCGACGTGACCGACGACTCGGCGCGTCCTCGCATCGACAAGGCTGATGGCATTCGATCGCAGAGCGAGGACTTGCGGGTGTCCATCCGTGTGCGTCCTCCGCACCGCCATCGATGCGCCGAGCACGACGACCGCCGCGACCAGGAGCGCGGCCGTCACGAGAAGACGCCGGTTGTGGAGCTTCCGGCGCGCGAACGTCTTCCCCTGGACCGCCGCGGCGGCGGCCTTGGCGAGCTCGCCGCAGGTTGCATATCGCTCGTTCGGCGATTTTGCGAGCGCAGTCGCGAAGACAACGTCGAACGCTTCGGGAAGGTCCGGCCGGACGTCGGAGAGTCTCGGCGGAGGCTCGTTCAGGTGTGCGAAGACGACCGAGAGCTCGCTCTCACGGTCGAACGGCCGCTCCCCGGCGAGGCACTCGTAAAGCACGCAGCCGAGCGAATAGACGTCGGTGCGGCCGTCGATCTGCCCGCCCTCGATCTGCTCGGGCGGGACGTAGTCGATCGTGCCGACGAAACCGCGCTCTCCCGTGAGGCTGCTGACCGATGACACGTGGCGGGCGAGGCCGAAATCGCAGATGTACGCGCGCTCGCCGTCTTGCGCCGCTATGACGAGGATGTTGCCAGGCTTTACGTCGCGATGAACGAGCCCGGCCGAGTGCGCCGTGTCGAGCGCGTCAGCAACCTGCCGAACGATCGCGAGCGCGCGTTTCGGTTCGAGCCGGCCTTCTAGTCGGAGCAACTCCCTCAGGTCATCTCCTTCGATGTAGGCCATCACGAGATAGAGGACGCCGTCCTCCTCGCCTGACGTGACGATGGGGACGACGTTGGGGTGTTCGAGGCCCGCAGCGATGCTCGACTCCCGCAGGAAGCGCTGACGGAAGCGCTCGTCGCGCGCCAACTCAGGCGCGAGGAGCTTCAGCGCGACACGGCGTCCGGCCGCCAAGTCCTCGGCGACGTAAACCGCGCCCATCGCACCCTCGCCGACCAGTGCCTGCACGCGGAACCCCGCGAGGACCGTTCCGCTCGGAAGCGTAAAACGCATCAGATGTGACGATGACAAGCGTCCACAACGCTTACAAGAGCCGCAAATGTCCGCGGGCGCCTCGCTATGTGCGGCAACGTGTCGCTTTCCGGATCTCCTGCTCACCAGGCGGAAGCAGGCCGCCCTGCCGCTGCGCCCGGCTGGACCGCGACGTTGCGACGGTCAAGAAACCGCCACCAAAATGTCGTCGGATTTGGCTACACCCGTCGTCTCAGCTGAAGACAAAAGAAGCCGAGAAACCGCACAGTCATGCGGTTTCCCGGTGAGGCGGAGGGGGAGGGATTTGAACCCTCGTCGGACCCAAAAGCCCGAAACGGTTTTCGAGACTTTCACCAACATTGCGATTTGCAGGGCTTTTGAGGCTCATGCGCCAGTCTGTGCGCCAGAGCGGGCGGTCGTTGCGATCAATCGACCGAAGCCCGGGAGTAGGCGCCGGCGTGGGCGGTCGTCATGGAGATGGGGCGTAGACTTTGCCTGTGCCTGGTTGACGCTAGAGCACGTTTGAGTTCCCCCTCGCGCCGACGACAAGATTGCCGTCGTCGCAGCTGCTTGCACCGGAGCGCCACGGCGGCGGCGCTCGAGCGCCTCCTTGCACGCCTTATTGCGCACTGACGACGTCTGGTCGCGAAAGGGGAGCGATGCCAAGCATTGGTCAAGAGAACCTCGAGACGGTCATGATCGACTTCTTCGGCGCCCTCAGGGGAGGCGACATCGACGCCGCGGCGGCGTTACTCGATTCCGACGTCGTGTGGCAGGGGCTGCGCGAGGAGTGGGTCTGCCACGGACGCGAGGAGGTCCTTGACACTTTCCGCTGGCGGATCGAGCAGCGCCGCGAGGTCGACGCGCTCGAGTTCATTCGCGGCGGTGATCGGGTTGTGTTTGGCGCCCGCGGCCCGAGCATGACCGAGGTGGGAGGGGAGCCGCTTGGAGGCCAGATCTTCAACGTGTTCAGGCTACGCAACGGGCGGATCGTGCGCATCGACGACTACCGGAGCCGGACCGAGGCGCTGACGGCAGCCGGCATCGCCGAGGATTTCGGCTGGCGCTGAATCCGAGAAGGACGTCGAGCGAAGCGCTGCACGTCGCCGGCAAGCGCTAGGACGAGATGTACGAGCGCCAGCGCTCTAACCCGGCAACGAGGCGGCTAAAGCGGCTCGAGAACGACGGTGCCGGTTCCTCCGTGGGGCCGCGGGCGCCGCGGCTCGCGCACGCCGATGTCGGGATCGCTAGGCGGCTCGTCGAGCCAGGTGCTCGGCGTTGTCGTCTCGCAGCGGCGGCGCCGGAAGGCAAGCAGCCGCTTGAAACGGTTTGGCTGACGGCAACGCGGCCTGTCCATCTCTCGATCGCAGCCACAGCCTGTCGCGCCGCTTCAGCTGCGCGTGAGCAGCGGGACAAAGTGCTGTTCGAGCCCGCTGGTGTTGTCGATGATGTCGCTGCCGCTCGCGAGCACACCGTTCGGCTCGCTCCGCCAGCGGGAGCTTTTGCCGAAGGCGAGGTAGGCGTCCCAGACGATGTCGCCTGGTCCGCCGAGGCCGCCGATCGAGTGCTCGGCGAACCAGCGTCCGGCGAGCCGCGAGTTATCCCGGAGGCTGATGACGCGCGGGTCGTCGAGCACGTGCGCGTCCCAGGCGCTGCGCGAGTCGCCGGCGAGCATGGGTACCCAGATCGCGTACACGGGCGTCAGCGCATTCGTGAGGCGAACAGGGCAGCCAAGGTGGCTGCCCTGTTGCAGTTTGATGCGTCGAGCCCTAGCGAACGTGGAAGAGCGTGCGGCCCGCGTCCACGCCGGGTGCGGGCGTCGGCACGTTGTAGTACGTCTTGTACCCCTTCGTCGTTGCGATCCCCTCGAAGATCCCGGGTGGCGCTCCAGGGCCGTGACAACCAACGGTAAGAACCCCGCTGGTCCCATCCGAGAACGCAACCTTGAGAACGGCTGTGCCGTTCGTCCGAGTCCCCCCGCCGATGTTGTCGACGAAGCCCACATTGGCCTGGTCGTTGGCGCGCACCCAGGTGACAAGCGAGGTGACTTGATAGGTGCCGCTTCCGGAGGACGTGCTCCATGTGCCTCCCCCGTTCGCCGCACCGGATCCTCCTCCGCTTGCGGGCGCGACGAAGTGACCGGATCCTGTGAGCGTGATCGTGTCACCATCGGGAGCCGTCGCAGAAGCGTGACCGCCGGGATTTATGGGTGCCGGGGGTATCCCGGTAGTGCTGATGATGTCCCAGCGAACGTGCTTAGCCCTGCCCGAGGACGCGGCTGATGCAAAGGTCGTCAGGAGCATCACGACGGCACCGAGCGCCACGACTGCGCCGAGCCCCCAGAGCCGTGCGCTGCGTCGCATGTTGCCTCCTTTCCTCGTGCGCATTCTTTAGTGGATGCTGATCTGACCCTGTAGGACGTGCTCCACCGGAAGATCGAAGAACATCGGCGTGAG
>WNFU01010535.1_pt1 | contig 10193 bp, 10 predicted proteins | sample 5400121 | NCBI WGS metagenome assembly WNFU01 (sample SAMN13153360, study PRJNA577476) | soil metagenome | isolation source: 100 cm soil or saprolite under grassland replicate 1 | place: USA:California | collected 2016-06-15
TCAAAGCTCCAATGCCGGCGCGCCGTGCGCTCGGGAATGCCGAGGGCCTGCGCGGCCTCGTCGTTGGTCATGCCGGCGAAGAACCGCAGCTTGATGAACTCGGCGGAGTCCGGGTCCTCCCGGGCCAGCTTCGTCAACGCTTCATCGACGGCCAGCAGCGTATCGTCATCGGCCGCCGAAGCGACCTCGAGGTCCTCAAGATTCACCCGGGCCGCGCCCGCCCCTCGTTTGAGCGAGAGTTTTTGTCGCGCGCGGTCGATGAGGATGCGCCGCATCGCCTCCGCCGCCGCGGCAAAGAAGTGTCCACGGCCTTCGAATTGGGGATTCTCAGTGCCGACCAACCGGAGCCATGCCTCATGAACCAGCGCTGTCGGTTGGAGCGTTTGGCCGGGAGCTTCGTTAGCCATTTTGTGAGCGGCGAGCTTTCGCAGTTCCTCGTAAACGAGGGGTAGCAAGTCCTGGGCGGCCTTGGAGTCGCCGCCGCCAATCGCGTTCAAAATGCGGGTCACATCGCTCATGGCCGGGCGCGCTCAGACTACACGAGCGTGAAGGAGCCGCCAACCCCTTCCGGAAGCCGCGGCGGAAGGATCGGAATGGAGGAACTCATCGTGTATCCTTTTGTCTGGTCAAGGGGTGGGCGGTATGGATTGCAAGCCCGTGTCCGAGCGCGCTGATTTCCGTCGATTGATATGGCGCGCGCCCTGAAGATCCCCCTTTGAGTAGATTCATCAGCTCAGCGATTCTGTTGTTGGGCCACGCCACAATGATTTGACCTCGATACACTGTCTCGTAAACTGTTGCCGTCATGAAAACCTTAACGACCACGCGCGACAGAAGAGGACACCCATATGGCTGACGTTCACTCCCCGGCAGGGAATCAACCACCGGCCACACCGCGCTGGGTGAAGGTGTTTGGGATCGTCGTCATCGTCCTGGTCCTGCTGTTTGTCATCCTGCACCTCACCGGCCGTGGCTTTGGGGGCCACACGCTATGATGACACCCCGTCTCCGCAAGTTCGCGCTCACAGCGCATGTCACGTCTTCGGTTGGCTGGCTCGGCGCGGTTGTGAGCTTCCTGGCTCTCGCCGTCGCCGGTCTGACCAGCCGGGATGCTCAGATGGTGCGTGCCGCCTATCTCGCGATGGATTTGACGGCTTGGTGCGTGATCGTGCCATTGAGCTTCGCTTCGCCGCTAACCGGGCTTATCCAGTCACTGGGAACCGAGTGGGGGTTATTCCGGCATTATTGGGTGCTGATAAAATTCCTAATAACCATCCCTGCGACCATCATCTTGCAGTTGCACATGCGGCCAATTGGCCATCTGGCACGCGTGGTAGCAGAGACGAGATTGTCCAGTGGTGATCTCGCCGGGCTACGCATTCAACTCGTGGCCAGCGCTGGTGCCGCGTTGGTGGCATTGCTCGTAGCTACCACGTTGTCGGTGTACAAGCCGCGGGGCATGACGCCGTACGGGTGGCGTAAGCAGCAAGAGTGTGGGATGCCGCAACCGTAGCGGTAATGCACAGTTCAACGGAAACGATCGGGTCTGCTCCGTCGGGTAGACGAAGTAGGTCCACATGCGGCCGGGCGAATGCACCTGCAAGCCGATCACCAGATGTCCGAGCCTAAACAGCGCCGCCCGTATTCCCACGTCCCGCCGCCAATCCGTCGAGACCGGGCTAGTCTCACCCCGCAATACCTTGAGCACCCCCAGCACGAGCGTCACGCTGAGCAGCAACGCGCCCGTGTACGCGGTGGCCATGCTCAGTCGAAACGGGAGATACTTGGATTTGACCAGTGCGAAGACCAGCAGGCAGCAGGCGGCACTGGCCACGGCCAGCGGCAGGTGATGGTACAGCAGCCGTTGCTGAAAGGTGCGTCGATTCATGATCTGGGCGCACACACCAACTTCAAATTTGCGAAAGATTATCAACTTGGATCACCTTTTCCAATCACGTTCCTCTCCGCCCGAATTCAAAAGGCCGATTTCATTCGACGAGGGCGACTTGAACCGTTTCGGCGGAAAAACTAACTTCTTGAGATGCACGGTCATTTGCTCCGATTTCTGCCGGCTTTCCGTGCTATCGGTTTGAGTGCTTTGCTCGGGACGACATCCAGCTCCGCGGCTGCTCAAGAAAACCTCGCGATTAGCCACTGGAAATTCGACGAACCGAGCGGAGACATCGCGATTGATTCTGCGACCAACGGACACACCGGGACCATCATCGGAGCCGTGAGGGTTGTTGGAAAAATAGAAGGCGCACTCTCTTTCAACGGCTCTGGCGATTATGTTTTCGCTTCAGACGCCCAATCTGGCGGAACCAACGGAGCTGGCCTGGACATCGGGACTCGGAACTGGACGGTCGCGGCGTGGGTCAATACCACATCATCGGGCATGGTCGTGACGAAAATGGGATTCGTCGGCGGGTCAAATCCCGACGGATGGGGAATGAGCGTTTCTGGTAACGGAACTGTGGGTGCCGTCATCCATAAATCGGGCGGCGGAATCGTGAATATTTTTAGTGGAGACGGAGCGACCGTAAATGACGGCCAGTGGCATCACATCGCCGTCGTCTTTGATCGAGATGGCAGTATGACTCGCTACGCGGACGGAGCGCCCACTGGCGCGCAGAACAGCCTCGCCTCTCTCAGCGGCCAATCCCTTGACGACACAAAACAATTGCGCATCGGCGCACGTGATCAGGCTGGCGACGAAATTTTCTTCAACGGCCGGATTGATGATGCGCGGGTGTATGCTCGCGCGCTCAGCGGTGAAGAAATCGCCGCGCTCGCCGGTGTTGAACCGCCGAAGCCACCGGTCTGGTCTGCACCCGTCACGCTGGTTTCGGCGTATGGTCGTATCGCGCTCGGCAACCGAGTGCATGTGGTCGGGCATAGCGGCGGCAACGTGGTGCACCGTTCTTCGCAGGACAATGGCGCGACCTGGAGCGCTCCATTCACGGTCGCGCCGGCATCTGGCAATTACCCTATGCAGTACGGTGGACTGTTCGCCGTCGGTGACACAGTTTTTCTGCTCACCGCCGTGGGAGATATGGGGCCGTCGAGCCAGCTTTTGGATTTTCGGAAGTCCACGAACAACGGCGCAAGCTGGACTGCCCCGATTCGCATCACGCGACCGGGCGAGGAAATCCGGCGGGCAAACATCGTCGTGAACGGCAACACGGTTCACGTTTTTGGCGGACAGTCCGGCGCGGGAGGATACGGAACCGGGATATTTTATTTCCGCTCCACGAATGGCGGCGTGAATTGGGACAATGGCGTGCGGCTCTACGCCGAAGCCGATGCGAGCGCGAGGATGGCGGTGGATGGAAACATCGTGCATGTCGCATTCGGCGCCAAGCTCTCGACCAACTCATTTGGCGGAAGAACCTTCACCATGCGTTCCACAGACAACGGCACGACCTGGGGCGCACCGGTATTCATCGGGGAGAACACTCCTGAGAGCGACGTGCAAGCGCGTCAGCAAATTGCGGCAGTAAATGGGCGCGTGTTCTCGATGTGGCAGCGCGAGCGGCCGTTCGCCGGCGGTCCGTTGCCGACCGAACGATTGGGATACAACCGCTCGTTGAATGGCGGCGACACCTGGGCGGGACTGAAACTCGTGCCGGGTGACATAATCCTGGCGAGTGACACGAACGTCATTCGCGACCATCATCAAATCTGGATGATTCCCGGCGGCGGGCTTCACGTAGCGTGGGCGCACGGACCGCCGGGAGATCCTTCGACACCGCTGGGCTACATCTTTTCGCCCGATTACGGCGCCACTTGGACGAAACCGGAAATCGCGATCAATCCGCCCGGAGGCAGCCTGCCTTATGGCATCGTGGCTGACGACAATTGGGTTCACATCCTCGCTGAACCGGGCATCTACGTGCGTCGCCGTGTGCCGCCTGTCTTTTGTTCGATAAGACGCGAGGGCCAAACGGTCGTTTTGGAGTGGATCGGCCAAGGGCCACTGCAATGGTCCGAAGAAGTGACAGGTCCTTGGAGTTCGATTTCGAACGCCGTAAGCCCGTACCCATTAAGTATCGAGGCCACCAGGCGCTTCTTCCGAGTCGCCTTGCCGTAGCTGTAATGGGGCGGCCTCCTGTCTGCCGATTCGCGCAGTATTTTACGCCGGATCGCGAGGCACGGATTCCCGCGAATCGTAGCGGCTGGAAACTTAACCGATACTTTGGCTCACAAGAACAGGAGGAATTTGCCATTGGGCAACGCTACACCCGCCGCGCCGTTTCCAGGACTTGGGGCCGAACCGGTTTGTCCTTCCGGCCGTCCTTCGGCGTCGTAAAGTTGCCATCTCAGGACGTCGTTTTTCTTCCATGCAACGAGCGTCGCTCTATCTTTCCCGCTCAACGCCAGAACTCCCGTGCGCATACCATTCGATCCGGCTGTCTTGATTTCGCCCGGAGGCAGAACCACACCATTTTTGTCGAGTCGCGCAAAATAGACCTCGCCCTTTGTCGGCCACGCGGCCACGTATCCAGTGTCTGTGCGAGTAATTGTGAAATATGTCATCGGGCAACCGTTAAGTTTCCAAGGTATGCCGCTGATCCGAGTGCGCAGTGGTTTGCTCTTGGAGCGTTGGTTCGATAGAACGACGAACATGTCGCGCTCATTGTCCGTTTCCTCGCGGTAGAGCAGAGCCAACTTGCCATCCGCACCGTAAGCGGCTGCGGTCGTGCAGCAGTTGCATGGGTCCCAAGCCGGATTCGGTTCCGCGTATTCGCTAAAAGTCTCCCCATTGTCATGCGACGCCATCGTGAAAAGTTTGCCGGACAAGAAACATGCGCTGACGTTGCCGCGCTCGTCGGCAGCAAGGGAAAAGCCTTCGCTCGGCTTTCGATTCACGTTCCGCACCGGCGAGAATGCTTTCGCGCCCGGCACGAGGCTGGCGAAATAGAAACCCCATTGTTCCTCGGGGAGCTTCAGCTTCCAGGCATTGTTCGACATGGCGACGTGTACGCGACCATCTTTGCCAATGGCAAGGTCCTCGCCCTGAAACTTCAGGTCCGGCTTCTGCGATGCGGCGTCCACTATGGTCATGGGGGCGCTGAAAGTGACTCCCGCGTCCGTCGATTTCACGTATCGCGGGCCACGTTCCGCGTCGAGCAGCAGATGAATCGTGCCATCCGCGCCGAGCTGAGCTTTCACCACGTTGGCGTCACCTGGCACGCGAATCACAGTCACTCGGTTTACGCGCTCGTTTGCGTGACCAGCGGCAAGCGCTATCAAGGACAAGCTCAGCAGCGAGAGCCTGAAGCGAAGGCTTCGATGGAAATGGGTCATCATCTGGCCGTTATCTCAGCAGACACTTCGCTCGTCAAACCGAACTTGGATTCCACCGTGGAATGTGTTGGCTCACTCCTGCTGTCGCGCGCGGAAGAACAGGTACGGCGCATTCGTTGGCATCACGTCAAGAAGGTGAGTCGTGGTTGTGGCTGTAAGCAGAGTCGCGAATGGTTGCCATACGTTAAAATCACTTGAAGTCTCGATGTTGAACAAGCGTGTGGCCGCGCCCCCAAGTGCGAGGTCGAAGACATCCTTCGTCGGGTTGGCGAGTCGAAGGCCCAGAGGCGGTGGGACTGGTTCGTTGTCCGAGAGAGTAATAGCGACATTCGTCGCCGGAACTGCGCTGTAATACGGGGTGTTTGTCAGCGAAATGGAAATTGTTTCCCAACCTTCGACGAATACATCGTCTTTCGGTGTCACTGTCACGGTTGCGGAATACGCCCCGGTCGGAATCACAACGAAATTTGAAATGGCGTTGTAATCGACTCCATTGACCGCAGTCCCGTCAATCGCGTAGCTGACCAGCAATGGCGCGTTCGTCACACCCGTGCGCGTCACAGTAAAGCTCGCAGTATTAAAGCCGGATTCACTCGCCGTCGAATCCGTCGAAATAATCGAGACAGTCGGCACGCGGAGAGGCGGCGCGGGAGTGGGAGTGATGCGCACCATTTTTCCGATGGAAGGAATGTCGTCCACCAGCGCGAACAGCAAATACCAGCCCGCGAGGAATCGAACGGCGTCATTCGGTAGGGTCGCTTCCACTTCCAAACCGTTCTGGATGAAGCCGAGCGAGAGGAATCGTTGTGGACCGCCGTCCACCCAATGCGTGACCGTGCGCGCACTTACAAGCACAAGTTTGGTGACGCGTTCGGTTAGTGAGACGCGCAATCTGAGGTTGCTTCCTGGCACCAAGTCAGTCGTTGAAAGCCAGTCAATGCGCGGACGCACACCGCGAAAGAGATACGGCGGCTCGAACGCTTCGATGGAGGAATCGTCGCCGGCGAAGGAGCGGTTGCTCGTCAGACCTGCGCCACCCGTGGCAATCACACGGCCATCAGGCACGAGGACCGTGACGTTATGATAATGAATGAAGCGATTCAAGTCAGCCATCGCTCGCCAGGTGTTGCTCTCTGGGTCGTAAAGGTCGGCGACTTTCGTGCAGTTGGGAATCGTGCCCGCATTGGCCAGCAGCACCGGCGCGGGAGTCGGGCCGCTGTATTGCCCGCCAAAGGACAAGACACGACCGTCCGGTAGGATCAGCGCTTCAGGACGATTCCGCAACGCTCGCGAGTTCGGTCCTAAAGTCCAGGTGTTGTTGGACGGATTGTAAAACTCCACAAAGCGATTGGTCGAGCTGACGACGGTTGGAAAAGTGCCTACCGCCATCACTCGGCCATCGGGCAACGGAATAATTTCGTGATCCGCGTGGTCACCACCCGATGCACCTGTACGAGGCTGAATCATGTTTGCGGCGGGCCGCCAAGTGCCGCTCGCGATGTTGTAAAGTTCAGGATAGCGCCACGTCTTCAGCACTTCTCCGGTAAAGAGCAGAATTGCGGGCGGAATTTCCGTGGGCAGATTGAATGAGCCGGTGTTCGTCCAGGAATTCGAGCGTGGGTCGTAAATCTCACAGCCATTCGTTCGCCCGTAACCCGGATCGTTCAACTCGCCCCCCAACACCAGCAGCCGTTCATCAGGCAAGCGCACAAGTCCCGGATACCAGCGGCCCGTGTTCATGTCCGCGTTGCGAACCCATGCGTTCGTGGTGCGCCAATAGGTCTTGGCGATTTTCACCACAGGATCAAGCGGATTGCCGCCCATCGAGCCGCCGGTGAGAAACATGCCGCCATCGGTGTTTAACGTGACGATATGACAGCCTTGCGCGCTGAGCGAATCGGGCGGATACCACTTCATCCCGCTTACCGGATCGAACATTATTGGCTCTTCGGTGTCATGGCAGAAAAAGATTTCGCCACTCGGCAGAAGATTTCCCGACCCACTGCCATCAAGCAGTTCCGGCTCCGTGTTGCAAACTATGGTCCAGCGACCGCCGTTGGTTTCGGACCGCAGTCCGAAATCCACCGACGCGACCAAACTGGTCACGCTGGCGCTCGTCTCCACATATTCGTAACCGAGCGCCGCGACACCGAGTCGATAATCACCGAACCCCACTTTCTCGAAACGGAAGTCACCGGCGATGTCGCTCCGCGTCTCCCGAAACAACCGGAGATCGGATGTGAACAACGTGACTCGTGCGGCAGCAATGGCATTGCCGTTCGCGGCGTTGGTGAGTTGCCCGGTCACCTGCGAAGCCCGAACGCTCAGGCACATGGCCAAAGCTGTCATCGCCGGCAGCACACCCGAGGATCGCACGTGAGCATTTTAGCGTTTAGCTGAGCGGCTGACGAGCAGGGAAAATATGTGAACGAATACGAATTTCACCTGCGAACCGTCGTGACCAACGCGCTTTCCGCTTCGCTTCACGGGCTGCCGGTCGCCCTCTCCGTCACTCATTGGCGGAAATTCACTTCACCTTCCGTGGTTTGAGCTATGAAGTCGGGTCCAGTATCGCCTAATCGGATACCGAAACGGTCGCGCCCTTTGGTCCTCTATCTTTTGTTTCTGACGTCCATCGCGGTAGCGATTTGGAAGCTCCTGATGTAGCCTAGTCCCTGTCCCCAAACCCGACAATTTTCCATTTCGACACCGGGCCACTGACGGAGCGAGGCCGGCGGCGAAGTCTTTCGCAATTTCCAGCCGGAAAACTCCTTGATATCCAAATGCGCCAGACACTGCTCGTATGTGTCAGCGCTTCAGTTTTGCCCCCGATTTCACAACTGGCGAACATCGGCCGCCGACAATACAGGTCAAACACAGTCCAGTTACAGACGGGGAAATCGCGCACTCGAACGGATCATGTCGGCGTGGCAAATTCCCAACAACGAATCGGTCAACACCCGCCTGTCGGAATAATTGTCGCCGGATCGAATCCGAGGAATTCAATGAGGCGGCATCGATGGGATTCCGTCGGGCGGTTCTGGTTTTTCTCCCATTTCTCGATTGCTGTATCAGTAATTCCAAATCCAAGCAGTTTCGCAAGTTGCGTCATGGACAGAGATCGGTCGATCCGCTTTTTGCGGAGGTGTTCTCCGAGGGTCGTAGGAGTGGCCGGGTAGTGCCGTAATCTCTGAAAGTGTATAGATTGGGCGGGTTTCTGTGCTTTGATCTGGCGGTGGCAAATACCCAACAGGTGGAGTGCGCACGGTCAAAGGAGTTTTGCCCATCGCTATTCGCGAAAGCCGATGACAAGGTAGGGTTGCTGATGCCCAAAGACCATGCCGCCGAAGCCGCGGTCGTGACGGCCTGCAAGTGATCCCGATCCAGAATCTGCATGAAGCGGTCAGCTTTCTCGAAGGCGAAACAAAATCGCGCCGACCCGCGTGGACATCGCGAGAATGTTCGACCACGAACAGGACGATGAAGTGGATTTTGCGGCCGTCAAGGGTCAGGAATCAGTGAAACACGCCCTGGAAATCGCCGCGGCCGGCGGACACAACGTCTTGCTGATGATAGGCCCGCCGGGCACGGGCAAATCGATGCTGGCAAAGCGGCTTCCGACGATACTGCCACCGCTCACGCTCGAGGAAGCGCTCGAGACGACGAAGATTCACAGCATCGTCGGCCTTTTGGCTCCCGGACAGGGGCTGGTAACGCGGCGGCCATTTCGCCCGCCGCACCACACCGCCAGCGACGCCCGCCTGCTCGGTGGGAACGTCACTCCGAGCCCAGGCGAAATCTCCCTGGCCCACAACGGTGTGCTCTTTCTCGACGAATTGCCGGAATTCAAACGCAGCGTCCTGGAAACGATGCGCCAGCCCCTCGAAGAAGGCCGCGTCACCATCTCGCACGCCGCTGGCACGATGACCTTTCCCTCGCAATTCATGCTCGTGGGGGCGATGAACCCGACGCCGGACGGCAAGATGCCGGGAGAATCACACTGCTCGCCGCGCGAGATTCAGACCTACCTGAACCGCGTATCCGGCCCGTTGCTCGATCGCATCGACCTCCACGTGGAAGTGCCCGAGGTCAAGTTCCGGGAGATTACGGCGGAACGGACGGGCGAAACGTCCGCCCAGATCCGGCATCGTGTGATGGCCGCGCGCAAGCGCCAACAGGAGCGATTCAAAGGCAGGAAGTCGATCACCTGCCACGCGCGGATGGGCACCCGGGAATTGAAGGCCTACTGCGCCCTCGACGAAGCAACGCTCGAATTGCTGAAAATGGCGATGACGGAATTGAAGCTGAGCGCCCGGGCCTACGACCGGATTCTCAAAGTGTCCCGGCTCTGCGCACGAAGTGCTCAAGTCAGTGTGGGTCAACTGCGACGTAATCGAATTCCTTTTGCCGCTTCTGTAAACTTTCGCACTTCCTCGAGATCCTTCGTGTGGCTGCCGTCCTTGTTGTCGGTTTTGGTTTTTGAGTCAACTCCCGCGGGGTGTACGGATTGGATCGCTTGAACCACGTTTTCGGCTCCCAATCCACCCGCCATAATGACGGGGATGCCCACACTCTCAACAATTTGCCGGTCCAGATTCCAGTCGTGGGTGAGGCCCAAGGCACCGACCTGTTTGTCGCCGGGCTTATGGCTGTCCAAAAGCAGAAAATCGGCAATTCCATCGTAGGATTTTGCGACCGGCACGCTCTCGCTCCCGACCACGGGAATGCTTCGCATGATCGGCAAGAATGGGAACCGTCGTTTGAGGGCAGCGACGTCAGTGGGTATCAGAATATCCGTGTGAGCGCCCAGGTGCAGAATCGCCGGATTCAGCTCGGACACAATTTTGCTGATCCAATTCAGGTCTGCGGACAAAGACAAAGCGGAG
>WNFU01010538.1_pt1 | contig 10193 bp, 10 predicted proteins | sample 5400121 | NCBI WGS metagenome assembly WNFU01 (sample SAMN13153360, study PRJNA577476) | soil metagenome | isolation source: 100 cm soil or saprolite under grassland replicate 1 | place: USA:California | collected 2016-06-15
GAGGTGTCGATCAGGATGCGGCTGGAGGAGCTGACCCAGACCCAGATCGACTTCTCCTTCGACTACGTACGGGTGCGCGAGGGCGTGGAGAAACTGGTCGCCCGGAGCCGTCAGCGCGTGGCGTGCGTGCTCGGCGTCAACGGGGCCACCAGCCCGGCCCGGGTACCGCCGCAGCTCGCGGCGGCGCTGGAGGCCTATGCGATCGTCCCCGCCGCCTACCCCGTGGGCAGCGGTACCGGGGGCAGGGCGTGAGCCTGGCCAGGCAGCCGCGATTCCCGCCCCACCCACCAGGGACACCATGGGGCCGCGGTCGGTTCGTGGGCGGTACTTGACCGGCGGTCGAGGAGGCCCTGGACTCCTTCGGCGGCGAATTCCACGGGCCCCGGCTCCCCGCGCCCCGGCAGCTTTCGATCCGGCCCCTCGGGAGATGACATGACGATCTCGGATCGCACCGATCGGACGCCGCAGCGCCCGGCGCGACGGTCCATAGCCGGCCGACGGCCCTACCCAGGGCCACCGCTGCGGGCGGTACCCGGATTGCTGCGCAAGCTATGGAGTGACCGGCTGAGCCTGCTGGCCGATGCGGCCGACGAGTACGGCGACGTGGCCCGGTTCGCCATGGGGCCCAAGACCATCTACTTCTTCAACCATCCGGATCACGCCAGACACGTGCTCGCCGACAACGCCACCAATTATTACAAAGGGATGGGCCTGGCTGAGGCCCGGCGGCGGATTCTCGGTGACGGCGTGCTCACCAGCGAGGGCGAGGCGTGGCGCCGCCAGCGTCGGGTCATCTCTCCGGCCTTCCGCCGGGAGCGCATCGCGGGATTCGCCGGTGTGGTCGCCGACGCCGGCGCCCACCTGACCCAGCGCCTGGAGGCGCAGACCGGAAACGTTGTCGATCTGGCCGCAGAGATGACGACACTCACGATGGATGTGCTCGGGCGGACTCTCCTCGATGCCGACCTGAGCCCGCTGAACTTCCTGGGGCCCGCGTTCGAGGCCGCGCAGGAGCAGGCGATGTTCGAAATGGTCACGCTGGGCGCGCTGCCGCTGTGGTTGCCGTTGCCGCGCCACCGCCGTTTCCGCGCCGCCCGGCGGCGGATCGAAGATGCGGTACGGACGCTCGTCCGTACCCGCGAACACGACGCGGATACGGACAGGTCCGACCTGATCTCGATGCTGCTACGGGCCGCCCGCAGCGAGCGGGACGCCGACACCCGCCGGCGCGGACTGCGCGACCAGATTGTGACGATCCTGCTGGCCGGGCACGAGACCACGGCCAGCACGCTGACCTGGATGTGGTATCTGCTCAGCCGCCACCCGGAAGCGGCCGGGCGGCTCCGTGCCGAGGCGGTCGCCGTCCTCGGCGACCGCTCACCCGGGTTCGCCGACCTGGTCAGCCTGCCGTATACCACAATGGTCATCCAAGAAACGATGCGGATTTATCCCCCGGTCTGGGCACTGCCGCGACGGTCCCTGGCTTCCGACGAGATTGGCGGGTACCCGGTCCCAGCCGGCGCGGACGTCATGATCAGCCCCTACACGCTGCACCGGCACCGCGGTTTCTGGGCCGAGCCGGAGAAGTTCCGGCCGGAGCGGTTCGCGGCCGACGCTCCGCCTATCGCACACCGGCACGCCTACATACCCTTCGGGGCGGGCCCGCGGGCCTGCGTCGGAAGCCACCTCGGCATGCTCGAAGCGACGCTCGTCGCGGCCATGGTCGCGCGCCGCTTCCGGTTCGAGTTCGCCGGGCCGGCCGATCCGGTGCCCGAGGCCATGCTGTCGCTCCGGGTCCGGGGCGGCCTGCCGGTGCTGGTGAGGCCAGCATGACCGCCAAGCGGCAGCACGCCAAGCCGGTGCCGCAGCACTAGTCAGCCTGAAGCGGTCGGCTAGTTCCGCTCTCGCAGTGAGTTGATGTCCTGGGTCATCCACGCTCGGGCGGATGGAGCCCACACCGGAAGGAGCCGGTCGCCGTGCGTTCGCCGGGCACCGGTCGGCGCCGCGGACCTGTTACGAGGCCGGGCCCTTGGACAGCACCAGCTCGTGCCGATGGCGGCCGGGGTCAGCCTACGGCGCGGGCCCGGCCCGGCCCGGAATCCGGGTCCCCGGCCAGGATCGCCTGCTGGAGCCGCTGCAGCCGTGGGCCCGGCTCCACCCCCAGCTCATCCCGGAGCACGGTACGTATTCGCCGGAATGCCTCCAGCGCGTACCCGGCACGGCCGGAGCGGTAAAGGGCCGTCATCAGCAGGGCGCAGAAGTTCTCGTTCATCGGATTCCTGGCCACCAGCATCGTCAGTTCCCCCAGCAGGTCCGCATGGCGGCCGAGGGTGAGATCGGCTTCGATTCGGCGTTCCAGCACGCCGAGCCTGGTTTCCTCAAGCGATGCCACCTCCGTCGCGAGGATCCGTCCGACCCGCACGTCCACCAGGGCCGGCCCGCGCCACAGCGCCAGCGCGTCGCCGAGCAGTCTGGAGGTGGCTGCCGGATCTCCTGCTTCTGCTGCTCTGCGGCCCGCACGCGCGAGGCGGTCGAACTCCGCCACGTCGGTCTGGCTCAGTTGGGCCACGATCTCGTAGCCGGAGTGCCTGGTGACAAGCAGCCGTCTCGCCCAATTCACGTCCCTGGCAGCCGTCGCCAGCTTGGCCCTCAGATGGAGGATGTAGGTCTGCACGGTGCTGGCGAAGGTGAGTGGCGGCTTGTCCCCCCAGAGCTCCTCGACGAGCGTCTGTGTCGTGACCACCCGGCCGGCGTTGAGCGCCAGCAGCACGAGGATCTGGCGCTGCTTGGGCGCGCTCGGCACCACCGGCTGGTGATTCACGTGCGCGGACAGCCGGCCCAGCAACTGGAGTATCACTTTTCCACGTTCCTCGTTCATCTCGCAGCTCCAAAGGGCTGGCAGAGGAGGACTTGCCGTTGCTCGAGCTTGACTCGTGCAGCACCCGGGATTCCAGGGACCTGGTCACGACCGGAGGGTGAAAAACTCATCTCCCTGGCATGACATGGTGATGTCCGCCTCAAATGTTCGGAGCCTGTGACGGATGCACGCGGCGGACAGCAATCGGGAGGAAGCGCACCCGCACCTCTCGCGCCACGATGGCGAGGTGACCTCCGGTGTCACCCGTGGAAGGTGGACACATGCCGACTGTCTTCGGATCGGTGCGCAGGCTGGTGCTGACCCCTCAGCTCGCCGATGTGACCTTCGCCAAGCCGGGTTTCCCGGGCGAGTCCTGCCCTGGCGCACAAAGTCTGGAGGCTATACCCCAGGCGGTTGTCTGCGGATTCGAGTGGGGAATTGATGCCCGCGACCTGTGGGAGGTCGAGCGCCGGCTGGATCTGGTGGACGCGGAGATGCGCGGATTCGCCTACGAGGGCGTGACGATGGCCTTCACGGTCCTCGACGCGATCGGACGCGGTCACCGGACCCGTGACCTGCTGCTCGGCCCAGGACGCCGGCATATCTTTCTCGCGTATATCGGCATGGGTTTCGCGATGGCAAGATTGCCCAGACGGCTGTGGAAGAAAGCCGTTCCTGACCTTGGCGGCGATCCGTATTACCCAACGATGAGCTGGCTGGCGGTCGACGGTTACGGATTCGATCGCGCCTATTTCGAAACGCCTCGCTGGGTCGATGCGCAGAAGGTACCGAAGCCTTTCCCTTGGGAAGGCTCGCCGGACTATTTCCTCCGCGCGACCGACCAAGGCATCGGACGCGCCCTGTGGTTCATCTGCGGTGGTCGCGCGCCCGATGTCGCCGCCGCGGTGAGGCGTTTCGCCGGCCACCGCCAGCCCGATCTGTGGAGCGGCGTAGGGCTGGCCGCCACCTTTGCCGGGGGAAGCGACCCGAATGGCCTGAGCGCGCTGCGGCGTGCCGCGGGTGACGATGGGGCCCAGCTGGCACTGGGCGTGGTGTTCGCCGTGAAGGCGCGTGCCTACGCCGGCCTGGTGCCGGAGTACACGACTGCCGCTTGCCAGACCCTGGCCGGCCTTTCCGTCGACAAGGCGGTCGCGCTCGCCGACGCCACAGCGGTGCATTCCCCGGGATCCGAGCCCGCCTACGAGCTGTGGCGTCAGCGGATCCGGGCCCATTTCGACGGTGACTGACCGCCACGGGCGCCCACGGGTTCACGACGCCGAGGGGCCGCGATACCTCAGCCGACCGCGGTCGATCACGACGGTCCCGTCTTCCTTGGCGGTGCGGAACGCGGCAGTGCCGTCGTCACCGCGCCAGATCGAGACGATCAGCGAATCACCCGGAATCACGGGAGCGGTAAACCGGCCCGACATCGAGATGAACCTCGCCGGGTCGGAGCCGCACAGCTCGTGCAGCAGCACTCGTCCGGTGAACCCGTAGGTGCACGGCCCAGGCAGGATCGGCCGGCGGAAGCCACCGCGTGCGGCGACCTTCGGGTCGGCGTGCAGCGGGTTCCGGTCACCGGAGAGCCGGTAGAGCAGCGCCTGCTCCGGCCTCGTCGGCTCCACGACCTGCCGGTCGGGTTCCCGGTCGGGCGGCTGCCACGACGCGGAGGCGCCGCGGTCGCCACCGAACCCACCCTCGCCGCGGATGAACATGCCGAACCGGGCGGTGACGAGGGGGCCGCCGCCCGCGGAGTCGACGGCGACGCTTTCGAACTCCACCAGCGCGCCCGAGCCCTTGTCGTAGATTCCGGTGACGGTCGACGTGACCCGCACAGTGCCGGAGGCCGGCAGCGGCCGATGCAGCTCGACGTGTTGTTCGGCCTGCACCAGCATGGCCGGATTGAAGTTCCCGATGCGGCGCGCCACTGGCGCCCGGGCCAGCAGCACGCCGTACGTGGGCAGCACTTTCTGCTCGACGCCTTCGCTGTTCTCGGTGGTGAACTCGAGCTCGCGCAGCGGGTCGCCGAGACCCGCGCCGACGCCGAGGGCATACAGCAACGCGTCCTTCGAGGTCCAGGATCGCTCGTGTGGTTCACCGGGCAGTCCGACGAGACTGTGGTCTAGCGACATCACGGCCCTTCGAGTGATCCTGCGCGTATCACCCTCACCGTCACAGAAGGACGAGTCCGACGGCGACTCCGGGCTTGCTCACCCCTCTCGCAATCGTGAAGTTGGCCGGTCCCGCCCGGCGAAGTGATGATGCCCGAGTGACGGCTACGTGCGAGGAGGCAAAGTGCAGTGGACCGTGCGGACTCCGGACGGTGGGCTGTTGGCTGTCGAGGATCGGGGTGATCCCGCCGGCCGGACGGTCCTGGTCCATCACGGCATGCCGAGCTCTCGAAAGGTAGCCTTCTTCGGCCCGTGGGTTCGGGATGCCGCCGAGCGCGGGCTGCGGCTGATCAGCTACGACCGGCCAGGCTACGGCGAGTCCTCGGCCCGGCCCGGTCGCGCCGTCGCCGACACCGCCGCCGATGTACGTGCGATCTGCGCCGAGCTGGGCATCGATCGGCTGGCCACGTGGGGCTTCTCGGGTGGTGGCCCACACACGCTCGCGTGTGCCGCCCTGCTCCCGGACCTGGTGACCGCGGCCGCATCGCTGGCCGGAGCGGCGCCGTTCGACGCCGAGGACCTGGACTGGTTCGCTGGCCAACACCGATCTCAGGCCGAGGAGACCCGCCTCTACCTCACCGACGAGGTCGCCGCCCGGCGACAGATGGACCAGGACCGGGAGGACTATCTGCTCGCCTCGGCCGACGAGGCGGTCGAAGAGGGATTCCACGGGTTCACGCTCCTCTGCGGGAAGGCCGGGCTGGTGCCGGGTACCCGGGGATGGTGGGACGACAAAGGCATGCAGCTACGACCGTGGGCGTTCGAGTGCGCGGACATCACCGTGCCGGTTTTGCTGGTGCACGGCCGGCAGGACGTCCTCGTGCCGCCCGGCCACGGCGAATGGCTGGCCAAACACATTCCGGGCAACGAGGTGCGGTGGTTCGACGACGGGCACGCGAAGCTGGCCCGAGACCGCGTACCCGAGGCGCACGCGTGGCTGTCCGAACGGATCTAAAGCGGGCTCACGACACCGCAACGGGGGTGTCGGCGAGCGCGGCAGCCACCGCGTCCAAGCCGGCCGAGATCGCGAACACCGCGCCCGGCCGCTCCCCGTCGACCGGAGCGGCCGGCAGGTCCGCGCCCGTCACCCAGGCGACCACCGTCTCGTCCGGGCCGACCAAGCCGGCCGTTATCGCTCGGCGGAGGCCGGCAAAAGCGGCGGCGCCGGCCGGTTCGCTGGCGATCCCCGCCCCGTCGGACAGCAGGTCGACCGCGTCCAGGATCTCGGCGTCGCTGACGGTGACGAAGTCGCCGCCGGCCTGGCGCACCTCCTCGATGGTCCACCCACCGAGCATCGGCCGGGGCACCTCGATGCCGTCGGCCACCGTGCCTGGCCACTGAGCCGGCGCCGGGACACCGTGCCACTGCGCGGCCAGCGGGGCACAGCCGCGCGCTTGCACCGCGACGATCCGGGGAACCTTCGCCAGCACTCCGCAAGCGACCAGTTCCCGGAAGCCCTTGGCCGCCCCGATCAGCGTCACCCCGTCCCCGACGGGCAGGATCACCGCATCGGGCGCACGGTCACTGAGCTGTTCCCAGACCTCGAACGAGGCCGTCTTCTTCGCCTCGATGGTCAGCGGATTGAGCCCCGTGCAGCGGTCCAGCCAGTGCAAGTGGCCAGCAGCCTGCCGGGACAGCTCGAACGCGGCGCGGTAACCTTCGCGGACCCGGAACACGTACGCGCCCATGGCCGCCATCAGCTCCACCTTGGCGGGTGCGCAGTCGGCGGGCACGAAGATGACAACGGCCATGCCCGCGGCCGCGCCGCCGATGGCGGTCGAGACAGCGGCGTTGCCGGTCGACGCCGTCGACACGACCCCGACGCCGGCGCGCAGTCCTTGATCGATCACCAGGGCCGTTGCCCGGTCCTTGTTGGAGGCGCTCGGTCCGGTCGTCTCGTCCTTGAGCCACAGCCCCGGCAACTCGAGCCGCTGCCGGAGCTCCCACGGGGCGCGCAACGGCGTGCCGCCCACCGGCAGCGGGTACCGGGTGGGCTCGTCCGGCCGTGGCAGCAGGCCTTGATACCGCCATATGCCCGCCCCGGAGGCGGGGCCGGGCAGGAGCGACCGGCCATAGTCGTATGTGTACGCCTCATGTCCGTGCACGGACTCCAGTCGCCCCTCGCCCACCGGTGCCTCCTGACGGGTCACTCGTCTCACTCGCCGAAGAAGTCCGCCACCGCGACCGTGCGCGGATCGTTCTTGGCCCGGTCGAGCACGATGGCGCCGACGGCGAGATCGAGAACGCCGAGACCGAACGGCGAGAACACGACGGGTTTGTGCGGCTCCGGTTCGCAGCGGCCGAGCAGGACGTCGGCGAGCGTGCCGGTGACGAACTCGCGCCCGCCGGACACCTGCTCGGCCAGATGCGGCGACGTCTGGGCGTGCAGGCAATGGTCCACGTCATCGACGATGTTCTGCGCAGCCAGCAGCGTACGCGGGTGGATGTCCCGCAGGGAGATGTTCAGTACGGTCTGCCCCGGCCGGAAGCGCAGTGTCTCCGGCAGGTAGGGCTCGCCCGCGGTCGTGGCGAAGACGACCACGTCGCAGCCGAGTGCGGTTTCGAGGTCGGCGGCGTCGCCGGACTCGGGCCAGTGCCTCGCCGCTCGGCTGACGAACCGCTGAGCCCGCTCGGGCACCAGATCGTGGCAGACGAATCGCGTCACCGGAAGTCGCGTGTGATGGAGGTAGTCGGCGATGGTGGAGGCGATCACGCCCGTACCGACGAAGCCGAGGCTGACCGGCCCGCCCCGGGGCCGGAGGGCGCGCGCCGCCAGCGCGGCCGAGGCAGCGGTGCGTGCCGCGCTGATGTGAGCCGCCTCGAGGCAGGCCACCGGCCGGCCGGTGCGGTCGTCGTTGAGCAGCAGAACGGCCGACGCCCGGGGCAGACCGAGCTCGTGGTTGCCGAGGAAGCTGCTGATCCACTTGAGCCCCGGCATCCCGACCTCGCCGCCCAGATAGGCGGGTAGGGCGATGATGCGGTTCGCCGGCCGATCCGGGAAACGCAGAAAGCGGCTGGACGGGTTGACCGTGTCGCCCTTGTCGTGGGCGAGGTACGCCGCCTCGACCGCGGCCAGGACGGCATCACGGGAATCGTTGAGCGCCTCGGCGGCGACCGCATGCGGCACGACCTGAAACATCCGTGCTCCTCACCAACGCGCCAGGACCGAGCCGATGCCCGGGAAATGTTCGGCCACCCACTTCTCCGAGTAGAGGGTGTCGACGTACCGCTCCCCGTTATCCGGCGAGATGGCCACCACCGGCTCCCCGTTGCGCAGCGTGGGCGCCAGCCGGCGCACCGCGGCGAGCACCGTGCCGGTGGAACCGCCGACCAGCAGTCCGTACCGGCGCGCCACCGTATGGCACGCCGCAACCGTCTCGACCTCGGGCACCACGACCCGCTCGAAATCACCGTCGTCGACGAGCAGCGCGGGGCGGAGGCTGGCGCCCAGACCCGGGATGAGGCGCGGAGCGCCCGCACCGGTGAATAGGATCGAGCCCTCGGAGTCGACGGCGATGATGCGAGTGGCCGGGCGGTGCTCGCGGAAGAACTCGCGGCAGCCCATGAGCGTCCCGGCGGTGCTCACCCCCACGAGCACAGCGCCGACATCGGGGAGTTCCTCGAGGATGCTGCGGGCGGTCTGGCGGTAGTGGGCGGAGCTGTTGGCCCGGTTGGCGTACTGGTTGGGCCAGAACAGCTTCCGGTCCTGCCTCAACTGGGACCGTATGTAGTCGATCCGGGTCTGCAGGAAACCGCCGTTGGGATCCCGCTCGGTGACCACGACGACCGTGGTGCCCTGCGCCCGCATCGTCCGCATGGCGGCGGCGTTGGTGTTGGGGTCGGCCACGATCGTGAGGTTGATTCCCCGGGTGGCGCACAGGGTCCCGAGCGCGATGCCGAGGTTGCCGGACGACGATTCGATCAGCCGGTCGCCCGGGCCGATGCCGAACCTGTTCATCAGGTCCTCGATCAGCGCCACGGCGGTCTTCAGCTTGATCGATCCGGCCGGGTTCAAGCCCTCCAGCTTCAGGATCAGATCGACTCCGGGGACGAACCCGGCCAGGTCGAGAAAGATGTCATCGGTGACGATGTCGTACGCGGCGTCAAAAATCATCGGACCTCGCTACGCCAGTTTGGTGCGGTCGGAGCTCAGCCATGCTCGGCGCGTACGAGGCTCGCCGGACGCATGTCGGTCCAGTGCTCCTCGATGTAGTCGATGCACGCGGCGCGGGAGTCGTCTTCGTGGACGACGGTCCAGCCGTCCGGGCAAGGGAGGGAGACGGGCCACAGGGAGTACTGCGCTTCGTCGTTCACCAGAACTCGATAGCGGGCGTCGGCGTCTTCAAAAGGATTGGACACGAGTACCCCTCGTTTCGTTGTCACGGGCCGGCCGTCCACATCGATCGTGCGCACCACCGGCGGGCCGAGCATCTCGGTCATTGCCGACCGGCTCACCGAGCGGCCCCGTCGCCGGCGACCAGCACGTCGATCCGGCCGGCCATGTCCTTGAGCAAGGGCGATTCGAGGAGCACGCGGACGGAGAACTGCACGTTCCAGGCACGCCGGGCGGACAGGACCAGCCGGGTGGCGAGCATCGAGTCGCCGCCGAGGTCGAAGAAGTTGTCGGAACGACCGACCTCGTCGAGGCCCAGGATCTCGGTCCACAGCCGGGCCAGGGTGAGTTCCGTATCGGTGGCGAGGTCAGCGTGCATGTCCTATCCCTCATGTCCCATGCCGGCGGACGCGGGGAGAGCCGGCCGTCCAAGGAAGTCGACGATCGCGGTCCGTGCCTCCGCGTCGACGGCCAGCTCCGGCCTGTCGCAGGGGATGCGCACGGTCCGGAGGTCGGTGGCGCCCAGCCAGCCGGCGTCGGCCGGATGCCCTCGCGAGATCACCTGTAGGACCTGGCCACGCGGAGGGGGCTGGCCGTCGTGGTGAGCCGCCACGAGAAAGGTGAGCCATTCGACGTACACGCCTACCAGGTTCTCCACCGGGCCGCTGACGTCGGCACCGGCGAAACCGTAGGAGGCCAGCGCCAGCCGGGCGCGCAGGCGCAGATCCTCCGCGATGCGCTCGACCAGGACCTCGGGCGTGGCGAGCATGCGCTCGACGTCGAGCAGCGGTGGCCGCTCGGCGTCCGTCACCCGGCCCTCGACCTGACGTAC
>WNFU01010541.1_pt1 | contig 10192 bp, 10 predicted proteins | sample 5400121 | NCBI WGS metagenome assembly WNFU01 (sample SAMN13153360, study PRJNA577476) | soil metagenome | isolation source: 100 cm soil or saprolite under grassland replicate 1 | place: USA:California | collected 2016-06-15
CGGATGATCCCTGCGCCTGGTTCATCAAGTCCTCCCAGAGAGCATCCGACTCACCACTCAGGTAGGGACATAGAACCTCACGCGCCCGTTGGGGCGCCTGGTTCAGGAAGATATGTTTCATGATGGTGAACAGCCAGGCCTTGCAATTCGTCCCCTGCTGATAATGGCGGAAAAACCGATAGGCTCTTAGGACCGTATCCTAGACAAGATCCTCGGCTTCGCTCGACCGCCCGGTCAGCAGCAACCCGAATCCGTACAGCGCGTCCAGGCAGGGAAGAACCAACTCCTCGAACAGCCGGTCTTTCTCCTCATCCATCGAGGATCTCTCAGGGTTCCGCCGCTACACTCCAGAGACCAGACAAGCGTTCGCGAGGAGCATTATTCTGTTATTAGTTTTATAACTGCGAACGCCCGCATATTATTCCTGAATGATAAGTCAAAAAATAAGACAAAAACTGACAGCTTAGTAAGCTAGTGCACGCTTACCGTGTCATGCGCTCCTCTTCTTTCTTGTTCGCTGCACGGTGCTGGATGGTGCAGCCAGCGCCAGGGTCACGTCAGAACAGTTGGTAATGGCTTGCAGTCGCCATGAAAAAGAGCATCGGGAACGAGAGGTAGAAATTCGTTCGGGACGCCAGAAACGCCACCCGCGCGTGTTTGGCCATCTCCGGAGGCGGCGAAGTCCTGTTCGCGGCGGCTTCGGTGGTCATCCGGATCACGACCTTCTGGTTCGGCCAGATGAGGAGCCAGACGTTCAGGAACATGATGATTCCGAGTCCGCCCCCGATCGCGATCGAGATCCCCCAAGAAGTTGAAAAAATCCCATGGCCATGGCCGTGCATGAAATGCGACCACACTATGATCAGCCCGGAGAGAACTGTCACCAACGCCGCGTACCTGAACCACCAAAGCGCCCGAGGCAATAATTTCTGCACGACGCCGCTCTTAGTGCCCGGATCGGTCTCTTTCATGAAAGGAACCTGGACGATGTTGAAGTAATAGAGGAGCCCGATCCAGGTGACGCCCGAGAGGAAGTGAATCCACCGCATCAACAGGATGATGAACTCGTCAGCTTTGAACTCCATATTGGCTCCTTGGCTTAAGATTCGGTGCGTTTGTGTAGGTATAGTTCACATTCTGGTTGGTGGGCACCGATTATTCAGGGAATGTCTCCCGTTGTCAAGGACTGAGGAAGTACTACAGATAGCGATCCACGAGTGCACACAGCTCCTTGACGGCTGCCGCGGACTTCGCGAGCGCCGCCTGCTCGTCCTTTGTCAGCGAAAGCCGCACGATTTCCTCGACGCCCCGGCGCCCTAGCTTCACCGGCACGCCCACGAACAGGCCGTCCACTCCGTACTCGCCCCGGCACAGGGCGGCGCACGGCATGATCTTCTTGCTGTCCAGCATGATCGCGTCTACCATCGCGACGATGGAGGCTGATGGGGCATAGTAGGCGCTGCCCGTTTTCAGGAGCGCGACGACTTCGGCTCCGCCCTCTTGGGTGCGCTTCACCAGCGCGTCAATCCGCTCCTTCGGGAGCCACTCGCTCAGGGGCACTCCCGCGACGGTCGTGTACCGGATCAAGGGGACCATCTGGTCGCCGTGCCCGCCGAGCACCATCGTCTGCACGCTGTCCACCGAGACCTTGAGTTCCGCCGCGATGAACGATTGCAGCCGCGCTGAATCCAGCACGCCGGCCATGCCCATGACCCGCTCGCGCGGGAACTTGCTGATCTTCTGGGCGACGTAGGTCATGGCGTCCAGCGGATTGGTGACCACCACCAGGATTGCGTTGGGCGAGACTTTCGCCACTTGCTTCACGACGTCCCGGACGATCTTGGCGTTGGTCTCCAGCAACTGTTCCCGGCTCATCCCCGGCTTGCGGGGCACGCCCGACGTGATGACGACGAGGGACGACCCGGCCGAGACCTTGTAGTCCGTTGTGCCCTCGATGCGTCCGTTGGAGCCGACCAGCGGAGCCGCCTGCATCAGATCCAGGCTTTTCCCCTGCGGAATGCCGTCTACAATATCGAGCAGCACCACATCGTACCGACCAGTCTCCACCAGGCGCTGCGCGGTCGTGCCCCCGACATTACCGGCGCCGATGACCGTGATCTTCTCGCGTCCCACTGGTTTCCCCTCCAACCTAGTCGTCATCGTGCGATGCCCAGCCGGCCACCTTAAAATTGATCGTACACACGAAATTCTCGCCCAGATAGAAGTTGAGCTTGATTTTTTTCTTTCCGTAGTGCTTCGCCAGGAACTCCTCCGGATTATCGATCAATTCCTGGTACGTGCCCGGCTCGTACTCCCCCAACTCGACGAAGCTGACAATCATCCCTGTCTTGACCTCCTGCAGGACCTTGAGCCGACACTGGGGAAAGACCTCCCAGAACTTGGCCTTGATCTCGTCGGCCGTGGGCTCCGGGCGTTCCTCCCCCGGCCTGACGTCTTTCGCAAATTTCGCCTGCCGCCGGACGTACGGGTAGGCATGCCCCGTAAAGAGCTTGTAGAGCCACTTAGGGACCTCCCGCTCGCCGGTGTTCGGATCCATCAGGTCGTCAACGCCTTATAGATCCGCGGCAGGCGCTCGGGCAGGCTCTCGACCCGATCGATGATCAGGTAGCAGACATCGCCGTACATCCGCTCCAGGTACCCGCGGGCCTCCCGATCCACCGTGATGCAGAACGGATGCACGCCCAGGGCCTTTGCCTCCCGCAGCGCCGCCTTGGTGTCCTCCAGGGCGTACTCCTCCTGGTAGGCGTCGTCCAGCGGGCGGCCATCGCTCAGCATCACGAGGAGCTTGACCTTGGCGGCCCGCTCCGACAGCCGCCGCAGGGCGTGCCGGATCGCCGCGCCGTCCCGGTTCTGCGCCAGGGGCTGGACCGCGTCGATGCGCCGCCACACCGATTGACCGTACCGCTCGTCGAAGTCTTTCAGCACCAGGACTTGCACGTCATGGCGGGACTGCCCGGAATACCCGTACACCGCGTACTGATCGCCGATCGCCTCCAGCGCCTCGCAAAGCAGCACCAAGCCTTCCTTTTCGACATCGATGATGCGCGCACCGCCCGGCCCGATTTGCTGGCCGGTGGAGCCGCTCAGGTCCACGAGAAACGCCGCGGCCACGTCCCGGTCACGCCGATCCCGGCGGATGTACACGAACTCCGACGCGCTGATGTGCGCCTTCCGCTCGACCAGCGCCTCCACCGCCGCCTCGATATCCACTTCCTCGCCGTCCGCTTGGCGGCGCATCCGCCTCAGCCCCGGTGGACGGATCCCTTCGAAGTAGCGGCGGATCAGGCTCACCACGCCTCCGTACCGGCTCCGGACCAGCCCGATGAACTCCTCCGTGCCTTCGGGAGCCGTCTGCTCGACGACCCGGCACCAGCGCGTCCGGTAGTCCAGGATCCGGCCATCCCATTCGTCGTAGAGGAACGCGCGCATGCCCGGCAGAGCAGGTGAAGCAGCGCCAGCTTCCTCCTCCGGGATCACACGCGCATCGTCCGCCAGCGACGCGGACTCACGTCGTCCTTCCACCGGCGAGGGAACCGATGCCGCGTCACGAAGCACGCGAGGCCACTGCTGGGACCTTGATCCTCCCGACAGGGATGGTTCGCCGCGGGAGCTTTCCAGAGCAGGCGCGCTCGGCTCATCCGCCTGGCCGCCGACACCCCGTTCAGGTTCCCGCACACGCGTGGCATCCATGACACCTCGATGGGCGAAGGTCTCCACGGGCCGATAGGCGCCGCCTTGCTCCTCGCCGGCGCGTGGTTGGAGCGGCCGGTTCGAATCTTCAGGAGCCCCGTCCGGAGGCGTCGGCAGTTCTTTCGCGGTGAGCTCTTCGATCAGCACATAGGCGCGATGGACCGCCCGGACGACGTCCTCGGCCGTCGCCTGCGGGGTGCCGACCACCCGCAGCAGCGCCCACGCCCGCTCCACGACGTCCGCCAGAGCGTCGGGGACGCGGACTTCGTCAGGATCGGTGGCTGACATCTCCAACAACAATTCGATGATCAGCTCGCGGACCGACATGCCGTGGGTCAGGGATCGCCGGGCGACCTCCTCCCGCGCCACGGCATCCATGTCGCGCCGCAGACCCGGATACTCCGCCTTGAGACAGGCTTCGATGCGCGCATCCTCCGCCATCATCCAGAGGTCGCGGATCAACAGCGGATGCGGATACAGTTGGAAGAACTCTTCAAGAGACGTCGGCGGCGAAGCGGAGGCGCGGCCATAACGAAGCCCGGCCTGGGCGGCCAGGTCCGCCAGACGGCTGAGTCGCAGGTCGTACGTGCCGTATTCCAAGTGGCCGGCCTCGTGTGCGGTCAGCACCTTGTACATGCGTAGATTATCTTCTTTGGACGGGTAGCGCCGCATCCGCGCGGGCAAGGCGATCGTGCTCCCGTCTCCTTTACTTTCATCAAGCGGGCGGATCGTCACCGGATGGCCGCTCAGTCCCTCCGCGAAGAGCTTGAGCACACGGGCCACGCTGCGTAACGCCACGCCGCTCGCAGCCTCTTCGATCGCCTCCAGCGCCTTGCGGGTCTCGACCGCGAAGTAGGCGCGCGCCGCGTCGGGATTGTACGCCAGCACCTCCATGCCGCCTCGGTACCACTTGTCGAACCGGTCCAACATCGCGGTAGAGGGGGCGGGCGCGTCCGGATCGGCCAGGTCAATCACCTCCGGCGCTCTCCTTAGATATGCCAGGGCCGCCGCCGCGTCCCGCTCCGCAATCAACGTCCCGTACTGGAGCACGCGCTCCTGCCACTGCGGGTCGCGGATGCGGCGCAGCCATCCAGGCGCTTCGCTCAGGAACTCGACGGCCTGTTCGGGTGAGTGGTTCGCCAACGCGCCGTCGAGCGCCAGCACCCTATGGCGCACCGCTGGTGTGGCGAGGTCCCCCAGCAGCGCGGGGCTCGTCCGGAAGAAGGCCAGCGCCGCCATGTAATCAGGCTTGCCCAGGCTGTTGGGCGTTACGAGCTTGACGCTGACCGACGCCCAGGCCTTCAGATCCTCAATGGCCAAGACCTTCAGGATCTCAGGACCACGCCGGAGGTATTCAATCCCCAGCACGTAATCCAACTTGGCGAGGTCCGCGCCGATCTGCGCCCACAGCTGCAGGGTCTCCACACCCGCGGCGGCCGCCACCCCTGCAGCCTGACGGAAGCCTTCCAGCGCCACGTTGGCGTCTTGTTCCGCCAGCTCCAAGGCCAGCGCCAGCGCCGAGCCAGCGGTCGCGGCCCCCATTGCCCGCACCAACCCGGGGCTCTCCTTACAGAATTTGATGGAGGCGGCGCCCGATTGCTCGTTCAGCGAGACGGTGAGATCAATCCAGGTGACGACTGCCTCTCCCGGAAGGAGCGCCGCAACCTCGGGCAAGGCCTCGACGGCCGCGGACGCCACCTTGCGGGATCCCTCCCGCAGTTCGGTGAGCAGCTCGAGCGCGGCCGCTGCATGCCTGACCTCTGCCAGCCGGTCGGCGAGCGTCGCCGCCACGGTCTGTTCGAGATCGTCCGCGAGCAACGCCGTTAGCTTGTTCACAATGGTGTCAGCACTCACGCGCAGCCCTCGCAAAACCGGCGCGATTATAGCATCATCCACATTCGCATTCATCGTCGATTTCACATGCTTCAGGGCGTCAGATGCCGCCGCTCGCGCCGAGGAAGGACAGTCGTCGTGGCTGAGCCCAGCGAAAAGAGTCTCGAGAAGATGCGGAAGTTCGTGAAGGGGTGTGCGGAGAAGATCGAAGCGAAGCTACGCCGCTGGATTAGAAACCATCGTGATCGTCATAGTCCGGGCCCTTGGGCATCGCGTCCAGCAAGTTTTCCCGCTCCTTGTCCTCGGGGTCGTAGAGCAACCTCTTGATTTCCTCGTCGCTCAACGGCTTCATGATCGGCCCGACCGGCTTCAGCTTTCGCCTGGCCTGACGCTTTGCCTCTTCCGGATCGGGCGCCTTCGAAGGCCCCGATGATGGAGTGTCGTCCTTTTTTTTCTTCTGATCGTCGGTAGCCATAACCTGCCCCTTTAGAATACCGCTGTGACGATCTCGCGCAGACTGCGCTGCATGTCGACATCGTCCGTGATGGGCCGGATGATCGCCGCCTCGCACGCTGTCTCTGGTCTGACTCCGCTTTTGATCAACTGTCCGGCATAGATCAGCAGCCTGGTGCTGACCCCTTCTTCCAGCCCATGGTTCTTGAGATTGCGGACCTTCTCGCCGACCGTGACCAGGCCCACCGCGATCTCCTTGTTCACGCCGACTTCGCGTTCGATGATGCGGACTTCCAGATCCCGCGGGGGATACGAGAACTCGATCGCCATGAAACGCTGCTTGGTGCTCTGCTTGAGATCCTTCAGCACGCTCTGGTAGCCGGGGTTGTACGAGATGACCAGCAGGAAATCATCCACCGCCTCGATCATCTGCCCCTTCTTCTCGATCGGCAGGAGGCGCCGGTCGTCGCTCAGGGGATGAATAATGACGGTCGTGTCCTTGCGGGCTTCGACGATCTCGTCCAGGTACACGATCGCGCCGTGCTTGACTCCCAACGCCAGCGGACCGTCCACCCAGACGGTCTCATCGCCTTTGAGCAGGAAGCGCCCGACCAGGTCGGAGGCGGTCAGGTCCTCATGGCAGGCCACGGTGATCAAGGGACGGCCCAGCTTGTGCGCCATGTACTGGATGAACCGAGTCTTCCCGCAGCCGGTCGGGCCTTTCAGCATCACCGGCATCCGCGCCGAGGCGGCCGCCTTGAACAGTCCGATCTCGCCATTCACCTCGGCGTAGAACGGCTCGGTCTTCACCCGGTACTGCTCGATCCCCTGCTCTAATCCTTTCGCCACCCGCGTCTCCCCCACCGGAAACTCAGTATCCTATAATATAGGAGATGGCGGTCTTCCCACAACCTCTTCGATTGCGCGGCTCCCCTGCGGCGCTCGCTGCGGCGTTGCTCCTCGCCTCCGGATGCGTCTCCTCCGAGTTGGTGCCCACCAACATGGAAGCCCAGATTGCACGCGATCTTCCATTTGAGTCCATCAAGGCGGAGCCTGAAAAATATAAGGGACGCGTGGTCGTCCTCGGGGGCAAGGTGCTGAGCGCGAAACGGCTGAAGGAAGGCACGCAGATCGAAGTGCTCCAACTGCCATTAGATAAGGCCGACGCGCCGATCATGACCCTCGTCCAATCCAAGGGCCGCTTCCTGGCCTACCACGAAGGGTTCCTCGATCCCGCCACGCTGCCGGCCGGCACGGCTGTATCCATGATCGCGGAGGTCACCGGAGCCAAGACCCTCCCCCTCGACGAAGTCGAGTACACCTATCCGACGATGAAAATCCGCACGCTCAAGATCTGGCCGGAGCAACGCTATATGCCCTGGCCTGGGCCCTATCCTTATTACCCCTACTTTTACCGCTACCCCTACCATCCCTTCTATCCCTTCTGGTGGGATCCGTGGTATTAGCCCTAAGCGGGTCCTGTCGCCGAGCCACCGGGGCACCCATTGCTCCTCAGATGCAATGGGTCACCAGCTCGCGCTCCGCGTTCGACCCGTTGCATTCGGCGGAGCAACGGGTTCCCCGGCAAGTCGCGCTGCGCTCCGCCAGGGTCCCACTCAGCGCCACCCGCTCGTGCTATTTTTATGCGTTGGGGTGAATGATGTACGATTCGACGAGGCGCAGCGGATGGTAGGCGAGCTTCGCGCGGCGGAGACCTTCCAATCCTGAATCGTCCATCGTGTTGATCAGCTCGTAGGACTCCAGCTCGCGGCAGAACTCGCGGAAGATGTACGCCCCCAGCCCCTTCACATGCCGGTCGGCGATCTCGAACAGCACACAGAAGGTAGAAGTATTTAGCGGATAGCCGAACGCGTAGGCCGCGATCCGCCCTTCGACCTCGACGACGCGCCCAATGAGACCTAAATCAGCAGCGTGGGTGATGCCGTTTCGGTGAGCGTGTGCGGCATCGGCGGCCAAATGCGCGGCGAGATCGGAAGCGCCATCGTGTTTCGCTCCCTGCCGCCACTGCTGAAACAAGGTCAGACAGGCACCCGCGTCGTCAGACCGAAATGGGCGATACATTGGGTGCGCGTGGACGACGCAATGGTTGTAAGCCACGCGCTGGCTCTTGTAGCGATCGCCACGTAACGCGACGAGGTCGGCCCGTTGATAGAGATAGTCCGGTCCTTTGGGTGCCACGCGATAGCCTTTTTCGCGGCATCGAGAGGCCAGGCTCTCCGGAGCATTTTCGACGCGGGTGAGGGCCGGCGTCCGATTCCGTTTGGACAAGAACTCGAACGCTTTGGTCATGGCCGGACCGCCGGGATCGGGCCCGATGGGCGGCAGCGCCAGGAAACTGCCGTCTGGATTGCCGGCGAAGAGGCAGAGGTGCCCCTCCAGTTCCATCCACTCGTACCGAAGAAGGCCCTGCCAGATGAAATGAAAGGGAAAGGAGCAGGCGGCCAGCGGATCACCGGGCGCGGCATGCGCGGCCAGCGCGGCTTCAAATCGAGGACGATCTGTCAGGGCGAGCGGGCGGAGGGGCGGCTCCGGCACAAGGGGTACCGTGAGGCCTAGCTGGGACGCTGCGCGCAGGCCTTGGGTCAGCCGGTCGAGCCGTCGCAGGACGATCACATCGTCTTGGAATGAGCCAATTAACTGCTGGTTGGAAATGAATACCTTAACTGTTTTTTGAGATTCAAGAAAGGCGGCGGTCCGCTCCACGTAGGCCCGCGACTCGGTGGATTCCAGGTTGTCGCGGATGAACGGGCACTTGCTGTCCCAGCCCATCACCACGTCGGCATGATCCCGGTCCCACATCACCGCGACCGGATAGAGGCGGCAATCCAGGGGGCGGTCCTCGTAGATGCCGCACTGGCCGGTCTCCGCCTGAAAAGCCGGGCACCGGTATCCCTCGCCCTGGGGCACCACCGCGACCTTCGTGCCTGTGTGATCCGGAAAGGCGTCCGGCGATATCCCTCGCGCGATAGCCGCCTGAATTTCCTCCCGCGTGAAGTAGGGACGCAGCGGACTGTCGCGCTCCGGAAACCGACAGCAGACGTCGCAGGTGAAGCAAACCCGGCTGGGCACGATCTGCTCGACGACGAGCGGCAGCGTCCGAGGACGCCCAAGTGGTTTCGAAACCTCCATCGGTGGTCATTGTACATTATGGTGTCGGACCCCACCAGCAGGTCCTACGCCACTTGTTCCCCATACCCCGGCATGGTAGGATGAATGCATTCCTTTCAAGGAAGATGGGAGTGGATGCAACACAGAACCCCGGTGCGTCGCTGATACGCCGGGTCCAGGATGCCCTCAACGGGATCCGCCCCGCGCTGCAGATGGACGGCGGCGACTGCGAACTGCTCGAGGTCTCTCCTGACGGCACCGCCAAAGTCCTTCTCAAAGGCACCTGCACGGGATGCCCGTCCTCCAGCATGACCGTGACCATGGGCATCGAACGCCGGCTGAAAGCCAGTGTCCCTGAAATCACACGAGTCGTGGCGGTCTAACCACTCGTCGTCGGAGTGATGGAGCGCGCAACCACACTGCCTGGCTCCCTGCCGGCCGAGCTGCTCCCCGCAACCTCCCGCGAGCACAGCCGCCGCGTCCGGACTCGCCTCATGGAGGCGGGCCTGCACGACGGCGCCACATGGCGCATCTCCCCGACGCCGTTTCTCCTCACGTCAGCCGACCTGTCCGCCATCCAGTCGCTGGGGCCGCACCTGCTTCGATTTACCCACGCTCTGAACCGCCTCTACTACGAGAGCGTCCGCGGCGCGCAGCCCACGTGGGTGGCCGACTATCTGGATCAGGGCAAGCCGCCAGACCTGATCGCCTACGCGCGCATGAACCGGTTCCACACCGCACTGCCGGGCGTCATCCGCCCGGACCTGATCCTCACGGAAGACGGGTTCATGATCAGCGAGCTGGACTCCGTCACCGGTGGCATCGGGCTCACCGGGTGCATGGGCCAGGCCTATGCCGACCTCGGCTGGCCGATTATCGGTGGCCGCGACGGCATTGTCGCGGCCTTTGCCCAGATGATACGCAGCTTGCCTCACGATCAACCTAACAAGCCACTTCAACTCGCCATTGTTGTTTCCGAAGAGTCCAAGGACTACCGTCCGGAGATGCTGTGGCTCGCGGCCCGATTGCGGGAGGCCGGCCTGCCGGCCCAAACCGTGTCACCTGA
>WNFU01010547.1_pt1 | contig 10189 bp, 10 predicted proteins | sample 5400121 | NCBI WGS metagenome assembly WNFU01 (sample SAMN13153360, study PRJNA577476) | soil metagenome | isolation source: 100 cm soil or saprolite under grassland replicate 1 | place: USA:California | collected 2016-06-15
CCGCCGCGTGCGCCTCCGCAGCGAAGCGCTCCCAGCCGTAGGCCTCGAGCAGGGCCGCGTACGTCATGGGGACGAGCGGTGTCTCGGGAATCAGTTCGCGCGTGCGCGCGAGACACTCGAGGCAGGCACGCGTCCGCATCCCTTGCGCGAGCGCGCGCTCCGCCGCGCGCCGGATCACGGGCCCGTCGGCGAGCGGATCGGAGAAGGGGAAGCCGAGCTCGACCAGATCCGCACCGCCGTCGACGGCCGCCGCTGCGAGCTCCGGCGTTTCGAAGCCGGACATGAGGTAGACGACGAGCCGCTTCACGCCGCTGTTTTGTGACGCAGTCGGAACAGACACGTGCGGTTTGTGCCTGAAGGGCGTCAATGAGCGAGCACCTCGGCGAGGTCCTTGTCGCCGCGGCCCGACAGACACACCAGGACGAGGTCTTCCTCGAGTTCGCGCGCACGGGCGAGCGCGTGTGCGGGCTCCAGCGCCGGGATGATTCCCTCGAGGCGTGTCAGTTCGCGAAACGCGGCCAACGCCTCTTCGTCCGTCGCACGCACGTACTCGGCCCGGCCACTGTCGCGGAGCCACGCATGCTCGGGCCCGACGCCGGGGTAGTCGAGCCCGGCGGAGATCGAGTGTGCGTCCGCAATCTGGCCGTCTTCGTCCGCGAGGACGGACGATCGAGCGCCGTGCAGCACCGCCGCGTGCCCTTCGCCCAGCGAGGCCGCCTCCGCCGCCTCCACGCCGATCAAACGCACACCCGAATCGTCGAGGAAGCCAGTGAAGATCCCGATCGCGTTCGACCCGCCGCCGACGCACGCCACCACGACCTCCGGCAGGTGCCCTTCGGCGTCGGTGAACTGTGTGCGCGCTTCGCGCCCGATCACGGACTGCAGTTCGCGGACGATCTCCGGATAGGGCGCTGGGCCGACGCACGACCCGATCAGGTAGTGCGTCGTTTCGACGTTCGTGATCCAGTCGCGGATCGCTTCGCTCGTCGCCTCCTTCAGCGTGCGCGTTCCGAAGTCGACGGGACGGACCTCCGCGCCGAGGAGCTCCATCCGTTCGACGTTCGGCCGCTGCCTGCGCATGTCTTCCTCGCCCATGTAGACGACGCACTCGAAGCCGAAGCGTGCGCACACCGTCGCCGTGGCGACGCCGTGCTGGCCTGCGCCCGTTTCGGCGACGATGCGCCGCTTCCCAAGCCGTCGCGCAAGAACCGCCTGTCCCAGCGCGTTATTCAGCTTGTGCGCGCCCGTGTGGAGGAGGTCCTCGCGCTTCAGATAGAGGCGCTTGCCGGGCGCGAACCGCTCGGCGCGCGTCAGGGGCGTCGGCCGGCCGGCATACGTGCGGCCCAGTTCGTCGAGCTCGGCCTGGAACGATTCGTCTCGCCGTGCGTCGCGCCACCCGGACTCCAGCTCGTCGAGCGCCGGGATGAGCGTCTCGGGGACGTAACGACCCCCGTACGCCCCGTAGAGGCCGGTCGTCGACATCATCGCGCCGCGGCGACGAAGGCCCGCACCTTGTCGTGGTCCTTGATCCCGGGCTCGGCCTCGAGCTGCGAGGCGGCGTCCACCGCCCACGGGCGCACGGCGCGGACGGCGTCGCGCACGTTGTCGGGGCCGAGACGGCCTGCGAGCATGACGCGTCCCTCGACCACGGCTGCCCGCTGGAGGTGGAGGGGATCCTGCTCCTCCCAGGGCAGGTCGATGACGTGCGCGACGGTCTCGCCGCCGCGCAGCAGGACCGCGTCGCGACCGCGCACGCGCCCCTCCTCGCGGCGGTAGAGCTGGACGAGGTCGCAGTCTGCGGCCTCGGCCTCGCCGACGAACACGGCGACGCTGAGCCGGTCCTCGGGGACGGGCAACACTTCGGGTGCGCGTCGAGGACTCTCCTCGGCAAGGATGAAGCCGAGCATGTCGGCACCGGCGGCGACGGCGGCGTCGACGTCCTCGCGCCGCGTGAGGCCGCAGACCTTCACGAGCGGGCGCGAGAGAATCTCCCTCAGCTTCCCCGCCGGCTCGTCGGCCTGCATCAGCGCCGAGCCGACGAGGATCGCGTCCGCTCCGGCCACTTCCGCCGCGGCGCCCTGCGCGCGGGAGTGGACGCCGCTCTCGGCGACGACGACGCGCCCATGCCGCTTCATGCGCGAGATGAGGTCGAGCTGCGTCGCCCGGTCGAGCTCGAACGTCGAGAGATCGCGGGCGTTGACGCCGATCACCTCGGCCTCGAGAGCGACTGCGCGTTGGAGCTCGTCCGCGTCGTGCGCCTCGACGAGCGGCTCGAGCCCCAGCTCGCGCGCATAGGACATCAGTGCTGCCGCCCGCTGGTCGTCGACGTCGCGCAGCAGGATGAGAACCGCATCCGCGCCCGCGACCTTGGCCTTCAGGAGGTCCAGTTCCTCGGTGAAGAACCCCTTGGCGAGGAGCGGTGCGGTGGTGGCCGCTCGCGCCGCCTTGAGATCGTCGAGCGACCCACCAAATCGTTCGTCGACCAGGACCGAGATCGCTGCGGCGCCTACGTTGGCGAACTGGGCGGCGAGTCGCGCGGGGTCGGCATCCGGGCGCAGGTCTCCTGCGGACGGCGAACGGCGCTTGATCTCGGCGATTGCGGCGAGGCCGGGTGCGGCGAGGGCGTCGCGGAATCGCCCCATTCAGGCAGTCACCGTCTCGCGGGAGTACGCGATTAGCTGGTCGAGCCGTGCCGCGGCCGCGCCTGAGTCGATCGCCTCGCGCGCGACTTCCAGGCCTTCGCGCAGGTCGGCGGCGTGGCCGGCGGCTGCGATTGCGCCCGCAGCGTTGAGGAGGATCGCGCTGCGCCGGCCGCCGTCGGCACCGGCGAAGACATCGCGAATCGCAGCGGCATTCTCGTCGGGCGTGCCTCCGCGCAACTCCTCGACGCTGCAGGGAGGCAGACCGAGCTCCGCCTCGGGATCGAGCTCACGCTCGCGCACCGATCCGTCCACCACTTCGCCGACGAGGTTCGGTCCGACCGGCGACAACTCGTCGATCCCGCCGGCCCCATGCACGACGAAGGCGCGTCGCGCGCCGAGGCGGGCGAGCACCTCCGCAATCGTGCGCACGAGTCCCGGGGAGTAGACGCCGACGACCTGGGCGCGCGCCCCCGCGGGGTTGGTCAGCGGGCCGAGCACGTTGAAGACCGTGCGAGTCGCGAGCTCCTTGCGTACCGGTGCAGCGTGGCGAAAGCCGGGATGGTGGAAGGGAGCAAAGAGGAAGCCGAAGCCGAGCTCGTCGATCGAGCGTGCGATCCGTTCGGGTTCCTGCTCGAGCGTGAAGCCAAGCGCCTCGAGCACGTCCGCCGAGCCGCACGCCGACGAAACCGCGCGGTTGCCATGCTTCGCGACCGCCGCGCCCGCCGCTGCGGCCACGAGGGCCGCGGCGGTGGAGATGTTGATCGTGTGCGCGCCGTCACCACCGGTTCCCGCCGTGTCGACGAGGTCGTCGCGTCGCGGCCGTACGGGCAAGACGTGCTCGCGCATCGACTCCGCGCACCCGGTGATCTCGTCCGGCGTCTCGCCCTTGACGCGCAGGGCGACGAGGAAGCCCCCGATCTGGGCCGGCGTCGCCTCGCCTCGCATGATCTCGCCCATGACCTCGCGCGTCTCGGTGCGCCCGAGGTCGTGGCCGTCGAGGAGCCGCTGCAGCGCCTGCTGGATCATCGCTCCAGGAAGTTTCGCGCGATCTCGCGACCGAGCGGGGTCAGCACCGATTCGGGATGGAACTGGACGCCGTCCACCGGCAGCTCCCGGTGGCGGACGGCCATCACCTCGCCGTCGTCGGCCGTCGTGGCCGAGACCTCCAGCGCAGCTGGGATGCTGGTCGCCGCCAGCGAGTGGTAACGGCCGGCCTCGAGCTCTTCGGGCAGGCCGGCGAAGAGGCCGCGGCCGTCGTGGCGAACCGTGCATGGCTTCCCGTGGACGAGCTCGCGGGCCGGTCCGATCTCGCCGCCGAAGACCTCGACGATTGCCTGGTGGCCGAGGCAGACGCCGAGCGTGGGAGTGGTCGGCGCAAGCCGCCTGACGATCTCCGGGGTGGCGCCTGCATCGGCCGGGCGGCCCGGACCGGGGGAGATGACGAGGTGCGACGGGCCGAGCCTCGCCGCCGCCTCCGCGTCGAGCACGTCGTTTCGTCGCACCACGACCTCCGCGCCGAGCTCGCCGAAGAGGTGCGCGAGGTTGTACGTGAAGGAGTCGTAGTTGTCGACGAGGAGGATCACCGCTGTTCCGCCTCCGCGAGGTCGATCGCCGCCTCGACCCCGGCGAGCTTGCGCAGGCACTCCTCGTGCTCCGCCGCCGGATCGGAATCCGCGACGATGCCCGCTCCGGCCTGGAGGTGCGCGACGCCGTCCCGCAGGACGATCGTCCTGATGGCGATGCACGTGTCCAGGGTGCCCTCGTCCGGAAGGGCGTAGCCAACGGCGCCCCCGTACGGGCCACGCCGCCTGCCCTCGAGCTCCGAGATCAGCTGCATCGCCCGCACCTTCGGCGCGCCCGAGACCGTTCCCGCGGGGAAGCAAGCGCGCAGGAGGTCGAACGGGGAAACCCCGTCGCGTAGGTCTCCGCCCACCTGCGAGACCAGATGCGTCACGTGCGAGTAACGCTCGACCTCGAGGAAGCGCTCGACCTCGACTGTCCCGAGGACGCAGACGCGCGAGAGGTCGTTGCGGCCGAGATCGACGAGCATGACGTGCTCGGCGCGGTCCTTTTCCGAGGTGAGCAGCCGCTCGGCGTCCCCGGCTCCGCGTTCGGTCGTGCCCGCGATCGGGTTCAGGCTCGCACGCTTTTGCTCGGCCTTGACGAGGGTCTCCGGGGAGGAGCCGATCAGCGCGACGCCGTCGAGCTCGAGCAGGAAGAGGTACGGCGACGGATTTACGCGCCGCAGAGCGCGGTAGAGATCGAGCGCCGACGCCGAGGTCGGCCGCACGGCGCGCTGCGAGAGGACGACCTGGAAGACGTCGCCGGCGCGGATGTGTTCCTTCGCGGCAAGCACCGAGGACTCGTAGTCCACGCGAGACGGAGTGCGGCGGGCGAAGCCGCGCCGCCCGTTCGCGTGCGGCAAACGCGGCACGGGTCGGGCCAGCAGCGACGACACCTGCTCGGGATCGCCGCGAATCACCTCGGCCGTCCCGAGCACGTGGTCGAAGCGGATCAGCACGTCGGCAACGAGGAAGCGGCTCTCCGGCAGACCTGTGCTCTCGTCGGGGAGCGACACGGTCGGCTCGAGCCGCGCGCCATGGTCGTAGGCAAGGTAGCCGACGACGGGCTCGCCGCAGGCTTCCGCCTCTGCGAGGTAGCAAAGGTGGGAGCCGCAGCCGACGAGCGAATGCCTGCCCAGGCGGCCGCGCTCGACGGATTCCAGCAGGAAGGCGGCGCGGCCCTCACGGCGGAGTCGCAGGTAGGCGCCGAGTGGTGTGACGAGGTCGATGTCGGTGGCGATGGTCATGTCGAAAGTCCTCCGTGAATGGACGGCACACAGAAAGACCTTCCGGCTGGAAGGTCTCGATCGAGCGGAACGGGCTGTGCTGGCCTAGCTCAGTGCAGGCGCAGGCTCCCGCCCCGCTCGCGGCGCCACGCCCAGATGCGAGTGACGGGAGACATCGGTTTGCTCAGGGTAGGGACGATCCGGGGGCGCGTCAAGACACGCCCCCCGGAATATGCCGCTCGCGGTGAACGCGCGCGGGCGAATCCCGCCCGCTGCACTAGCTTCCGGCTCTCGTCTTCCCGAGGGTCGAGCGTTCATAAGCGTTTGCGTACGCCGGCGGCGGAACCTCGATCCCCTTGTCGGGAATCGGAACCGACGGCACGAGTTCGAGCGGGATCACGCCCGCCCAGACCGGTAGGGCCAGATCCTCCTCGATGTCCTTCGGAGGACCCGTGCGGATCTTCGCGGACGCCTCCTGCAGCGAGATCGCGAGGATCGTCGTTCCCTTCAGCTCCGCCTCGTTCGGCTGACGCGCATCGTCCCAGCGGCCCGGAAGCACGTGCTCTACGACCGTGCGCATGGCGCGCAGCTTCTCCTCACGGTCGGTGACCTCACGCGCACGCCCGAGGACGAGGACGGAGCGATAGTTCATCGAGTGGTGGTAGACGGACCGAGCCAGCACGAGACCGTCGAGCAACGTCACCGTCACGCAAACGTCGACGCCCTGGGCGAGGTTGCGCAGCATCCGGCTGCCCGGCGAGCCGTGCAGGTAGAGCATGTCGCCGTCGCGGGCGTGAATCGTCGGGATCACGTACGGCTGCTCGTCGACGAGGAAGCCGACGTGGCAGATCAGCGCCTCGTCGACGATCGCGTCGATCGTTGCGCGGTCGTAGGAGCCGCGTTCGGGATGGCGCTTGACGGCGGTTCGCTGCGTCGGCACAACCAGAGCGTATTGCTACGCTCGGACCGATGGTCAGATCCGTGATTGTTTCTGCGGTTCGCACGCCGTTCGGGAAGCTCGGCGGCTCGCTCGCCGACAAGGAAGCGACCGAGCTCGGCTCGATCGTCATCCGCGCCGCCCTGGATCGCGCGGGGATCGAGAACGACGAGGTCGAGTACGTGATCATGGGTCAGGTCCTGCAGGGCGGTGCGGGCCAGGCCCCCTCCCGTCAGGCTTCGATCGGCGCAGGACTGCCGATCGAGATCGGCTCGGACACGATCAACAAGGTCTGCGCGTCGTCGATTCGCGCGGTGGAGATGGCCGATCAGATGATCCGCGCCGGCGATCACGAGGTGATCGTCGCGGGCGGGATGGAGTCGATGTCCAACGCGCCCTACGTGCTCAAGAAGGCCCGCTTCGGTTACCGCCTCGGTGACGGGACACTCATCGACCTGATGACGCACGACGGCCTCATGTCCACCTTCGACAAACGCCACATGGTCGAGCAGGCGTCCTTCGTCTCGCGCGAGCTCGGGATCTCGCGCGAGGACCAGGACAGGTGGGCGTTGCGGTCGCACGAGCGCGCGATCAAGGCGATCGACGAGGGCAGGTTCCGGGAGGAGATCGTCCCGGTCGGCGAGTTCGCGGTCGACGAGGGCCCGCGGCGCGAGACGTCCTACGAGAAGCTCTCGAGGCTCAGGCCCGTCTTCGATCCGGAAGGGACGACGACTGCGGGGAACGCTCCGGCCGTCAACGACGGCGCGGGCGCGCTCGTCGTCACGAGCGAGGAGTTCGCACGCAAGCGCGGACTCGACGTGCTCGCCACGATCATCGCGCAGGCGTACGTCGCCGACGAGTTCGCCTATCTCGCACGCACGCCGGCGAAGGCCGGCAAGGACGCGCTCGCGAAGGCCGGCAAGACGATCGGCGACGTCGAGCGGGTGGAGCTGAACGAGGCGTTTTCCTCCGTCGTGCTCAACTCGGCGAAGATGCTCGACGCGGATCCGGAGAAGGTGAACGTCAACGGGGGCGCGGTCGCGCTCGGCCATCCGATCGGAGCCTCGGGCGCGCGCATCCTCAGCACGATGATCTATGAGTTGCGCCGCAACGGCGGCGGCCTCGGCCTCGCGGCCATCTGCTCCGGCGGCGGGCAGGGCGACGCGATTCTGCTCGAGGTCTAGCGACCTCGAGCAGGGTGATGTACGGAGCCGCCGCGCACGAGCGCGGTCGCGCGCGGCGGCGCAGGAACGTTTGGGTCGCTGGGCGCCTGTCGCGAACCGCGCGAGCGCCGGCGCTGAAGCGTCGCCGCCCGCGTCAGCCCGGCCGGCGCCAAACCGGGCTTCGCTCCGCTTTAACCGCCGGCCCTTCGTGGAACTGGCGGGCGATCGGCTCGGTCGACGAAAGAGCGGCACGTAACACGTCCAAAGGGCCTACGCAGGTCTGACCCCGGAAGCGTACGCCGGGCAATCGAAAGCGTGCCGAGTTCTTTGATCGAGGTCTGGCAACTCCGCGCCGACCCGGATGGCGCGAGCCGCTGGAGGTGTAGAGAAGTCCGGCGGCGGCCAGAGGAGAGGCGTGGCCATCATGCTCGCCTTCCTGCTCGCGGGTCTTGCGATTGCAGGTCTCGTCTACGTACTCACGGGCGGGCACGTCCTGTTCCTGCCGCTGATCCTGCTGTTCCCGCTCGGCATCTTCATCGGGCACCGCAGTCGTGGTTGACGTAACAGGTCCAAAAGGCCTACGCGGGTCTGACCCCAGAAGCGTACGCGGGCCGATCGAAAGCGTGCCGAATTTGTGCGCTTTCCCTCGAGGTCTAGCGACCTCGGCAGCATGGTACGGCGCAGCCGCGCACGAGCGCGGTCGCGCGCGGCGGCGCAAGAGGTTTGGGCGGCGGGCGCATGTCGCGAACCGCGCGCGCGTCGGCGCTGAAGCGGCCCGCCCGCGTCAGTCCGGCCGGCGGCTAAACCGGCCTGCGCCCTCTTTAGCCGCCGGCCCTTTGTGGAACTGGCGGCTTGATGTGAAATTCGTCCCGCGTTTCTCGCCGTGCTGATGGGGTGATCGAGCGATACGCTCGCCGAATGGCAGTGACCTACGAGTGGCGGGGAAACTTTGAGAACGCGGAGGTGAATGCGCTCCACGCCGAGGCGTTTCACCACTCGCTGCTCGACGACGACTGGAAGCGTCAAGTGCATGAGCACAGCCTCGGTTGGGTCTGCGCCAGGGATGACGACGGCCTCGTCGGGTTCGTCAATTGTGGCGTGGGACGGCGGCGTCCATTCCTTCATCCTCGACACAATGATCGCTAACCGCGTCCGCGGGCACGGAATTGGGAGGGAACTCGTAGAGGTCGCTATCGCACAGACGCGCGCTGCTGGGTGCGAATGGCTCCACGCCGACTTCGATGACCACCTCCGAACGTTCTATTTCGACGCTTGCGGCTTCACGCCGACGAATGCCGGACTGATTGCCCTGTAACTGGCGCGTGGCCCGCAGAGAGGCCCGGTTTCACATCAAGCCTCTAGCGAGCGATAGGCTCGATAACGCGTGGCTCAAGCGTCGAACCGTGTCGCGTCTTGCGATCGCGGCGCTCGTCTACGTGCTGATCGGCAGGCACGTCCTCTTTCTGCCGCTGATCTTGTTGTTCCCGCTCGGCATCTTCGTCGGACGACGCAGGCGTGACTGAACGTGCGGCACGGCTAGGCTCGCCCCGTGAACTTCGAGCACGTCCTCGTCGTCGGCGCGGGACAGATGGGCGGCGGCATCGCGCAGGTTGTCGCGGCTTCCGGCCGGCATGTCTCTCTGCACGACGCTCAGCCGGGCGCGACCGATCGCGCACGGGCGACGATGCAGAAAAGCCTAGGAAAGCTCGCCGAGAAGGGCGGCGCTCCGCCCGAAGAGGTACTCGCGCGCGTGCACGTCGTCGACGATCTCGTTCCGGCCGACCTGATGATCGAGGCGGTCGTCGAAGACGCAGCGGTGAAGGAGGAGCTCTTCCGGCGCGCGGACGCCGAGCTTCCCCTGCAGGCGGTCCTCGCCTCTAACACGTCCTCGATCCCGATCGGGTCGCTCGCTGCGGCCACTCAGCGGCCCGAGAAGGTGATCGGCATGCATTTCTTCAATCCCGTTCCGGTCCTCAAGCTCGTCGAGATCGTCCGCGCCCGCGACACCTCCGACGAGACGGCCGAGGCGATCACGGAGCTTGCCCAGGAGCTCGGCAAGACGCCGGCGGTCGCGAACGACTTTCCCGGCTTCGTCTCGAACCGCATCCTGATGCCGTTCATCAACGAGGCCGTCTGGGCGCTTCATGACGGCGTCGCGGAGGCGGAGGCGATCGACACGATCGCCAAGCTCGGCTTCGCGCACCCGATGGGGCCGCTTGCTCTCGCAGATCTGATCGGCCTCGACACGTGTGTCGCGATCATGGAAGTGCTCCAGGAAGGGCTCGGGGACGACCGCTACGGACCATGCCCCTTGCTGCGCGAGCACGTCACGGCCGGTCGATTGGGGCGGAAAAGCGGTTCCGGCTTCTACGAGTACTCCTAAGAACCAATAAAAGCCGCCTGCCTGCAGGTTTTCGCCTCTCGAGGTGTCTTTACGGATGCCGACTCAAGTGCGATGCCCCCAATGCCGAAAAACGGACGTACGAACGGGAAAGGGAGGGCCCCGGATCTTGCGCATCTTGCTGGTCGACGACGACCCCGCACTCCGCACGTTGCTGAGGACGACGTTCGAGGTTGCGGACGTCGACGTCTCTGAAGCCGACAGTGCCGAGTCGGCGCGCAGGAAGATTGGCGCAGCCCATCCTGACGTGATCGTCCT
>WNFU01010548.1_pt1 | contig 10189 bp, 12 predicted proteins | sample 5400121 | NCBI WGS metagenome assembly WNFU01 (sample SAMN13153360, study PRJNA577476) | soil metagenome | isolation source: 100 cm soil or saprolite under grassland replicate 1 | place: USA:California | collected 2016-06-15
AACAGGTTCCTGACGGCCAGATACGCGAACGACCACGACAAGCGCGGACCTCCCAATCGATCGACGAGAAGAGCGCCGACCTTACCGGGGTCGGCCCGTACCCTCGACGAAGGCCGCGCGCGAGTTTGCGAACCCTACGGGCTGTCGCGGCACGCCCAGCCGCAGTTTTGTAAGGTGGCCCTTACAACCAATAGAAGGGGCTCCTTACGTGTCTTCGCTGCAGACGGTGCTGCTAGGGGCGCTCGCCGGTTTCACGATTTTCCTCGGCCTGCCGCTTGCGCGGGTTCGCAAGACCGATCCGCGCCTGTGCGCCGGCCTGAGCGCGCTGGCGCTCGGAATTCTGCTCTTCCTCCTCTGGGATGTGCTCGTGCACGCGGTCGAGCCGGTCGAGGAGGCGCTCGACGAAGCGACGGCGGGCGAGGGCGCCTGGGGCGAGTTCGCCGGCCTCGCGGCGCTTCTTGCGGGCGGCGTCGCCGCGGGGATGCTGAGCCTCGTCTACTACGACCGCTGGATGGGGCGGCGGGCGCGCCCGTCGGGGCTGATTGGGCCCGGCGCGGCGGCGGTGGTCGAGTTCGAGGAGCGCTCCCGCCTGGCCGCGCTCTCGCCCGGCCGGCAGCTGGCGCTGCTGATCGCGACGGGGATCGGGCTGCACAACTTTGGTGAGGGTCTGGCGATCGGGCAGTCGGCGGCGGCCGGCGAGGTCGCGCTGGCGCTGACGCTGATCATCGGCTTCGGGCTGCACAACGCCACCGAGGGGTTCGGCATCGTCGGGCCGATGGCGGGCGAGGGCGCGCGGCCGGGCTGGGGCTTCCTCTTCCTGCTCGGTCTGATCGGCGGCGGGCCGACCTTCCTGGGCACGGTCGTCGGCCAGTGGTGGGTGAGCGAGGCGGTCAGCGTCGGCTTTTTCGCCGTCGCCGCCGGCTCGATCCTCTTCGTCGTGCAGGAGCTGTTCCACGTCACGCGCCGGTTCAACCTGCCGGTCCTCGCCACCTGGGCGCTGCTGCTGGGGCTGGCGCTCGGCTTCGGAACCGATTTCGTGCTCGAGGCCGTCGGAGGCTGAGAACCAATGCGCGACCGGACGGACAAGCGGCGACGACGCGCGCTCCTCGGCGCGATCGTCGCGCTGCTCGCCGGCAGCCTGGTCAGCGGCTGCGACTCGGGCGGGACGAGCGAGCAAACGCACGGTCACGGCACCGTCTCCCCCGGCCGAGGCAAGCACCGGACCTTCTACATCGCCGCCGACGAGGTGGCCTGGAACTACGCCCCGAGCGGGCGCAACCTGATTACCGGCAAGGCCTTCGGCCCCGCCGAGGCGACCTTCGTCGCCCCCGGCCGCGAGCGGATCGGCCACATCTACCTCAAGGCCGTCTACCGCGAGTACACCGACGCGAGCTTCCGCCACCTGAAGCCGCGCGGGGAGCGTTGGCGGCCGTAGGGTGCGTAAACTCGGTCATCACGCGGATTTGCAGGGGAATCATCCTCTCCCCGCGAGTCGGGTCAGCCGGGATGTGCGCACGCGTCGTCGGGCGCGGTCGCGCCCGATCGAGCCGACGAGCAACACGCACGCCGAATCAGGCGCCCTACTCGCGGCGCCTTGAGCTCGAGCACGACGGTCGCGTCCACGACGGCCAGGGCTAACGCGAGACCACGTCGACCCGCGCCTCGGAGTGTCGCGCTTTCCAGGACTCCACGAGCCCCGCCAAAACCGCGCGGTCGTGCCGATCGCTGACGCTGTTCAAAAGCTGGGTCTCGATCGCATCGCTTCCCTCCCTTAGCGCAAGGCATCCGGACGCGCGCAGGAACTCGAGCAGGTCGTCGCGCAGGGTCGGCGGATCGATCTTCAGGCGCATCGCCGTGGGCGCCTGCTGAGAGCGCTGATCCTCGCGCGCGCCTGCAGCGGAGACCCGCCGAAATCAACGAACCTTTCGACCATGGTCCAGACACCCTCCCCCACTCGGAACAGACACGAAACCCGCCGAGCCTACCCCGGCCGGACTTCCCTCCCAAGCGCCGACGGCGCTTGGGGCCCGTAAGCTCGCAAAATCCGATTCTCCCTGCAAACCCACCGATTTTGACCCCACAAGCTGAGTTTGCGAACCCTACGGCACGCCACTTCGTGCCGAAGCTGCGGCTGAACCCGCTGGCGATGCCGGCTCACTGAGCCGAACCCGAACCAACGCACTCACAACCGCATCAGCTCGTGAGCGCCACGCGCCCAGCGGAATGCCGCACTCAAGACGGCGAGCGATTCCAAGGCCAACATCGCCGGGATCGCTCGCCGCGTCCTTAGACGCTGTGCCGGGCAAGCCGGAGCGCAACCCATCGACGGTCCCTTAAGAGGTCGAAGATGCTTCGTCGCCTTCTGCCGGCGCGACGTTGAAGCTGAACATCATCCCGCTCTCGTGATGCTCGGCGATGTGACAGTGCGCCATCCACCGGCCCGGGTTGGTGACGTCGAGCAGGATGTCGACCGTCTCGCCGGTACGTACGAGGACGGTGTCCTTCCAAACGAGGTTTGGTTCGACGACATCGTCGCGCGCGAGAACAAGGAAGCGGCCAGCACCGTGGACGTGGAAGGGGTGCGGCATCGGATGATCTGAGTCCATCTCGTTGACCAGGCGCAACTTCACCTGGTCGCCGACGTGGAACGTCCAGTCGATCTGGGCGTTCTCCGCGCCTGTCTCTCGGTCGACGAGCTTCCACCTCATGTTGGCCGGCGTGGTCATCCGGTTGACCTCGACCATGTCGTCTTCCCACTCGATCCCCTGCGCAGCGTCGTGACCGTGCTCTGGCTGGCCGTGTTGATGGTGCTGCCCGTGATGGCCGTGCTCGGAATGGCTTCCGTGCCCGCCGTGTTGCCCGTGTCCTTGGGCCTCGTCGCCTGCACGCGCGCCGTGATGCTCGGGGCCGTGCCCGTGGTGACCATGCCCGCCGTGCTCCTCGTCTGCTTCGCCTTCGTCCCCATGGCCGTGTCCGGGGTCGTCGTGGCCTTCGTGCTCGTGGCCGTGGTGGCCGTGTCCGTGGTGGTGCTCGTGGCCGTGCCCGCCAGCTGCGACCAGGTTTGCCGGCAGGAGCTTCATCCCGCACTGGGGGCAGCGGTCGGGCTTCTCGCTCGTAACCTCCGGATGCATGGGGCACACGTACGTCGTCTCTTCTGCCGCTTGGGCGAGCAGCTTCATCCCGCATTTCGGGCAGCTGCCGGGCTCGTCGCTCACCACCTCGGGGTGCATCGGGCAGGCGTAAACGACCGGGACGCCCTCCGGCACGGCCATGTCCATCTCGGCGACGAACGAGAGCGTCTTGTCGGGCGGCGCCTTCAGAAACGGCTCGATCCGCTGGCGTTGCTCGGCCATGTCGCGGTTGGTGCGGAGGCGCGCGAACTCGTCGGCGAACGAAGGCTCGGGCGGCTCGTCGACGACCTCGATCAAAGCAAGCCGGTAGGTGCGCTCGGGCGTTCGATGCCCGAGCTCGAGCCTGCCGGCCTCTCCAAAGAGCAGGTCGACGACGACCCGCTCGGACGGTGCGAGCAGCACCTCGTCGACGAGCTCCTCGTGCTCACAGTGGCCGGCGTCGGCGCCGACCAGCTTCATCTGCGCGCCCGGCAGCGTCGCGTTGAAGACACGCGTGTTGGCGGTGTTGGTCAAGTAGAAGCGCACGACCTCGCCCCGCCTCGCCTGGAGCGAGAGGTCCGGCTCACCGGCGACGAGCATCACGTTGCCGAAGCGGCCCATCGCGACGTGCGTCGTCTCCGACTCCCTGAAGGCGGCGATCTGCCCATCCTCGATCAGGATGTCGTCGAGGGTGAGCAGCAGCTCGCGGTTGGCGGCTGGCCAGTAGTCGGGCTCGCTCGGGGTGACGAGGATGTTCCCGTAGAGGCCCATCTCCTGGCCGTAGTCCTCGCGGATGTGCGGGTGGTACCAGTAGGCGCCCGGGTCGGGCACGTGCACCTGGTAGGTGAAGGTCTCGCCGACCGGGATCAGCGCCTGCGTGTCGTGCGTGCCGTCGTAGCGGTTCTCGAGCCGCAGGCCGTGCCAGTGCACGGTCGCGTCGAGGTCGCCGTGGTTGGTCACGTGGACGGTGATCGTCGCGCCCTGCGGCACCTTCAGCGTCGGGCCGGGGACGGACCCGTTGTAGGTCAGCATCCGCACGGTCGCATCGCCGATCCGCTTCTTGACGGGCATGATCTCGAGCTCGAACTCGTCACCGTCGGCGAGCTCGACTAGCTCCGTCTTGCCTGCGTCGGGTAGTCCCTCGGTCTCGCGCGGCAGTTCGACGATCTGCGTCTGGCCTTCGGACCCGGAGTGATGCATTGCCTTAGTTCCTTTCGGTCGAGCGAGCTTGAGCAGGCGTCCCGGCACCGACCTTCTCCCGGCCCGCCGGGGCCTTCTTTTCCTGGTAGGCCGCGATCGGCTCGGCGATGAACTCCGCATCATCTCGCACCCAGCCGATCAGCGCCGAGCCGCGCGTGTGCTGCCAGGTAAGGCCGAGGAAGTAGAGCCCCGGCACGTCGGTGACGCCGCGGCGGTGGCGCACGCGCCCGCCGTCGTCGAAGACGGGCAGCTTGATCCATGAGTAGTCGGGGCGGTAACCCGTCGCCCAGACGACGGCGTCGACCTCGAGCTCACCGCCGTCTTCGAAGCGAACCGTGCCGCCATCAGCCTCAACCGCGCGCGGTTTCACCTCGACCTCGTAGCGCCGCTTGAGCTCGCGTGGGCTCGAGCCGATCAGCGTCTCTCTCGTGCTCAAGCGTTGCCCGAGACGCGACTCGACGGTCTTGTCGAGGATTCGGGCCTTCGTCAGCCACCAGAACAGATCGCGCCCAAGCAGGCGCTGGGGCAGCGGCGTCTGGCGCGATCCGACAGATAGCACCACCTTGTGCGTGGCCGAAAGCTCCTTCGCGATCTGGAAGCCGGTGTTCCCGCCGCCGACCACGAGCACGGTCCCGGGCGGTACCTCCTCTGGCCTGCAGTAGCCAACGGCGTGCGTCTGGAAGACGTCGTCGTCGAGCCGTTCGGCCAGCTTCGGCACATACGGCGTCTGGAAGGGGCCGGTCGCGACCACGACCTGGTCGGCGGTGATCGTCCGTCCATCGACCTCGAGGCGGAAGCGCCCGTCGTCGCCGAGGTCGAGCCTCTTGACCTCGCTGTTGAGCTCGATCGGGAACTCGAAGGTCTCGGCGTAGCGCTCGAGGTATGCGATCACCTCGTCCCGGGTCGGGTAGCCGTCCGGGTCGCCCGGAAAGGTAAGCTCGGGCAGCCCGCTGTAAGCCGCGGCGTGAAGAGCGTCATTGAGTCCCAGCGCTCGCGCCAGGCAGGGGCGATCTGGCCGGCGCGCTCGAGGATGACGAAGCGGCGGCCTTGGCGGCCGAGGAAGTAGCCCATCGCCAGGCCGGCCTGCCCTGCTCCGACTACGACGACCTCGTAGCGCGAAGTCGGCTCGGCCGTCACCCTCCGTTCGGCCGACGACTCGCTCATCTGACATCTCGCCTTCCCGCCACGTGCGCGTCCAAACCGGCCCTCACAACGGAACCTCCCGCCCTCCACCTCCACGGTGATGTCATGTTGTAAGTCCTCCTCAGACTGCTAGTGGTGCAAGTGCACACCGGCCACGATCTCGACGGCGATGACCGTCGCTGCCACCCAGTCGACCACGAGGCAGAACGGCGGCCACCAACGCGTGTTGGCGACGAACTGACGGCGGTGCTGCCACAGGTCCTTGAACCCATGGCCGGCGAGGCCGGCGACGAGCAGCCAAGGCGACCCGGTAACTGCTGCGGCGGCGACAATTACGAAGACCGTCGCGACACTCGTCTCGACGACGAGCACGCTTCGGCGCCCATCGGCGATCGCGAAGCCGATGTAGACCGACGCGATCAGGACGAGCCCGAGTGCGTAGACCGTGGCCGTGTTGAGCCACCAGAAGGCCAGCGGCGATGCCGCCTGGCCCGCTCCGAAGACGAGTCCCCACAGCACCGGCGGTCTAAGTGCCACGCGAACCTGCCCCACGTTTCGCCTCCCACCCTGCGCCCGTGTCATCGTGACTCACATGTTCGTGCAGGAATTCGTGGTCGTGATCAGTCGCATCCACGCTCTAGGTTCTCTGTTGTGCTGTTTCCGATCGAACGAGTGACGGAGGTTGTCGAGCACTGGCCGAGGCGCTGTGGCTGCGGTCGCGTCTTCGACGACGGTGAGCGTGAGCCGAGTGGTGCGCCGGCGCGGCACCAGGTGGCGGAGCTGCCGCCGCTGGCGGTCGAGATCAGCGAGCATCGTCTGCAGCGCGTCTGCTGCCCGGACTGCGGCCGCACGGTGCGGGCCGAGCTGCCGGCGGGTGTTCCGCGCGGTTGTTTCGGCCCGAAGCTGGAGGCGGCGATCGCCGCCCTCACGGTCCGCAATCGTCTTTCCCGCCGCCAGCTCGTCGAGCTGCTGGAGGAGTTGTTCGGTTGCCCGATCGCGATCGGGACGGTCGACGCGATCCTCAGCCGCGCCGGCGAGACGTTGGCGCCGGTCTACGACGAGTTGCTCGAGCAGACGCGCGCAGCGTCGGCACTCAACGTCGATGAGACCGGCTGGTACCTGAGCGGCGAGCCGCGCACGCTTTGGGGCGCCTTCAGCAAGCAGACGGCGGTGTTGCGGATCGCACCCGACCGCGGCAAAACGCACCTGCAGGGACTGGTCGGCGACGGGTTCGCCGGTGTCGTCGGCTCCGACCGCTTCAGCGCCTACAACCGAACGTCTTCCACGCGTGGAAGCAATTCCAGCGAGACGGCGACCGTGCCGCCCTCCAGCAGCGCGTCGACGCGATCAAAGACCAAATGCGACCACTGCTCGAATGGGGCTCGAGCGGGAAGCGGCAACGGCAGGTGCACGCGCTCGCGAAGAACCTCTTGAAGCTCTGGCCGGCGCTCTGGACGTTCGCCAACGTCCCCGACGTCGAGCCGACCAACAACGCCGCCGAACGCGGGCTGCGCGCCTCCGTCATCTACCGCAAGCTCTCACTCGGAAGCCGCTCCCAAGGCGGCGAACGCACGATCGAACGGCTGCTCTCTGTCGACCAAACCTGCCGCCTGCAGCGCCGCTCGCTCTACGCCTACCTCAGCGAGGTTCTCACGGCGAAAGCTCGCGGTGACCCGATCCCCGCGCTCGCCTGACCGACTTCTCTGCGCGAAAGCTCCATAAACGGCTCCATACCCGCCCGCTCAAGGCGAGACCGGGACTGAACACTTACGTTTTTTCGATTCGAAGGAGCTTGCACAAGCTCCAGTGTGCATAGGTATGGAGCCGTTTATAGAGCTCCCAGATCCAAACGGCGGACGAGTTGGGCCGATGCCTAGCGCCGCATGGACGTACTCGTTGCGCTCGAGTCGCGCGGTGCGATGGGCCCGACCCTAAGACGGCCGGGCCCATCCGTCTCTGACCGACCACGCCTTAAGGCGGAGGGAATCCGCCGATCGCCGACGCTTGCTCCCAGACGACCTGCCAGGTCCCCTGCCGTCTCTCGTAGAGGTAGGTGTGCCAGGCGTCGTGCGTGAACCGTCCCAATCCGGCGACCACGACGTTGATGTGTGACTTGTAGGTAATGATCGCGGCCGTAGAGGCGCACGGTGACATCGGAGATCGGCTTGAACTCCAGATAGTCGATGTCGCCTGATGCAACTGCGCCAAGGTAATCATCGCGCGACAGCTCGAACCTCGGAGGCGGAACGAGCTGGAAGTCATCTGCGTGGATCGATCGCGGCGCGCTGGAACCCCGCCGACGCCTCTCAACCTAGACGGCGCCCGAAGGGCGCCGTCCCCCCTTGACTTCCCGCACGCGTGTGAGAAACTCCGGGCAACGGTAACGCGGGGGAGCCATGGCTTGGGTCAGGAGCGTTACTGCGGCCGATCGGACGTCGCGTCGGCACGCCGATCCGCGTGCGCGCCGCTTAACGACGGTTGTGCGCATCGAGCCGCCTCCGCGCAACTGCGAGACCGGCCGACGAAGACCGGCCGACGAGGCCGCTCGCGAGAGGAGGAGACCTATGAAGAAGCTCTTTGCAGCCGTCACGCTGGCGTGCGCCGCGGTGACCGTCGCGTTCGCGCCTGCAGCGCCGGCGGCGCCGCAACAGCTGATCGTGAACGGCAGCTTCGAGACCGGCAACTTCACCGGCTGGGGAACCGACGACATTGGGATCCCGTTCGTCCCGCTCGCCGTCCGTGGAGCGGGGTTCACGCCGGGCTTCGGCCTGTTTGCGACCGCACCGACTGACGGCAGCTTCGTCGCCGACAACGGCTTCGACGGCTGCGGGCCGGACACGATCGCACTCTGGCAAGACGTCTCGATCCCGGCCGGGGTGGAAGCGACGCTGACGTTCGACTGGCGCGTCGGCTGGAATCTGTTTGCCGGCCCGACGCTGAACCGCTCGCTCGACTTTCGAGTCGAGCCGGGCGGCGGCGGGGCCCCGCTGCAGACGACGAACCTCGTGACGACGAACATCGCCAGCAACATCGTTGGCGACACGGGCCCGCAGAGCTCGACGTTCGACCTGAGCGCGCACCAGGGCTCGACGATCCGCATCAAGCTCCAGGCCACGATTCCGGAGTGCTTCACGGGGCCTGCTCACATGCAGCTCGACAACGTCAGCCTGCTCGCAGAGGCGTCGTTCGCGAGCGTTTGCAGCCTCGTCGAGCAGTACTCCACGGAGCCGGGCATCGCACACTCGCTGTGCGCCAAGCTGCAGGCGGCAGCAGCCGCCGATGCCCGCGGCAGCACCAAGGCGGCCGACAACATCCTCGACGCCTTCGAGCACGAAGTCTCCGCGCAGAGCGGCAAGGCGTTCACGGCCGCTCAGGCCGCAACGCTGATCGCGCTCGCAGAGCAGCTGAAGTAGCCGGCAACACGGAGCGGCCCCACGCCGGTGGGGCCGGTCCACCGGCCGGCGAGCCGGTGACGAGGTCGCCCAGCGCGAGTTGCCGCACCCTCACCGCGCCGGCCTGCCGCAGCCGCGAAATCGAGCGGAAAAGCAGCTGGCGACAAAGGTCAGGTCGTCGACGTGAGGGTGCCGAGAACCCGATCCGCGTGCATCACGCCGCGGCCTTGTACTCGTGGATGAGCCCTCCGAGCACGTCTCGGCGTCGAATGCAGTCCAGCGCCGCGATCGTCTCTGACACCGGCGGGAGGAGCTGGCTTGGCGGTCGCTGAGCGAGAGAGCGGTGAGGGCGATGCCGGTTGTAGTGGCCGATGTAAGCGGGAAGAACTCGTTCGAGGTGCCGGCGGTTCACGATCAGGATTCGGTCGAGGCACTCGCGGCGTGCGGTGCCGATCCATCGTTCGATGAAGGCGTTCGCGCGGGGTGCCCGTACCGGTGTGCGGATCGTTCGGATGCTCTCGGAGCGGAACACCTCATCGAACGCGGCCGTGAACTTGCTGTCGCGGTCCTGGATCAGAAACCGAATCGGCTCCGTCCGCTCGACGAACGTCGCGATGATGTTCCGGGCCTGTTGAGTCGCCCACTCACCCGTCGGGTTCGCGGTGATGCCCGCCAGATACACCTGCCGGCTTGAAAGTTCGATGAACACGAGCGCGTACAGCCGCCGGAACAGCACGGTCTCGACGGTGAAGAAGTCACAGCGACGATCCCGCTTGCCTGGACCCGCAGGAACTGCCGCCAAGTCTCAGGCGAGCGGCGCGACGCCGGATCGATCCCGGCCTGTTGAAGGATCGACCAGACAGTGCTCGCCGCGATCCGGACGCCGAGTCCCGTGAGTTCGCCCTGGATTCGGCGGTAGCCCCAACCTGGGTTCTCGTGTGCCAGCCGCAGAATCAGTACACGGACACCGGCGTCAGTCGCTGGCCTACCAGGCCGCCGATGCGGATACGTCCAACGCCGGGCGAGCAGCGACCGGTGCCAGCGACGGATCGTCTCCGGCCGCACGAACATGCTGCCCCACCGGTCACGGGGAAGCATCCGGCCGAGCGCGGTTAGGAACACGCGATCAGCCGGACGGCAGTTTGGCCGCGCCACTTGCCGGCGGAGCACCGTGAGTTCGTGACGCAAGACGAGTATCTCGACCTCGTTCACGGCGTCCGACCGGCAACGCAATACAGCCAGATCGAGGAGGTGCCGAAACAACCAGTAGAAGCATGAAATGCACACCGGGCGATCATGCCAACGCCAGCTCCCACGGGCCGAACCGAGTTTCCGGCACCCTCA
>WNFU01010549.1_pt1 | contig 10189 bp, 12 predicted proteins | sample 5400121 | NCBI WGS metagenome assembly WNFU01 (sample SAMN13153360, study PRJNA577476) | soil metagenome | isolation source: 100 cm soil or saprolite under grassland replicate 1 | place: USA:California | collected 2016-06-15
GACATGGGCGTAGGCCAGCGCTGCTTCGTCGAAGTGACCCTGACGCATCAGCAGCTCGGCGTGTAACCGCCAGTCATTGGCAGCGCTGGGAGGTTCGGGCAGCAGCGCGTGTGCCGCATCCCAGCGGCCAAGCGCGGCCAGCGCACGCAGCCGCAGCGCACGGCGGCTTTCGCTCATGCCACGCTCGGCGTCAATCTGATCGAGCGTTTCCAGGGCGGGTTGCGCGCGATCTTGCTCGATCAGCACGCGCGCGCGGGCCTCGCGTAATGTCGCCAGGTGCGGCTGGCCGCCCAGCCAGCAATCGAGGCACGCCAGCGCAGCAGCATGCTCACCCCAGCGCAGCAGGTACTCAAGCAAGCGCTTGCGCCGCTCGCCGGTGACGTGGGCGATGATGTGGGTGGGGAGGCCGATCAATGGATCATGTTGGATCATGTTGTATCGCTCATTATAATGATTCTTCATCAATCTCCATCTTTGGCAGCCCCGCCGCATGTACGCCGACGATCAGCGGCCAGTGGTGTCCCTCGAATTGACGCCCGCGCCCAACCACAAGATAGATCGCGCCAATGCGCTCGCGCAGTGCGGCATCGTCGAGCGCCAGCTGCTCGCGGCTCTGGAGCCAGGCGCGGCCTAGCGCGCGCCATGCCAGATCGGTCACTGGGTAGCCACGGTCGTCGGTGGCGAAGTCGCGCCACTGGAATGCGATTCGTGTTTCGTAGCGCCCACTGTAGGAGTCGCGGCGCCAGCTGGCACGCACGCGGTCGGGCTGTAGCAAGCACAGTGATCGTGTCTCATAGCGCAGCACATCCGCTGGGGTGCGGTCGAGATGCCCGGCGCAGAATTTGGCGCGCCGCGGCGAATCGAGCTGGCGCAATAGATTCGCGCGATCACGAATGGGATTTACCAGCACATCCTCGACATGCGGCGGGTCGGGCTGCGGCGCGCCCATGCGCCAATTGATCACATCGCCCGCACGCATGAGCGTGCCGCTCGCATAGCGAATGTCGCCCAGCAGCAGCGGGCCACGCTGCTTGATTGGCCGAACCCACTGCAGTCGGCTGATCGGGTCTGCCGCGCCGCTCATGCCGGCGACGCAGATTCCGCCGCGCATGCGTGTGACCGCCAGGATTAAGATATCGTGCGGATGTGACATTGCGAAGTTGCTGCGATGTTATATCAGATGTTTCACGCGTGCTTGCGCCGACCGGTTGGCTTGAGCGCCTGCGCGCCGAGCAAATGGGTTGTTACTATACCGTCTAGTTCTTCGGCAAGATACTCCGCCAGCAGCCGGCGATGGCACCGATCAGGGGTTGGCTCGGAGCAGAGCAGGCAGGGCGCATGGTAGCGAGTCAGCAGCGCGCGCCCGGTGGTAGCGGCCTCGCGCTGGACGAGCAAGGCGCGGTAGGCGGCAGCATAGGCGTCCCAATCGCGGCTGGCGCGGTAACCATCGAGCAGCGCGTCGGTCGGCGCGAAGGATTCGATGTGCTCATAGGCGATTCCAAAGCCCTCGCGCAGCAGGAACGCCAGGTCATCGCGCTTGGCCCAGCCGGCGAGCTGCGAGGTATTGCGCAGGCGCGTATCGATCAGCGCATCCACGCCGGCGCCGCGCAGCAGCGCGACAAATTCAGCCAGCGCGAGCTGGGTGAAGCCAATTGTGTAGATGGTGGGTATAGCTTGCTCCATGTACTCGTCTGTATGTGCATTGTAGCATATCGGAATGGGGAGGTGTGGGTTGCGAGCGAATGGATACGAAAGGACGTGGGCACTGATGGCTTTCTCGTGCCAGAAATCGCATCCAGAACGTTTTATAACTGTTTTCCAAGTTGCTACGCTCTTGGTGACGAACCATGTAACCGCGCTTCTGATATTATGTATATACTCATGTGTGCCGCTGTAATGTCGTTTTGAGCTACAGTTAGTCACGTAAAGCAGGCCGCATCTGTCGAAAGGTACGGCCCGCTTGCACTCCGCCTCTTCTGCGGTCGCACGGCACCTATGCTTACTCGCCTACCACCACATAGTCGGTGTAGATGGTCGGCGCACCGACCGGCGAGGCGAGCTTCTCCCACTCCGCGAACACTGCATCGAAGGCTTCCTTGTGTGGTTCCATGAACCGTTCGGCCTCCTCGGAGGACTCGTCTGGCTTGGGCGCAAAGCGATCACGTGCCTCCAAGCTCTCGAACTCGGACATCACGAGATACTTCCCCTCCCGATCGCCACGCTCACCTTTGAGCAGATACCATTTGGAGCCTGGGAAAGTAGGCAGGGGAGCCACTTTTTCGCGAAAAAACGTCTCGAAGTCCTCTCCCTTGACGCCTGGGCGGAGTCCGATCATGTGCATACCGAATACCTTCGCCATAACGGTACACTCCTTTCGTTGTTACACACAATGCCTCGCCGCTAGCGCGAATGGCAATTCCTCCTTTCGCTTGTCAATGCGGCTGCGAGCGAGCGATCCGAGAGGGCTACGGAGCCGATACAGCTGAACGATGATGCATGGGAGGGGGGAGGGTGTGGGTGCAAGTGCCCCTATGCCGCTATTATACTATACACCTCGAGTCAATTGCGGCGAGGCCCATGCGTGTCACGACAGCTCGTCAAACCTTATATAGAAAGATGTTTGGCCATCGATGTTTCCTCCAACGGGAGATCTGTCCGCCGATACCTTCGTGCATGACAGCACCGAGGTCAGGCAATGTTTGGATGGAATGCTGCTCACTCAGCGATTTACACGTGCTGATCCACGAGGATCGGATTGCCGTCCGGATCGATGACGACAAAGCTCGCAGGCCCGCTTGATGTCTCATCCGCTTCTGTTTGCAACGCAATGCCGTGTGCCTTTAACTGCCGCTGGAGGTCGCGCACATCTGTGAAGCTATCGAGTTTCTGAGCGTTGCTATCCCACCCGGGATTGAAGGTGAGGATGTTCTTCTCAAACATGCCTTGAAACAGCCCAATCACATGATCGCCGTTCTTCATAATCAACCAGTGTTGCGCGGCATCTCCGGCAAAAACCTTGAAACCAGTTTTTCATAAAAGCTTCGCGAAGCCTCAATGTCCTTGACGGCTAAGCTGATCGAGAATGTTCCCAGATCCATGGGTGTTTCCTTTCGCTTGAAGCTCGCCGACGAGCGGTTTGGCATTCAGCTGCGGCAAACAAGCTGCAAAACAGGTCAAAATGCGAACGATCTCGCGCAAAGCGGTCGGCCTGCATGGGCGGCTCTATCGGTTAGGAAAGAGCCATCGAGTCATGGTTTGCAATCCTCCGCCATCCCACGCTAAGACTTTCCCGGGCTGGACATACCAGTACGGCGACCCTTTATCGACCTGATATTTGGATTGGAAAAGTGTGTCAAGCGTGTTCCATTCCTCGCTGCTGATGTCGTTATCCTCAATAATTTGGGCGGTTCCTTCGATAATGACGACCTGTTCGCCGTTGGGGAGATGAACGGTGATGCGTGGATCGCGTACTAAATGGCGTGCCCATGCCGTTTTCATGCTTCCTCAAAGTGCACGCGGTTGTTGTACCAAATCCCCCAAACCGGAACGGCATGTGGGCGACCATCAGCAGCTATCGTGTTGAGCCAGTTATGGCGAGATGGCAGCATGTGCGCAGACACAAAATCCCAGGACAAAAGGTTGGTGGTATCTTCTGGCATCCGATAGCCAGCCACCTTCTTTGCAGGAAGAGCATGTGGGATAACAATGGCATCGAACATAGATACCGTCCTCCTCATACCCGCCGATCAGGAGATGACGGTGTTATGTACGATGGTAGCCGCCCATGGTCGTGTGACCATCAGGGTTGTGGGCGGGCTTAGGTTGCAGATTTGATCGCCGGTTACTTCGCGATCTCCCAGATATGCCCGCCGGGATCGACGAAGCTGGCGGTTCGTATCCCCCACGGCCGATCCATCGGGCCGTTCAGCAGTTCAACACCGCGTGCGATAAGCTCTGCACAGAGGGCATCGACGTCATCCACAGTGATGGTGAACACAACGCGCGATCCGGTCTCGCGAGGTGCGATGGTTGCTGGCTCAATCAGTTCTCCCGCCGCCATGGTCTTCAGCAGGTTGATCAGCGTGTTCCCGAACTTGAACACCGCCGAGTTGTCGTCTTCATAGTCCACTGGCAGGCCGAAGACCTTCAGATAGAACTGCTTCGCAGCCGCCAAGTCCTCGACGAAAAGGGTGATGGCGAATATACTCGTTGGCCAGGCATGCATGTCTTCACCTGTTCCGGTCATGTGATCCATGAATGATCTCCTTTCGTAACGGGAAATAAACATGATACCTATTGGCGCATACAGCCGGCGGGCTGCGCGGACACGGGGCATCACTAACAAAGGGAGGCTAACGATGTAGAACGGATGTGCGCCTGCATTATATAACGGTATGCGGGGTTGTCAAGAAGTTCTCCTTCAAAAGCCATTACCTGACTATCCACCGCCAAACCTGACCCTCTTTGACCCACTTCGTATTCTTGTCTTGAGGAAGATGAGGATGATATGATTCAGTTATGGAGTATGAATGTTTGAGTTGCAAATATGTATGGAAGCCGAAGGTGAAACAGCCTAAGAGCGGCCCTCGGTGCAAGGCATACAGGGTAAGGAAGAAATCATGAAAGCTACTAACCGTTTATATACAGACCCAAACACGCAATCATCTAAGGTGCTTCCCCTCTGATCGCTGTTACCCCTGGACTTTCCTTAATTGGCTTGCCAGTCGGCTGAGCCATAATAAAGTCAATCGTCCTGCTAATCGCCTGCCATTCATTCATCCGTGCTCACTGCTTTTCTCCTGGTGAACCATTGAACATGCTGGTACAGCACCCCAGCCTCAAAGCGGGCAGGGTGAGCGTTTTTTGTTTCGCCTCGATGGAGCCTATGCACGAAGCGAAGTGAACAGGCCGAGCGGAGCGAGGGGAAAGAGCCGAAGGCGCGACAATAAAAAGCCGATTTGCCAGCGCAAATCGCACCACGAGGCAAGCAGCCGTAGTGCTCTTCCGGTAAGCGAGCGAGTGCTACAATCAACAGGCAGGCGAAACAAAACCTCCGCCGCACTGAATGCAACGAGGGCTTTGATATCTTTGGTATCGGCCGAGAGGTGAGATCCGAAACCGGTCAGCTAAAGTCCATTGTGTTAGCGCCGTTTTGCTTTAGTTTCATGACTTTATCCAAAGCCCTGCTTATTTCAAATCGAACATATGAGTTCTTAGTATCAAACATAATACGATAGAGACTTCTTTCATTATCTACTAAGTAAGCCACATTCGCTTCGCGAATTAACAATGCGAAGCTATCGTCGTTGATCATATTTTCATCTGCTTCGTTTAAGAAATCTCGATATTCTTCATCCATTTCAGCGTACATTTCGAGGGCGAGTTCGGCCATCCACATGGCTTCTTCTGCAACCTCGCTATTGGCAAATTTGTCCAAATTTCTGGCAATTTTCATGACCGCTTCTGACATCATAAACTCATGAGCCAAGGCCATAGCAGCTACGCGTACCCTCGCATTCTGGTTATTGTCTACTGCTATATCGTAGAGAAGATTTTCGTGGTTGGGTATGGCAGCAATGATAACTCCTGCCGACTGTCCGATCGAACCTCTTTCCATTAAGTTTTCTTCGTCGAGAAGTGCCGTTTTAAGCAATCCTACCACTGATAGAGCGTTCATTTGACACACTGCCCGGTCCACATATTCCCTGATATGCTTCGGTGGCGAATACCCCGCTTCTGGGTGAGCTAAGTAGCGTGACAGAGCATCTGAAATAGCAAGTCTGATCTCGTCGTGTTGATCGAACAAATGGTTTATTAACATGAAGCAGGTGATCTCTGAAAAGCGATGCTTGGGCTGAGTCATCAACCCAAGAACCCCAAATATTTTCTATTTGGGTCTTGTGAGGCCATGAGCTCAACGAAATGCGACCGATCAACCTCAATTCTGTAATCTTGGAAAACTTGTTTGAATTCTTTCTGAAAGGTTTGCGGGTTGAAGAGCTTGTCGCCGCAGCGCAAAGCGAGCTTAACACTCTCTTTCTCAAGCAATGCTTGGTCACTTCTGAGATATCCCGTAACATCCAGCCATCCTGAAAGATTACTTTCTGGCTCGTAGAATATGACTGCTGTTGGTAGCTGGTGGATATGGAGATAGTTTACGTCGTTTTTCGAGAGTGTGACTTCAAAAAACAATCCGCTCTTGCGTTCCTTGGTGTAAGATGGGCCGGTTTTTATCTGGACAGCTACTAGCGTTCCTGTGACTATCTCTTTCTCGACAAACTCAATATAGCCATCTATCCCTACATCTGTCTCTTCAGGGATTTCTCTGAAAATTGAGCCAGCATCAGATACGATGCCTTCCACGAAGGCAACACCACGGCGACCTATAGATTTTGTTTTGGGGAATTTCTTCACATTGTTACAATGTTGTTCTAAGATATTGTGTAATGTCCGTCCGCCTATTCCTTCGTGCATGATAGCACCGAGGTCAAGGTTCATCCGGCAATAAAATACTGCTACAGCTTATGAGGCTGTAGCAGTATCCCCTCAGATTAGTTGAGGTTGAATCCTACCGCGTTACTTCGAGCCGTTCGGCTTGAGCGGGGTTGTCGGTACCGTGACCGGTACCACCGGTGCCTCCTTCGGCTGCTCGGCCATTAGTCCTTTCATGATCTGGTCGCGCAGGGCGGCTGCCTCTGGCCGCGCTGTGCTGCCATTACCATTGACCTGTTCGCCCATCCGGTCGGATAGCAGCATGGCCATCAGTCCTTCCATCAGGCTACTGCCGCTCGAACCGCCATTGCCGTTTCCATTCCCCGAAATCGAGATGCGTGGCACGACGTCCACTTTAGCGGTCTCAATGGCTTCAGCAAAGCGGTTCATGACCTGCTGTGTCACTTGGAACTGTGGCCCACCGTAGGCGCGGACTTTCTCTTCAATCGCGATGGCTTCCGCAATACCGACGCGCGCCGCCTTCTCCGCTTCGGCCTCAGCCAGCGCCCGAATAGTGGCGGCTTGCTGAACAGCGCGCTGATAATCGGCCTTGCCTTGGTTGCCTTGCACGGTGATACTGATCTCCGATTCAGTCAGCGCCTGCTGCTGGCGCGCGCGCGATTCGGCCTCGCGCAGCTCGCGCTCCTTGACCGCCGCTTTCTCCTGGCGATTGTAGGTCTCGATCTGCTCTTCGGCGATTTGCCGCGACCGCAATTGCGTCAAGATTTGCTCGATCTTCTGGTCGCCGGCGGAAGAGGCCGGTGTACCAATCAGCACCTCTTCCAGTTCCAGATTGTAGTGCGCGAACTTTTCGCGCATTTGCTCACCGGCCAAACTCTGGATGACGCTACGTTCCTGGATGAGCTGGATAAGGGTCCTGACTTGCCCGACGTTTTTGAAGTATGCGGAGATCATGGGGTCAAGCGTTTGCTCAACCAGTCGCTTGACATCGCCGAAGCGCTGGATGACCAAGGGCGCCTGCCGGTAGTCGATATGTATGACGACCGATAAGGGTAGTGACGGCTCGAAGGCATCCTTTGTAATCAGCGAGACTTCCGACAGGTTCTCGTCCAGCCGGTGCGCGCCGACTTCGCCCTTCGTCCATTTCAAGATAATATTGGTCGTCGGCACCGTGAGCACCTTGCCGGCGTAGGTATTGAAGGCATACTTGCCCGGCAGCAGCGGCGTGTTCCAGACACCACGGCTGCCCTGGCTGACCATCTCGCCGTGCTTGTACTCTTCACCTGACAGATCCGCGCTGATATCGCCGGTGTAGGAGACGACCACGCCGACGGTACCAACCTCGACTATGGTTTTGGGTATCATCTCGACCGTGGCAAACAGCCGGTTGATATAGTAGGTACCCTCGACCAATACCTGAAGCTGGCGGCCACGCTGGCCACCGGCCGCGAGGAAGCGCTCGGGGTCTTGGAAGGTGTTGTGATAGGTCTCCTGATTCTCGGATTCGTTGCCGACCGTCGGTGCGATGATTTCGCCTTGCGGCAGCGACGGCCCATCATGGACGGTGACGATACCGACCAGGTCGTCAGCGCCCTTGATAATCACTGGCTGGAAGCCACCACGCTCTTTAATGACTTCGGCCATGCGTTTGAACGTGGCTTCCTCTTCGCGGCTCAACGGTAGGTAGAAGACACTGTCCTCGGTAATCACCACGAACTCGGCCAGATTAAGTGCGTAGGTACCCTCACGCAATATCTGGCGTTGTGGTCCCTGTTGCCCGCCGTTTTGCAGAAATAGTCGCACGTCCTGAAAATTATTCGCCGCGACATTGGATGCCAGCGACTGTGCGGGCTGGAGCGGTAGGCCATCACGGGCGAAGATATACCCAATTTTGCCTTGTGGAATGGTCACGAGCGGAACGCTATGAATGCGGTATTGGAACGGGATAAACAGGTGCCAGCCACCGCGCAGCACATCAGGCTGGAAACCAGCTTCGCCATGAAGCGCGATAAATCCGGATTTCACCGAGCCACGACCGCTCACGAGCTTCTCCACAATGCCAACACGGTTGTTGGGAATGTAGCGGAGGAACCCGGACATGAAGACGACGAGTAGAATGACACCGATGACGATCGCAGGGATTAACAGTAGCCCTGACATGGTCTACTTCCTTTCTGGGAGGTGCGCATGATTCTCGCTGGTAGCAACGCCAGCGATGCGCCACATAAGTATATACGCAAACGCTTCACCGTGGTTGCAGGATTCATTAGCAGATCATCAGAAAGCCGGGCAGTTCTTTGGAGACTTCGCACAGCTCAACGAAGTTTCACTGAATGCTTAGTGTATCCTATATACTAAGCATCACAAAGCCTTCTATGGCGAAGGCGATGGATCTTGATCTCTTTTCTAATCTCCAAAAATGTGGGCCAAACCCGCAAGCAGGCGCTCACCGAGTCCGAAATCGGCATTACCGTCCAGGGAAACCAGGGCAAGGCCGATTACCAGCGCGCACTTCAGCAGGCGGCCACCATTCGCGCGCTCGCCGAGGCAGAGGCGGAGAAGGCGGCGCGTGTGGGTATTGCCGAAGCCATCGCGATTGAAGAGAAAGTCCGCGCCTACGGTGGGCCGCAGTTCCAGGTGACCCAACAGGTGATGAACCGCTTCGCCGAGGCGATCGAGACGGCGAAGGTGGATGTGGTGCCGCGGATCTCGGCTTCGGGTAGTGGTAGCGGCGATGGCGCTTCAAGCGGCAGTAGCCTGATGGAGGGGCTGCTGGCCATGCTGCTCTCCGAGAAGATGGGTGTGCAAGTCAACAGCGGCGGTAATGGTAACGCTTCACGGCCGGAAGTGGCTGCGATGCGTGACCAAATTGTGCAACGCCTGATGGCTGAGCAACCGAAGGACGTGCCTGTCGCGCCGGCCGTAGTGCCGACAACACCGCTCAAGCCGACGAATAGCGCAAACTGATCGCGAAGGGACGATCAACGACCTTTGAGACGGTGAAGGGGTGACGCTCGGCCCGTCACCCCTTCACCGTCTCACCCCTTCACACACTTCGGCGTCATCCCTCGGTCAGATACCAGCTCCGGCCGATTCTGAGCACTGGAACCGAGCCATTATTGCCGATGATCTTTTCAAGCGGCACAGTCTCCTCATACAGAGTCTGGATGCCGGCGCTGGTGGTACGCGTGATTAACACGTGGATCGCCCCGTTGACCGGGCGGATCATGGCACGGTCGCCGGTTTGATACACTTGCTCCAGCCGATCGATCTTGAGATCGAGCGCTAGGTCTTCGTTTGGTTCCATCTTGCCCAGGCCGGCGGTAAAGCTATCGAGCGCCGCGCGCAGCGCGATCCGCTGATCGTCGCGCTCGTTGGGCGCGAAGTAGCCGGCTAGCCGCTCGACCCACGCTCCGCGCTGCTGATCATCAGCTAGCTTTGGATCGTGCAGGGCGTTGCCGAGATCGTCGAAGAAGCTCTGCGCTACTGTCTCGGGGCTGAAGCTGCCGCCGCCCGCTGGGGCTGGGGCGGTGCTCTGCCCGGGCGTGGCGGCGCAGGCGGCGAGGAAGCATAGAGCGAACATGGTTAGAGCAGCGACCACCGACCACCGACCACCGACCACCCACGTCCGCTTGGCCAAATGTGTTCGTCGTTCGTCGGTCGCCTGCCCTGAGCGGCGTCGAAGGGTCGTTCGTTGGTCGTCTTTTACCATCAAAACATCCGCATTTGTTGTGGC
>WNFU01020853.1_pt1 | contig 10186 bp, 7 predicted proteins | sample 5400121 | NCBI WGS metagenome assembly WNFU01 (sample SAMN13153360, study PRJNA577476) | soil metagenome | isolation source: 100 cm soil or saprolite under grassland replicate 1 | place: USA:California | collected 2016-06-15
TCCGTAACACGTCGATCGGCTACCACCGCAGCAACGGTGAGACCAACATCGCCCGCGCCACCAGACGCGCCAACCACCGCCCACACGACCTCATCGACGCCGTGACCAGGAGCAACCCGACAACGCAATAGCCCTGCCGGTCCTGCCGGTCGATCCGCGGCCGGACGAGGGCCTGATCGCTGGATTCCTGATCGGCTACCGCGACCGCACGCGTGCCGCCTATCTGGCCGACTTACGTGACTTCTATGCCTGGTGTATGAACGCTGGCATTGGGCTGTTGGGAGTCGCGCGTATGTCGAGGTTTATGTCCGCCAGCTTGAGCATGCCGGCCGGAGCCGCGCCACCGTGGCCCAGCGCCTGGCCACCTTGGCTGGCTTCTACCGCTACGCGGTCCAAGAGGGCGCGCTTCCCCACTCCCCCGTTGCCCATGTTCGTCGCCCCTCGGTAGCGCGTGATTCGCAGACGCTTGGGCTTGACCGCGAGGAGACGGTCCGGTTCCTGGCCGCAGCCGAGGGCGCCTCGGCCCGCGACCACGCCCTTTCCTGCCTGCTCATCTTGAACGGGTTGCGGGTGTCGGAAGCGTGCACGGCCGATGTCGCCGACCTTCGGATGGAACGCGCCCATCGGGTCCTCGCGGTCGTCGGCAAGGGCGACCAACACACGCTGGTCCCATTGGCTCCACGCACCGTGCGTGCGATCGACGCAGCGCTCGGCGGCCGCACTGACGGCCCGCTGCTGGTGTCGAATACCGGGGGCCGGCTGGACCGCCACGATGCCGCCCGGATCGTGGCGCGCCTTGCCCGCCGGGCCGGGCTGGCCAAGCACATCACGCCGCACAGCCTGCGGCACACGATGGTGACCTTGGCGTTGGACGCTGGGGGTATCGCTGCGTGACGTCCAAGATGCCGCCCGCCACGCCGACCCGCACACCACTCGCCGTTACGACCGAGCTCGGCATTCCCTGGATCGGCACGCCACCTATACCTTGGCAGCATTTGTGGCGGACGGACCGCCATCCCCCAGCTCGAGTGGCTGACAGTCCTCACGCAGATGGCGTGCAATCCTCGTGGTGATCAGCCTTGCCGAAGTCATATTCGTGGCGATTGCGGGGTCGGTCGACGGATCTTGCTCTCGCGTCCCAAATCTGCTACAGAGCTTCGCGGTAGTTGGTGAATGCTGTGGGTCATGACGCGGAGCGCGACAAGCACGCCGCGGGCGTGAGCGGGATGTGGAGTGGGCTTTGGCTATCGGCAGAGATGCGGGGCGGTGGCAGGAGATATTGCCGCTTAGCGTCACGCCCCGCGAGGCAGTTGCGGGCGTTGGTCAGGACAGCTGCTTGCGCAGCAGCGTCAAGGTCGTGCGATACGTGAAGCGGCGGCCGCCGGCGTCGGTGGTCTCCCAGGAGGCGTCTTCGGTGCCGCACTCGGTGTAGCCAAGACGCTTGTAGAGCCTGAGGGCGCCAGGGTTGTCGGACTCAACGCCAAGCATGGCGTCCACGCCGCGGGCGCGGATGCGCTCTTCCATGGCCTGGATGAGCAACGTACCGTAGCCGTGACCGGTGGGATTGGCGGCGAGCTGCAGCATGGTACCGTAGCCCGGATGCTCGGCGTAGTCGATGCCACCCTTGGCGACGATGCGCCCGTCGGGAGTCCGGACGGCAAGGTATTCAACCTCGCCGGATGCTGCGCGCGCCAGGTAGCGGGCGACGCTCCTGAGGTGGCCGGGGCCGCCCGACCAGGCGATGGCCGGCAGATCTGCCTCCATGAGGTCGTCGATTATCAGGGTGTCGAGGTTGGGGTGCGGTTGCGACATAACGCTCCTTTCTCCAGACGATATTGGCTATGCCCGGGGTAGGCTGTTGAGCATGCAAATTCCTCCGACTACAGAGCTTCGCGGTAGTGGTGATTCATAGGGTGAGACCCGTCCCTGCCAGGAAGCTGCGCAGCAAATCCGGGTCACGACGCACACGGATCGAGCCGACCTGGGCGGTGGCGAGCAGCTCGGCGCGGTCAGCGCAGCAACGGTTGGCCAGCTCACACCCCTTCAGGTTGGCCCACAACCCCTCCACCGGGTCCAACTCCGGCGCATACGACGGCAGGTACGCAAGCGCCAGCCACGCCTGGGTCGCCACCCACTCCTGAAGGTCGCCGGCGTGATGGGCGCCGAGGTTGTCCCAGATGACCGTCACCGGCTGGTGGCCAAGCTGGTAGCCCAGCCCGTCCAGCACGCGGATGAACTGCCGGGTGTCGTAGGCGCCCTCCAGCAGGTCGAACCCCATCCAGGCCGCCGGCTCGCCCGGGTCGTCCTGGCCGGGCCGGTAGGCCACCATGCCGCACATCGAGATCTGCTTGCCACGCCAGTAGGGATGCCGCAGCACCGGCGTGCGGCCCTTGGGAGCCCAGGTGCGCCGCACCGGCGGGGTCAGCTTGACGCCAGACTCGTCGATGAAACAGAGCCAGGCTCTGCGCGTTGGGCGTTTGCTTGATCCGCGGCCACTCCTCGGCGACCCAGCGGGCGATCTCGGCCTCGTTGCGCTCGACTGCCTTGCGGGCAGGACCGCTGCAGACTCCACCCCATAGCCTTGAGGAGGCGCCACACGTGCCCGGGATGGTGCGCCACCCCCGTGGTCTGCTCGATCACCTCGGCGACGCGCGCAAGCGTCCACAGGTCGTTGTCGAATCCGGCCGCTACCGCGCCGCGGTCCAGCACCCGGCGGATCTTGGCCAGCTCGGCGGGGCCAAGCTGGCTTGCCCTGGCGGCGGTCCGCATCCCAGCCGCACCGCCGTCGCGCCAGCGGGTATACCAGCGGCTGGCGGTCTGCGCCGACACGCCCAGCTCACCGGCGACCTCGGGGCTTTGGTCTTGCCCTGGGCGAACAGGTCGGCGGCCTGCAGGCGGCGGCGTTCCAACCATTCCAGGTCTCCCGGGTGCCTGAGCACCCGGCCAGTGGGTGACAGTGCTCTGCTCATGCCGCGGGATCATAACCCACAGCATTCACCAACTACCGCGAAGCTCTGTAATGCCCGTTGAATGCATGTCTGTCAGACTTCCTCGCCATCCTTCCTTCGCACGAAGTCGATGACTTCCACTCGCGGTTGAGGCAGAATTCCGGGTGGCGAGGCAGTCACAAGCGGACCGCATCGACCCACAACTGTCGCTACTCGCACCCCGGGGGCTGGACGCCGTGAGCGCTGCCGATCCTATCTATAACGGCGACGAAGCCCATGAAACGGACTTCGCATCGACATGGTGGCCACGCTGCGGACCGCCGCTCGTGCTGCTGACGATCTGGCCGGACGCTATAGAGAACTAGCTCGCCGCCTTGCTGCGCAGGTCGACGGCGATGTCCCGTCTGACGTGGACCCGTCAGGACCTCCGATCGGCCAAGCATTCCGAGAAGTCTATCAACAGGGGCATGCCATCCTCCGCATGCTGTATGAACGCCGAGCCACGTCCGACCCTTCCTTGGACAAGCAGGCCTCAGCCGGGATCGAATTGGAGGTTTCACCAAGCTCTTGCAAATACTGCCCGGGCCTTCTCCTTTGGACTCGGGACGAAGCCGGTAAATTCCTTCCACTGGATCCACAGCCGTTTCCGGCCCTTGCAATACCAGCAAGCGAGCGCTGGCTGCCCGACCTCAATGTCTCACGAGATAATCAGCCGCCGAGGATGCGCCGCGCGCGCGACCGAACCGAGGGCTACGTGTACAGGCGGCACACCTGCCCGGATCCCTAACCTTCCACGTATCCAAGATCTATGGGCGACGGTCAGGGACTGTCGAGAACGACTTGTCATGCTTGCCAGCGAGCATCGAGAAGCCGAACGGTGTCAGACAAGCGGCGCCTGCCCCAAGATCCGTCGGCCGAGAAGGCGTCAAGGAGAGGAAGTGGAGCAAGCCGAGATCGACCGACTGTGCCGTGCGCTCCGTCAGCGACCCAGGCCGCATTGGCGCGTGCTTTGGCGCGCCCGGCCACTGCAGCTACAGGACAGCGCTCGCAGCTTGCGTCCCTGGTCGCGGCGGCGCGCCGAGCTGCAGGCGGGTTGGGAGCTACTGTGGACGCACCGGCTGCGCCGTGACCTTGCCCCGATCTACCGGCTCATCTCCTGCCGGCGCGGCCGCCACCGCGACGCCCACATCCTCGCCGACGATCTTCTTGGCAGCGATGACTACCCCAGGCTCGCGATCTGCGAGGTCTGCGGCCGGGCCGTCCGGTGGCCCAACGGCACGCTAGTGTCCTGCGCCTGAAATTCGTCGGCAATATCGGGCGAGTGACTCGAGGATCTCCTCGGCCGTCTTGGTCCAGATGAACGGCCGTGGATGCTGGTTCCAGTCAGCGACCCAGGCGCGAATGTCGCTCTCCAGCGCCTGCACGCTCTTGTGGACCCCGCGCCGGAGCAGCTGGTCGGTCAGGAACCCAAACCACCGCTCGACCTGGTTGATCCACGACGACCCGGTCGGGGTGAAGTGCAGGTGGAACCGTGGATGCCGCCCAAGCCACGCCTTGATCGCTGGGGTCTTGTGGGTGCCATAGTTGTCACAGATCACGTGGACGTCCAGCTCCTGCGGGACCGTCTTGTCGATCGTGGCCAGGAACTTTTTGAACTCGGTGGCGCGGTGCTGGCGGTGCACCGCGCCGATGACGCTCCCGTCGGCGATGTTGAACGCCGCGAACAGGCTGGTGATGCCGTTGCGCTGGTAGTCGTGGGTGCGGCGCTCGGGCGTGCCGGGCAGCATCGGCAGCACCGGCTGGGAGCGGTCCAGCGCCTGGATTTGGGCCTTCTCGTCCACGCACAGCACCACCGCGTGCTCGGGTGGGTTGTGGTAGAGCCCGACGACGTCGACGACCTTGTCGACAAACAGCGGGTCGGTCGACAGCTTGAAGGTGTCGGCCAGGTGCGGTTTGAGCCCGAAGGCCCGCCAGATCCGACCGACCGTGGACTTGCTCAGCCCCGAGCGGGCCGCCATCGAGGTCCGCGACCAGTGGGTGGCGTGGTTGGGGGTTTCCTCCAGCGTGGCCACCACCACGTCCTCGACCTGCTCGACGGTGATCGACGGGGCCGGCCGGGCCGGTCTTCGTCGATCAGCCCGTCCAGCCGCCGGGTGATAAACCGGTTGCGCCACTTGGAGACGGTGTCGGGATGCACGCCCAGCAACGGCGGCGACCTGCGTGTTGGGGGTCCCCTCGGCGCAGGCCAGCACGATCTTGCATCGTTGCGCCAGCGCCTGCGAGCTTTTCGCCCGCCGTGACCAGCGCACCAGCGTGGCCCGTTCCTCATCGGTCAGTGTCAGCGCTGCTTTGGGTGGTCGTCCCGTGGTCGTCCTGTCCTTGTCATGCCACCAGCGTAGCTTACCCGACGAATTTCAGGCGCAGGACACTAGCCTGGTAGGCCCCGGGAGGGGGTGGGGCCTGAGCGAGCCCAGGGGGCGCTTCTGGTCGATGGGTCGCTGACGCTCTGGCTCCGCGATCCGCCGCTCTTCCATCCTGCCTGTCGACATGTTTCACTCCCCCAGCGACACACGTCGACATCTGCTGGGAATCAGTAGGGCCTATTCTGTGCTGGACGTTCCATTTGGCGACGCCCGCTGAGCAGCGGGGCGAGGAATGGGCTGGGCTCGCCCGTCCAGGAGATGAGCAGGTCGTCTCTGGCACGGGTGCATGCGACGTACAGTAGGCAGCGCTCCCGCTGGAGGTCTTGGCGGTGCGCGACCGGGTCCTCGATCGCTGGGGTGACGGCGGACTGGAGCGGCAGGCGGTCCTTGCCGGTGGCCACCACGGCCACGCAGCGGAACTCCAAGCCCTTCATCCGGTGCATGGTCCCGATGTTCACCTCACCGTGCTCCGCGTGCCCATCGTCGGGACCAAGGAACCCCGATGGGAGTCCGGCGGCTTCGAGCGCACGGTGGGCGTCTTCAGCCGAGCGCATGGTCCGTGCAGCCACGCCGACGTCCTCGGGCGGCACGTCCTGGTCGAGCCAGTCCTGCACCGTGTCGACCAGCCCAGCGAACTCTGCCCCCGCATCCCGGTATCCCTTGAGGCGCGGTAGCGGCCCATGGAACTGCGAGCGGTAGCCGCGCAGCGTGTCCTCACCGCTGTCGAGGTCGTCAAAAGCCTCGCCGGAGAGCAGGTCGAGGGCGTGTTTCAGGATCTCGTGCGTGGTCCGGTAGTTGAGCCGCAGGCGGTAGGAGCGACCGCGGACGTTGATGCCGAGGCTGGCGAGCGTGACGCGGTTGTCGTAGATCCGCTGGTGCGTATCGGCCAGGATGAACAGGTCGTTGGGGCCTTCAGCGACGGCGGCGCGCAGCATGCGCCACTGCGCCGGGTGCAGGTCCTGGGCCTCGTCGATGATCACATGCCCGTACGGTTTGATCGAGCGGGCTGCCAGGAACCCCGCGGCTGCGTCCGCGATCTGGGTATGGGTTCGCTTGCCCCGCTCGATGAAATGGTTGGTGAACCGCTCGATCCCCTTCCAGACCTCGACCCGCTGCCGCCGGGATAGGCGCACTCCGCGGCCAGGTCTCGGGACGGTCAGGTAGGCGTCGCGGGATGCGATGCCTTGGGCGAGGACCACCTGGAGCCACTCCTGCTGCAGAAACGCCGGGGAGAACGGCAGGCCTAACTCATCGACGACGTCGCGCCAGAGGCCTTGCTGCTCAGCGTCGGTCGCCAGCGCCGGCAGCTTGCCCTCGGCCTCGCGCACAACCCGCCATGCGAGCCGGTCGACGTTGAGGATCTCGACGCGCTCGAGCAGTTCCGGGCCGCCGAGCAGGCGCAGGTCGTCCTCCATTGCGACCGCCAGGTTGCGGGTGAAGGTGGTCAATAGGATGCGCTGGTCGCTTTGGGCGGCGAGCGCCTTGGCGCGGTGCAGCGCCACGACTGTCTTTCCAGTCCCTGCACTACCGGTGATCCGCACGGAGCCGGCGTACTGCTCGCGGTATGCCAGGCGCCGCTGGGTCGGATGCAGAAACGTGCGCCATAGGTCGAACGGCCGGTTGAGGACGTCGAGTAGCTCATCGGCACCGCCCACGACGTAGAACATCGCCTGCGAAGCAGGGCGGGCCAGCGCGGCTTCGACGTCGCTGGTGTCGACCTCCCCCGGCGATTCACCGGCGACCAGTTCCTCCCATGCCTCCTCGACGGTATAGCCAGCGGCGAGCATGCGCAGCCCGTCGGCTTGGCTTTGCGGGAGTGCTTCGAGCAGGCCGTCGAGCTCATCATCGGTGACGATGCGCGCCAGCAAGGGAACGAGGTTGGCGGGGATTCCGATCCGGGTGAAATCCTTGGCGCTGCGGCCGGCGAACAGGCTCATCCTCTGCGTGGAACCGCGGTCGCCCGTCGTCTGCATCTGCTGCTCGATCGCGGTCACATTCTCGACCTCGAGCGCCCCCGTGGTCGCATTCACATTGAGGGTATTGCTGGCCACCCACTGGTCGGCCTTGTCGTGCGGCAGCACGCGAACAAGCAGGTAGGTGTCTCCACGGTCGGGAGCCATCACGATGCCGCGGTAGTGCTGGTCGATGCGGATGGTGCGAACCCGCGGGTCGCGTGCGACCGCGAGCTTCTCCAGGTGGAGGCCGGCGTGGGTGTGCGATGTGAACTTGGCGAACACCTCGTCAACCTTGCGGCGCACCTGCTTGTCGAGGGTGGCGTAGTCGGGTAGGAAGTCCCTCGCGATCGCGAGCTTCGGCATCAGGCCCTCTCCTGGAGCGCAGCAGTCAGGGACGCGGCCGTCCACGCCAATGACGATCGCGCGTCCCAGCCGTGCTGATGCAACCACGAGTCACGGTCGGGGTCGACGTCAGCCAGCACCGCCACCCGCTGTTCTGGCCAGGCGACCTCCACCACCCAGCCGGCTGCTTCGGCATCGGGCTCGAATCCGGCCACCGGGATGGGCGCGCCTTGGAGCAACGCGGCTTCGGCGAGCGTGCGCGCCGCCGTGTCCAGGATCAGCTCGAGTTCCTCCTCGGCCTCCAGCGGGAGCCCTGTGGCCTTGTCCCGGCCGGCCGCCTGCTGGGGATGGCGATCTCCGACTGGGACGATCTCGAAGTCGCCCGCGTCGTGCAAATCGGCCTCACCGGTAACCGCGATCAGGGCGGTGCGCCCGTTGTTGTTGAGGAATTGCAGCAGGTTTGCCCACTGCAGCCAGGCGCGCCATGCGGCCTGCCGTTCCGGCGGCGCGGGCAACCGATCGTCCTGGTCGTCGAGCAGGTCGACCGCGGTCCAGCGCTCGGCGTTTGGCCCACCTGCCTCAGGCCGGCCGTCCAGCAGGAAGGTGAGCGTTAGCCCGGTCGGATGGCGCAGCCGACTCGCGAGGACCGGCCCGCCTGTGCCCGATGGCGAAGATCCGTCTGTAAGTGCCGCACGGATCAGCGCCGCAGCCTCGTGCGACTTGTGGTGCGAGAACCCGGCCGTCTGCACAACACCGGCGACGGTCGAGAGCGCGACCAACTCCCAACCGACCGGATCGGGATCGGCGAGGAATTCGAGCAGCTGGCGCATCGGGTTGTGCTCGGCGACGCCGACCCCAGGCCCGGGCAGGCCTCGCGCGCCGTGGAGAAGCCTCGCGGCCTGGCGTCCGGTGGCCATAAGGAGCTCACGGTCGGGCGGCTCCCTGGGCACCTGGCTCTGTGCGGCGTCATGGAACTCCTCAACGTCCTGCCAGGTGAGATTCCACACCAGTCGTCCGGAGTCGCGCACGGCGCGGCGCTTGACCGCGTCGTCGGCGAGCCGATTGTGCTCCGTCGTGGCGTGGAACTGGTAGCCGTCGAGGTAGACCGCGACCTGGGGGGCGGGGTCGTCCTGCCGGGTGATCAGGTAGTCGGGCCGGGTCGGCGGGGTCGTGTCGAGCGTTCGTTGCTCCTCTATGAGATAGCGTCGGGTTGCCATGCCGCTGCCGAGCCGCAGTTCCAGCGCTTCTCGGCCGCTCTGGGCCGGTCTGGGCGTGAGTGTGGCCTCGCTGGTGGGACGGTCGGCCCACGCCTTCAACGCTGCGCGGAAGCGCCGCTCCAGCTCCGACTCCTCGACCATCCCGATGTCGGCGTCGGTGACCGTCGCTACGGGGTCGAACGCCCAGTCGCTGAGCAACTGGTCGAGCAGCTCCAGCGCGAGAGGCCGTGAGACCAGTTCAATCTCGCTCGGGTCGATCCCGCCGAGGAGGCAGCGGTGGCACGCGGCCCGGCCCTCGCTACGGCAGGGACAGCGGGCGATCGTCTCGCGGGCGCGGTCGAGCAGTACCCGCAGCCGCTCAGGGTCGGCGATGCGGCCGAGATACCCGGTGCCACCCGGCACGGTGTCGTGCAGCACCAGGAAGCGCCGCCGACCTGGCCCGCCCGAGCCCGGATAGTCGGTCGCCACGACCGCCAGGTGCTGCGGCTCCCCGCCGAAGTCCAGCCGCAGGCCAAGCAGCAATGCCGCCTTGAAGCTTGCCAGCCGCTCCTCCACCTCGAAGGTCGCGACCGGCATGAGCAGGCGCACCGCCTCGGTCTCGACCTGGTGATACGGCACCGGATGGTCCCAGTCCTCATTGCGGCCCGAGCGGGTCAGGCACCAGCCGCGATGGTCGGTCCGGCCAGGCTCGCGAGCGCCAGTGACCGCGCCGCAGAAGCGGCACGTGCGGAAGCGAGGCGGCTCCAGCGGCACGCCCGCCACCCACACCTGCTCGCCATGGCGGCCAGCCGGACCGAAATTGACCGAGCGGATGGTCGCGACCCGCGCGTACTCCATCCCGAAGGTCACGCGCCGGTGCTGCCAGGCTCGCTCGATCGCACTGGGGTCCACGTCGACCGTGGTCAGTACCTGGTAGTGGCGGCGCTCCCGCTCGTCGGTCTCGTCGAACACGCGCGTGCGCTCGTCCGAGTCCGAGCTGAACACGCGGCGCAGCTCGAGGAGTTGGTGGCGCGCGCCGCTGTCGGCGATCCCAGCGTGCCGGCAGCGCGGGCACGCTGTCCAGGTCCGATGCGACGCCTCTGGCGCGCCGAAGGCGCACTCCGGGCACAGACGCCACCACTGGTACAGCGGCTCGCTCGCCGTGCCGATCTCGAGCCCATCGATCACCAGCCGGCGCTGGTTCGCGTAGAAGCTGTTGCCTGGGGCGAACTCGGTCAGCGCGATCGCAGCCGGACGCTGGTAGACCAGCCGCAAGCCGCTGAAGCCGCCGTCCTCAGTGTGTGACCAGAGGACCGCCTCCA
>WNFU01023112.1_pt1 | contig 10186 bp, 7 predicted proteins | sample 5400121 | NCBI WGS metagenome assembly WNFU01 (sample SAMN13153360, study PRJNA577476) | soil metagenome | isolation source: 100 cm soil or saprolite under grassland replicate 1 | place: USA:California | collected 2016-06-15
ACCCCGTCTCGACGCTGCTCACGTTCGATCAGTTCGTGCGCCCCGCCCTCCTCAAGATGATGGGCCACACGGAGCTGCTCCGGCCGCTCGTGCGCGCCGTGCTCCAGGACGACTTCGCGCGGAAGCCGGGGCGCGTCTCCTTCCTGCGCGTCCGGCTCGAGCGGCGCGACGACCGGCTCCTCGCCCGGACCGCGGGCAACCAGGAGACCGGGATCTTGAAGACGATGCTGCGGGCGGATGGCATCGCCGTGATCCCGGCGGAGCGGGGCACCGTCCGTGCGGGTGAGGTGGTCGACGTCCAGGTGCTCCGCAACGTGGGGGAGGCTTAACTGGTGCGCGCACCGAGCGATGCCCCGGCGTCCGGCCCCGCCCTCGAGGACACCTTCGGGCGGAAGCTCGAATACCTAAGGGTCTCGGTGACCGACCGGTGCAACTTCCGCTGCGCGTACTGCCTGCCGGACGGCTGCCCGCGCGGGTCGGGAGCGGAGCCGCTCTCCGTCCCCGAGCTCGAGCGGCTCGTGCGGGCGTTCGCGGAGCTCGGGGTCTGGAAGGTGAGGCTCACGGGCGGCGAGCCCACGCTGCGCCGCGACCTCCCCGACATCGTCCGCGCGATCTCCGCCGTCCCGGGCGTGCGCCGGGTCGGGCTCACGACGAACGGCTACCGGCTCGCGGCGATCGCGGGCGACCTGCGCGCGGCCGGGCTCGCCTCCGTGAACGTGAGCGTGGACAGCCTCGACCCCGCGCGGTTCGAGCGGATCACCGGCTGCGGGCGCCTCGAGCGGATCGTCGAGGGCGTCGAGGCCGCCGCCGCCGCGGGGATCGCCTCGGTGAAGGTGAACGTGGTGCTCCTGCGGGGCATGGAGGATGGCGAGCTCGATCGGTTCCTCGCCTGGACCCGCGAGCGCGCCCTCACGGTCCGGTTCATCGAGCTCATGCAGACGGGCGACAACGCGGCGTTCTTCCAGGAGCACCACCTCTGCGCGGACGACGTCCGCGGGAAGCTCGAGCGGCGCGGCTGGACGAGGCTCCCGCGCGACCCGCGCGATGGGCCGGCGACGACCTACGGCCATCCCGCGCACGAGGGCAAGGCCGGGCTCATCGCGCCTTACGCGCCGGGGTTCTGCGACGCGTGCAACCGCGTGCGCGTCACCTCCGCCGGAGACCTGCGGCTCTGCCTGTTCGGCAGCGGGGGCGTCCCGCTCCGCTCCTATCTCCAGAGCGACGAGCGGAGGGGCGACCTCGTGCACGCCATCCGGCGCGCGGTCGCCCACAAGCCTGCGTCCCACCTCCTCCACGAGGGGTTCTCCGGCGCCACGACGACGCTCGCGTCGATCGGCGGCTGATCGCGAAAGGAAGGTCGTGATGAACGCGCTCGTGAAGCTCCGCAGCACCGTCCGCATCGCCGCCGCGCTCGTTGCGCTCGGCGCGCTCGGCGCGGTCGCCCTCTCGCCGGAGCGGGGGGCCGCCGCCGAGAAGCGCCTTCGCCTCGGGACGACGACGTCGACCGAGAACTCCGGCCTCCTGAAGGTGCTGCTCCCGCCGTTCGAGGCGCAGTGCCGGTGCAACGTGGACGTCATCTCGGTTGGCACCGGGAAGGCGCTCAAGCTCGGCGAGCTCGGGGACGTCGACGTCGTGCTCGTCCACGCCCGCGCCCTCGAGGATCGGTTCGTCGCCGAGGGCTGGGGCGTGGACCGGCGCGACGTCATGCACAACGACTTCGTCGTCGTCGGGCCGGCGAACGACCCCGCGAAGGTGCGGGCGGCCCGGGACGCCGTCGACGCGTTCCGCAGGATCGCAGGCGCTCGCGCGACGTTCGTCTCGCGCGGCGACAGGTCGGGGACGCACGAGAAGGAGCTCGAGCTGTGGCGGCGCGCCGGCCTCTCGCCCGAGCGCCCCTGGTACCTCGAGGCGGGGCAGGGGATGTCCGAGGTGATCGCCATGTCCGCGGAGCGCAGCGCCTACACGCTCACCGACCGCGGCACCTACCTCGCCCACCCGCGCCACCGCGAGCTCCCCATCCTGTCCCAGGGCGATCCGACGCTCTTCAACCCGTACGGCGTCATCGCGGTGAATCCAGCGAAGCACCCGTCGGTCGACCACCGGCTCGCGCTCCGGTTCATCGAGTTCCTGACCGGTCCCGAGGGCCGGCGGCTCATCTCCGGGTTCAAGATCAACGGGGAGCAGCTCTTCTTCCCGGCGGGGAAGTGATGGAGCTCGTGTCGGAGTCGCTCTCGACGGCGCTCGGGCTCATCGCGGCCCGGGACGGCGAGGTGTTCGCCGCGGTGCGGATCTCGCTCGGCTGCGCGCTCGCGTCCACCGCCATCGCCGCGACGGTCGGCATCCCCATCGGCACCTGCATCGCCATCCGGAGCTTCCGGCTCAAGCGCGCGGTGGTCACGCTCCTCAACACGCTGCTCGCCCTCCCGACGGTGGTCATCGGGCTCGTCCTCTACGGGGTGCTGAGCCGGAGCGGGCCGCTCGGGGGCATGGGCCTGCTCTTCACCCCCACCGCGCTCGTCATCGGCCAGACCGTCCTCGCGCTGCCCGTCGTCGTCTCGTACGCGGTGAGCGCGGTCCAGGGGGCCGACGCCCGGATCCTGCCGACCGCGCTCACCCTCGGCTGCGGGCAGGTCCAGACGACGCGCCTGCTCCTCGGGGAGGTGAAGTTCGCGATCGTGGCGGCGGTGGTCGCCGCCTTCGGCCGCGTCATCTCCGAGGTCGGGGTCGCGATGATGCTGGGCGGGAACATCCGCACGTACACCCGCACGATGACCACCGCGATCGCGCTCGAGACGAGCAAGGGCGAGCTCGCGTTCGGGCTCGCGCTCGGCGTCATCCTCGTGGGCGTCGCGCTCGTCGTGAACATGGCGTTCAACCACCTCCAGCAGGCCCAGAGGTAGCCCTTGTCGACGCCTGTCTACGAGCTCGAGGGGATCCAGCAGCGGCGCGGCGCGAGGCGGGTCCTCGACATCCCGGCGCTCACGATCCGCTCCGGGCGCATCCACGCCCTCGTCGGCCCGAACGGCAGCGGGAAGACGACGCTGCTCGGGATCCTCGCGCTCCTCGCCCGCCCGGCCTCGGGAGAGCTCCGCTTCGACGGCGCGCGCGTGGACTGGGGCAGCGCGGCGCTCCTTCCCCTGCGCCGGCAGGTGACGCTCGTGCAGCAGTCGCCGTACCTGTTCGCCGGGACCGTGGAGGAGAACCTCGCGATCGGGGTAGCGCACCGGAAGCTCGATCGCGAGACGGTCCGCGCGCGCGTCGCCGACGCGCTCCAGTCCGTGGCGCTCTCGGCGTACGCGCGGCGCGACGCGCGCGCCCTCTCCCACGGGGAGGGGCAGCGGGTCGCGATCGCGAGGGCGCTCCTGCTCGAGCCGCGCGTCCTGCTGCTCGACGAGCCGCTCGCGAACCTCGACCGCAAGACCACCTCGGTCGTAGAGGAGCTGATCGGGGCGCTGCCGGGGCCGGGCCGCACCGTCATCATGTCCTCGCACGATCCCGAGCACCCGCGCCGCTTCGGGAGCGAGGTGATCGCGATCCAGGAGGGCGGCCTCGTGGCGTCGCCCAGCCGACCGGCGGAGGAGGACGCCCCTTGGGCGCGCTGCATCGCGTGACCCCTCGGATCGAGCGCCGGCGGCTCGTGGACCGCGCCTGGCAGCGCTACGTCCAGGAGGGGATCGCCCCGCAGGACGTCGCGGACGAGATCGCCCGCTCGTGGCGGCGCGCGCGCGACGCGTACCGGGTCGATCCCGGGATGGCGCGTCCGGGCCGTCTCCTCACGGAGGAGGCGGCCGCGGAGCGGCGCGCGCGCGACGAGGTGTTCCAGCTCGCGAGCCCGATCCTCGCGGACTTCGCACGGCGGCTCGGCCTCCACGAGAGCGTGCTCGCGTACCTCGACCGCGACGGCTGGATGCTCTCCATCGACGGCGACCCCGCCATCGCCGAGCAGGTGGCTGAGATCGACTTCCGTCCGGGCGCGCACTGGTCCGAGCAGGTCGCGGGCACGAACGGGCCCGGCACCGCCCTCGCCGAGCGCGAGCCGGTCGAGGTGTTCGCCTCGGAGCACTTCGTCGCCGCGCTGCAGCCGTGGAGCTGCGCCGCGGCCCCGGTGCTCGCCCCGGGCGAGGCGGCGCCGGTTGGCGTCGTGGACATCACCGCGCGCTGGGAGGTCCAGCGCCGCCACGCCATCCTCATCGCGAAGGCGATCGCGCGCGCGATCGAGGAGCGGCTCCGCGCGGCGGCCGGCGTGCGCGACGAGGTGGTGCGGTACGCGTTCCGGGCGGCGCAGTCGGGCGGGGACGCCGTCGTCGCGCTCGACGTGCGCGGGCGCGTCGTCGCCGCGAACGACGCCGCCACGCGGCGCAACCTCGTCGAGCGGGGGACGCTCGGCGGCCCAGCCGCCGCCGCCGTGGCTGCGGCCCTCGCGGCGCCCCGCGCCGCGCTCGACGGCGACGTGCGCGTGGAGACGCCCGAGGGACGCACCCTCGTCGCGTTCCCGGTGCGGTACGAGGGCGCGAAGGTCGGCGCGATCCTGCGCGTCTCCCCGCCCACACGCCGCGTCCGCGCCGGGGGCGACCGCACGCGCCCCGCCGCCCGGTACGACTTCTGCCGCATTCGCGGCCGCTCGGAACCCATCCTGCGCGCTCTCGAGCTCGCCCGGATGGCGGCCGCGAACGAGCTGCCCGTCGTCGTCTCGGGGGACTCCGGCACGGGCAAGGAGCTGTTCGCGCACGCGATCCACTCGGGCGGCGCCCGGCACGACCGGCCGTTCGTCGCGGTGAACTGCGGCTCGATCCCCGCGCAGCTCGTCGAGACCGAGCTCTTCGGGTACGAGCCCGGGACGTTCACCGGCGGCCGCCGCGAGGGGAGCCCGGGTCGCTTCGAGGACGCCGCCGGGGGGACGATCTTCCTCGACGAGGTGAGCGAGCTCCCCGCCGCCGCGCAGGTGGCGCTGCTCAGGGTTCTGCAGGAGCGCGAGGTGGTGCGGCTCGGCGGGAGCACGCCGCGCCCGCTCGACGTGCGCGTCGTCGCCGCGTCCAACAAGGCGCTCGACGAGGAGATCCGCGCCGGGCGGTTCCGGCGGGATCTCTACTATCGGCTCTCCGTCCTCCCGATCCGCGTCCCTCCGCTGCGGGAGCGCGGCGACGATATCGCGCTCCTCGCGGAGACCTTCCTCGCCGAGGCGGAGGCGGAGGTCGGCCGCCGCGATCTCGCGCTCGCCCCCGACGCGCTCGCCGCGCTGCGCGCGCACCCCTGGCCGGGCAACGTCCGCGAGCTGAGGAACGTGATCCTGCGCGCGACGGCGACCGCGCCGGGCCCCTGGATCGTCGCCGCGGACCTCCAGCTCGAGGCCGGGATCCCCGAGCCGCCGCGGCCCGCGGCGCCGTCTGCGCCGGGGACGCTCCGCGGCGTGGTCCTCGAATCGGAGCGCGACGCGCTCCTCGCGGCGCTCGAGGCCTCCGCCTGGAACGTGGTGCACGCCGCAGAGCGGCTCGGCGTCTCGCGGATGACGCTCTACCGCCGGCTACACCGGCACGGGATCTCGCGCGCGCGGGTGTCGCCATAGCGTGCCGTCACAGGTTCGGGACATGTCGCGGGATGTGGCGCCGCGGTGTGACAGCGGCAGGCGCGGGGCCGTCGCGAAACGCGCGATACGGCGCGGAATAGGAACGGAGGTCCCAACGTCGCACGCTGGCCTGCGCGTTGCTCTAGAGACCGGACGACTCCCAAACGTCTCGCTCATGGGCGTCGGCTCCTCCAAGGAAGCCGGCCCCCAGGCGAAGGCGCTCGGCGCCACGAAGGCGCTCATCGTGACGGATAAGGTCCTGAACCAGCTCGGCGTCGCCGCGCGGATCAAGGGCCAGCTCGAGGAGGCGGGCGTGAAGGCGGTCGTCTTCGACGGCGCCGAGCCGAACCCCACCGACACGAACGTCCGCGACGGGCTGAAGGCCTACGAGCAGAACCGCTGCGACGCCATCGTCTCCCTCGGCGGCGGCAGCGCGCACGACTGCGCGAAGGGCATCGGGATGGTCGCGACCAACGGCGGCGACATCCGCGCCTACGAGGGGATCAACAAGACGACGAAGCCGATGCCGCCGTTCGTCGCGATCAACACCACGGCCGGCACCGCGAGCGAGATGACGCGCTTCTGCATCATCACCAACACCACGACGCACGTGAAGATGGCGATCGTCGACTGGCGCTGCACCCCGAACGTCGCGATCAACGACCCCGTGCTCATGGTCGGCAAGCCGCCGGCGCTCACCGCCGCGACCGGCATGGACGCGCTCACCCACGCGGTCGAGGCCTACGTCTCGATCGCGGCGACGCCCATCACCGACGCCTGCGCGATCAAGGCGATCGAGCTCATCGCCGAGTACCTCCGGCCGGCCGTGGCGAACGGGGCGAACCTCGAGGCGCGCGACCGGATGGCGTACGCGGAGTTCCTCGCCGGCATGGCGTTCAACAACGCGAGCCTCGGGTACGTGCACGCGATGGCGCACCAGCTCGGCGGCTTCTACAACCTGCCGCACGGCGTCTGCAACGCGATCCTCCTGCCCGCCGTCTGCGAGTTCAACCTCATCGCCGCGGCGAAGCGGCTCGGCGACGTCGCGGTGGCGCTGGGGGAGCCGATCGACGGCCTCGCCCCGGTCGACGCGGCGGCGAAGGGCATCGCGGCCATCCGCAAGCTGTCGCGTTCGATCGGCATCCCCGCCGGCCTGAAGGAGCTCGGGGTGAAGGAGGGCGACCTCCCCACGATGGCGGAGAACGCGAAGAAGGACGCCTGCCAGCTCACGAACCCGCGCACGGCGACGCTCCAGCAGGTGGTCGACATCTTCAAGGCGGCGATGTAGCGCGGACCGAGCGCGGGCGGGGTGGGGAGCATACCGGCTTCCCGCCCGCCCGCGTCCGCATGCGTGTTGGCGATGGCCCAGCCGTGCGATCGGCGGGCGCTCGTTCGCCGCCGAGCAGCATCCGCGAGCCGATGTGACGCGTCCGACGTGTGACCCGGGCGGGGCTTCCGACGCGCGAGGAAGGTGTCACGTTTGGCGTCAAGGACCTCTCGCCGCGTCGCGTGCGGCAGCGTCCGAAAACGGCCATGCGCGTCGCTGGAAGAAGTGAGCCCGCCGAGCGCTCGTCCCGCTTCACCCTGGCGCGAGCGTGAGGGGCTGCTCGCATGACGGTCGAGCTCAACGTCGGACCCGCGGCTCTGATCCTGAGCCACGGGAGCACGTTCATGGTCAGCGACATGAAGGGAGAGATCGCGGCGGAGAGCGAGCAAGGCGTCTTCGCGCGCGATACGCGCTTCCTGAGCTACTACTCGGTCTCCGCCAACGGCGAGCCATGGAGACTGCTCACGTCGGCGGCCACCAACCACTTCTCGGCCCGTATTCACCTCACGAATCCGTCCTTCGCGACAGAGAAGGGCGACATCGAGGCCGACACGCTCGAGCTGGTCATCTCGCGTGCCGTGGGAGAGGGGATCCACGAGGATCTCGACGTGACCAACTACTCCGGGCATCCCGTCGAGTTCAACCTGGAGATCGCTCTCCGGTCCGACTTCGCCGACATCTTCGAGGTGCGGACGCACCGCTTCGTGCGGCGGGGGCACATCGAGGCGGAATGGCGCAAGGTTCCGGGCGAGCTGCGCGTCTCGTACGCCAACGGCGACTTCAGGAGAGGGCTCATCTACGGCCTGATCAACTGCGACTCGCCCCCGTACTACGGCAATGGGCGCGTCTCGTTCGCGGTCACCCTGGCGGCGGGCAAGTCGTGGCACACCTGCGCGGAGTACGTACTCGTCTCCGACGACAAGGCCCGGGCGCCCGCGTACGGGTGCCTGCATTCCGAGGAGAACGACCTCGACCGGCTCCAAGCCGAGTGGCTCGCGCGGGCGACCCGTATCACCACGGCCAACGAGGACATCTACCGGTTCTGTCGCAAATCGCTGGAGGACATGGGTGCGCTCCGATTGCACGAGGAGGACTACGCCTCGAACCTCTGGCTCGCCGCTGCGGGCGTGCCTTGGTATGTCACGGTGTTCGGTCGCGACAGCCTGATCGCCAGCATGCAAAACATGATCGTCGACCCGACCTTCGCGCTGGGCGCGCTGAGGTGGCTCGGCGACCTCCAGGCGACCGAGGCCGATGACTGGCGCGACGCGCAGCCGGGCAAGATCCCGCACGAGATCCGGTTCGGCGAGCTGGCGCACCTGCGCAAGATTCCCCACATTCCGTACTACGGCACCGCCGACGCGACGGTGCTCTACCTGATCGTGCTTCACGAGGCCTGGCGCTGGCTCGGAGACATCCAGCTGCTTCGCGAGTATCGCGGAATCGCGGTGGGCTGCCTCGACTGGATCGACCGCCACGGCGATCTCGATGGCGATGGCTTTCAAGAGTACGAGACCCACAGTCCGGTGGGGTACGAGAACCAGGGGTGGAAGGATGCCGCCGACGCGGTGGTCTACCCGGACGGCAGCCAGGTGCGCCAACCGAAGGCGCTCTGCGAGCTGCAGGGATACGTGTTCGACGCGTGGATGCGGATGGCGGAGGTCTTCGATGTGCTCGACGAGCGGGAGCGGTCGGCGCAGCTGCGAAGCAAGGCGGAGCAGTTGCGCGCGCGCTTCGAGGACCGGTTCTGGTGCGAGGAGATCGGCTCGTACGTCTTCGGGCTCGATCGGGAAAAGCGGCAGATCAAGACCGTGGTCTCGAACGCCGGCCATTGCCTGTGGAGCGGCATTGCCAGCCCGGAGAGGGCGGCGCGGGTCGTGGCTCGCCTGCTGGAGCCCGACATGTGGAGCGGGTGGGGAATCCGGACGCTGTCGGCCGGCAACCCCGCCTACCACCCCTTCTCCTATCAGCGCGGCTCGGTATGGCCGCATGACAACGGGATCATCGCGCTGGGCTTCAAGCGCTACGGCTTCGGCGGCGAGGCTGCCCGGGTCGCGCGCGATCTCTCGGAAGCCGCCAGCTCCTTCGAGCTCTACCGCATCCCGGAGCTCTACGGAGGCGTCCCGCGGGGCGCGACCTCCTTCCCGGTGCAGTATCCCGGCGCAAACGCGCCGCAGGCCTGGGCGTCCGGATCCATCTTCCATTGCATCCAGGCCATCCTCGGCCTCCAAGCCGACGCTCCGAACGGTCGGCTCCTGGTCGCCCCCGAGCTGCCGCGCTGGCTCCCGGACCTCGTGCTCCACGGCCTCAAGGTCGGCGGAGCGCGGGTTGACCTGCGGTTCTGGCGCGACGGTGAGCGCAGCCGCTGGGAGGTGCTCGGGCAGGAGGGTGCGCTCGACGTTCGGGAGGACTCGAGTGTACCCGTGGGGAGCCGTCGAAGTGCCCCAGCCGTGCACCCAATGTGAGGCGAGCGCCTGTGAGGCGAGCGCCTGCCTCGGAAAACCCATCGAAGGGAGCAGGTGGCGCGTCGCACGCCCGGGCGGTGCCGCCTGCGGGAATGAAGGTGTAGGACGCTGTCGTTCCAGGTTATCTCCCCGGCGTGCGAGCACCGCCTGGCGGGGGAGAAGGGGCCGAAGACGCGCGCGGCGGAGACACACGGGGCGAACGCGGAAGCTCGGCACGCCGCCGAGCTGCTCGAGCTCTCGGACGCGTTCCTCGAGGTCGACCGGGATTGGCGCGTCATCCGCGTCAACGCGAATCAGGAGAACCTCTCGCAGAAGCCACGCTCCGAGAGCCTCGGCCGCGTGGTCTGGGAGGTGTGGCCAGAATCCGCGAATCCCCAGTGCAGGTTCTGGCGCGAGTACCACCGCTGCATGGAACAGCGCGTGCCGGTGAAGTTCGAAGAGCATTACTCGCCGCTCGACCTCTGGACCCAGGTGACTGCCTACCCGACCAGCACCGGCGGGATCGCGATCTTCTTCCGCGACATCGCCGACAGGAAGCAGGTCGACATCGCGCTGCGCGACAGCGAGGAGCGGTACCGGTCGCTGTTCGACTCGATCGACGAAGGCTTCTGCATCGTCGAGGTCCTGTTCGGCGACGGGTCGCGCCCGATCGACTATCGGTTCATCGACGTGAATCTGTCGTTCGTGCGCCAGACCGGAATCGTGAATGGCGCCGGCAAGCGGATGCGCGAGCTCGCCCCCTCGCACGAGGAGCACTGGTTCGAGACGTACGGCAGGGTCGCACTGACGGGTGAACCGATCCGCTTCCAGAATCGGGCCGAGGCGCTCGGT
>WNFU01014620.1_pt1 | contig 10182 bp, 3 predicted proteins | sample 5400121 | NCBI WGS metagenome assembly WNFU01 (sample SAMN13153360, study PRJNA577476) | soil metagenome | isolation source: 100 cm soil or saprolite under grassland replicate 1 | place: USA:California | collected 2016-06-15
AAACGGTCTGGGTGGTGACATTGTCATCAGCTCGGGCGCAAATGTGGTTGGCACATTCCTGGCCCCGGATCGACAGATCGTTTCGGACCACGGAACCATCGATGGGCGGCTCATTGGGGGCGGGAGTGGCACCGAGATCAGTGTCCACTTGGGCTCAGAGATCGGTTATACGTCGACAACGACAAGCGTGCCGGACGGCGGGGCGACGGTTGCGCTGCTGGGTACCGTCCTGGTTGGCTTGGTCGGATTAAAGAGAAAGGCCGTGGTTTAAGGCCTTTCGAGGCTGCCAGGCATTCGGTTGACACAAGCGGGGCTTGTTCCTTGAGGACAAGCCCCCCTTTTATCTGTTTTGTTCCCGGAATCTTTCCTGCTCCGAAGCATCGAACATCGAACATCGAACATTGGAAGGGCTGCATTTTCTTTCCCCTCACCCTGCCCCTCTCCCCTGGGGAGAGGGAGAATCGTCCACCGCCTCTGGGGGTCATACCCGCGACGGAGTTTGCCAAGCCAGTGGGCGCACAACACGCGCCGGGCGGCGGCTGTTCCCTCTCCCCTGGGGAGAGGGTCAGGGTGAGGGGAAACGACGGTTCGACAGCCACCGAGTATCGGATTTCCAAGGGACTCCTCGGTAAAACCTTCGCGAAGATGACAGATTTCCTTCTATGATTATGCAGCGCGGCACCGAAGCCTCTGATTTCTGACCACTGGTCCTTTACACGAATTCGCGCTGATTTAGCGAAATTCATTCGATTCACGTTTAAGCCAGACTCTCCGAACTTTGTGCGCGCATTGCGCCCCTGAACCTGCGAGCGGGCCCCCTCACCCCATCCCTGCCCATGAACCTGGCGCCAACCAAACTACCCCTGACCCCTCCCAGGAGGGGAACTGGAAATTGCGCTGCCAATCTGCAAACAAAAGTTGACGGCCTCATGGGATTAGGCAAACATCGGCTCCTCGTAGCAATCATACAGTGCCGGGGCACGGTTCATTGGCCACAAAACCGCCCGCCCCAGTTGGGTTTCCAGGGTCAAACAGAAGTGCGGTAATTCACTCTCGTGCGGTCTGTTAGCGGTTCCGAGCCGTTCTGACAATCAATGACTTGTCGCAGCCAAAACTTCAGAACCATTATGAAAAGAATCATCTTCCAAACTTTTTTCGCGCTGTTTCTGATTCAACTGGGCGCCTATGCCCAGACCACTTCCTGGAAGGGGACATCGAACACGGATTGGAACAGGGCCGCCAATTGGACCGCCGGCGTGCCCACCGCCAGCGTCGATGCCATTATCGGCGACGCAAGTTTTACGGGAAACAACCAACCGGACCTGAGCGCAAGTTCCGTTTGTAAATCGCTCACGATCGGGACCGGGACCAAAGTTTCAACCTTGAAGGTGGACAAGGCCCTGACAGTCAACGGGAATATAACGATCGGTCCCAATGGCACGATCAACCACACCGCGGCCACGATCATCGGGTTGAAGGGCAATTGGAGCAATGGCGGAAAGTACACCGCCGGCAATAACAAAGCGAACGTCGCTTTCTCCGGAACAACCCAATCGCTGACGGGCGCGACGAACAGCTTCCGCATCCTCACTATCAATGCCGGGAGCACGACGGCACTGGGCGGCAATGTGGTTGTGGTGAGCCAACTGACGGTCAGCGGCACTCTTGACCCCGGTGAATCGCCCTCCTTTACGATATCGGGCGCCGGCAAACTGACCGTCAACGCCGGAGGGAAGCTCCTGGTCAAGAACCCTACGTTCAGCGGCAATTTTGCCACCACAGGGACGATCGCTTTGAATGCAGGCAGCACGGTGGATTATGCCGCGCTGTCCGTGAATCAGACTGTGGATACCCGATTCACCTATGGCACATTGCGCATCAGCGGCGGACAGACCAAGACGCTGGCGGGCAATCTCCTGCCGCTCAATGCCACGCTGGCGACCTCGGGTAATCTTAACGTGGCCGGCGGCACCCTGGACCTTTCGAGCTTTACCGCCAACCGCGGCACTAACGTGCTGGGCGGAACCATCACCGTCGCCGACGGCGCAACCTTGAAGATCGGCGGGACGAATACTTTTCCGGCGAGATATCAAACCCACTTGCTGGCCCAGACCAGCACCGTCGAGTACTCCGGCACCAGCCAGACCGTCTCGCAGGAGGCTTACGGCAACCTCACGCTCAGCAGCAGCTCCGGCGCCGTCGTCAAGACGATGCCCGCCAGTCCGCTCACGCTGTTCGGCACGCTCAGAAGCGGCGCCGGCACGGGAACCTCGGTCTCATTCACCGCGCGCTCGTCGCTGACGGTCAACGGGAGCGTGGTGTTGGGCGCTTCCACCACCTTCAACGGCACCAACTTCTCGCATTCGGTCGGGGGGAATTGGTCGAACGATGGCACCTTCAACAGCACCGGTTCGGTGACGCTCAGCGGCGGGGGAGCGGTCATCAGCGGGGGCGGAGTCAACAATTTCAATGATCTGACTCTCAGTGGCGCAAACATTACGGCAGCGACTGGAACCGGACTGAACGTCGTGGGAAATTTCTCCACCAGCGGGGCCGGCACTTTCACGCATCTTTCCGGCGGCTCGGGCGCGGTGACCTTGAGCGGGTCCGCCAAAACCATCAGCGGAACGGGAATTCTCTTCAATCATCTTGCCGTGACCGGGACGATCGGCACCGCCCGCTCGCTGGGTATCGCCGGCAACCTGACCGTGAACGGCTCGTTTTCGGCCACGGCGGGAACGATTACCATGACTGGCGCCGCCAAAACCATCAGCGGAGCGGGCGCGATCGCCTTCAACGGGTTGAGTGTGCCGGGAAGCGTTTCCACCACCAATGGTTTTTCCTTGAACGCGGCGTTTTCCGTCCCCGGAAGCTTCACCGCCACCGCAGGGACCGCCGCCTTCGTCGGTTCTTCCACGCTCTCCGGCACCGCCAATCTTTTTAATGTGGCCATCAACGGCACGAAACTGCAATTGGGCGCATCCGCAGTCCTGGGCGTTGCCGGGGCCTTCACGATCACGGCCGGGACGTTGGACACGACCAGCACCGTTCCCAACACGGTCAATTACAATTCACCCTCCATTCAATCCGTCGCCTCGGCCGTCTATCACAACCTGACGCTTTCCGGAAACGGAACCAAGCTGGCCGCAGGCGCACTCACGATCAACGGCGACCTCACCGTCAGTCCGGGCACCATCTTCAGCCCCAGCCTGAACAATGTCTCCCTCCTGGGCAACTGGATCAATCAAGGCACGTTTCAGGCCGGAACCAGCGCGGTCGCCCTGCTCGGCGGCCTGGACACGTCCGTTTCCGGGGCCACAACCTTCAGTACTCTCACGATCAACAAAAGCGGCTCCAACAGCGTCGTCAGGCTGAACAACAACGTCGGCGTCGCCAACTTGCGCATGACCAGCGGGACGCTGTTGACCGGCCCAAACAGCGTAACGATTACGTCCAACCGGTTTGACAACGGGATCATCCTGGGCACCATTGCCCGCATCCACCCGTTTTTGCCGAATACGCCTTACGCCTTTGAAGGCCCCAATAACACCATCACTTTCTCCAGTCTCGTCCAGGTCAGTTCCGTCACCGTAACCGTGACCCGGTCGTCTATTGCCGATTTTCCATTCGGCGGCTCGGTCAATCGCCAATACGTCATCGGCCTGGAAGCCAGCGGTCCGTATGCGGCCACCTTGCGGTTGCATTACGAGGACAGCGACCTCAACGGCAACAACGAGTCCAACATGCAACTGTGGCGTTATGGCGCCCTCTGGTCCGCGGCGGGCAAAACCGCAAACGACACGGCCAATAACTGGGTGGAACAGGATGCGGTGACGGACCTCAGCGGACGGTGGACCCTCTCTGACGATGTTAACGCCGTGCGCTGGCTCGGTTCGGTCAGCACCGCCTGGGAGACACCGGCCAACTGGATCGTCATTCAGGGTAATCCGAACCTCCCGCCTTCGACGAACGACGTCGCGGACCTGGGCACCGCGCCGTTTGTAAATGAGCCCATCATCACCACTCCCGTCACGGTCAAGGGTGTCCTGTTTGGAAGCGGCGAACCGCTAAACCTGACTCTTGGCGCGGGCGGTTCGTTGACCACCAAAGGCAACATCAACGGGGCCTGGAGCAATGACGCGGCCCACACCATCCTGGTCGGCAGCCAGGCCTTGACGGTTGGCGGCAACCTGGCGTTGAGCGACGGAACCAACGGCCACAGCATCAACCTGATCATCAGCACCGGCTCGGTCAAGGTGGGAGACACGTTGACCGAAGCAGGCGACGCCTATTTAATCAACGCCGGATCGGGCAACCTGAGCATCGGAGGAAATTTCATCTACAACGGCGGCATCTTCGTCGCGGGGAGCGGCACGGTGGCTTACAACGGTTCCGCCGCGCAGGTCGTGGCCGGCGGCATCACTTACAACAACCTCTCTTTTGACAAGCCAACGGGAACGGCGACCCTCACCAATTCGGCCACGGTCAGCGGGAACCTCGTGGTGACCAACAGCGGGACGTTTGCCGTCAAGGCCCCGCTTGCGATCTCGAAAAATGTGACGGTTTATATCAACGCGACCCTGGACGCGGACAGTTCGACGATCTCGTTGCGCGGCGACTGGAACCGCGTCGGGACCTTTACGGCCGGAAACAGCACGGTCGAATTCAACGGCAGCGGACCACAATCCATCACGCCGACAACCTTCAACCATTTGAAGATCAACAAACCTGCCGGCATCGCGACACTGGCCGGTGATATTACGATTAACGGCGATCTCATCCTGGCTGCCGGCGAGCTGGACCTCGGTGGCTTCAGCGCCGACCGCAGCGTGGCCGGCGGGACGCTGACACTTGGCGACGGCACCCATCTGTCCGTGGGAAACCGGTTCCCCGAGAACTTCAACGCGCGAAACGTGGTGGCGAGCAGCACGGTCAGTTATTACGGCACCGGCCCGCAGAACGTGGAAGACGGAATTTACGGCAACTTGTATTTCTTCAATGGCGGCGCCCAGGCCAAGACCCTCACTGGCCCAACCACGGCCCTGGGGGACCTGCTGATTGAAGCCGGCGCGACCCTCGACGGCGGCTCGCTCGCCTTGCAGGTGCAGGGCGACTGGATCAATGCCGGCGCCTTTCTCGCGGGAAGCGGTTCCGCGGTCACGCTGGGCGGCTCCGGGAAAAATTTGAGTGGAACGACCACGTTCAACAATTTGACTGTGAGTGGCAGTTACACCGCTTCCAGCGACGTGACGGTCAACGGCGCGATGACGGTGTCGGGAGCTTACCAGGCCGGAGGCACGGTCCTGACGCTGGTCGGAAACCTCGTTAACACCGGTTCCCTGGTGAGCAGCGGCACGATCACGTTTACAGGCACTCAACCCCAGACCATTGGTTTCAACGCCGGATTCAACAGTTCCGGGCTGGTGAACTTTAATGGGACGATCGCCCCCGGTTTAATCGGGACCACCAGTCCCACGTTCCAGAGCGTCAATATTAACAATGCCAGCGCCATCGCCCCGACCGTCGGCTGGACGATCAATGGGACGTTCACCGTGGCCACTGGCGCGAGCTTCATCGGCGGAGCAGCGACTCACACCTTCAAAAGCAACTTCCTCAACAACGGGCTTGTGACCAGCGCTGGAGAGCTGCGGTTCAGCCCTTCGGCCCCGGCGACCCTCGCGTTGGGCGGCAGTTCGTTTGTCAGCTCCGGCCTGGTCGTTTTCGGCGGGACCGGCCAAATCACGCTTACCGGTGCCACTCCCACTCTGAGTTCGGTGGAAATCGCCAACACGCATCCGGCCGGCGTGACGCCCTCGGCCAACTGGCTGCTGGCCGGCGACCTGATTATTGACGAAGACGCGACCTTGCACGGTGGAAGTGGGTTGACGATGACGGTGGCGGGCGACTGGTCGGACAACGGCGCTTTCGATGGTCAGACCTCGACCGTCATCATCACCGGGACCGCCGATCCTCTGAACGGAAGCGCGATTGCAGGGATTGGTTCCACCACTTTCAATCATCTGATTATTGCCAATGCCGCGCTTGTCACCGCCGAGGGCGATTTTAACGTCGCCGGCAACTTCACCCACAATGGTTCCTTCGACGGGACCGGCGGCACGGTCACCTTCACAGGTAACACCGCCTCGATCGTCGGGGGCGCCAACAGCCCGATTACCTTCGGGGCCTTGACCGTCGCCAAAAACGCTGCCAGCGCGGTTTTGGCGGCCGATCTGACGGGACTGCTCGACCTGACGGTTGCCAGCGGAACGCTGGACACCGCCACCCGTGTGCTCAGCCAGGATGTGGCGGGCGGCGATCTGAGCATCCAGGCAGGAGCGACAATGAAAATCGGCGGGACCAACACCCTCCCGGTGTTCGCCAACTACCTCTTCGATCCAGCCGGGACGGTCGAATATTCCGGAACAGGCACGCAAACGATTACGGTCGAGAATTACGGCAGTTTGGCCAGCAGCTCGACCGGGGCGCGCATCCTGCCTTCGGTCGGCACGATTGGCATTGCCGGCAGCTTCACCCCAGGCACCAACCCTTACACCGTCACCGGAAGCACCATCGATTACAACGGAGCCGGCGGCCAGACAATCGCTGCGTTCAATTATTACAACCTCACCAACAGTTCCCCCAACGCGCGCGTCCTCGGCACGAACGGCGTCATTGGAATCGCCAACCGGTTCACACCCGGACTCAGTGCCTACACGATCGACGGCAGCACGATGAACTTCAACGGCGCGGCCCAAACGTTGCCGGCCTTTACTTACTATAATCTCACCGTCAGTGGCAGCGGGATAAAGACCCTTGGAGGGAACATCACCGTCAACGGTTCCCTCAGCCTGGCAGCGGGTACCTTGGCGGACGCCGGATTCACAGCCACGGTCAACGGCGACATCGACAATCAAGCGACGCATACCGGCACGGGAAAAATCCTGCTGTCCGGCGGTTCAACGGAGCACGAATTGTCGGGAAGCGGTTCCTACAACATCCTTGAACTGAACGATTCTCAGGGCGCTTTGCTCAGCCTCACCAACCTGACGGTCAACAGCAGGCTGACCTTCACCAGCGGAAACATCACGACCACCACGAACAAGGTGATCATTGGGTCCACCGGCGTCGTCGCCCGGGCCAGCGGACACGTCGTCGGCAACCTGCAAAAATTCGTCCCCAACGGAGCCACGGTGACCAACTCTTTCGAGATCGGCGATGACTCCAGTTACGCGCCAGTGAGCGTGATTTTCACCAATGTGACCACCACGGGAAATCTTATTGCCAGCACGTCTCCGGGCGATCATCCGGACATTGCCAACTCCGGGTTGTCCGAGACCCGCGGCGTCAACCGCTACTGGACGATGACCCGCGCCGGCATCGTCTTCAGCAATTACACTGCGGTCCTGAACTTTGTTGCCGAAGACATCGACGCGGCCGCCGCCCCGACCAATTTTGTTGTGGGCAAAAAGGACGTCGCGAGTTGGACCCTGCCTGTCGTCAGCAACAAAACGGCAACCAACATCTTCGCCAGGGGCATGACCAACTTCAGCGATTTCGCAGTCGCGGAGCCGAAACCGCCGCCGCCCATCGTCACGACTCAGCCACAGAGTCAGACCGCCAACGTGGGTGACACCGTCCAGTTCAGCGTCGAGGCCGACCCCAACGGCGGCGGAACCCTGACCTATCAATGGGTGTTGAACGGCACCAACTTTATTCCGGGGGCAACCGGCAGCACCCTGGTGATCACCAACGTGCAGAGCAGCGACGCCGGGACTTATACTGTCATCATCGATAATGGTTCGGTAACCAACAGTATTGGCGCCGTCCTCACGGTTAATGGTGCGCCCCCGACCACTCAGGGCATTCAGTTGGTTGGCGGTAATGCGCAAATCACATTCGCAGGCGTCCCCGGCGGAACTTACCGGGTCGAAGCCACCACCAACCTGAACAGCCCGATCTTCTGGAGCACCGTATCGACCAATGTCGCGGACTCCAACGGGTTGTTCCAGTTCCTGGATACCCAGACTTCAAAGCGATCCGATCCGATACCAACGCGGCGAACGATTCTCCCTCTCCCCAGGGGAGAGGGCCGGGGTGAGGGGAAAACAGCCGCTCGGATGGCACCGCGCATTCCTCTTCGACTTGGCAAGCGTGCATTGCCCGAAGGGCAGCATGGCTTTGAGCCATTTATCAATTCAAGCCTCCGGCTTTGCCGGAGGTCGGTGACTCGTCCGCGGCTGAGAGGTGGCTTGGTCCCGATCGCGATTGCCCCGCGCATGGACCAAGGCTTGTTTGTCTTCGGCCGGATGGCTATGCTCCCACGCCTCGAAACGATTTCATGAACGCCGTTCAACTCGAAAAACCGCATCAGTTCCGTCGCATCGAAATCTCCGAACCGGCCGCGCCGGGGGCCGGAGAGGCGCTCGTGCGCGTCCACCGCATCGGCATTTGCGGCACGGACTTCGGCGGTTACCTCGGCCGGATGCCCTTCTTCAGTTACCCGCGCATTCCCGGCCACGAACTCGGCGTCGAGGTGCTTGCCGTGGGCGAAGGCGTGACCCGGATCAAACCCGGCGATCGCTGCGCGGTCGAGCCCTACCTCAATTGCCAGCAATGCGACTCCTGCCGTCGCGGCCACTCCAACTGCTGCGAACGCAACCAGACTCTCGGGGTGATGTGCGACGGCGGCATGTGCGAACGCTTGATCCTGCCCGCGCGCAAGCTGCACCTCTCACAAACGCTGACGTTCGAACAACTCGCTCTGGTCGAAACTCTCGCCATCGGTTGCCATGCCATCAATCGCGGCAATCCCCGGCCCGGCGAAGTTATCCTGGTCATCGGCGCCGGACCGATCGGCCGGGCGGTCATCGAGTTTGCCAGGCTCAGCGGCGCGAAGACCCTGGTCATGGACCTCAACCACACCCGCCTCGCTTTCGTGTGTCAAAAGATGGGCGTGCCCGACACGATTCTCACCCGGGACGACGGCGAGGAGTTGAAACGGCTGGCCGAATTGACCGGCGGCCGGCTCGCCGATGTCGTGATCGATGCCACCGGCAACCACAAGTCCATGAGCCAGGCGCTCCATTTTTGCGCCTTTGCCGGGCGGTTGATCTATGTCGGCATCACGCAACAGGAGGTTTCCTTCCCGCACGCCCCGATCATGCACCGGCGCGAATTGACGCTGCTGGCCAGTCGCAACGCGCTGCCGCCCGATTTCACCCGCATCATCAGGCTGATCGAGGAAGGCAGCATCGACACACGGCCCTGGATCACGCATCATGCCGATTTCGACGGCATGATCGCGGAATTCCCCAACTGGTTGAAACCGGAAACGGGCGTCATCAAGGCGATGGTGGCGGTTGAATGACGAAATCCGAAGGACGAACGAAATCCGAATGACGAATATCGAATTGCCTGCCTCCGCGCGCTCGCCGGCTTTGTCATTCGGGCTTTGTCATTCTTTCGGATTTCGTCATTCGCCATTCGTCATTGCTCAATAACGTGCTCCTCGACTCCCACCAGCATTTCTGGAACTACACCGAACCGGAGTATCCCTGGATCCCGAAAGGCTCTCCGTTGCAGCGCGATTGGCTGCCGCAAGACCTGGCGCCGTTGCTGGCCCAGTCCGGACTCGACGCTTCCATTGCCGTCCAGGCGCGTCAAACCCTCGGGGAATCGCGCTGGTTGTTGAATCTCGCGGACCATTATCCGCTGATCAAGGGTGTCGTCGGCTGGGTGGATTTGCGCTCGGACCGCGTCGAGCAACAACTGGCCGAATTGTCGAAGCATCCGAAATTCGTCGGCGTGCGCCACGTCGTGCAGGACGAGCCCGACGACGATTTTATGTTGGGTCCGGACTTTCTGCGCGGCATCGGCCGGTTGAAACAATTCAAGCTGGCCTACGACATATTGATTTACCCGAAACAATTGCCGTCGGCGATTCGACTGGCCGGGACATTCCCCGAACAACCGTTCGTCCTGGACCACATCGCCAAGCCTTTCATCAAAGACGGCAGGCTGTCGCCATGGCGGGAACAAATCCGCGAACTGTCAAAGGCGCAAAATGTTTCGTGCAAGGTCTCCGGCATGGTTACCGAAGCGGATCACGAGCGTTGGAAGCCGTCCGACTTCAAGCCGTACCTGGACGTTGTCTTCGAGGCGTTCGGCGAGAATCGACTGATG
>WNFU01010559.1_pt1 | contig 10179 bp, 12 predicted proteins | sample 5400121 | NCBI WGS metagenome assembly WNFU01 (sample SAMN13153360, study PRJNA577476) | soil metagenome | isolation source: 100 cm soil or saprolite under grassland replicate 1 | place: USA:California | collected 2016-06-15
GCGAGCCCGCGCCTCGGGAGTCGCCCGACCCCATGCGTCGAGCAGCCGATCGACCTGTCGCCGGGCCCAGCGCGGGACCTCCGCCTCGACCGCCGCGACGATGGCAACGGCCGTCTCCGCCAGGCGTTCGAGGGCGCGAACCTCGTCCTCGGACGTCGGCTGGGTCACTCGACGCGCTCCCAGACCGGGAACACAAGATATTCGACGCCGTCGCGCGTCTCGGTGCGGCCCGCGTCCCGGAACGCGGGGAGGCGGGCGTCGGCCGTGTCGAAGCCGACCATCCGCTTGTAGTCGGCCACCGGGAGCAGGAGCGGACCATCGGCGTCTCCGTCGCGGAGCAACGCGTCGACCTCGAGGCGAGGGTGCGCGGGGTCTCGATCATCGAGGCACGCGCAGTGGTACACGATCTGCTCGAACACCGCCGTCACCAGGATGCGCATGCGGAGCACGCCCTCAGCTCTCGAGGACGTCGCCCTCCATCCGGTTCACGGTGCAACCGAGCCCCTCGAAGTACGAGATCGCGTCGTCGAGCTGCGCCTGCTCACCGTTGATCTCCAGGATCACCCACCCGGAGTGCTCCTCGACGTTGGCACGCCGGATGCTGGGGACGACATCGAACTTCTTGACGATCTCGTAGATCAGCGGGCGATCGACGAGCTCCTCGGGGAACGAGACGAACAGCCGGATGCTGCTCACCGGTCCGACATCCCCACCCGGCGCAGCGCCTCCGCCGGCTCGAGCAGCAGGCCCAGGACGAACGGGCCGAACTCGGCATAGCGCGCCGACACCTCGTCGAAGCGCATCTCGTACACGATCTCCTTGAGCGCGGTGGGGTCGTCGGCGAGCAGTGTCACACCCCACTCCCAGTCGTCGAGCCCGGTCGAGCCGGTGATGAGCTGGACCACGCGGCCGGCATACGCGCGGCCGACGCGTGCATGGCCACCCATCAGCTGCTTGCGCTCGTCGAACGGCAGCGCGTACCAGTTCGCGTCCGGCTCACGCCGCTTGGACATCGGGTAAAAGCAGATCGCCCGCTTGCTCGGCAGCGTCGGGTACAGGCGCTGGCGCGCACGCTCCTCGTCGTCCGTGTACTCCGACCGTTCGGTCAGCGAGACGTACGACCACTCGAGGGAGAGCGGCGCGGCTGCGAGCTCGAGTTGGAACGCCTGGAGCCGGGCCACGTCGGGCCCCAGTGCCATGACGCCGAGCTCGGCCTTGTGCCCGAGCACCGCGAACACCAGCACCTGATGGCCGTCGGCTTCGAGCGACGCGACCGCGTCGAGCACGTGCTTCGCGCCGCCCGGCTCGGCGTCGGCGCGAGCGCGATCCACGCGGTAGAAGAGGTGGAGGACACCCCAACCCTCCGACGGCACGACCGGCTCCATGCAGCGAGGCTACCGCCGCTTCGTTTTGGCGTCGCTCAGTCCCGCCATTCGTAACTCAGCGACGCCAAAATCCGATGCGAGGGCGCGCAAGTGGGGCGCCCCGCAGAGCGCCCCACTGCTTGCTCGGTCGGGGGTCTGACTAGAAGTCGCCCATGCCGTCCATGCCGCCGGGCATGCCGCCGGCGCCGGCGGGCATCGCGGGCTTCTCCTCGAGCTTGTCGGCGACCACCGCTTCGGTGGTGAGGAACAGCGCCGCGATCGAAGCCGCGTTCTGCAGCGCCGAGCGCGTCACCTTGGCCGCGTCGGGGACGCCCGCCTTGACGAGGTCCTCGTACTCGTCGGTGGCCGCGTTCAGGCCCTCGTTGCCCTTGAGCACGCGCACCTTCTCGACCACCACGCCGCCCTCGTACCCGGCGTTCACCGCGATCTGCTTGAGCGGCTCCTCGAGCGCCCGGGCCACCATCTTCGCCCCGGTGGCCTCGTCGCCCTCGAGCTTCTTCGCCTGGGCGAGCACGGCGTCCTGCGCCCGCAGGAGCGCCACACCGCCACCGGCGACGACGCCCTCCTCGACCGCAGCCTTCGTGGTCTGGACAGCGTCCTCGATGCGGTGCTTCTTCTCCTTGAGCTCGACCTCGGTCGCCGCGCCGACCTTGATGATCGCCACGCCACCCGAGAGCTTGGCCAGGCGCTCCTGGAGCTTCTCGCGGTCGTAGTCCGAGTCGGTGTTGTCGATCTCGCCCTTGATCTGGTTGATCCGGCCCTGGATGTCGGACTGGGTGCCCGAGCCCTCGACCACGGTCGTCTCGTCCTTGGTGACGACGACCTTGCGGGCCTGACCGAGCAGGTCGAGCCCGACGCTCTCGAGCTTGAGGCCGACCTCCTCCGAGATGACCTGACCGCCCGTCAGGATGGCCATGTCCTCGAGCATCGCCTTGCGCCGCTCACCGAAGCCGGGCGCCTTGACCGCGGCCGATTTGAACGTGCCGCGGATCTTGTTGACGACCAGCGTCGCGAGCGCCTCGCCCTCGACGTCCTCGGCGATCAGCACGAGCGGCTTGCCCGACTGCATCACCTTCTCGAGCACGGGCAGCAGGTCCTTCACCGCCGAGACCTTCGTGCTCACGAGCAGCACGTAGGCGTCGTCGAGGACCGCTTCCATACGCTCGGGGTCCGTGACGAAGTACGGGGAGATGTAGCCCTTGTCGAAGCGCATGCCCTCGACCAGGTCGAGCTCCATACCGAAGGTCTGGCTCTCCTCGACGGTGATGACGCCGTCGGTGCCGACCTTGTCGAGCGCCTCGGCGATCATCTGGCCGACCTCGGCGTCGGCGGCCGAGATGGCGGCCACGTTGGCGATCTGCGCCTGGTCGGTCTCGACCCGGATCGAGCTCTTCTTGACCGCCTCGACCGCGGCGTCGACCGCAGCCTCGATGCCCTTCTTCAGGCTCATCGGGTTGGCGCCGGCGGCGACGTTGCGCAAGCCCTCACGGACCATGGCCCACGCCAGCACGGTTGCCGTCGTGGTCCCGTCGCCGGCGACGTCGTCGGTCTTCTTGGCGACTTCCTTGACCAGCTCGGCGCCGATCTTCTCGTAGGGGTCCTCGAGCTCGATCTCCTTGGCGATGGAGACCCCGTCGTTCGTGATGGTGGGAGCGCCCCACTTCTTCTCGAGGACGACGTTGCGGCCCTTGGGCCCGAGCGTGACCCGCACGGAGTCGGCGAGCTTGTTCATGCCCGCCTCGAGGGCCCTCCGGGCGTTCTCGCTGTAGGCGATCTGCTTCGGCATTCGTACGTACCCCCTGGGAGCGCCCTCCGTGGTGAGGGCGACGTCGGTTAGCACTCAACGGATTCGAGTGCTAACAGGTTGGCACTCCCGATCCCGGAGTGCAAGTTGACCCTCTCCTCGTCGCTTCCCGGGCGTGGTCGTATCCTGCCGTCGTGGCCGAGCTGCACGACGCGACGGAGGAGTACCTCGAGACGATCCTCGAGATCGAGGAGGAGGGCGTCCCGCCCATCCGGGCCCGGCTGGTCGAGCGACTGGGCATCTCGGCTCCGGCCGTGTCGGAGACCGTGAACCGGCTGGTCGAGCAGGGCTACGCCGAGCTGCTCGACGACCGCAGCCTGCGGCTCACGGACAAGGGCCGGAAGCTCGCGGTGTCGATCGTGCGGCGCCACCGGCTCGCCGAGCGGCTGCTCACCGACGTGATCGGGCTCGAGTGGGAGAAGGTGCACCGCGAGGCCGACCGGTGGGAGCACGCGATCTCCGCCGACGTCGAGGCGAAGCTCGTGCAGCTGCTGGGCGATCCGGCCACGTGCCCCCACGGCAACCCGATCCCCGGATCGAAGCATCGCGTCGACACGCGCCGCGCGCTTCCACTCGCGAAGGCCGTGCCTGGCCCGGTGCGGGTGACGCGCATCAGCGAGAAGGCCGAGCTCGATGACGACGCCCTCTCGTTCCTGGTGCGCGCGCAACTCGTTCCCGGGTCGGAGGCGGTCGTGGTCGGTCCGGCGGCCGACGGGGTCGCCGTCAAGAGCGGCTCCGGCGAGCAGACCGTTCCCGCGCGCCTCGCCGAGCTCATGTGGGTGACGGCGGGGTAGCTCCGGCGCCAAAGCGCGCCTCGAGCCGTCGGTGTCGGTGCGCGAAGATCGCTCGCACGACGCGCCCGTGCGAGGCCGCGAGCCCGGGCAGGCGGGCGAGGGGACGGCGAAGCGCGAAGGACACCCGGTCGGTGAGTGTGCAGCCGGACGCCGACGGTTCGACGACCCGCTCGTGCTGCCACATCCCGGTGGCAAAGGTCGATGAGCGTTCGAGAAAGCGGAGGCCAGGCCCGCGCTCCACGAGCACGAGGTCGTCGTACTCGAACGGGATGAGACCCAGCAGGAGCACCCAACTTCGGCATACGAGCACGCCGAGCTCGACATGCTGCAGGCTCAGCCTGCGGATCCGCCGCGGCACGGTCATCCGTAACCACGGGCGCAGTTCCCGGTTGATGCCCGACGGCGTCGTCACCTCGGCCCACACCTCGTCGGCCGGCTGCGCGAGCGTGCTCGAGCGCTCGACGACGACCTTCAGCATCGCCGTCGACGCGCCCGTGCCACCAGGAATTCTCCCGCTCAGGTCACGGTCAGCTTCGAGTACATCCCGTGCTGGAAGTGTGACTGCGGGTCGCCGGGCTCCGCGGGCTTGTTGCACAGCAGCACGTACGAGCCGCGGTCGAGGTCCACGCTGAGCTCCGCGGTCGTGCCCGGGTCGATGTCCTCGACCTCGTCGACGAACTTCACACCCTGGCCACGCTCGTCGAAGAGACCCTCGTCGTCACGCGGCAACTGGTCCGGTGCGAGGTCGGTCTTCACGAGCGCGATCTCGTGGACGAAGGTGCCCTTGTTCCGGGCCACGAAGGTCACCTGGCCTGCTCCGACGCGCGCCGGCGCTTGGAGCTCGTAGTCGGTGAGCGTGACGTTCGCTTCCTTCGCCCCGTCCCCGTCACCGCCGCAGGCCGCAAGCAGCCCCCGGCGAGCACGGCCGCGAGAGCCACCACCCCAGAGCGTCGCACGTCGGTCCCCCTCCTCTTCCTCCTAGTTAAGTAAGGGGAACCTTAGCTAGCCCGGCGAGACCGCTCGCCACTTCGGCCACTCCTCAACGTAGGCCGAAGACCTGCCCGATCTGATCCGAGCCTTGGGTCACGAGACGGCTGAACTCCTCGGGCGGCACCCGGCCCTGCCGGGCCTCGCTCAGGCTGTTCAGCGCGGCGCGCGCGCTCGCCCGCGAGTCCGGCCCGAGCCATGGCGCGTCGGCCAACGCGCCGTCGAGCTGGCGGCGCGCCCGCGTCAGCGCGTCGGCTACACCCCCACCCTGCTGGAACTGCGTCTCCTGTTGGAGCTCCTTCTCGTAGTTGATCGGCATCGCCTGGAGCTCGCCCTGCACGGAGCGAGCCTCGTTCCGGACATCGGCGACGCGGTCGTCGACCGACGGGGCGGTGAAGCGCCCGACGAGCCCGCCCACGACGAGCCCACCCACGAGGGCTCCCGCCAGGGCAAGCGCAGCGCGGCGCCGCCGGCGGCCGGCAGGCATGTAGACGGCCACGTCAGCTCCTCCCGACGACGATCGCAGCGTCGTGCGGTGCGCCGCGCTCGGCCAGGGCGACCGCCGCGGTCACGACGTCGCCGCTCGAGAGCTCGGCGAGACGCGCCCCCGTGACCACCCACACCGACGGCGGCACCCGTACCGGCCCGACGTTGCGCGTATGCCGAGACACCGCGGCCTCGACCGCGCTCCGGACCGAGTTCTGACCGTCGACGCGAACGAGCTCCCCGGCGGTGTCGACGACGGGGTCGCCGAAGCGGTCGAAGACGAGCACGCGCGGCGGCCTGCGAGCCTCGTCGCTCGCGATCCAGTACGCGCCGACGGCGAACGCGCCGCCGGCGCCGTGCTCGGCCGCCAAGCGTGCGACCCCCTCGGCGTCGAGCGCGGGTCGGTCCGGGCGCGCCTCGACGTGCAGCCCGAGCGCCCCGCTGGCGGTCGCCCGCAACGCCTTCCGGTCGGCGACGTACTCGACCTGGACCTCGAGCGATGCCGGGGAGGCGCCCGCATCCACGGCTTCCCGCTCGACGGCTTCGACGAGCGCGTCGACGGCCTCAGCGGTCGGGTCCGCCATCGTCTGCTCCCGTGTCGCACGCACGAGCGACATGGCATCGCCGATCGAGGAGATGACTTCGGCCTCGCGCGGCACGACGCACTCGAGCCCGCAGAGTGCCGCCACGTGGCGGCCGAGGCCGCCGGCGCCGCCCCCGAGCGCGACGAGCACCGGCCGGTCCAGACCGTGGTCGTGCATCGCCGCCCCGACGAGCTCCGCCACCGCCTGCCCCGAGGCCTCGAGCATGCGCCGGGCGACCTCGTCGGGAGCCAGGCGGAGGTAGTGGCCGGCGGCACCAAAAGCGGCCCGGGCCGCCTCCTGCGAGCCTGCCGCGTAGTCCTCCCGCTCGACGACCCCGAGGAGGTTGGCTGCGCACGTGTTCGTCAGCGCGAAGCGGCGTCCTCCGGCCACGACGACCAGGTAATCCGACGGGTCGCCGTGCGACGGTGCAATCTCGACGGCTTCGGCATCCCGCAAGGCCTCGGGCGCCGCGAAGCACGAGTATTCGAGGCCGGCGATGTGCGCGCTGCGCGGCCCGACGCCGTAGACCCGGCGGCGGCGCACGCGCAGCATCGAGCCCCCCGCCACCCCGACCACGCGCACGCCGAGCGCCCGGATCGCGGTCGAGTGCGTCGCCACCTGCACGTATGACATCCGGGGGCGCCCCGACCGGATCGCGGCCACGTTCGTCGAGGTGCCGCCCACCTCGACGACGACGGCGTTCGCGACGCGGGCGCGGTGGAGCGCGCCGGCTACCGACGCGGCGGGCCCCGAGTACAGCGTCCGGGCCGGGGCGCTTCGGAACCCTGCGAGGTCGGTCGCACCGCCGTCGCCACGCATCACCATGATCGAGCCGCGGATCCCGGCCTCGAGCACTCCCTCCTCGACGACGCCCGCGGTCCGCAACGCGATCGGCGTGATCGCGGCATTGAGCGCGGCGGTGACCGTGCGGAGCTCGAGTCCGTACAGGCCGGTCAGTTCGCTCGAGGTGCACACGGGCAGGTCGAGCTGGCCGGCGAGCTCGGCGACGGCCCGCTCGTTGCCGGGGTCATCGGGCGCGAACGCCTCGGCAATGCAGATGGCCGTCGCGCCCGCGTCGCGCAGACGCACGAGCGCCGCGCGGGCGGCGGAGTGATCGAAGCCGTCGGTGATGTCGAGCAGCTCGTGCACGGTGTGCAGGGGCCGGCCGGGGCTGAGCTCCACCCCGGCGAGGCGCGTGCGCCGCTCGATCTTGCGCAGGTCGGGGCGCCGGCCGATCGCCACGATCCCGACGAGGCCGACGTCCCCCTCCAGGAGCGCGTTCACGGCCTGGGTCGTCGAGTGGGTCACCAGGGCGACCCGCTCGGCACCGACGGCTCGTGCCACCCGGTCGACGGCTTCGACCACGCCGGCGGCGACCCCGTGCTCGTGGGTGTGCGTGGTCGGGACGACGGCCCGCTCGACTACGGCGTCCTCGGCGGCGTCGTAGGCGACCGCCTTGGTGAAGGTCCCTCCGACGTCGACGCCGATTCGGAGAGCGCCCATCACACGCCGACCCGGACCGCCTCCCGTTCGGGGAGCGGGGCGCTCTCCTCGACCGGCGGCGGTGGCGGCGGCGTGGACCGCGAACCGAGCCTGGGCCGCACGACGAACATGTAGAGCGCCCCGACCACGTAGACCAACGCGAGCGCTGTCTGGCCGAGCACGACCTGAAGGTCAGGACGGTAACCGGTCGCCTGCGCGAGGTAGATCGGCAGGCGCGGCCAACCGGAGAGACGCGTGTAGCCGATCACGTCGGCTTCCTGGAGCCCGGCGATCGCGTTGCCGAGGAACGCGATGGAGGTGAGGATCACGAGGCTGACGGCAACGGTCAGGAAGGTCTTGAGGGGCAACCGCCGCCCCAGCTTGAAGATCCCGAACGCGCACGCGGTCAGCGCGACGACGCCGAGACCGAAGCCCAGCGCCATCCAGGCTTCGAGCCCGGTGTCGAACGACAGGAGCGCCTGGTAGAAGAGCACGGTCTCGAAGCCCTCGCGGTACACGGCGGTGAACCCGATCATCACGAGCGAGGCCGTCGAGCCGAGCGACACCGCCGTCCACACGCGGGCCTTGAGGAATTCCATCCAGCGCTTGTGCTCGAGGCGCGAGATCAGCCAGAACGACACCCAGAACAGAACCGCGACCGCGATAACACCGGTGAGCGCCTCGATCAGCTCGCGGCTTGCGGGCGCGACGTTGATGACCGCTTGCAGCGCGAAGACGGTCGCGAGAGTCGCGAGCCCCGCGAACGCGACACCCCACAGGATCGGTCGCTTGTATCGACCCGCCTTCGACGCCTCCAGGAAGCCGATGAGCACGGAGAGCAGCAGCACCGCCTCGAGGCCCTCCCGGAAGATGATGAGGAAGGACTGGCTCGTCACCAGCAGCGGAGCGGACAGGCCGGGGTCGGTGAGCTTGCGCTCGGCGTTGTCGACGTAGCCACGGAGCTCGATGATCTTGTCGCGGATCTCGCCTGTCGGCGCGTCCGAGCGGATGAGCTGCCGGACCTCGGCGAAGGTCTGCTCGGCGTCGAGCGTCAGCTCCGGGTCCGCGATGCGCAGGGGGATCTCGACGAGCTCGAAGTGGGAGAGATAGCCGGACTGCGAGCGGGACAATGCTTCGTCGCGCTTGCCCTGTTCGAGGAGGGACAGCGTCTCGTCAATCGACGTGCGCGTCCGATCGAGCTCCGCGATCGCCTCCTGGCGGCTGACAGTTCCGTCGGCGGCCGACGCGGGCCGGGCCGACAGCGAGAGGACCGCCGACGCCAGCAGGCCGAACGCGAACAGGGCAAGCAGGGCGAGGGCAACGCGGCGTGTCACGGGTGACTCGCCAGGTACTCGCCGGAGATCGTCTTGACATCCTCGGCGCCGCGCTGTGCCTTGGCCCCGTCGCCGTCCCGCGCGCCGGTCCGCACATCGCTCAGCGCGTCCTCGAAGCGGAGGTAGAGATCCTGCTCCTTGTTCTTGATCGTCCCTTCGATGCGCTCCCAGGTCCCGAACGCGGTGTCAGCCTGGGTCTTCGCGGCCGCGGCGCCGGATCCGGCACTGCTCGCGGCCTGGTCGACCTGCGTCTGGAGCTGGGCGAGCCCGGTCGTGACGTCAGCGTCGCTCACGCGGCGATCCTCGGGCCGGGTGGACTGGGTCCCGCCACCACCGCCGCCGTTGTCGGAGCAGCCCACCGCCAGCCCCAGCACGGCGGCGGCGGTCGCAATGCCGGCAATCTTGGTCCGCATGGGCGTTCCCCGCGTCGGTCCCGTCACAGGTAAGGGAAGCCTAACCTTGTGCGCCGGATGGGGTCAATGCGGGGCTCGGGATGCCGGGCGGTGCATCCCGAGGCGGCGAGCTACCCGCCGGCGACGGCGGGGACGATGCTCACGACCTGGCCCTCGGTGGGCGTGTCGAGGCCCTGGAGGAAGCGGATGTCCTCGTCGGCCACGAACACGTTCACGAACCGGCGGAGTTGGCCCTTGTCGTCGAAGAGACGGGCCGCGAAGCCGGGGTGGCGGGCCTCGAGCTGCTTGAGCACCTCGGCGACCGTCGCCCCTTCGACGTCCACCTCGGCCTCGCCGCCCGACAGCTCGCGTAGCTGCGTGGGGATCCGAACGTTGACCGCCATGCGGCTCTCCTTACTCCTCGATCTCGCTCGGTCCGAACGCCTCGTGGAACGCGTCGAGGGTCGGGGGGATGACGGCCGTGGGGCCGACGTGGGGTGAGACGGCGTCGAGGGTCTTGAGCCCGTGGCCCGTGATGTAGACGACGACGCGCTCGTCGGGCCGGACGACGCCCTCGCGCGCCAACCGCGCCAGCGACGCCACCGTCACCCCGCCCGCGGTCTCGGCGAAGATCCCCTCGGTGCGGGCAAGCAGACGGATGCCCTCGACGACCTCGTCGTCGGTCACCGCCGCCAGGCCGCCGCCCGTCTGCCGCACGGCGTCGAGGGCGAAATAGCCGTCGGCGGGATTGCCGATCGCAAGCGACTTGGCGATGGTGGACGGCTTCACCGGCCGGATCGTGTCGCTCTCCTCTAGGTACGCGGTCGCCACCGGCGAGCACCCCTCAGCCTGCGCGCCGGACACGCGCACACGCGGCGGCGTGTCGAGCAGGCCGACCTGGTGGAGCTCGTCGAAGCCCTTGCGCACCTTC
>WNFU01011497.1_pt1 | contig 10178 bp, 9 predicted proteins | sample 5400121 | NCBI WGS metagenome assembly WNFU01 (sample SAMN13153360, study PRJNA577476) | soil metagenome | isolation source: 100 cm soil or saprolite under grassland replicate 1 | place: USA:California | collected 2016-06-15
AAGCAGCCTGCGCGCTACGGCTTCACCGACATCGAGCCCCTGCCGCCGCTCCTGTTCGACGAAGTCACGATCCTGGACGCCACGGGGCTGGACGTGCTCGCCCGGCTTGCCGACACGACGGTCACGGCGATGCTCGAGCTCAACCCACAGCTCGTGCGTGGCATCACGCCGCCCGGCCGGAGCGTGCTGGTGCGAGTGCCCCGGGGGACCGGCGCGCGCGTGGCGGAGCGCTACGCGGAGCTGCCGATCAACGAGCGGATCACGTTCGTGGACCACTACGTCGCGTTGGGGCAGACGTTGTCGGAGATCGCCCGCCGCTACCGGGTCACCGTGGCGATGCTCCAGGGCGCGAACCCGCACCTGCGGGCCCAGGCGTTGCGGGTCGGTCAGCGCATCATCGTTCCGATGAGCGGGCGCGTCGTGCCCGCGGCGGCCTGGAGCGTGCCGCCCGAGCCCCGCTACCGCCGCGTGGGAGGGGTAAGTGGGGGCGCCCTGCGGCATCGCGTCCGGGCCGGCGAGACGCCCAGCGCCATCGCACGCCGCTACGGTGTCGGGCTGGGTGCGCTGCTGAATGCAAACGGGATGACGATGGGGAGTGTGATTAGGCCTGGGGATATCCTCAGGATTCCCAAATAGCGGCGAAGGGCTAAGAAGACTCTTCTTAGCCCTTAGCCGCTTGCTTAGCGGTGCCGGAACCCCTTCATGACGGACGTCGCGTACCCATTCTGCGGGTCGCGGCCCGCGCCCAGCAGCTCCTCGACCTTCCCCGGCCCGCGATTGTAGGCGAGCAGCGCCAGGGACATGTTCGTGGGGTAACGGTCGAGCAGGTCCCGCAGGTAGCGGAACCCGATCCGCAGATTCGTGTCGCGGTCGTACAGCTGCTCGGCCGTAAGGCCCGGCTCGTACAGCCGCGCCGTGCTGGGGAGCACCTGCGTGAACCCGATGGCGCCCACGCGGCTCTTGGCCCGTTGCGTGAACCCGGACTCGACCTTGACCAGGCGGAAGGCCAGGCCCGGGTCGATCCCCTCGCTCAGCGCGACGTCGTAGATGGCGGTTGCGAGATCGGCCGGGATCCGGTAGTGAGCCGAGTATTGGATGATGGCGTTGGCGCGCTCAAGCTGGAGCCGGGCGACCTCGAGCTCGCCCTGCTTCGCGTCGAGCTGTTGCCGCAGCCCGCGTAGCTCACCCAGCAGCTCGGTGCCCGAGCCGCTTCCCGGCGCGCGGTCGGCATCGGCCGACGCGCCGCGGGCCCACCCGCCGACGGTGCTCACCAACAGGGCGCCGACCAGAATCATCCCGCCCCGCAGCATCAGACGCTGAGTTTTCGTGTGCATACTCCTCGCTTGTAAGTCTCGTTGCCCGCCCCAAGTTGCGGGGCGGCCGTCAAGCGCCGCTCAAGGCTCGTGCGGCGCCTTTTTCTTCTCCACCAGATGCACGTCCGCAATCACCATCGCGGAGTCCGCAGCCTTCACCATGTCGTACACGGTGAGCAGTGCCACCGACACCGCCGTCAACGCCTCCATCTCCACGCCCGTCCGGCCCACCGACTTCACCGCGGCCCGGACCCGGACGCCGGGCAAGGTCTCGTCCAGGCTCGCCTCCACCGCGATGTGGTCGAGGCCGAGCGGGTGGCACAGCGGGATCAGCTCCGCCGTCCGCTTCGCCGCCAGCGTCCCCGCCACCTCGCACACCGCCAGGACGTCGCCCTTGGCCACCGCCTCACCCGCGACGAGCTGAAAGGCATCGCTCGTCATCCGAATCGCGCCGGCGGCAACCGCCGTCCGGACACTGATCGGCTTGTCGCCGACGTCCACCATGCGGGCGCGGCCCGCGGCGTCGAGATGCGACAGCTTCATGAGGCCCCCGCCCCCGCCCCCGCCAAGTCCTCCGCCAATACGGCGCTGAGGAGTTGCGGATTCACGTTTCCCTGGGCCATCTCGCGCGCGTCCATCACGCGTGCGATCGCCTCGACCAACTTGTGCGTCTCGCCGCCACGCCGAGCCTCTGCGCGGAGCCGGCCCGCCAGCGCGTCCAGCATCTCGGTGAAACCGCCCCGCGCCTGAAATGGCATCTGCCCCAGCGCGACGGCATAGCCGCCTCCAGCACGTAACAGCCGATCTGCCAGCTGCTGGCCACGGGCTACCGCCTCCCCCTCAGCAGCAAGGAGCCTGCCAATGCACCCCTCAGCGCCGCTAACTCGTTGGGCCAGTTCGTCTTTCGCCTTCAAACCGAGCACTTGCTGCGCGAAAGCTGTCACGGCACTGTCGGCGATTCGCGCCACGCGAACCCGCACAACGCGGGACAGCATGGTTGGCAGCAGCGCCTCAGGATCAGCTGCTGTCAGCACGAAGAGCGTGTTGGCCGGCGGCTCCTCGAGCGCCTTGAGCAACGCGTTCGCGGCCGCCTCCGCTCCCTGCTGGGGGATCAGGCGTTCGGCGTCCCCGATGATGAACACCTTCCACCGGCCCAGCGCCGGCGTCAGAGCCAACCGGCGCAACAGCAACCGCACCGCGGCGATTCCGTGGATCGCCAGCCCGCCCGGCGCCTGGTACAGTGGTTGTTCACGCCGCGCCGCCATCTCTTCAGCCAGCGCCTCGGCCACCAGATCCACCTGTTTGTCGGCGTCGGCGCCCTTCCGGCTCAGCTCCAGCGGCACGAACCAGTGCACGTCGGGGTGGGTCAGCGTCAGGACGAGACGACAGTCCTGGCACTGCCCGCAGGGTTCCCCTCGTCCAGCCCGACCCGCCGTGTGGCGACAAAGCAACAGCTGGGCCAACCACAGCGCTAGACGCTGTTTGCCGGCGCCCCGCGGGCCCTCGAACAGGAGGGCTTGCGGCAACCGGCCGGAGGCGGAGGCGCCTGCCAGCCGGTTCCGGACCCCCTCATGTCCGAACAGGGGAGCTAGAGGCATCGCCCAATCTACCCTGGGGTGGGGATCGGCCGGGGTCTAGGCTGGACAAGTGGCTCAGGAGTAAGGAATTGCCGTCGGTCCCCGGGTCTTGCGCCACTGTAAGAGTCGCTGTGACAATGTGATGCAGCACAAAGTGAGCGCGCACTCGCGAGATAATGCCCAAAATATCGATGTTTTCGGCTGATTTTCGGGTCAGCGAGGCCCGTCGAGGACTTCTCGGACCTTGCGGAGCAGGGCTTCGGGGTGGAAGGGCTTCTGGAGGTAGTTGACGCCGTCCTCGAGGATGCTGTGCCGGACGACGGCGTCGTCGGTGTAGCCCGACATGAACAGCACGCGCAGCCCCGGATAGCGGGGCACGACGCGTTGCGCCAATTCCCGACCACCCATGCCCGGCATGACGACATCCGTGAGCAAGAGGTCCACCGTAACCGCCCCGGCCTGGAGCAACGCGAGGGCTGCGGTCCCCTCCGGCGCTTCGATCACGTCGTAGCCGTTGCGCTGCAGGAGCTGGCGCGTCACGGCGCGTACGGCCGCCTCGTCCTCGACGAGGAGAATCCGCTCGGTGCCGCGCAGCCTCGCGGGCGGCGCGCTGCTCGGTTCCTCCAGCGGCTCGGCGGGCTCGTCCACGCGCGGCAGGTAGATCTTGAAGGTCGTACCGTGGCCCAGCTCCGAATCGACCCAGATGTGTCCACCGCTTTGCTTGATGATCCCGTACACCGTGGCGAGCCCCAGCCCCGTGCCCTTGCCCAGCCCCTTGGTGGTGAAGAACGGCTCGAACAAGTGGGCCTGAGTCTCCGCGTCCATCCCGGCGCCTGTGTCGCGCACCGCGAGGAGGACATAGCGGCCCGGGATCACGGCGCGGTGCTCATCGGCGTATTGCTCGTGGAGGTCCACGTTCCGGGTCTCGATCGTGAGGCGGCCTCCCCCGGGCATCGCGTCGCGGGCATTCACCGCGAGGTTGAGAATCACCTGCTGGAGCTGGCCCGGATCGGCGCGCACGTGACCCAGCTGCCGGTCCAGGACGCTCGCGAGGAGGATGTCCTCGCCGATCAGCCGGCGCAGCAGCTTCTCGATGTCCAGCACGAGGGCGTTGAGGTCGAGCACCTTGGGCTGCATCACCTGGCGGCGGCTGAACGCCAGCAGCTGCTGGGTGAGGGCGGCGGCGCGCGCGGCCGCGCGGTGAATCTCGTCCACGTCCTGGCGCCGGGGATCGTCGGGCGCGAGATCGGCGCGGAGCAGATCGGTGTACCCGCCGATGGCCGTGAGGATGTTGTTGAAGTCGTGCGCCACGCCGCCCGCCAGGCGGCCCACGGCCTCCATCTTCTGGGCCTGAATCACCTGTTCCTGGAGGCTGCGCCGCTCGGTGACGTCGCGGTAGTTGTTGACGATCGCCCCGACGCTGGGATCGTCGAGCAGGTTCGTGAAGATCCCCTCCAGGTAGCGCCACGAGCCGTCCTTGTGGAGCACGCGCGCGGACACGTCGACGCGGACGCGGGGGTGCATCATTGCCTCGGTGAGCCGCGCCACCACGGCCTCGCGGTCGTCGCTGTGGACCAGCTCCACGGCGTTGCGCCCCACGAACTCAGTGAGCTCGTAGCCGAGGATGCGGGTCGTGGCGGGGCTGCCGTACAGAATGGTGCCGTCCGCGGCGTACAGGGCGATCGCGTCCCAGCTGTGCTCGACGAGGGCGCGAAACCGCTGCTCGCTGGCGCGCAGCGCCCCTTCAGCGGCGGTCTTGTCCTCCCGGCTGCGGCGCATGGCGAGCGCTCCGCGCACCGCCGGGCCCAGCCGCGCCAGGTGCGTCTTGAGCACGTAGTCGGCGGCCCCGGCCTTGATGCATTCGGCGGCGGTCTCTTCGTCGAGGCTGCCGGTGACGACGATCAGCGGGGTGAGCGGCGCCGTGCTCTGGAGAATCTCGAGGGCGGCGATCCCCCCGAACCCGGGGATGGAGTAATCGGCCAGGACGATGTCGGGGGCGAAGGCGCCCAACTCGCGCCGGAACTCGTCCTCCGTCTTGACGCAGCGCGTCTCGCACTCGAGCTCGCCGCGCTTCAGCTCCCGCGTGGCGAGCGCCGCGTCGCTGTCGCGATCCTCGAGGAGCAGGACCCGCAGAGGCGCGGTCATCCTGCTACTGGGGGGGGTGGTTCAGGAGTAGCCAGTAGAGGCCGACGTCGGAGACGGCGCGGGCGAATGCCTCGAAGTCCACCGGTTTCACGATGTAGCTGTTCGCCCCCAGGCGATACGCCCGCGCGATGTCCGGCTCCTCGCGGGACGACGTCAGCACCACGACTGGGATCGTCTTGGTGCGGTCGTCTTCCTTGAGGCGGCGCAGCACCTCGAGCCCGTCCACTTTGGGCAGCTTGAGGTCGAGGAGAATCACCTTGGGGACGACGCCGATCTCGCGCAACCCGTGCGGCGCATCGCCGAAGAAGAACTCCAACGCTTCAGCGCCGTCGTGGCACGTGAACACCTGGTTGGCCAGGTTGCGCTGCTTCAGGGCCCGCAGCGTGAGCTCCGCGTCCTGCGGGTTGTCCTCGACCAGGAGGATCTCGACCTCGTGCGCGTGGGTCATGCCTCTGGCGCTCCCGGCAGCGTGAAATAGAACGTGGCGCCCTCGCCGACCTTCCCCTCGGCCCACACCCGCCCGCCGTGGCGGTGGATGATGCGCTGGACGATCGCGAGCCCTACCCCGGTCCCCTCGAACTCGTCGAGCCGGTGCAGGCGCTGGAACACGCCGAACAGCTTGCCGGCGTAGCGTTGATCGAATCCGGCGCCGTTATCCTTCACAAAATACACGGTCTCGCCCCCGTCGGCGCGGGTGCCGACGTCAACCCGTGCCGCCGCCCGGCTGCGGGTGAATTTGACCGCGTTTTGCAGCAGGTTCGTGATGACGTGACGCAACAGGTCCCGGTCGCCGCGGGCGGGGGGCAGGGAGCCGATGGTGATCTCGAGGGACCGCCCCTCCTCGCCGCGCTGCAACTCCTGCGCGATGGCTCGGAACAGCTCCCCCACGTCCACCCGGGCCTTCTCCATCTCGGTGCGGCCGAGGCGCGAGAAGGCGAGTAAATCGTCGATCAGCTGGCCCATGCGCCGGGTGTTGTCGTCGATGACCCCGAGCAAGCGCTGTGCTTCGGCGTCCATCTGCCCGCGGTGGTCCTCGACCAGGATGCGGGCGAAGCCGTGAATGGCGCGGAGCGGCGCCCGCAGGTCGTGAGACACGGAGTACGAAAACGACTCGAGCTCGGCGTTGGTCTCGCGCAGCGCCTGCTCGATGCGCTTGCGCTCGGTGATGTCGCGGATGACGCCCGTGAATGCGAGTCCCGCTCCGGTCGGCGCGGCGGCGAGCGACAGCTCCAGAGGGAACTCGCTGCCGTCCTTGCGCCGGCCCTCCAGCTCGACGGTCCGGCCGACGACCCGGGCCTCCTGGGTGGCGAGGTAACGCGCCATCCCCTTGCGGTGCAGGTCGTGATAGCGCTCGGGCATCAACTTGGTCAGCGGGCGGCCCAGCACTTCGTCGCCCGCGTATCCGAAGATCCGCGCGGCGCCGGGATTCCAATAGGTGATGTTCCCGTGCGCGTCGGCGGCGATGATCGCGTCGTGCGCGGTCTCAGTCACGATACGCAGCCTGGCCTCGCTCTCCTGAAGCTGGTGCGTCCGCCCCGCCACTTGGGCCTGCAAGCCGCGCATGCGGCGGCTCAAACCCCAGGCCGCCGCGGCGCCCGCCGCGACCAGGAGCAGGCCCACGGCGCCCATCCGCAGCAGGAACGCGCGCGCTGGGGCGAGCACTGGGCCTAGGGGGAACTCCACCAGGACCGTCCAGGGCGTCGCGGGGATGCGGGCCGGCGCGGCCATGTAGGTCCCGCCGTCGGCGCGCCGGTACTCGACGAGCGCGCCGGCGCCGCGCATGTCCACGGGGGGGCCGGGCACAATGGCGCTGAAGTCCGTCCACAGGTCGCCCGTGGCATTCCCGAGATAGAGTGCCGCGTCGGACCCGATCAGCTGGGCGAGCTGCCGGCCGCCCTGCGAGGAGCCGGAGAGGCGGCGCAGCCGGACCACGTAGCCGAGCAGCTCGCTTCTGTCCCGCACCGGGGCGATGACGGGATAGACCAGCGTGTCACCGATCTGCCGGATCGCCCCGATGGTGGGCGTGGCCGCCGTATCGGCGTTTCGAAGCAGCGCCTGCGTCGCCTCCGCTGGGAGGGGCGGCATGTCCCCCCGGGTGGTCAACGTGCGCGTGCCGTTCGCGTCCCAGAGCTCCGTCGCCACGACCATCTGTGTATTCGCGGGGGCCGGCTGGAGGGCGTCGAGCGCCTCCGCGCGGACGCCGCCGAGGGGCGCGCGCAGATAGCTCCGGACGGCGGGCCGCTCCGCCACTTGTTGTGCGTTCGTGACGAGCTGGCGCGCCGAGGCGCTCAACAGATCGACCAGCTGGTTGGTGACGCGGTGCAGGCGCTCGGTCGCGCCGGCCACGGCCGAATGGCGCACCTGCCGATACGCGGCCGCCGTGAACCCGGCGATGACGATCGCGAGGACCCCGCTGAAGAGCAGCGGGAGCTTGCGCTCGAGCGACCACTTCCAGACACGCCAGGGCATCGGACGCGCTCGCCGTTCGAAGGGGCTAGGGGGCGTCGAGCACTTCGCGTACTTTACGTGCGATGGCCTCGGTTGTGAATGGCTTCGCCAAGTAGGCGACGCCCGCGTCGAGCACGCCATGGTGCACGATCGCCTTGTCGGCGTATCCGGACATGAAGAGGACCCGCAGGCCGGGACGCTCCGCCTGCACCGCCTGGGCGAGCGACCGGCCGTCCATGCCGGGGATAATAACGTCAGTGAGCAACAAGTGAATCGGCCCCGAGTGACGACGGGCGACCTCGAGCGCGGCCGAGCTGCTGCCGGCTTCCAGGACGGTGTACCCGTGGCCGGCAAGGGCCCGGTACGCCAGCCGGCGCAGCTGCTCGTCGTCCTCGGCCATCAAAATGGTTTCGACGCCGGCCAGCCCCCCGGCAGTCGCGGTCGCCGGAGCCGCCTCGACCGACGCGTCCACGGCCGGTAAATGAATCTTGAAGGTGGTGCCGCGCCCGGGCTCGGAGTACAGCCAGATATTCCCGCCGCTCTGCTTCACGATTCCGTACACCGTCGACAGCCCCAGCCCCGTGCCCTTGCCGGGCTCCTTGGTCGTGAAGAACGGCTCGAAGATCCGCGCCTTGGTCTGCTCGTCCATGCCGGTGCCGGTGTCGCTCACCGCGAGCATCACGTAGCGCCCGGCGACGACGCCCACGTGCCTGGTGGCGTAGTGCTCGTCGAGCTCGACGTTGGACGTCTCGATCGTGAGCTTGCCACCCTTGGGCATGGCGTCGCGCGCGTTGATCGCGAGGTTCAGGATGACCTGCTCGAGCTGATTGGGGTCGGCGCGCACGGCGTGCAGTCCGGGCGCGAGCGCGGACGTGAGCTCGATGTTCTCGCCGAGCAGGGGGCTCAGCATCTTGCCCAGGTTCTCGATGAGGGCGTTCAGGTCCAGCACCCGCGGCTCCAGCACCTGCTTGCGGCTGAAGGCGAGGAGCTGCCGGGTCAGCTGGGCGGCGCGGCGCGCGGCCTTGCGGATCTCCTCCACGTCCTCGAGCCGGGCATCGCCCGGGGGTAGCTCGTCCCCGAGCAGGTCCGCGTACCCGTGAATCGCCGTGAGGATGTTGTTGAAGTCGTGCGCGACGCCGCCCGCCAGCTGCCCGATCGCTTCCATCTTCTGGGACTGCCGTAGCTCCTCCTCGAGCCGGCGCCGCTCGGTGATGTCGGTGGTGAGCGCCAGGATGTGCGGGGCGCCGTCCAGCTCGATGCGCTCCGCCGAGTAGAGCAGGGTGCGGAGGACCCCGGCCTTGGTGCGGAACTCGAGCTCCAGGTTCTCGACGTGGCCGCCCGCTTGTACCGCCGCGAGCACCCGCGCGCGATCCGCCGGGTCGCGCCACAAGCCCAATTCCACGGTGTTGCGCCCCACCACTTCGTCCCGCGTGTAGCCGAGGGTGCGGAGAAAACTCTCGTTCACGTCCACGAGCAGTCCGTCGAGGGCCGTGATCGCCATCCCCGACGGGTTGGCGTAAAACGCCTTCGCGAACTTCGCCTCCGAGGCGCGCAGCGCTGTCAGCGCCGCCTCCGTGGCCTCGCGCGCCCGCCGCCGCTCGAGGGCGCTCGCCACCGCGCCCGGCAACCGGGTGAGATGGGTCTTGAGCACGTAGTCGGCGGCGCCGCCCTTGATGTACTCGGCCGCGGTTTCCTCGTCGAGGCTCCCCGTGACGACGATCACGGGAGTGAAGGGCTGCACTTCCCGCCCGATCCGGAGCGTGTCTTGCGCCGTGAACGACGGCATCGAGTGATCGGTGAGGATCAGATCGGGCTGGAAGGCCGCGAGCGCGGTGCGCAGCGCACGCTCGGAGTCGACACGCGTTATCGTGGCGGCGACGCCCCCGACCCGCAGCTGGCGCTCGATGAGGATCGCGTCGCTCGGGTTGTCCTCGGCAAGCAGGATGCGGAGCGTCATTGAGGATGCTCCGCGGACGCGCGCTGCAACTCGCCCAGAATCGCCGGGATGCGGGGGAACTCCGTCGCCTTGTCGAGAAACCAGTCCGCCCCCGCGGCAAACCCTCGGGCCCGCAGCTGCGGGTAGGCGTAGCTCACGCTCCCGGCCTCACCTGCGACCACAACGCCCCGCAGCTCGGCGAGCATTGCGACCAGTCGAGTCCGGACGACCTCCGAGTCCTCGACGACGAAGACGCGAAGGCGTCGTGCGTTGCGCATAGTGTCAGAAGGTGGCTCATCGGGCCGAAACGACCAGCGAGTTTTCCTGTGCGAAATCGGCGACGGGGCTGTCGGCGATGTCTGACACTCGGCCGATCAGGCGATCAGGCCGTGCTCCAGCGCGTACCGCACCAAATCGGCGTTGGTGCGCAGCCGCAGCTTGCGCAGGATCCGGCTGCGGTACGTACTGACCGTCTTGGGGCTGACGCGAAACGTCGCCGCGACCTCCTTGTTGCTGCGGCCGGCGCCGAGGAGACGGAGCACGTCGTGCTCTCGGGCCGAGAGCCCGTGGCGGGGGCGCGGGAGGCGGCCCGTCGCCAGCTCGGCAGCGAGCTGCTCCGCGAGGGTCGGCGTGACGTAATTACCGCCGGCGTGCACCTTGCGCAGGGCCGCCACCAGCTCCGCCCCGCTGCGGGTCTTGTCGACGTAACCCGCGGCCCCCGCCTGGAGCGCCCGCAGCGCCATTTCGCCCTCCGGGTGG
>WNFU01014219.1_pt1 | contig 10178 bp, 14 predicted proteins | sample 5400121 | NCBI WGS metagenome assembly WNFU01 (sample SAMN13153360, study PRJNA577476) | soil metagenome | isolation source: 100 cm soil or saprolite under grassland replicate 1 | place: USA:California | collected 2016-06-15
CATCGCGCGATCCCGGTCGGCGAGTAGATCTGGACGGTGCTCAAAGAGCGTGCGAAGACAACGAACCGTCACCGCTGTCGCAAGCTCCGAGCGCTCGTCGAGGCGGTCCGTCTCGCGCGTCGGCAGGCCGTGGACGACACGGCTTCGTACCCCGTAGATCTGCTTTAGCGATCGGCTGAGGTCCCGCCGCGCAGCAGGCTCAGTCTCTAGTAGTCGTGCGATCGCAGTCGTCACGCGGAACGTCACTTCGGTCGTCGCTTCTGAGTGGCCGAAGAGGTTCTCCCAAGCAACGACAGCATCGATGATTGCGTCCTCGCGGTCGAGACGTTCGCGAATCGCTGAGACTGTCCGGCGTGCTGCGATGTCGATCGAGGCGTTGTAGCGGTCGTTCACGATGTGAGCCCACTTTTCGATTTCCCTCACCTGCTCCTGGGTCAGGGCGGGCGGCAGATGTTGCGGCGAGCGGTGGAACCGGGGCCGCAGCAGCCTCCCCGTGTACGCCGCTCCGGGATAGGCGGGAACGATTGTCGTCCGCCAGATTGCGTCCCCGATGACGCGAGCTGACTCGCGGAGTGGCCAGGTCGCAAGGACCAGCACCAGTGACATACGCCCGCCCGCTTCGCTCGCGCGCCGCATTGTCTCGGTAATGGTTTGCATCGGGGGCTGCTCGCCGACCGTCAGGGTGAGCGGCACCGGAGTCTCAAGTACGGCAGTGGCCTCGACCGGGCCGAACGGCTGGATCGCTCGCTCGAACTCGCGCGTCTCGCGCAGTTCGCCCCAAGGGGTCAGGACCGGACGGTCACCGGCTGGCCTGACGCTTTCGAAACCCGTGAGCGCATACGCGGTTCCGCTCTCGCCACGTACGAGACGGCGGAACTCATCGAGAGCGTTGGCGATTTCGGCGAGAAGCGGCGCTGGCGTGTCGGTGCGCTGCCCCGTCATGAGAACACGCACGGCTGCGTGGGTCACCAGTTCGGCGGCGAGGCCATTCGGCTGGACTCGCCATCCCTCTCCGGTGCTCGCGTAGACAAGGAGACCGTGCTCGGTCGGCGGCTCCGCGAACTGGCGAAGGTCCTCGTCGTTCGAGATCGCGGCAACGAACTCGGATTCGAACTCTCGTGCGACGGTATATGCGCGCGATCCCGGTGGCGCTGCCAGTGGAGGTGGCCCGTGTTGGAAAAGGAAAGTGTCGGCCGCGAAGATTTCCGGGTGACGCGCAAGCCCGATGTTGTGGAGGATCTCTCTGACGCGATCGGCGATGCTCAACCCCATCGCGAGTGTCCCTCACGCCAGGCGATCTGACAAGCGGCGCGCAGTTGGTGAGCTGATGCGTGACACGGCCGAGAAGCGGAGATCCGGACTAACCTCATGTGCCTGAGCGGAGACAGGAGGTCGTCCGTCGAGGCGCTCGCCGACGAGATCATCGCGATGGTCGAAGCTGCCAAAGTCGGCGGCACGCACGGCGACACGAGCGCGCTTGCGATGTACGGCGCGTACATCTTCGGGTTCCGCCGCTTTGCTGCGATCCGGCTGCTCGCCGGCCGCGGCGATGGCCTCGAGGCGATGATCCTGACCCGGTCGCTCCTGAGCCTGGTCGCCCGCGCGGCATACGTTGACGCGCCCCTCGACGCGGCTGAGCGGAGGCTCCGGTTCGATCGCTCCGAGATGACGAGGCTCGACGAGCTCTTGAAGACCGCCGCGGCTCTCGAGAGCGTCGGCTTCGAAGTCGATGACGACACCGCCGCGATCGAGAAACACCTCGCGAGCCTGACGCAACAGGGAGTCAAGAAGCTCCCGAACGACCGGCAACTGCTCGCCGAAGTCAACCTCGCAGCGTTCTACGCGCGGTTGTATCGGCCGGGCTCGGAACACGTCCACTTCTCGCTTAAGGACGCCGTCGGCGAGCTCCGTGGAACACCGGAAGTGTCGCTGCGGCAGGGCGACCGCGCCCTCGCCGATGAGGCGTTCCATCTCGCGATCTTGACGTACGCCGTGCTCATCAACATCTCCGACAAGTCGGTACGTCATGGCCTGCGCGACCGGCTCGGGCAGCGCGTGCGCGACGCACTCGAAGCATGAGTGCGCGAGGGGCCAGCGCGTGCCAGTCGTCACCTGACTCAGGCGGACTCCAGCGGTCTCAGGCGGCCAGCGCGAGCGCGTCCAATGCGCCGCACCCCAGCTGCGATGCGGGATTGGCTCTATGAGAACGGCGCGGATGGGATTCGAATTCACGGACGGCTTGCGCCGTCAACGGTTTTCAAGTCTGCTCCTCGTTCGTACTTTTGGCTACGGGAGTGGCGTTTCGGCGCCGCTCTCGAACCCGAAAGTGCCATGAGATCCGCTGAAGTCGGTACCAAGTTCGGTACCAAGAACGCCGAAGATCCAAGGGACCTGAGCGCGAAGCGGCGCTTAGAAGCGGCTGACGGGTACCCCAGCGGCGCTCATGCCGAGTCGGGACTCAAGCAAGGGCTGGCCGAGTGGCCGGCCGAAGCGCGCGCCGCGAGCGCGAAGCGAAGCGCGTTGCGGACACGGAGGCGAAGGGGCCCGCGAGGCGCTGGAGGAGATTCGCAGCCTGCGCGTGCGGGCGCGGACGTACCGGGAGATCACCGCGGCGGCGGACAGTGTCCTGATCCGCGCGGCGTAGCCCGCGCGACGTGCCGTTCTCGACCCCGTCTGGTCGCGCATCGGAAGCCTTTGACCCACTGATGACGTGCGCGGGAGTGTTTGCCGCGGGCGCCCGGACAACAATCAGCGCGGTCTTAGGCTTCGCGGCCCCACTCTTCTTGGCGGCTGACGCCCCAGTTCGAGAAGACGTACAGCGCCACGGCGAAGAACACCGCCGCGCCGCTCACGATGGGATAGAACCAGCGACCGGGTCCAGCGCCCATAATCGAGAGCATCATCAACGCCGGCCATACCGAAAGAAGCGAGAGCATCACACCGCACGCCGCGCACAGCGCGGCGAGCTTCCCTTTGCCGCCGTCTACGACCGTCGGCACCATCAAGTCAGCCTGCGACACATCGCGGTAAATCTTGTCCGGGCGGACCCTGAAGTCGAACGAGGCACAATTCCAGCCCTTCGACATCCTCCTACCTTGGACCTCTCAGCGCGGCCGTCCTTCGGCGAGCCGCATGCAGCGAACGAAAAGAGGTCGAAAGGCGTTCATCGGTGTTTGCGCGGGCCACGCGTCCAAGGGGCTACCGATTTCGACCGACCCCACGCGAATTCACGCGCGCTGATCCCGAACACGGCCTCACTCGGCTCGACCACGTCGGAGTCGAACGTGGAGGCGTGTCGCCTCCGGCGCAGTGTCTTGACCGCCTCTTGCAACGAGCGACCAACCGCACGCCACTGCTGCGCAGACGGTCGAGCCGTCGGTCCTTCGGTGCCGACTCGAAGCGACGGGAAGTCGTTGTGAAGGCCCGCGATGAGCAGCTGGAAGAGTCGGTCGGGTTCGGACAAACCCTTGAGTTCGAACGTGCCGAGATCGCGGACCGCTGCACCTGGCGGAAGCCCATCGAGAGCGCCATGCGCGGCCTCCGATAGCAGAACCTGTCCACCGTGAGCAGCCGCGCAGATGCGAGCGGTACGGTGGACATCGAGCCCGAGATATTCGCCCTCCACGGCAGCCGCCTCGCCCGAATGAATCCCGATCCGGACGCGAACGTCTGCTCCGTCCGGCCATGGCATGCCTGCGAACGCGTGTTGGCTCGCAGTCGCGGCTGCGACGGCACCAGCGACGGTTTCGAACACGGCCGACGTCGCGTCTCCAAAGAACCCGTATACGACGCCACCTGCGCCCTCGACGAGGCCGCTCAGCAGAATCCGCTGCCGATGCATTACCTCGCTGAACCTCTCGCCCAATTCACGCGACAAATCGGTGGACCCTTCAAGGTCGGTGAACAGGAACGTGACGGCTCCGCTCGGTAGTTCTGCCATCGACTAATCGTCGTGCAGGATCGTGTGCTCCGGCGTCGCGAGCATCGGCGAGGGCAACGTCACACGCAGAGGCTAGTACGGAGTGACACGCAGAGCTAGTGGGGCCGCGCGCGGCGGTCGAACGCAAATCGCGCTATCCGTTACGCGCGCCCCGCGGTGAACCTACGCCGCCGCGACGGCGCCGGCTATTGCCCGTTTCGGGACGAGCTCAACCGTCCAGACGGTCTGGTCGCGCTCCTCGTCGTGGTCGACGCGCGCGATCCGGTCCTCGAAGCAGAGGCGGGTTATCACCACGTCGCCCTCGCCCCAGTTGGGGACGGCGCTCGTGAACCTTCGCGGGTCGGCCGGCGTCCCGTCGGCGAAGCGCATCTCGAAGCTGAACACGTCCGGTCTCCTTTTCCTTGTCGGGCTGGGACCGGACGGCAGAAGCCGCCCTAACTTGCTGCCTCGGCTCGCGCAGCGAGCACAGCGCATTGCTGCTGTTGAACTCTGCATCTCGACCGTCGTAATCTGCGAACGACGTGTGGGGTGGTCTGGGAGTGCAGTCCGCTGGGCCTCGGATCGTTAGTGCTACCCCTCCGCAGGACTCGTCATGATCACCGCGCATGTCGCCATACCCGCGCTGGCGCTAATTCCCTAGCTATGCAGCTCCGCCCGACTGGGTGGTGCCGCTCGTCGGCGTCTTCACTGCGAATCGAGCGCAGATCGATTCGGCGGTCGTCCACGAGAAGCGCATGGAGTCGAACGATGTTCTTCGGGTTCTTGCCCACGGACTGACTGGCTTGGGCTTCGTGGTCGAGCAAGGGAAGCAGAAGGCCGGGAAGCTGCCGCGGCCGGTGTTCTTCGGCGACGAGGGCACGTTCCTTCGGACGTACGAGATCGACACGTTCGAGCCGACGAAGGGCATCGCACTCGAAGTCGAAGCGGTCGCGCGACGATGGGGAACGCCATCTACCGAGACCTGATCCAGGGCTCGCTAATGGTGGACGCACGGTTTCTGGTGCTTGCGGTGCCGGTCGAGTACCGATACAAGTCGGGCACTCGCACAGCGCGAGAGCCCAGCTACGCAAAAAGCTACTCCGTCGTCGAAGCTATATACGGCAGCCCCGCCTGCAACTCCCATTCGAGGGGCTACTGCTCATCGGCTACTGAACTCGGGCTTCGGGCGTGCGCTTCCTGTTCCTCGACGACTCCTCGCAAGCTGGCCATCGGGATGAGATGGGGCGACTGGTCGCTGCGGGTGGCGTGATGCTCGACGAGAGTGCGTTGCGTCCCCTGGCTAGGGCCGTAGACGAGCTCTGCCGGGCAAAGGGCGTGCCCGATGGAACCGAATTGAAGTGGTCGCCTCCGCGCGACAACTGGCTTCTCAGCAACCTCCACGGTGAGGATCGAGCCACCCTCTTTGCCGAGTGCCTGCAGGCACTCGGAAGGTTCGGAGGCCGTGCGGTGGTTGTCGTGTGGGACACTGGGCGGACAACCCTCCAGGGCGAGGAGGCGTTTCGGAAGGCGGTTGAATGGGCGCTGGAGGCCGTGATCATCGATCGCCCTGGTGGAAATGTGCGCGATGAAGATCAACTTCTCGCAGACGCCGTGGAACGGATCGAACAAGGGACGCCCTACGTCGCGCTGAGTGAGCACATCGCGGTCAACCTCCTTACCACCCCGTCCCACCTGAGCAGGCATGTGCAGCTCGCCGACCTAGTCGCTGGATCAACCACCGGCATGGTCGCCGGCAACCGACACGCACCGGCTGTCTTCCAGCACGTCAAACCACTGCTCGTTCAGGCCCACACCGGAGCGCGTGCGGGCGCAGGACTAAAGCTGTTTCCCGGCGCACTCACGAACCTCTATCTCCATCATCTCGGCGAGGATCAGTATTGGAGCGACGCTCGCCAGGAATGGATTTCATTACCGTCGACTGACTACCCATACGCGGCGCTCTGAAGTGACTACACACTCGGGCCGCGCGAGGCGTTCGAATGCCATCCGCGCTCGTCACAGGTCGTGGCGGCTGCGCTGTCCTGTTTCCGACGCGGCTCCCGTAGCGTTAGGCTCGCGGTCGAGTCGTGCAGATGAGAGTTCTTCGCGTCGTCGGCACTAGCATCGTTGTCGTTGCCCTGTTCGCTGCTGGGACGGCAGCGGCCGGGTTGGATCTGCGGAAGGTGATCCTGAAGCCGGGACAGTGCGTGAAGCTAGCGAAGGTGACCGTTTGCGCGGCAAAAGCGCGGCCTCCGGTGACGAGGACGGTTACTTCTCCGCCGGTTACGGTGACGACGCCGCCGGTGACGGTGGTCGCGCCACCAGTCACCGTCACCGTGACCGTGACGACGACCCCGACCCCAAAGGTCGCGTTCGCCGATGGGGCATACCGGGTCGGCCCGGACATCGAGCCCGGCACGTACCGGTCGCTTGGAACGTCCAATAGCTGCTACTGGGAGCGGCTGCGCGGTTTCGGCGGCACGCTCGACGACATCATCGCGAACTTCATCGGGCCGAACCCGACGATCGTGGCGATCGCGCCGACAGACGCTGGCTTCCGATCCGACAGATGTGGCAGCTGGACGAAGATCGGATGACACGAGGACGCCCCAAGGGCGCCAACGCCGCGACGAGCCCGGAGCGCAACACTCGCCGCCGCGGCTAGTCGATGTCCGCGGCTGCTTGATTGAGGGCGTCGGCGCAGTCGAAGCAGACGCTCGCCACATCCGCCGCCATCTTCGAAAGATGCAGCTTCGCTTCGTCTCCGCCGTACCAGCCCTCCGCCACGTAGTGGCGAGCGTCGGAGATGTCGTCGTACACGTCGGCCCGCAGAGTGTCGATGCTGGTCGTTCCCTTGAACACGCCGAGCGCGTCCCCTGTGATCGTCACGGCGTTCATCGACAAGCCGAGCTCGCCGGAGCGGTGCAGGTAACGACGTGGCTTGTGTTCCTGCCGCCGGACGTGCCGGCGCGAGGCTGGGACCTGTTGCGCGTGACCGCCGGCCCGCACACGGGCGTCTACGAATTGTCGGGCGACCCCTGGCCGGTCGAGAGCCCGGCCGGCGGCGTCACGGCCGAACCTCGAGCACGGCGCGAATCGCGCTAGCGCGCAGCGTGCCGGTGTCGCCCGTGACCGTCGCGGTAAACATGCACGAGTCGGCGCCGGCGAACGTCGGGCCGAACGTGCGGCGGACCGCGACGCCGAGCCCGCGCGAGCGATGTTTCGTCGTCGCGAGTTGACGCGACACGCCGCGCGAGTAGTCGGCGTTGTGGCAGCTGACGTAGGGAGTGATCTCTACGAGGCTGCCGCGCGTTGCGCGCACGGTGAGCCGTGCGGCGGCGCCGTCGCCGCTCACGTAGACAAGCGGGATCGGCGACGTGTCGCTCGCACGTTGCGCGCCGTGCCAGCCGGGCGCCGCGTGCGCGGCGCCGGCGCCGATGAGCGCGACCGCTGCGGGGGCGCGCGCAGGCGTGCGTTCTACCCGCGCGCGCACGCGCGCGTAAGTGGCTGTGGGGGCCGTGGTGTGGGGTGCCAATACTCTGTTCAGAGCGCGGGATCATCCGGATTTGCGGGCGGAACCGGGTGTTGACGCCCCACCCGGATGACGCCGAAAAACTGAGAGGTTGACCGTCCTGACAACGTGAACGCGATCATCTCGCGTGCACGCGAGTTTGGTGTGCCAATTCTGTTCAGACCGCAGGTCGCGCCGATTTGCAGGCGGAACCGAATTTTGGCACCCGTCACCCTGATTGAGGAGCTGCTCGCACGAGCGCGCATTGCTTGAGCGGAGTAACGGACGAGTTCGCGCTCGTACACGCGATCACCACTACCAGATGCACGAGCCTCCTGGGCGTTGAGTGAGACCGACGGCGTTTCCGTCGGGATCCCGATAACCAGCCGTTCGCCCCCACGGTTCGCTATGCGGCGCCGCGGTCACGTCCGCGCCGGACGCGACTGCCCGCGCGTGCGCCACATCTACATCGTCCACGAAGAAGGCGACTTCCGCCCGACGCGACTGTTCGCCGGGCGCGGCAGGAAAGAGCGCGAAATGCAGGTACGCCCCGTCACGCCACGAGTACTCGTAGTGCGTCTCCTCATCCGAGCCTCCAGCTGCGCGCAGAGGGATACCGAACGCATCGCGATAGAAACGCGCCGAGGCCTCGAGATCGCGCACTCGCAGCGCCACAAAGACCAGGCGCGCTCCCACCGGCGACGGCTCGTAGTCGACCACTTTCTTCGGATTCTCGCACCGCAGTGCGGCGTGTCGAAGGTGCGGCGTGTCGAAGGTGCGGCGCATGCAGACGACCGAACCTTCGCGGTCGGGGGTTGGGACGCCTACTTCGCCTTCGGCAAGGCCTCGCGCTGGCAAAGCGAACCAAGGCGGCGTCCTCGGACCGGAAGCGACATCATCGACAACACGAACTGACTCGAGCAGCACTTCATCCCATTGCTCAAGCCGAGCTGACACGACCACTCGGCCGACGCGTTCACAGCCACGCTTTTCAGGCTGAGCTTGGACCGGCGATTGTCGAGCTGATCACCAGCGCGTTCCGCAACAGCCGCTGCGGACGCACGAGCATCGCTGCCGGCACGTGCACCGTCGCGCCTGACCAGCGGTCGCTCGATCGGACGGTCGACCGTTCGACGCGGGGGCTGCTACCGGCTTTGCGCACCATTCCGAAGGCGAGAAGCTCGGACGCGAACTACTAGTAGGAGGGCACGCTCGCGCGGCGGCGCAAGCGGCGACGCCGTGGACGCAAGCGAGCGGCCAGCTCGGGCGCCTCGATCTCGAGCATCGTGGCGACCTGCTCGCACACGCGCGCGGCGTCGGCGCCGCAGTCGGCCAATACGGTCCCTGCTGGACTCTTCAGCGCCGGCGAGACGGCCGCGAGCAGCAAGTGCTCCGTGCGCGCGCTGCGGTGGCCAAGCCGCGTGGCGAGCGTGCGCGCGAGCTCGATCAGCCGCTTCGTCTGCGGCGCCACGCCGAGCGAACCGCCGGGCCGCGGTAGCGAGGGCGGCAGGCGCTCGATGACGCCAGCGCGGACGGCCTCCGCCGTCACGCCGAGCGCTGCCAGCGCCCGGGCGGCGAGTTCTTCGGGCTGCGCGAGCAAGGCGAGGAGCAAGTGCTCGGGCCCGACGTAGTAGTGCCCGAGCGCGCGCGCCTCGCCGGCGGCGCTCGCGAACGCGGCGCCCGCGCCTTCGTCGAGCCCCGGCGGCCACGCCTCGTCCGTCGGCGCGACCGTAACGAAGCGCTGCTGCGCCGCCTGCTTGCTGACGCCGAGCCTGCTTCCGATCTCCGTCCAGCTGCAGCCCGCCGCCCTTGCTGCCTCCACAAAGTGATCGACGAGGTCGTCGGCGCTACCGCGAACGCGCTCGGCGAGCTCGACCGCGGCGGCCAACCGTTCGAGCGGCGCCGCGTCAGTGCGCTGTGACTCGACCGCGCGGAGAAGGCTTCCGAAGGTCAACTCCACGCGTCAACCTTAAATTGACGGTCACCCTGGCGTCAATCTTCGCTTGACCGCCTGCCCGCGATCAGCGCCAGTCAGCATCCTCGCCGACGCCGGCTGCCGCAAGCGCCTCGGTCCGACCCCGGTAGTCGTCGATGCCCACGATCCGCCCGTTGCGCAGGGTAAAGACGTTGAAGATCTGGCCCCCGAGCGGCTCGCCCCCCACCTCGCTGATGCTCGGGCCGCGGGCGCCCAGCACGACCTGATCGCCGCCGCGGGTGAACTCGAGGGCGTCGATCTCGCGGCGCTGCTCGAGCCCCGAGCGGAAGGTCTCGAGGACCTCCTCTCGTCCTCGACAGACCCATTCCTCGCGCAGCCCCTGCCAGGCGATGTCGGGATCGAGCAGGGCCGCCGCGGCGTCGAAGTCGCCGCGCCGGAGCGCGCCGAAGAAGTCGATCATGACCGTCTCGAGGTTCTCTTGGCCGATGCTTGGCATTGCCTCCTCTTCGCTTTCCCGTCAGCAGTTCACCGGAATGATTAGAAATCGCCCAAGGAGGCGCACGAGCACCACCGCCGAAGCGCTCGGGTGCAAGCGCACGCCGCAACGGCAGCGTCGGCGACGGCGCGAGGGCCGGGGATGCAACGGTGCTCTAGCGTCAACCAGGCACATGCTGATTCTACGCCGAGGAGACCTGTGGGGTGCCAAAACTCTGTTCACACCGCGTGATCATCCCGATTTGCAGGCGGAACCGAGCGCTGACGCCCCACACGGATGACGCCGAAAAACTGAGAGGTTGACCGTCCCGACAACG
>WNFU01010562.1_pt1 | contig 10177 bp, 11 predicted proteins | sample 5400121 | NCBI WGS metagenome assembly WNFU01 (sample SAMN13153360, study PRJNA577476) | soil metagenome | isolation source: 100 cm soil or saprolite under grassland replicate 1 | place: USA:California | collected 2016-06-15
GGATCACATTCCGGACCTTCTCCGCATCCTTCACGCTGAAATGCACCTCGCGCACCCCCGTTTCATGCACCAGCCGAGCGACGTTGTCGCCGTCAATCCTGCCGCCGGCCAGAATCCCGATCCGGCCCGCCGCTTGGATGACGAGCCGGCGAATGCGCTCGGCGCCCCCCGGCGCCGTCCGCGCCCCACCCGACGTCAGCACGCGGTCCACGCGCAGATCGATCAGGCGCGCCAGCGCCGTCGCGAGATCGGGACAGGCGTCGAACGCCCGATGAAACGTCACCGGCAGCGGCCGCGCCGCGTCGATCAGCTCGGTGGTGCGGAGCTGGTCGACATCCAGCTCCGCCGTTAACGCGCCTGTGACGATCCCGTCTGCGCCCGCATGCTTCGCTTGCCCAATCTGCTCGAGCATCGTCTGATGCTCGGCTTCTGAGTACACGAAGTCCCCCGCCCGCGGTCGCACCAGCACAAAAACTGGAATGGTTAACTGGGACCGACAGGAACGGAGCAGCTGCAACGCGGGTGTGGTGCCGCCATGGGCGAGGTCGGTGCACAGCTCGATGCGGTGGGCACCACCCGCGGCGGCCGCGAGGGCCGCGTCCAGCGACTCGACCGCTGCCTCGACGAGAATCGTCACAGGAGCGAATTTACACGCGTGCCCGTTCGCCGCCCTTTTGCCGCCGCTTTTCTCGCCGCCGCCTTTTTCGCCGCCTCCTGCAGTGACAGCACCGGCCCCACACTGAGCGCGCTCGACGCTACCGTGCTCACCGGCAGGCTGACCAGCATCGATCGCGCCGTCGCCACACCGCCGCTCCAAAGCCTGGGCAGCCTGGCGCTGGCGATTTTGAACGCGGGTATCAATGTCCAGCACCTCACGCCGGCGACGCTGGGCCGTACGCTGGAGTGGCAACCGGTCCTGCAAACGCTCGAATTCACCGATCGCACCGGTGCGCCAGCCGGCGCCATGCGCGTGATGCTCTACAAAAACGACGGCGGCCGGCCCATCTATCCGCTCGTCGAGATCGGCACCGCGGACCTGTATCCCTACAACAGCTACAACGGCGGCGGGCCAGACAGCATATCGCTGCGGTTCGTGGTGACAGGGGGTGAGGCCGTCGTGGCGGACTTCACCGCCCACAGCCACGTCCAGGCGAACTGCCAGTGCGCCACCGTCGAAGGCTGGGTGAGCGACGGCACGACGCGCCTCGACTTCACAGTGCCGTACAACATCCCCCTAAACGGAGACGGATACTTCCCTGGCGTCTTCGACGTCACAGGTATGCATTTCGAGCACCTCGGGACGCTGCCGGGACCCAACAACACCACGGCGACCGCGCTGCTATCGCTCGAGTTCACGGGGGATTCGATCACCGCGTCGTCGCTGCTGCGACCTCATGGGGGCAGATTGATCGGTGAGTCGACGATCCAGGTTGGCGGCCAGCCATTTGCCTTCATCCACGAAACCGCCGACAGCCTGGTGATCACCGGCACGGGCGGCCGCACGCTGACTGGGGCAGAGCAGGGCGCCGTTCGCGCGCTGCTCGCTCTGCCCGCCGACATCGACTTCTACATCGAGTGGCCGACGTTCGTGATCTTCTTCTGCGGCTGCTAAACAAGGTGGGGTTAGGTTATTATCCATCACATGGCCTTGACCTTCACCCGCCTCCGCACTCCCGTCGGTGAGCTCGTTCTCACCGCCTCCGACACCGCCCTCACCGGCGTCTACTTCCCGACCTCCCGTCGCGGACCCGCTCCTACGCACCAGGCGGGCTGGGTGGAAGCCACTGAAGGACCGGCCGCAGCAGTGCTCGCGCGCGCGCGCCAGCAGCTCGAGGAATATTTCGCCCGCACCCGCACCACGTTCGAGCTACCGCTCGAAGCCCTCGGCTCCGCCTTCGAGCACCGCGTGTGGAACGCGCTGCGCCAGATCCCCTACGGCACGACCACGAGCTACGGCGCGCTCGCCAAACTCCTGGGCGACAAGCACGCCACCCGCGCCGTCGGCCTCGCCAACGGCAAGAACCCGATCCCCATCATCGTCCCGTGCCATCGGGTCGTGGGATCAAAGGGCGAGCTGACGGGCTTCGGTGGGGGATTGGAAACGAAACGGTGGCTGCTGGAACACGAGGGCGCGCTAATGGAGCTGGGCGTCTAGGTTTTAACGGCCACCGATCTTCTCCAGTTCGTCCAGAAACCCCAGCTGGCCCTTCAAGACCTTCTTTCGAGCCTCAGCCAAACCAAACCACGCCGCCCGATCGATCTCCGGGTACTCGCGTCCCTTCAGGACAAAGCTGTTACTGCGCACGCGCGCCGGATCGGCATCGCCCTTCACGGCCCACGCATGCACGACTTTGCCGCCTGGCTGTTTGAGCGGTTGCAGCGGTACGAACTCGCCCGCTGCCGTAAGACTGGTTTCTTCGGTGAATTCGCGCCGAGCGGCGTCCAGCGGATCCTCGCCGGCGACGAACTCGCCCTTGGGGATCGACCAGGCCCCTTCATCTTTACGTGCCCAGAAGGGTCCACCAGGATGGACGAGAAACACTTCGAGCCCGTCACTGCCGTGACGGTAGAGCAACACGCCGGCACTGGTTTTTGGCATTCGGAGCTGGAATATCGTTCCCCCTCTCCGGAACGGAGAGGGGGTCAGGGGGTGAGGACTCCACAACGTGGAGAGGGGGACAGGGGGTGAGGACTAGGGGGGCGGGGGGTGAGGCCTACTTATGTCTGTAGACGATCCTGCCCCTCGTAAGATCATAGGGCGACAACGCGAGCGTCACCCGATCTCCTGCCAGTACCCGAATCCGAAACTTCCGCATCTTGCCGGCAATCGTTGCCAGCACGGAATGCCCGTTGACCAGCGTCACGCGGAACGTGGAGTTGCGTAGCAGCTCCGCGACTGTCCCCTCGATTTCCAGCGCGACTTCTTTGGTCATTGCGTAGGCTCCTCGCGCTTCGTAGGCTCGTCGCGCTTTCCGGTCCGGCGCTCGACAAAAGCGCGGTGGCCACACGCGCACGTCTCCATCATACGGCCGTTGCGGTCAGTGCGGAAATCGAGATACTCGCCGCAGGTGGGACAGCGTGCCGGCCCGCGGTCGGGAACGAGCGGGCTCCGCGCCGCCGAACGATTGCTGCTAATTGCGGGACGCCGATCGGATGCGATGCACGCCGCTAGGCTCGTGCGCCATGGTCGCTGGCGCCACGCCGTACACCATTGAGTCCCCGCAGACGCACAAGCCGCTGTGCGGCGTTGCGGGGGGCGTCGTCATCGGCGCTTCGCGGTAGGTCGTCCCCGCTGGATTGCCGATAAACCCGCCACACCGATGACAATGAATCTCCAGCATGAACGCTCCTTGAAGACTGGCCCAACTTACCTGACTGTACTAAGTTTGTCAACTTCTGTAGCGGTCCAATCAGAATGTTAACGGAGGATGGTTAATTTGGATGTCGCCCTGGTGATCCGGCAGCGCCTCGATGAGCTGGACCTCGATCAGCGCGATCTGGCCGACGCGGCCGGCGTCACGGAGTCCTACGTCTCGCAGCTCCTGACGCACAAGAAGGCGCCGCCCGCCCCCGAGCGGACCGACATCTACGACCGCATGGACCGTTTCCTCAAGCTGCCGCACGGCGAGCTGGCCCGCGTCGCTGACGCGCATCTCAAAGAAGAGCGCAAGCGCCGGCTCGGCGAGGTCGCGCCACTCGTCCCGGAATTGCGCGCGCTGATCCTTCGCAAATGCACGCCGGACCAGCTCGAGCCGGTGCGCGCCATTATCGAGCTGCAATCCTTCGGCGAGCTCGAACGCCTCGTGGCGCAAACGCTGCTCCACGTCGCGCGCCTGGGCAGCGACGTACTGCACGTCACGCCGAAGCAGCGCGCGCGCATCGATGCGGCCATTGCGTCGTGGGAGTGGGATCCGGCGACGTTTGCGCTCACCGTTTCCCTCGCGAGCGGGGAGCACAAGCGCTTCCAGTACGGCGAGCGCCTGAACGGCGAGCGCGAAAAGGGACTGCTCGAGTTTCTGCGCGACCCATCGCTCAGCGGCACGGCGACCGACGAGGAGCTGGCCTTCTTGAAATCGCTGCAGTTCAAGGACCGCCGGCCGACCGCCCTCTACTATTATCGCGAGCTCCAGAACCTCCGGGACCCGCTGCATTTCCGTGCGTAACGGCTGCGCTTAAAGCGCAGTGCCTCATTGGGCCCACTCTTCAGAGTGGGATAAATTTGCAGGATGCTTCTCAATCATCTTGCTCAAATCTCGAACCAAGTCGCGGCCACCTCCGCCCGCCTCGCCAAGATCAAGCTCCTCGCCGATCTCCTAAAACAAGCCGGTCCCGACGAGATCGAGCTCGCGATCGCGTACCTATCGGGGACGATCCGGCAGGCGAAGGTGGGGGTTGGGTGGGCCACCTTACAAAAAGCCAAGTCTCACGTCGGCACGACGGCAAGCCTCCAAATACGAGACGTCGATCAAATACTCGAGACGATCTCGACAACGGCGGGGGAGGGTTCTGTGAGCGAGAAACAGCGGCTGCTCGGCGAGCTGTTCTCGCGAGCCACCGCCGAAGAGCAGGATTTCCTATTCCGATTGATGACGGGAGAGCTGCGGCAGGGTGCGCTCGAGGGAATCATGGTCGAAGCCGTCGCCAAGGCGCGTGAGCTGCCCGCGAGCGACGTGCGGCGCGCCATGATGCTCGCCGGCAACCTCGGCGCCGTCGCCAAGGGCGATTTGAAGAGTTTCGCGATCGAGCTGTTTCGCCCCATCAAACCGATGCTGGCGAAGACCGCCACCGATGTCGCAGAAGCGCTCGCCGAGCTGGGGCCGGCGTCGTTCGAGTACAAGCTCGACGGCATCCGGATTCAGGTGCACAAGCGCGGCAATGAAGTGCGGGTCTACTCGAGAACGTTGAACGACGTCACGGCAGAGGTCCCAAAAGTCATCGCAGCCGCACGTCAGCTTACGCCGCGCGAGCTGATCCTCGACGGTGAAGCCATCGTGCTGAGCGCCGACGGCAGGCCGCTGCGCTTTCAAGAGACGATGAAAGGACTCGGTGTCGCTGTTCCGTTCTTTTTTGATATCCTGTATGTCGACGGGACGTCGTTGCTGGATCAGCCATATTCCGCGCGCACCAAACTGCTCCCCGAGACACACCGCCCGCCCCGCATCATCACCGCAGACGTGCAAGCGGCGCGAAGCTTCTTTGACGCGGCGATCGCGGCGGGCCAAGAAGGACTGATGGCGAAAGGTTTGGAGTCCACCTACGAAGCGGGCCGGCGCGGGGGCGCGTGGTTCAAGATCAAGAAAGCCAACACGCTCGACCTCGTCGTGCTCGCCGCCGAATGGGGCCATGGCCGCCGCAAGGGCTGGCTGTCGAACCTGCACCTCGGCGCGCGGGATCCTGCCGGCGGGTTCGTGATGCTCGGCAAGACATTCAAGGGAATGACGGACGAGCTGCTCGCGTGGCAGACGAAGCGGCTGCAGGAGATCGAGACCCACCGCGACGGCATCGTCGTGTACGTGCGCCCCGAGCTCGTGGTTGAGATCGCATTCAACGGCCTGCAAGAGAGCCCGCACTATCCGGGAGGACTGGCACTCCGATTTGCGCGCGTGGTGCGATATCGGGACGACAAGAAGCCCGAAGACGCGGACACGATCGAGACCGTCCGGAAGCTGGCCTAGACGTCGAAGGTGCGGCGGACCCCCGCGGCAAAGACGCGCCACGGAGCGACATTCTTCACCCGCGGTAACCAGACCGCGTCGGTGCCTACGCGATATCGCAGCGAAGGCGTCCGGCTTTCGACCGCGCGCAGCACGGTCCGCGCAACGGCTTCAGGAGCGATGCCTTTGTTCACGTGGCGGTTGAGCGCAGATGTCGCGCGGTTGCGGACGGGGTCGTACGCGGTCAGCGGGGACCCCGCGATCTGCGTGGTGTCACCAATTGCCGTGTGCACAAATCCCGGTTCGATCACGCTGACACTGATTCCGAGCGGCCGCAGCTCATGCCAGAGCGCTTCCGAGTATCCCTCGATCGCGAACTTGCTGGCGGTATAGAAGGCCCCAAACGGAATCGCCGTGATTCCGGCAAGAGATCCGATAGTGATGATCTTGCCTGTGCCCGCTTTCCGCATCGCGGGCAATACCGCGTTCACCATCCGCACCGCGCCCCAGAAGTTGGTCTCGAGCTGCGCCTTCGCTTCGTCGAGGCTCGTTTCCTCGGCGGCCCCCATCAAGTTGTATCCTGCATTATTGACCAACACATCGATCCGGCCAGTTTGCGAAAGCACCTGTTGCACGCAGCTACGGACCGAGTCGTCCGAGCGCACGTCCAACGGGACCATCGTGACGTTGGACGACCGCGACGCAGCAGGTTTCCGAGCCGTGCCGAATACGTTGAACCCACGCTCGGCGAGCAGCCGCGCGATCGCCTGACCGATGCCTGACGACGCGCCCGTGACCAAGACCGTTAGCGGCATAGATTCTCCCGGAGGCTTATGTTCTGGTTCCTGCTAGTCCTATTACAAGTCCCGCGCAGCCAGCACGGTTCCGTGACCCAGCGCGTCGGCACGACGGATATCGCCATCTCCTATAATCGCCCCGTCGCGCGCGGCCGCGAGCTCTTCGGCAGCCTGGTCCGCTGGGGCCGGATCTGGCATCCGGGAGCCGACTCGGTCTCTACAATCTCGTTCAGTAAGGATGTGATGGTCGATGGTCACGCCCTCCCTGCGGGCCGCTATTCGCTGTGGACCATTCCCGACGCGCCGCCCAAGCCGTGGACGGTGATCTTCAATCGCGGCCTCGGCGGATGGCACACGAACTATCCCGGCGAATCGCAGGACGCGCTGAGGCTTAGCGTGAGCACAGAAACCGGGCCGATTATGGAGACTCTCACCTACTACTTCCCTGTCGTTGATGCGGACTCGGCGCTGCTGAGGTTGCAGTGGGGAACGACTGTCGTCCCGTTGAAGATCAAAGTGACGCAATAGAAGCGCCGCCGCCTTTCTCGCCGCCGCTTTTCTCGCCGCCGCTTTTCTCGCCGCCGCTTTTCTCGCCGCCGCTTCACTCGCCGCCGTTTCTCTTGCAGGACGCCACCACCTGGAAAAACTTCCAGCGCTTTCCGTCGTCCTACAAGCGCATTCGCATCGGGTGGATCGCGGCCGCCAGGCACCGGCGCGCGGTCTTCGAGCAGCGGCTGCGCTATTTCCTCACGATGACGAAGCAGAATAAGCGCTTTGGGATGGTGCAGTGAGGCCCATCTCGTCCAGAAACATGCCGCCGCCCGCGTCCCGGCCCGATCGACGTTCACATCGTGTCAGAATCAGCCGATCCCTAGCGCGAGTCATCCCGACGTAGAGCAGCCGCCGCGCCTCTTCGATCTCGTCCTTGATGTTGTTCGTCGCCGCCTGGTAGCCGGGGAGCTCGTAGTCCTCGACACCGACGATGTAGACGCGCGAGAACTCGAGGCCCTTGGTCGAGTGCAGGGTGAGGAGATTGACGCGATCAGGCGCGGCCTCATCCCCTTCGGATCTCGATAGCGCCACCCGCTCGAGCAAACGGTCGATCGCCGCATCCAGGTCCTCACCCCCTGGCCCCCTCTCCACGACGTGGAGAGGGGGAACGTCAATCAGGGCCCTGAGGCGCGCGACCGCCGCCGGATACCGCTGTACTGGATCCGGCTCGGCGCGCAGCTTCGTCATGAGGGCGCGTCCGCCGAGCCGCTGGATGACTTCCTCCACGGTCGGCGCCGTGGAGCCGCGGCGCTCGCGGTCCATGGCGTAGAACTCGAGTGCATCGCTGTAGCGGCCGAGTGTGTGGAAGCGCGCGGTGTTGAAGAGGTTGGCGCGTTCGCCGGTCTTCGGCCCTTCCTCTAACGCGAGTGCGAGCCCCAGGTAGTCGAGCACATTGGCCAGCACAGCCTTCCGCGCCCGCACCGCCCGCTGTCTCTCTAACTCGCGGAACACCTGCGCCAACGTGACGGCATCGTCGAGTGCATGGTGGGCTCGGCCGCCGTCGATTCCGAACCGATGCGCGAGCTCCTCCTGCGTCGCGCGATCGCGCGATAGCGAGCGCGCCAGGAGCAACGTGTCGTAGAACGCCAGGTTTGCGACGGTGGGGTCACCCGCTGCCAATCGCTTCAAAACCGGAATGTCAAAGTGCTGGCCGTTATGGGCGATCAGGATGTCTGAGCCCACAAAGGCGTGAAACTGCGTGAACACTTCGTGAAAAGGCGTGGCGCCGGCCACGTCCGCATCGGTGTAGCCATGGATTTGCGTCGCGCGAGCGGAGATTGGACGGAGCGGATTCACCATCGAGTGAAACCGTTCCACGATCTCGCCGTTGACGACCCGCGCCGCCCCAATCTCGACCACTCCGCAGGTCGCGACGTCGTCGTCCGTCGTCTCGAAGTCGAACGTCACGTAGCGCGCGAGCGGCGTGCCGATGTCCTTGGAATTCAGGAGTTGGAGGGCCTTGAACAGCACCAAGGCGTCTGGATCTACGTGCGTCGTGCGTGGTGCGTCGTGCGTGGGGTTGCTGGGAAGTCTCCGTAGGCCTGCTGCCGCCAGCATCCCGCGCAGCGCGATCTCGACTCCTCCCCGCCCGGTGACGACGATGTCGTGGTCTTCGGCAATCGCGTGCTCGATCTTCCGCGCGAGCTCCACGGCTTCCGGTAGCGCGGCCGGATCCGTCAGCTCATCATGCCGCTCCTCGAGCACGTTCTTGAACGGGCCAACGCTTTGCGACAGGATCTCCTCGATGACGGCGGGCAGCGTGCCGTGCGAGCGGGGCAGGGCGCGCAGGTTCTCGATCTGGAAAATCAGCCGCCAGAGCTTCTTCGTATCGGAATCGTGGCGCGGCCGGCGCTGTGCGAGTGCGCGCACCTGCACGAGGAAGTCGCCGCCCCCCGGGCCGATTGCCGCCTCGACCTCCTGCAGGAAATGCTGTGACAAGACGCTCTGCGCGAACGCATGCAGCGCCGCCGGATCTGCGGGATTGCGGACCACGCGCAGGGCGGTCATGACGTAGCCGATGACGGCGTCTTCCATGAGCGAGCGCCCGCGCGCGAGCCGGCAGGGAATCCCGGCGCGCAGCAGCCGGCCCTCGAGATATTCGCCGAGCTTGTGCTTGCGATACAAGATCGCGTAGTCACCCCAGCCTTGGGCTTCGAGCGCGCGGTCGGTCACGAGATCTTCCAGCAGCCACGAGGCTTCCTCCTCTTCGTCGTGGAAGGAGTACGCGACGACCTCGTGCGCCGACTCCTTGTCGGCGGTGAGCTGCTTCTGGAACAGCTGCGGATTCTGCGCCAGCACGCGCCGCGCCATTTGAAAGATCTGGCGCGAGCAGCGGCAGTTCTTGTCGAGGATGATCGGCTCGACGTCGTAATCGCGTTTGAACCGCACCAGCACATATGGATCCGCGCCGGTCCAGGCGAAGATCGACTGCTCGTCGTCGCCCACCGCAAAGAAGTTTCCATGCGGTGCGGCCAGCTTCTTCAGGAAGTCGTACTGGACCGCGTTCACATCTTGGAATTCGTCCACCAGCAGGTAGTCCCAGCGGTCCGCGATCAAGCCGGCAAGCGGCTCGGCCCTCGTAATCAGCTCGTCGAAGTCCACCATGTTGCGGTGCGCGAGCCAGGCGCAGTACTCGCGGAACAGCCGCGCTTCGTCGGGCTGCAGTTTGTAACCGTTGAGCCGATGCCGGCCGAACCGGTTGAGCATGCCGCCGCGCCGCTCCGCCGGCACGCGCAGCCGCCCCAGCACGACGCTCTGATAGACCTCATCGGCGACGCCAAATCCCCTCTTGAGACCTGCGGCATCGGTGTGCTCGCGCAGCAGCGCCAGGCACAGCGCGTGAATCGTTCCGCGCGTGATCGCTTCGGCCTTGTTCCCCAGCGTCTGCTTGAGCCTCCCGGCGATCTCTTCGGCGGCGCGATTGGTGAACGTGACGGCGCAGATGCGGTGCGGATCGATCCCCGTGGCGATGAGATGCTCGATGCGGGCGATGAGACAATACGTCTTGCCGGCACCGGGGCCGGCGACGACCAGGACAGGGCCGAGGGGCGCTTCGATCGCGCGTCGTTGTTGGGGTAGCGGATTCATTATCTAAAGAATACGAGCGAAACCAGCACAAAAAGCGGCAGCAGGATTCCAACGCTGTAGGCTAGATAGCCGAAGAACGACGGCATC
>WNFU01022300.1_pt1 | contig 10175 bp, 10 predicted proteins | sample 5400121 | NCBI WGS metagenome assembly WNFU01 (sample SAMN13153360, study PRJNA577476) | soil metagenome | isolation source: 100 cm soil or saprolite under grassland replicate 1 | place: USA:California | collected 2016-06-15
CGATGTCGGCGTCGCGCGCCAGCTCGCCGAACCGTTCCGCCCACGCGTAGTCCATCCAAAACTTGCCCTCGAAGTCGATCTCGCAGGCCGTGTAGCCGCGCTCCTGGAGGAGGCCGACCGCCGCCTCGGGGCTTTCGCGCGACGGGACACGCGCCGGGCCGAAGTGGAGCTTCGACACGGCCGCAACCGTACTACCCTGGGATGGTGCGCCGAGTTGCCGTGCTCGCGCTGGTCACCGTGGCCGCCGCGGGCTGCGGTCACTCGAAGGTCGCGCATTTTGGAGATCTTCGGGTCACGAAGGCCGGGCCCGTGAAGCTCGAGACGAGCCCGCCGCCCCCGTTTCCAGGCGGACCGGCTCGGAACATCGCCGACGTCGAGTTCCTGACGCCGAGGATCGGCTTTCTCACCTCCTCGAATGGACAGTTCGATCGCGAGCCCGGGCGCATCCAGCGAACCGGTGACGGCGGGCGGACCTGGCATGACGTCTGGACGGGGCGGGGGACGCATCTCGGCTGGATCGCGTTCGCCGACCGGCGGCATGGTTTCGTCGGGGGCGATCGGTTCATCCTGCGCACGACCGACGGCGGCGCGACGTGGCGGCGTTCACCGATGTCGATGCCCAAGCGCGTACGGAGCTGGAGCTGGTGGATGGTCGAGCCACAGTTCGTGACGTCGACGCTCGGATTCGCCGTCACGGATCGCGCGAGCTTCTACGGTCCCGTCTTCTTGCGGACGACGGACGGCGGCCGGCGCTGGCGGCCGATCCGGGGACTCCAAGACGTCCGCGACGTCGACTTCGTCTCCTCACGAACCGGCTTCGCGCTCGGGACGAAGCTGTACCGCACGGACGACGGCGGCGTGACGTGGCGTGCGCTCGATTTGCCTCACGTGCCGTACTCCCTCGCAGCCGTGGATTTCCTCGACACGCGTCACGGTTTCGTCGCCGGCGGCCAGGTCGCGATGACGGAACAACCTCCGGCGCAGACGGTCTTTGCCACGAGTGACGGTGGACACACGTGGGAGCGCCGATACGAGAATCCTCATCGCGGCTACTCGCCGCAAGGCGGGGACCCCTTCGCCCGGCTGCACTTCGTCGACGCTCGTCGCGGCTGGGCGACGACCGGCCTCTGCAAGTGCTGCCCGAACGGTCCTTGCGTCGGCGGCGTCTACGTGACGCGTGACGGTGGCCACAGCTGGAAGCGGCGTGGGGAAGGGGCACAACTCACGACGATCGGCGCCGACGATGCATGGACTACGCCGGGTTGCGACGTCGAGTGTGACCTCCTGTGGCGCACGACCGACGCCGGGCGAACCTGGCGCCCGATCGCGCGGCCGGATCGCATCAACTTCTCGAGCGTCGCGGTGCGGGGAGCAGCGCCGGGATTGACTTCGTACGATGACGCGAGCTTCGTCAGCCGCGACCACGGTCGCACATGGAGGCTCGGGACTCTCGCGGCGCCGGTAGCGCGCGCGGAAATTCGCGCTCGTTTCTACGCGGACGAAGCCTGCGGAGGGTCCGTGCCTTTCGTCGAAGCCGGAAGGGCGATCCACCTCACGTACGACAGTGGCCGCACATGGAAGGTCCTACGCCCGCCCTTCGCAACGGCTTCGGTCGCGGTCGAACCGGATCTCCTTGCCGCAGTCGGAGTTCGCGACTGCCTTCCGGTTCTAGCGCTGAGCCGCAGCCGCGGTCGAAGTTGGGCGATCTCGAAAATTCCGCGTGCGTGTGAGCCGGCGGTCGCCCGAGACGCCGAGGTCTGGTTGTGGTGTGAGCGCTTGCTGCTCCACAGCGTCGACCGCGGGCGGACCTGGTCGCGGCTGCGCGCTCCGTCTCCGATCATGTCGGTCGCAGCCACGGGCGCGGGCAACGCCTGGATTGTCTCCGGCAACGGCGTCATGGGCCGGCTCTGGCGGACGGCTGATGGGGGAAAGACCTGGAGACAGGCCTGGCCACGCCTTCCGACACGCGGGTAAAGCCGTGCCGTCCGACGCCTTTCCTACCCTCGTCACATGGGCAAGAAGCCGTCACGTATCGATCTGCTCGAGCTGGACATCGACCTCCGGCTGACCGATCTCTGGCGAGAGGCCGGAGAGATCACGGACTGGAACCTCGACGTCGTGGCGGCGTTCATGCGAGCCGCCTACGGCAAGGGCTATTGCGACGCGCTCACCGAGGACGCGCCGGGGTCGCTGTGTCACGACCACGGCTACCGGATTCCGGGCCGGCGCCCGGCGCCGGCGCGCGAGGCGTAACCGCCTCGGACCAGAACACCGCGGTCGGCTCGAACGCCGGAAAGCGGAGCGTGAACGTCGACCCCTGGGTGGATGTCGCCACGCGGCAACCGCCGCCGTGCGCCTTTGCGATCGCGTCGACGATCGCAAGCCCGAGTCCGACTCCGCCGTGAGCGCGGCTGCGAGCGGCGTCGGCACGCGCGAAGCGCTCGAAGATGTGCGCGAGCGCGTCCTGCGCGATCCCGCCGCCTCCGTCCTCGACCTCGATCATGACCTGACCCCCCACCGCCCTCGAGCTGAGCGCGATCGTCTCGCCGTGATCCGTGTACTTGACCGCGTTCTCCAGCAGCGCATCGAGGGCAGACCGCAGGCCTTCCGGATCGACCGACAGCTTCCCCGGCGCGAGCACCCCGAGCTGCCACGCGCGCGGCGCAACCTCCGACCAGCGCATGAAGACGTCCTCGAGGAACGGCTCGAGGTCCACGTCTTCGAGGACGACGAAGTCCGGCTGATCCGCCTTTGCGAGGAGGAGCAGACGCTCGAGGATCAGCTCGATCCTTTTCAGCTCGTCCAGGGCGACGTCGATCTCCTGCGCCGTCTCGCCGTTCGTCCGGCGCAGGACCTCGAGGTGTCCCCGCGCGATCGTCACCGGCGTGCGCAGCTCGTGCGATGCGTCGTGCAGGAAGCGCTCCTGGCGCTCGAGCAACGAGGCGCGCTGGGCAGCCTGGCGCTCGACCACGCCGAGCGCCTCCTGGCGCCGGCGAGCGTGCCAGACCATCGCCAGGAACATCGCGGACATCAGCGGCACCTCGAAGAGCTCGCCCCAGAGCTGCTCACCCGAGAACGCGTCTTGAAGGATGAGCGCGCCGGTCGACGCGACGACGGCGAGCAGCGTCAAGTGGGTCGCAGCCGGCCGCCAGACCCGGAAGCCGTAGAGAAACGTGAGGCTGACCCAGATGAAGTGAAAGGGAATCGTCTCCCAGCTCGGCCAGACGGCCATCGCGACGAGGTTCGCGATTGCGAACGCCGCCCAGAGGAGCTCCAAGCGGCTAAGCCGGAATGAGCCGATATCCCGCATGACGGACGGTCTCGATCGGCGCGTCGGCGCCCAGCTTCTTGCGCAGGCGACGGATGCAGACGTCGACGACGTTCGAGCCCGGATCGAAGTGGTAGCCCCAGACCTCCGACAGCAGACGCTCGCGGCTGATCACCTCGCCGGGATGCTCGACGAGATGATGGAGGACGCGAAACTCGCGATCTGAGAGCTGCGCCGTCACCGACCCGAATCGCGCCTCGCGCCGCGCGAGGTCGAGGACGAGCATCCCGGCACGGACGACGTGCCCGTTCTCGCCGTTGCGCGCCTTCCGCAACTGGACGCGAATCCGGGCGATGAGCTCGTCGAAGGAGAACGGCTTGCTCAGGTAGTCGGCGGCGCCGAGCCCGAAGCCCCGCAGCTTCGTCGGCAGGTCGGAACGCGCGGACACGATCACGACCGGGAGTTCGGGGCGAGCCTTGTTGAGCTCGTGCAGGACGCTGAGACCGTCCAGACCCGGAAGCAGTAGGTCGAGCAGGACGAGGTCGTACTCATCGCGACGGGCGCGGTTCAGCCCTTCGGCCCCGTTGCGGGCGGCGTCCACGGAAAAGCCTTCAGCTTCGAGCCCTCGTGCGAGGAACCCGAGGATGCGCGGCTCGTCCTCGATCACCAGGATCCGCATGACCGCCGAAGCGACCATAAACGAGATGACGGGGAGATGACCTGTGGATGACAGTTCCGTCATCTGCCGTTGACCGGGCTCACACCGCGTTTAGGGTCGGCCCCGCCCATGGCCCAGCGAACCGCGGAGCCCGGCGCGGCGGTCCTCGAGGCCCCGACTCCAGTGACGGGGCGGCCGCCCCGCACATCCCCGTACCCCGATCGAGCCGCCCGCCACTGGCTGCTCTCGTCGGTCATCTGGCTGCTCGTCGTCGACGGCTTCGGCGGCGTCCTCTCGACCGAGTTCATCTCGCCCGACGCGTTCGGAGGCATCTCTTGGCTCGCCTTCTCCCGCGTGCGCCAAGGCCACGTGAACGGCGTGATCCTGGCCTGGTTGACGATGATGTACTTCGGCGCGCTCTTCTACATGCTGCCGCGGCTCTGCGGCACCCGCGGGATGTGGAGCGAGCGCCTCGGAGTCTGGTGCGCGTGGGCGTGGAACGCCATGTTCCTGCTCGGCGTGATCGGGATGCTCACCGGTCACAGCCAGGGCCGCGAGTACGGCGAGCTGATCTGGCCGATCGACATCGCCCTGCTCGTGATCTGGTCCCTCGACTATGCGATCGGGAACGTCATCTGGCGTCCCGGTCACGTCTGGGGCGCGCCGTCGGGGACACTCTCGAACAGCCTGGCAGACGCGATGCTGAACTGGTGGTACGCCCACAATCTGTTCGGCTTATGGCTGACGCCGATGCTGGTCGCGATCACCCTGTACATGGTTCCGCGCGTCACGAACACGCCCCTCTACAGCTACACGCTCTCGCTCGTCAGCTTCTGGGGCATCGCCTTCTTCTATACGGGCGTCGGCGACCACCACATTCTCCAGTCGCCCACGCCCGCTTGGCTGAAGACGATCGCCGAGGCGTCCTCGTGGATGCTGCTCGTTCCCGTCTTCGCCTTCACGATCAACATCCTCGGAACGATGAAGGGCAACTGGGACAAGTTCTTCACGAACTTACCGTTGCGCTTCACGCTGACGGCGTTCTTCTTCTACTGGCTCGTCAACATCCAGGGAGCCTTCCAGGCGCTGCAGCCGTTCAACCGGCTCACGCACTTCACGAACTTCGTCGTCGCTCACGCCCATCTCGCGCTACTCGGCGCCTTCACGATCCTCGGCATGGGCGTGATCGACTACATCGTGGCGCAGGTCTACAAACGGCCGTTATGGAGCCGCAGCCTGACGGAATGGCAGTACTGGCTCGTCACGATCGGCTTCACGGGCTTCTTCAGCGTGCTCACGCTCGCCGGATTCCAGCAGGGCTTCAGCTGGGCTCAGGGCATCCCGGAGGTGAACGTGCTGCCGCAGCTACACGCCTACTTCATCGCACGCGGGATCTTCGGGATCATGATCATCGCCTCCGGGATCGTCCAGATGATCAACGTCGGGATGACGATCTGGTCGAACACCCACGAGCGGCGACGGGCGGAGACGCTGGGGTTTGCGGAGGCGGTCTCGCCGGCCCTGCCTGCGAGCTAGCCGATGGCCGACCGCGACCGATTCGAGAACGACGAGCCCCGCGTCCCGCGCGGCTGGGCTCCGCACCCGCGCGAGCGGATGCTGATGACGCCGTGGGTCGCCGGCCTCGGCGGGCTGCTTGCGTTCTTCGCGGTCGTCTTCGCGGTCGTCTGGCTCCCGATCCACACCTTCGATCCACCCGCGTCCGCCGACTGGGCGCCGCTCTCCGACAACGGCCATAAGGGCCGCGACCTGTTCGCCTCGAACGGCTGCTACGTCTGCCACTCCGGCTATTCGCGCCCGCAGGACGTGCGCTACGCGCTCTACTTCCTCTACCCGAAGGTCTCGCAGCCGGGCGACTTCTTCGGCAGCGACCAGTCGCCGAACCTGTTCGGCACGGAGCGGACGGGTCCCGACCTGTCGCAGGACGCGGGCTGGCACCCCGACGACTGGCACCGGGCCCACTTCTTCAACCCGCGGTTCATCGACCCGCTCTCGCTGATGCCGCCGATGAAGTCGCTCTTCTCGGACAAGCAGGTCGACAACCTCATCCTGTTCACGCAGGAGCGCAGCGGCAAGTCCGGTCTGCTCCGCTACGCCAGCCAGCTCTACGCCAAGCACGTCGTCAACACCGTCCAGGGCTTCCCGGCGCCGTACCCGGGCTTCCAGGGAGCGCACAAGCCGCCGCTCGAGCCGAAGGAGGTTGAGCCGCCGCCGAATCAGCTCGAGGAGGCGCCGAACCTCGCGCAGATCGACCGCAGCTACTGGCTCGCCGGGAATCCACTGCCCGTGACGACGGCGAACCTGCTCCGCGGCAAGGAGATCTTCCTCGAGCGCTGCGTCGGCTGCCACGGGCCGAAGGGCAACGGGAAGGGTCCCGCGGCCAGCTTCCTGTCGCCGACTCCGCTTCCGTTCGACGACGCCGACGACCAATGTTGTGGCGGCGACACCGGCCCGGGCGACTTCTACTACCGCATCCTGCGCGGGTGGCCCGGTACCGGGATGGAGAACTTCGGCGAGCGACTCTCGGTCGACGACATCTGGCGCGTCGTCCTGTTCGTGAAGACGATCCCGAACAAAACGCTGGCCGAGCACCGGATTCCGACTCCGAAGGACTACATCGTCTGGTCGCCGTCGAAGGAGCTGCTCGCCTGGGTCAAGGATCGGCAGCAGATCGCGAACAACGCGTCGTTCTCGAAGCACGAGCTGGCGGATCCCTTCTTCCAGGCGGCGCGGCGCACCTTCCCAGGTCTCGCACCGGGCGACGTGATCGAGGTCAACGGCCTCGAGACGAAGCTCACCCTCACGGACGCCGCCGCTGGCATCAGGACGATCTACGAGGATCTGCTCGACCGCGCCTGGGCCGACGCCAAGGCCCGCGGCGACAAGCTGCCGCCCGAGTCGCAGAAGGACATTCCTCCGACCCTGCCGGGGCACTGATGAGGCGGTTTCTCGTCACGGCTGTCTTCGCGCTGACGGTCTCCCTCGCGGTGCCCGCAGTGGCGCTTGCCCACGACGCGCCCGAGAACGACCAGTCGAAATGGGTGATGGCCGACTGGATGCTGGACATGTTCTTCATCCTCGCGGGCGTGGCGCTGGTCGCATTCGTGATCGCCTGGAAGGGCGGCCACTTCCACAACCTGGCAGAGGCCGCGCGGGTGCCGCTCGACATCGACGAGGAGGACTACTACACGCCCGAGTGGGCGTACGACGAGGAGGAGTGGGACGATGCCGATGCCGTCCGGTGACTCGCCGCAGGACGCCCAGGCCTACTACGACTATCTGAACGGCCACCACATCATCGACGGCCGCGTCGAGACGTGGCACGTCGACTGGCTCTCGCTCGCGTGGCTTTGGGGCTTCATCATCGTGCTCGTCATCGGCGCCGGTTTGTGGGTGAAGCAGTACAGAACCAGCAGCCGCCGCGCCGGGATCTACCCGGTCGACCGCTTCGGCGGCTGGGCCACGGAGGCGGCCGGTCCGGCGACGTCCTTCTTTCTCATCCTGACGGCGTTCCTGACCGCGTTTGCGGTCGTCATGGTGATCGGCCACCTCATCTGGGGGCAGAAGTTCTGATGGCGGCCGCCCCGCCCTTCGTCGCCTACTCGACCCTGACGGAGGCGCTCGTGCCCGCCGCTGAGTGGCCCGAGGTGTACGCGTCGCTCCAGGCGCTCAAGGGGCACGTACAGGAGTACCCGGGCTGCCAGCGGTTCGACGTCTTTACCCGTGTCGAACAGGGCGACGACGTGCGGATTCACTGCTACACGACCTGGGACACCCCGGCCCAGCTCGAGGCGTTTCTCGAGCGCGGCTACACCTTCGAGCGCCTGCTCGTCGATCTGGGCGAGCGCCTCGAGGCAGAACGGAGCCTGATGATGGAGAAGGTCTTCTGATGGCGGAACGGGAGGAACGCGCGGAGCACGAGGCGCGCCCGGCGCGGCCGCTGGTCGGCTACCGCGACATCGGCGAGGACATGCGCTGGTCGCGCCAGGCGCACATCCGAGCGTGGGTGATTCTCGCGGTGATGATCGCCCTCTCGCTCGGCTGGACGCTCACCGTCTACTTCATCGAACCCGGCCTCCGGTAGTGCCGTCGCGGCGGTTGCGGCCGTGTACCTGAAGCACCTCTCGTCGCTCGAGTTCCTGACCTACGTCGGCTTCTTCGCCGTCGTCGTTGCGGCCCTCTGGCGTCTGCTGCCCGGAAAGGCGCCGCCGGTGCGAACGGTGCCCTACCACGAGGAGCAGCTCGGCGCTCACGACCCGAAGCTGGCGAAGTACTTCGTCGCCGGCGGCGGCTTCCTCGTGCTCGGCGGCCTCCACATGGTCGTGAAGAACCTGCCGTGGACGGCCGAGTGGCTCGCACGCGCCGGGTACGCCGGACACCTCGTCCGCGACCTCGCGAACACACACGTGATGATCGTCGGCGGCGGCACCTTGATTGCGACCGGCCTCTGCTGGTACGTGCTGCCGCGCATGGTCGGCCGGCCGCTCGCGAGCGAGGCTCTGGCTCAGTGCGCATTCTGGTTCACCGCCCTCGGCCTGCTCGTCTTCTACGTCGCGTTCGTCGGCAACGGGATCGCGATCGGCCGCCTCGTCGAGCACGGCTCCGACTATCAGGCCGCGAAGGCGAGCATGGGCAAGTGGTACAAGGTGCCCGTCGGGATGGGCGCCGGCGTCATGGGCCTCGGCTACTGGTGCTTCGCCGCCAACGTCTTCTTGACCGTCTTCCAGGCGCGTCTCGTGCGCGTGCCGAAGCCGAGCGCGCACCTGTGGAAGTTCCTCGCCACGGGCGCCGCGGGACTCACCGTCGGCACGGTGCAGGGCGTGATCCAGGTCGCGCCGGCGCAGGCCGACTGGCTCTACCGCGCAGGGCATGCGGGCGAGTGGATCGACCCGATCAGCCATGCGCACATCAACCTCGTCACGGGCCTGACGATGCTGGTCGCGGGCGCCGTGTTCTACCTCGTCCCCTTGCTCGGGGGGACGCCGCCGTCACGCAAGGTTGCGAACACGTGCTTCTACCTCTTGCTCTGCGGTTCGCTCGCCTTCTACGCGGCTGCGCTCTATCTCGGCTTCCATGAGGGGCGCCTCGTGGTCCGGCGCGGGCTGACGCCGGAGCAGGCCGAGGAGGCGACGTCGCTCCATCCCTATCTGATCATCGGCGGCGGCGTGGCGATGTTCGCGGCCTTCTGGCTGTTGCTCGCCGTCCTCGTCCGCTGCTTCCGGAGAGCGCACGGATCGCCGCGCCTGTTCGTGTTCGCCGGCTGCGCCGCGCTCGCCGTCGGAACGCTGCAGGGGCCGGTGCAGGCGGTTCCCGCCGTGCACGAGCTGCTCGACCGCGGCGGCGATGCAGGCGGGGTGATCGTCAACCTCCATGCCCAGCTCAACATGCTCGGTGGGCTGATGGTGATCCTCGTCGGCGTCGCGCTGGCGCTGCTCGCCGGCCTGGGCGCTCGGAGCCGGCGGCGTGTGGTCCGGACGACGCTGATCGGCGCGTCCGCCGGGATGGCCGCCTACTACGCCGGAGCAATGGCGTTCTCGGCGCTCGAGGCTCACGCTGTCGCGGGAGGCCGGACGTTCGCGGTCGCCGTCGCCGATCTCCAGCCGTGGCCGGCGCTCGTGCTGACCCCGGCAGCGCTCGCCGTGCTGGGCGGCTTCGGCGCCTACGCCGTGGCGGCTTGGAGGATGACTGTGCGCGACCGTGCAGCCGGAAGGCGGGCGCTCGCGGCGGCGCCGGCCGTCTACGCCGGTCGCGTTCCGAGGCGCGTCCAGAGACGCAGTCCGGCCGCGCTCGCCGGCTACGAGCTGCCGATGGCGCTTCTCGGCTTCCCGGGCATCGGCTGGCTCTTCGCCGGCTTCCCGTTCGCCGCGGCCTTCTTGCTTCTCGTCGGGCCGGTGCTCGCCTGGGCCGTGATCCCGTCGGCCTTCAGCCCGTACGGGAGCGGGCCGCTGCGGGGCGTCGGCTGGAGGTTCGAGTTCGCGTGGCTCGGGGCGAGTGCCGTGCTCTCGGCTGCTGCCCTCTACCGCGCGCACCGGCGTCGGCGTCGGCGCATGGCCGGGAGGCCGCAGCGGCCGCGCAACGGCTCGCGCAACGGGTCGCGCAACGGCTACCGCACGCGCGTGAGCGTGGTCATCGGCGCGATCGCGCTCGTCCTGGTCTCGCTGCCGTTCGTGCCGGCCGTCGCGGGGATCGGAAGCAGCTCGGTCCGGTACGCGTACCAGACGGGTTTCACGC
>WNFU01021358.1_pt1 | contig 10172 bp, 8 predicted proteins | sample 5400121 | NCBI WGS metagenome assembly WNFU01 (sample SAMN13153360, study PRJNA577476) | soil metagenome | isolation source: 100 cm soil or saprolite under grassland replicate 1 | place: USA:California | collected 2016-06-15
GGGGGCGCCTTCCGAGCCGTGGCGACCGCGAACGGGACGCGGATCACCGCCCCGAGTTCCACCCCGATCGTGGCGAACCGATGGTATCTCGTCGCCGCGGTCTACGACGGGCCGAGCCGAACCTTCACTCTGTTCGTGAACGGATCCCAAGCGTCCCCGGTGACCGGCGTCCCGACATCGCTCACGCCGAACGCACACGACATGAGCATCGGGAGCAAGGAGAGCTCCTCCGCCTCGGGCTATGACTTGGGTTTCGTCGGGGTCATCGACGAGGTGCAAACGTGGGACCGGCCGTTGTCCGTTTCGGAAATTTCCGCCTACTACAACCTCACGAGTTCCGCGTCCCCGATCGTCGCTTGGCTGGACATGGGGATCCGGACCGCGTCCGGAGACCTGGCCGATGCGAGCGGCTTGGGCCACTCTGGCGTGGCAACGGGCACGACGATCGTTGAGGGCCGTTCCGGCTTCGCCCGGAAGCTTGCCGGTGGCAGCGACGGAATCGCGCTCGTGGGAACCGAACCGGTGAGCTTCGCGAACGGTGCGACGGTGTCGCTCTACGTCCTCGTATCCGCGTACCCGTCGATGGACACCTCGCTCGTCTCGAGGCGGGGCTCCCTCTACCTCAACTTGACATCGGACGGCCGCGTGATGTGGACGAACGACAAGGGCTCGAGCCTCGTGAGCCCGAGTTCAATCGGCCTGAATCGGTGGGTCCGGATTGCCGCCACGGCGAGCTCGAGTACCCTGACGATCTATGTCGATGGCCTCCAAGTAGCGTACGGCCCCGGAGGGGTCCCACCCACCCCGCCGACGCCCTCGCCGCCGATCGTCCTGGGATACGCGGAAGGATTGTCCCATCTCTCGGGTAGCCTCGACGAAGTTCTGATCCTCAACGCGGTCCCGCAGTCGGCACGGACGTTCCTCGACCTCGGCGCGCGCGGAATCCAGCTGAATCCGAACGCAACGGACACGGACGGCGATGGCCTCGCAGACGGGCAGGAACTCGTCGTCCAGGCGTTCAAGACCGCGAAGCGATACCCGCTGCCCGAGGACTCATCTGCGACCGCCCGTCGGCTCGACATGACGGGCTTCCGCTATCGACGTTCGGACACCTGACCTCCGACTCCCCGACGGCGCCGCAAGACCACCTCTTCGCCTTCCGACCTGCAAGGTCCAATGTGGGCGAGGCGAACAACTTCACCTCGTACGATCTTCTCCAGAGGCCGGTTTCGTCCGGCGACACTTGGTACGTCCCGGCCGATTTCACGTCCTTCGCGCCCTTCTGGTTCGTCAAGGGAACAGCGAACCTAAGTGCATACGACCATGGCCAGCTCGAGTACGCCCAAGTGCAGTTCACGGCCTCGACACTCCCGAACCGCAACGACACAGACCGCGATGGGCTCAACGACTCCGAGGAGGTCAACCCCGGGTCCGACGGGTTCCGGACGAACCCGTGGGCCGTCGACACGGACGCGGATGGCGTGGGGGACGGCTTGGAATCTGGCGGTTGGTCATTCTCCGGTCCATCGATCGGACCCGACCCTGGCGGGTTCCGCACGGATCCCACCCGGATTGACACGGACCGGGATGGCATTCCGGATCGAAGGGACCGCATGCCCCTCGGCGACGGGTTCGTCCTGATCAGCATCCTTTCCGCCTCGGTCGTAGGCGAGGACCCCCACAACCCCGGGAACGTCACGAAGCCGTTCGTGAAGGCGACGATCTCGGGCAACGACACGTACACCCCGTACCTCCAGAACGGCACGGGCTCGTGGAACACGACGTGGAACGGCGAGACCCTCGAAGGTCACCGACTCGCGGTGGATGTGCCGGACGACCAGATGTCGATTGACTTCACGGTTGCGATGTGGTCGTACGATTCAAGCGGAGCCGACAACCACACGGCCATCGGGATTGCGAGGGAGCATTTCGGAGGCGAATGCTACGACGTGAACGAGGTCACGCGGACCTACGAGATCGGCTCCGTGGGCGGGTCGACGAGGTACGAGTTCGCGGGCGGGTGTTCCTCCCTCTACGCGGACCCCCTCGTCGTCGTGGTCTCGACGATCGCCCCTGCGCGGGTGGGGTCTCGGCTCATCCTGCCCTTGGATTATTCCGGCGTGTACAACGTCACGGATTCCGCGGGCTCGATCCTCAGCCGCCGATACGTCGGCGAGCCTCGGTTCGTGGCCCTCGTGCTGAACGTCACGTCCACCGGAGACTGGGCCTGCGTCACGCCGGACGGGTGCGACGACGCGCCGATCGGCCCGAAGGTCCTGTTCATCCCGCGGTCCGTGTTCCACGACACGTTCTTAGGCAAGAAACTCGCCGACGGGAACAAGACGGACGTGCCGGATAACCTGTCGTTCTACCAAAACGGCACGGGCTCGAACAACTCCGATGCGTTGCAACAGGTCATCGCGGGGAACGTCACCGCCGACGAGTACTTCCGGATCCTCGGATGGCTCCTGCGGAACGGGACGGGCAATGCGACGAACCGCGTCGTCAATGAGACAGGCGACCTCTTCCTGTACAGCCTGCCGGACGACGCGATCCGCCTCGTCGGCTATGGGCCCATTCCGGTGGCCAAGTCGGTCAGCTACCGCTTCTGTCCGCCGGGCGGCTGCGTCGAGCCTCCGCCGCCGCCGTGGTGGGAGCAAATCTGGCGCGGGATCGTGATCGTGGCGACGTTCATCCTCTCCGGAATCCTGTTCGTCGCGAACGCCTTCGTGCAACTCGGGAAGATCCTCGTCGCGGTCGGATCGTGGATCGTCCGGCAGATCGTCGCGTTCATCGATTTCGTCGCGGGCGCGCTGCAGGCGGCCGCAAAAGCGCTAGCCCAGGTTCTTGATTGGGTTGCGACTTTCGTAACTAATCTCCTCCTGACCTTGTTGAAGCCGATCCTCGACGCTCTAGAACAATACCTGGCCGGTGTCCGCGACACCGTCCGGGCTGGTTCGGTAGAATTGTTGAGCGCCAATCCGAGCCCGGAAGAGCACGCGGATCGCGCGGCCGAGCTCGTTGCAGCGCTGCTCCTCGGCGGCACTTTTCTGCTTTTCCTGGCCTTGGCACTCGCTCTCCTCGCGGTCGATGTGGCTGCGAAGCCAATCACCACCATTGCCGGCATCGTCGTCCCCTTGCTTATAGGGGTTGCCATGGGACTGATTTTCGGGGCTGTGCTCGTAGGCCTCATCCCGATTTCTAGTGCGGACACTGGGCGAGCACCAGACAACGTTGACTTCATACCAGAATTCGTTATCGACTTCATACCGGCGGACGCGTGGTGGAGCGCCCGTGCTCCATTGACATTTGGTCGGTTTGCGGGAACCATCTTCATCATACTCGTGAGACACTTCGTTCTCCACGATCCGATCGGCGTAGCGCGGATTGCGGAGTCGATGTTGTTGTCCGTTACCGGTTTGATCTTGTTCATCGTCTCTCCGCAGCTGCAAGGCAGCGCTAGCCTAATTGGGACCGCAATCGGCTTCGCCTTCGCCCTTTTCGGTTTCATAAGGGTAGCGCTTGGTGCTCGCCTGAAGACAATTGCGCCGCTAGTGTATTATGCCGCGTTGGCATTGGCTATTGCATCACTGGCGACGGGAGGTCTTTCACTCGCTCGGCTGGGGTGATGAATGTATGCGGTCCGAGACGCTTCCGGAACAGAGCTCCGAGGACGAGAAATTTCATCGAAGGGTTGATCTCGCATTCGGGTCCGTCTTACTTCTCATTGCGACAACCTGGGTCGCGGGCCTCATCAACGTCTACTATGGGACAGGTTGGGATCCCTTGGAAATTCGCAGGTCAATGAGCGACCCAACGAGCTACGTCGTCGTTGTCGCTCTGATCTTGGTTGCGCTCGTTCTGGGTATCTGGAAGACCATTGCCGGACTGCGTGGACGGCGAAAACCTGGACCGGCGACCGGCGACACGTGATCCACTCCGTCGGTGGCTGCGGGGGTGGTATTCGATGTTTCTGTCGCAGCAGAAGCTCGCAAACGCGTGCGGAGAGCGCCAAACGGAGCCGGATGCTGAACGTGACCTCCCGTTCGTGAAGGCCACGACCAACGGGAACACGACGTACACCCCGTACCTCCAGAACGGGACGGGCTCGTGGAACACGACGTGGAACGGCAAGACGCTCGACGGCCACCGCCTCGCGGTAGATGTGCCGGACGACCAGACCACAATCGACTTCACGCTCAAAATGTGGTCATACGATTCGAGCGGGGCCGATAAACACACGGACATCGGGCTTAGGAGAGTACACGCCGGCGGCGAATGCTATGACGAGAACGAGGTCACGCGGACCTACGAGATCGGCTCCGTGGGCGGCTCGACGAGGTACGAGCTCGCCGACGGCGGCTGTTCCTCGATATACGCGGTCTCGCTCGTCGTCGTGGTCTCGACGGTCACCCCGGACCGGGTGGGCTCGCGGCTCATCCTGCCCTTGGACTACTCCGGCGTATACAACGTCACGGATTCGACGGGGGCGCTCGTGAGCCGCCGGTACGTCGGCGAGCCTCGGTTCGTGGCCCTCGTGTTGAACGTGACGACCGCCGGGGACTGGACGTGTGTCACGCCGGACGGATGCGACAACGCCACAGTCGGGGCCCACGTCCTCTTGGTGCCCCGGTCCGTGTTCAACGACACGTTCTTGGGCAAGAAGCTCGCCGATGGCAACTCGTCGGAGATCCCGGACAATCTCGCCTTCTACCAGAACGGCACGGGCTCGAACAATTCCGATGCCTTGCAGCAGGTCATCGCGGGGAACGTCACCGCCGACGAGTACTTCCGGATCCTCGGATGGCTCCTGCGGAACACGACGGGCAACGCAACGAACCGTGTCGTGAACGTGACGGGCGACCTCTTCCTCTATTCCCTCCCCGACGACGCGATCCGCCTCGTCGGCTACCGGCCCGTGCCCGTCGCCCATTCCGTCAGCTACCGGTTCTGTCCGCCCGGCGGGTGTGTGGAACCTCCTCCGCCGCCTTGGTGGGAGCAGATCTGGCGCGGGATCGTGATCGTGGCGACGTTCATCCTCTCCGGGATCCTGTTCGTCGCGAACGCGTTCGTCGTGTTGGGCGAGATCCTCGTCGCCGTCGGATCGTGGATCGTCCAGCAGATCGTCGCGTTCATCGATTTCGTCGCGGGCGCGCTGCAGGCGGCGGCAAAGGTGCTGGGGCAGTTCTTCGACTGGATTCTGGACATTGCGCGGCAAACCCTGAATGCGTTGCTCGCACCAATCCTCGGGCTGCTGGAATCGTACAAGGAAAGGATAAGAGCGGGCACTGCCGAAGCGTTCACGGAATTCGAGGGGGACAATCCCAGCATGGAAGAGCACGCAGATCGTGCTGCGGCCTTGATGTTGGCCCTCTTCATCACGGGATCCCTCGAAATCTTCGTCGCACTCTTCCTCGCCCTGGTTGCGGCAGAAATCATCCTCACGCCTTACACGACCCTCGCTCGAGCGCTTCTGCCAATCATCACAGGCCTGATCATAGGCCTGATCGTCTCGGCCGTCGGGCTCGCCGTCTTGCCTGTGGCTGGAGCTCAGCCGGGGACGCCGCAGCAGGAGGCTATTCCCAACCAGGTCGTCGATTTCGTGCCTCCGTCCGCTTGGTGGAATGCCCGTGCGCCCTTCGTGATCGGCCGGTTCCTCAGCACGTTCGTCTTGTTGGTTATCGGAAAGGCAGGTTTGACGGTCCGCACGGCCATATCCGTTGGATTGTCCATTGCCGCCCTTGCACTCTTCTTCATTGGGCCCACGCTCTCTGGCGGCTGGGCAATTTTTGCCGCCGTTTTTGGTCTTGGTTCGGCCTTGGTGAGTCTGCTCTTGGCCATTACGGCCTCGCTCAAGACGGCCTTGCCAGTGGTTTGGTATTTCTCTGTCGGGCTTGCCGTCATCTCGATAGCGGTCGCGGGCGCATCGTTGGCCGCCGTTACCTAGGGGGAATCGGGTGTCGATGAAAGCCGGACCTGTGATGGAGCGGCGTGGCTATTGGCTCAAAGACATTATCGCATTAGGGGCGCTGAGCGGCGTGAGTCTGCCGGGCGCTGCCCTCTTCTTGTGGTCGATACTGAGTAGCTATTTTGCAGGAATGGGCCCGCCGTACTCCGATCCTATACCATATTGGCTGGCTTTCTTTACAATCGCCTTGGGCGGCGTCCTTGCCCTCCTAGGCTTCTTGTCGCGACAGCGGGGGGTCATCGACGAAATCCAAGTGGCGCCACCTTGGTATCTGTTCGTTCAGCTGCGCAGAGTAAGACGGATTCCGTTTATGATGGTCAGGGAGGTCAAGGTCGAGAATTCAGGTCCGCTAGGACGAGCGGTTTTGACGTTGGCCAACGGAAGACGCCTGCGAATCGACCTCGCGGACTTCGAGGATCCCACGAAGGCTTCGCGGATCATCGAAACCGCGGCATCAAAACTCAAGCCCGCTCAGAGGTAGGTTCCATTCCGGTCGGATTCGTGGGTCACCCCGGACCTACGATGTTGGCTCCAGGGGCAGGGTCGATGGGATACGAGTTCAAGGGCGATCGTTCTTCGCTCTACACGGACGCGCCCGTTGTCGTGGTCTCGACGATCGCCGGAACGGATGTGCGAGCCTCGATGCGTCACGCCGGAAGGATTCAACGACACGCCGATCGAACCGGAGGTCTGTTCGTCCCTCGATCCGTGTTCCGCGACACCTTCAGGGGCACGAAGCTCGCCAAACGGAAACGCCACGGACCTGCCCTATGACCTGGTCTTCTACCAGAACGGCACGGGCTCGAACAACTCCGATGCACTGCAGAGGTCATCGCGGGGAACGTCACGGCGGACGAGTACTTCCGGATCCTCGGATGGCTCCTTCGGAACGGGACGGGCAACGCGACGAACCGCGTCGTGAACGTGACGGGCGACCTCTTCCTGTACAGCCTGCCGGACGACGCGATCCGCCTCGTCGGCTATATCGCGCGTATCGTCGACCTGATCAACCTCGTCGCGAGCGCGCTGCAGGCAGCGGCGAAAGCCCTCGACCAACTTGCCGACTGGCTTGTGAAATTCGCAGTAGGTCTCTTCAGTACCATCTTCCAACCTATTTTGGACAACCTCAAGGCCGCGCGTCTTCTCCTCGGCCTGGGCTTGCTCGACGCGATTGAGAGAGCTCTGCTCGGAATCAAAAATGGACTCGATCCAGCGGTCGTTTCTTCGAGCTTCTCCAGAGACCTGGGGGCAGCTGTCTCGACCATCCTCTTGATAGCCACCCTAATCGCTGTCGGATTTGCAATCGCGGTGGTCGCGCTTGCGCCATTCAGCTGGGCGATCGCGCTAATAGCGATTGCTGTGGTCGTCGGGATCGGAATAAGCTTGTTGGGCGCGTCCAGCCAACCTGTGAGCCTTACACCGATGGTCATCGCACCCGGCTTAGGAGCCGACCAAGTGGTTGGCACTACAATCGGATTCATTGGAATTGAATGGACCCCGGAGCTGAAGCGCGCCTTGGTCAGCGTCATAATCGGTGGTTGGGGGGTTGTCATAGGGACAGTCGGATTATCGAAACCCTTGGGTGTGGGCGCGCTCGTTCTTGGGATCGCATCCTTGCTGATTTCGTGGGCCGCGGTTGGCGCAATCGCATACTTCTTGTCATCCTACCAAGTCGAGTTGGCTACAATACTCTCCGTTGGGACGGCAATTGCCTCCATGGTGCTTGGGATTCCGTCGCTGTTCACCCCGCTGTACCCTCTCGGCCTCATATCCATCGCGCTTGGCGTCGTCGCAATACTTGTGTCGCTGAATATCTTGCTGCCGATTCGAATCAACCTACCCCAGGCTATTCGGTGATGAACGTGTTTCCGGCGGGTGAACCCCAAGACTCCGCGAGGAGGATGGTGAACGCTGCGAGAGAAAGACTTCGCTGGGTAGACTCCCTAGCCTCCATCGTTGTCCTTCTCGCAGTCCTCAGTTTCGTGGGGCTCTCCAGCGTTCTGACGACCGAAGGAAGCGCGAGCATCACCAATCTCGTGATTGTTATCGTCGCTTTCATATGGATCCCTCCCGTAGCCCACGTGGCGCAGTCTCGTGTCACTCCGAAGCATGTCTACGTCTCTCGCGATTCCGTGGGCTGGTCGTCTTCTGAAACAGCGAACACCAGATTTGTGTACAGACGGGATCTCGTCAATGTCACCAGGCGGACGAAGTCTGAGGCCCACCGCCGAGCGACGGTTTGGATAGAGTTCGACCTTGCTCCAAAGTCAATCCTCGCCAGGCGACGTTACATTGCTGTATCGGATGAAATCGCGAGTGCGATTGCCCAGTGGTGGCGAGGCTGAAATCAAGGAACATCCCGTGGACCATCTGCTTGCACGGCGCTGCTGCGTCGAGCCGCCCCCGCCGCCTTGGCGGGAGCATGTGTGGAACGGCGTCGTGGCCGTCGTCACGGCTGCCGCGAACCTCCTCGGGTCCGGGTTCCTAGTCGTGCAAATGCATTCGTCGCCCCGAGAGCGGAACCAGCGTCGTGGAATGATTCCGGGATGAAGTGCCGATTTCCGGCCACGAAATTCGGGCGGCATGGGCCCGCTGCGAGATTTCTCTCAATCGTTATCTTGGGTGATTTCGAGTTCGCAGTGGTTATCTAGAGGAGGTAGAGCCTTTCGGCTGGGGATTCCCGCGTCGGTGCGCCTTCGGAATTCGGTGCTCATGTCCCGAGGCTTCCTCGTTCCGAGCATGCTGGTCGCAGGGCTCCTGGCGACGTCTGCGTTGGCGGCATTCGTCGTCGCGCCCTCCGCTCCCCTTCCCCTCAGTCTAATCGGATTCCAACTCGCCCGATTCTCGAAAGGGCACATCGTTTCCTGGGTCGCGAAGGCAGCGGATATCCTTACGTTCGTGTCCATGGCCGTTGACCTATTTACCGTGGCGTTCAGGGATTACGGTGAGTAGGCCTGGGAGCGGGTGAGGATGGCGGAGCGCGAACGACGACTGGTCTGCATCACTCCTCCGTCTGCTATGTACGCGGTAATGAGATTCGTCGCCGGCCCCGCTCTGCTTCTGGGCGTGGCGATTCTCGGCTACTTTGCCTTTCGCGCGGCCCAGGACTTGCAGGTGAATGGTCCAAACCTCCCACGCGCCCTCATCCTGATCTTTCTGGCTGTCATCATACCGTTTAAGGAGATCTTGGAGCGGGCCGTCACCCGAAATGTAACGGAGGAGGCTTCCGGCCAGACGGCCGCGAAATCACCCGATTAGGTAACAGAACCGCTCTGGGGCGACCCTAATATAGCGGGTGCCCCGTGGGCCGAACCAAAGGAACCGGACGGCCAGCATGGGCACAACCCTCCGTTTGCTCGCATCCTTCCTCCGCCTGGCTCCCAAGGACGTCGCGAACCTCTCGTTCCTGTACTTCGCGACGTTCATCATGCGGGCCGCCGCGTTCGCGGGCGTCGCAGTGATGCAAGACGTGAGCGCCCGAACCCTCGATGCGTTGGGACGGGGCCTCCTCTTCGCCGTCTACCCGCTTGCGGAAATCGCGACGGTCGGCTATCTCGGCACGCTGTGCGACCGGGTCGGGAGGAAGCGGATCCTCGTCTTCGCGCATCTCGTGACCGCCGCGGCCGTGTTCCTGTTCATCCCGAGCATCAGTTCGGTCGTCCCCACGGGGGTGCAGCCGTTTCTCGTCGCGGTGTGCTTCGTGATGTTCGGAGTCGGCGCCGCAGCGAAAGTAGCGTCGACCCTCGCGATGATCAACGACCACTCGAGTCGCACGAACCGCGCGCAGCTCATGGCGTTCTTTGACCTCGTGACGTTCGGCGGCCTCGTCGGGGGCTTTGGCGCGGCCTTCCTCGCCCTCAACGCGTTCGGGATCTCGGATGCGACCGTCCTCGCGGTCGGCGGCATCGGCGTCACCGTGAGCGTCGTCATGGTCCAGTTCCTCGTCCGGGAGACCCCCTTCACGCAGGAGACGCAGCGCGGGACCCTCGAGCTCCTGCGGACGGTCCTCCGGAACCGAGACATCCAGCGGCTTCTTCCGGTCTACGTCCCCGTGGTCGCCCTGTACGGCTACGTCATCACCTTCACCGACAACCTCCTCGGGGCCGGGAGCGAGGGTTCGGCGACGACGACCCAGCTGCTCATCATCGTGGCGTCCCTGGGGATTCCTCTGGGGGCCTCGCTGGCGGTGAGCGGGAGGCTCTCC